>Ga0208480_1000919_pt1 | contig 10963 bp, 8 predicted proteins | sample NGESurshal092012_4_FD_184485 | JGI IMG/M metagenome (GOLD analysis project Ga0208480, IMG submission 184485) | Arctic peat soil microbial communities from Barrow, Alaska - NGEE Surface sample F53-1 shallow-092012 (SPAdes) | ecosystem: Environmental > Terrestrial > Soil > Wetlands > Peat ... | reverse complement strand
GGGCGGCGTCGCGGGAGTGGAAACGGCAGCCGACGCTCCCGTGATCCTGCTGTCCGGCCAGGCCCTGCCGGGCGATGCGGCCGACGACGAGAAGCGGCGGCAGGCGCGCAAGGACGCCGGGGTCTCCGCGATCTTGCACGAGACGCTGCCGGTGCGCTACTGGGATCACGACCTCGGCCCCGACGACCCGCGCCTGTTCGCCGCAGAAACAGCCGGGGAACCCGCGCCGCGAGACCTGACCCCGGACGCCGGCCGGGCCCTGTCCGAGCAGGCGGCCGCGCTCAGCCCGGACGGCCGCACGGCGGCGTCCGGCTGGTGGCAGTGGCGGGACGGGGTGCAGGCGCACTCGGAACTGGTCACCATCGACGTGGCCAGCGGCAGCCGGACCGTGATCTCAGCCGACGGCCGGTTCGACTACGGCGACCCGGCGTTCTCCCCCGACGGCGAGCGGATCGCCTGCGTCCGCGGGGAGCACGAGACCCCGGAACGGCCCGGCGACACCACCCTGGCGCTGTTTCCCGGCGGGACCGACCTGCTGCCCGGGTTCGACCGCTGGCCGTCGGACCCGGCCTGGGACCCGGCGGGCGCCGTCGTCTACTTCACCGCCGACGACAATGGCCGCAGGCCGGTGTTCGCGGTCGACGTCGCCAGCGGTGACGTCAGCCGCATGACGGCCGACGACGCGCACTACACGAGCATCCAGGTCGCTCCCGACGGCACCGCCCTGTACGCGCTGCGGGACACCATCGGCGAGCCGCCCGCCCCGGTCCGCATCGACCGGGTGAGCGGGGAAGTCATCCGGCTGCGAGCCCCGGCCGACGCGCCCAGGCTGCCCGGTCGGCTGACCGAGGTGACCGCGACGGCCGACGACGGCCACCCGCTGCGCGGCTGGCTGGTGCTGCCGGACGAGGCCAGCGCCGAGCGCCCCGCGCCGCTGCTGCTGTGGGTCCACGGCGGGCCCATGTCCAGCTGGAACGGCTGGCAGTGGCGGTGGAACCCGTGGCTGGCGGCCGCCCGCGGCTACGCGGTGCTGCTGCCCGACCCGGCCCTGTCCACCGGCTACGGGCTTGACTTCATCGCCCGCGGCTACCAGGGCTGGGGCCCGCGACCGTACGCCGACATCATGGCCGTCACCGACGCGGTGGAGGCCAGGGACGACATCGACGCGGACCGGACCGCGATGATGGGCGGCTCCTACGGCGGCTACATGGCGAACTGGATCGCCGGCCACACCGGCCGGTTCCGGGCGATCGTGAGCCACGCCGGACTGTGGGCGCTTGACCAGATGTTCGGCACCACCGACGCGCCGCAGTTCTGGCGGCGCGAGTTCGGCGCCCCGCTGGCCGATAACCGCAAGTACGCCGACAACACGCCGCACGTGCACATCGAGAAGATCACCACACCGATGCTGGTGATCCACGGCGACCGCGATTACCGGGTGCCGGTAGGCGAGGCGCTGCGGCTGTGGTCGGACCTGAAGCTGCACGGCAAGGAGGCCAAGTTCCTCTACTTCCCGGACGAGAACCACTGGGTGCTCAAGCCGGGCAACGTCCAGGCCTGGTACCAGACGGTCTTCGCGTTCCTCGGCCAGCACGTGCTCGGCGGACCCTGGGCGCGCCCCGACCTGCTATAGCGTGGGCGCATGACGCGCGCTGATCTCGAGAAGAAGCCCGCCGAGGTGGCGGCGATGTTCGACGCCCTGGCGGGCCGGTACGACCTCATGAACGACATCCTGTCGATGGGTCAGGTCCGCCTGTGGCGTCGCCAGGTGCAGCGCATCCTGAAGGCGGGGCCGGGCGACCGGGTGCTCGACCTCGCGGCCGGAACCGGAACCTCGTCTGTGACCTTCGCCGCTTCCGGCGCCGACGTGGTGGCGTGCGACTTCTCGCTCGGCATGCTCCAGTCCGGCCAGGCCAGGCTCACCCGCACCGACCCGCTGGGCGACAAGACCAGGGGCCGGGTGGCCTTCGCGGCGGGCGACGCGCTGAACCTGCCGTTCCGCGACGGCACCTTCGACGCGGTGACGATCTCGTTCGGCCTCAGGAACGTGCACGGGACGCGCGACGCGCTGGCGGAGATGCGCCGGGTGACCCGGCCGGGCGGGCGACTGGTGGTGTGCGAGTTCAGCACGATCACGATCGAGCCGCTCGACGTGCTTTACCGGCGCTATCTGACCGGCGTGCTTCCGGCCATCGCCCGGCGCGCGGCGCGCAATCCCGAGGCGTACGAGTACCTCAGCGAGTCGATCAACGACTGGCCCTCGCAGCGGGAGCTCGCGGACGTGATCCGGGCGGCCGGCTGGTCGGCGGTCAAGTGGCGCGACCTCTCCCTCGGCGTGGTGTCGATTCATGTCGGCAGGAACCCGTAGTGCAGGCCTGAGGCGGGGACCGCTAGGGTAGGGCCGTGCAAAGCCCCGAACAGGGCGGGATTAAACTAACGGCAAAGAATTTGTGAAGCCGTTCACAAGAAACCCAGGATTTGATCAAGTGACCGTGCACGTAACCGACGCCACCGCCCCTGGCAGTAAGGGCGGTCGCCCGGCCGCACTCATGGACCACGACGCCGACGTGATCGTGGTCGGCGCAGGCCCGTCGGGTTCCACCGCCGCCTACTACCTGGCGCAGGCCGGACTCAGCGTGCTGCTGCTGGAGAAGTCCCGGTTCCCGAGGGACAAGGTGTGCGGCGACGGGCTGACCCCGCGGGCGGTCAAGTCGCTCGTCGCGATGGGCATCGACGTCAGCGAGGAAGCCGGCTGGCTGCGCAACAAGGGCCTGCGCGTGATCGGCGGCGGCCTGCGGCTCGAGCTGCCGTGGCCGGAGCTGTCCAGCTACCCGGGCTACGGCCTGGTCCGCACCCGCGCGTCGCTCGACGAGCAGCTGGCCCGCCGCGCCCAGGCGGCCGGCGCCAAGCTGGTCGAGGGCGCCAACGTCACCGGCCCCCTGCTGGACGACGACGGCCAGCTGATCGGCGTCACGGTCGAGGCCGATGACGGGGGCGCGGACGGGGGCGGGCCAGGGGCGGGGGGAAGGCAAAGATCAACCGCATCCGATGTCGAACGGACCGTTGCTCCGCCCCAGACGTACCGCGCGCGCGTGGTCGTCGCGGCGGACGGGAACTCCTCGCGCCTGTCGGTCGCGATGGGCCTGCGCAAGCGGGACGACCGGCCGCTCGGCGTCGCGGTCCGCACCTACTACACGTCGCCCAGGCACGATGACGACTACCTCGAGTCCTGGCTCGACCTGTGGGACGGCGACCGGCTGCTGCCCGGCTACGGCTGGATCTTCGGCATGGGCGACGGAACCTCCAACGTCGGCCTCGGGCTGCTGAACACCTCGACCGCGTTCGGCAACACCGACTACCGGGAGCTGCTCAAGCGGTGGCTGCGCTCGATGCCCGAGGAGTGGGGCTACGTCGAGGAGAACCGGACCGAGCCGGTGCGCGGCGCCGCGCTCCCGATGGGGTTCAACCGCACGCCGCACTACCACCGGGGACTGCTGCTGGCGGGCGACGCGGCGGGCATGGTGAACCCGTTCAACGGCGAGGGCATCGCCTACGCGATGGAGTCGGGCGAGATCCTGGCCCGCGTCGTCGCCCAGGCTATGGCCAGGCCGACCAGCGCGGAGACGGAGCGGGTGCTGCGCAGCTACCCGGACGCGCTGCAGGACGCCTACGGCCGCTACTACACGCTCGGCCGCCTCTTCGTCGAGCTGATCGGCCGCCCCAAGCTGATGCGCTACGCCACCAACGCGGGCATGTCGAAGCCGGCCCTGATGCGCTTTGCCCTTAAGCTCATGGCCAATCTCAGCGAACCTCGCGGCGGCGACGCCGGCGACCGGCTGATCAGCGCCATAACCCGACTCGCACCCAGCTCCAGGTGACAGGTGACGTGATGCCTAGGATGAATGACCACAGGAAGGGGGCCAGATCATGCTGAAGGTGTACATCCCGATCTTGGTGCTCGCCTTGCTCGGGCTCGGCTTCGCCGCGTTCTCGGTCGCGGTGGGAACCTTCGTCGCGGGACCGAAGCGCTGGAACAAGGCCAAGATGGAAGCCTACGAGTGCGGCATCGAGCCGACGCCGATCCCGTTCGGCGGCGTCAAGATCCCGGTCAGGTTCTACGTGACCGCGATGCTGTTCATCGTCTTCGACATCGAGATCGTCTTCCTTTACCCGTGGGCGGTGACGTTCGGCAAGCTGGGCGCGTTCGGCCTGGTCGAGATGGTCACCTTCGTACTTACGGTGCTGATCGCGTACGCCTACGTCTGGCGGCGCGGCGGCCTGGAATGGGACTAGAGCGTTATGGGCATTGAGGAGAAGCTGCCGAGCGGCGTCCTGCTGACCTCGGTGGAGAAGATCGCCGGATGGGCGCGGGCCCGCTCGGTCTGGCCGGCCACGTTCGGCCTCGCCTGCTGCGCGATCGAGCTGATGATGACCGGCGGCCCGCGGCACGACCTGGCCCGCTTCGGCATGGAGAAGACCGGGTCGACGCCCCGCGAGGCCGACCTGATGATCGTCGCCGGGCGAGTCAGCCAGAAGATGGCCCCGGTGCTGCGGCAGATCTACGACCAGATGCCCGAGCCCAAGTGGGTGATCTCGATGGGCGTCTGCGCGTCGAGCGGCGGCATGTTCAACAACTACGCGATCGTGCAGGGCGTCGACCACATCGTGCCGGTCGACATCTACCTGCCCGGCTGCCCGCCGCGGCCGGAGATGCTGATGGACTCGATCTTCAAGCTGCACGACAAGATCCTCAACTCCAAGCTCGGGCCCGACCGCGACGAGGAGATCACCGAGCTCGAAGAGGCCCGCCTGAACATGCTCCCGCTGCGCGTCACCGCTGGGATCAACGACATCGGGAGCGAACTGTGACCGACCCCTCCGGTGGGGAGCAGCCCGCCGAGGAGAGCGCCAACTTGCCCGCGAAGCTCGGCGAGGAACGCCTGGCCGAGCCGGTCGCCAGCACCGGCATGTTCGGCACGAAGACGACCGGCGACACGTCCGGCTACGGGCGGCTGGTCGTGCGGCAGCCGCCGCTGCCGTCGGCCGAACCGCCCTACGGCGGCTATTTCGACGTGATCGCCCAGGGCCTGGGCGGCGCGCTGCAGGCCGACGGGGTCGACTTCAGCGACGCGGTCGAGCGGGTCACCACCGACTTCGGCGAGCTGACCTTCTACCTGCGCCGGGTCCACCTGGTCGCGGTGATGGACAAGCTGCTGCACGACCCGGCCCTCCGCTTCGAGATCTTCGGCGGCGTGTCCGGCGTGCACTACCCGGACGACCGGGGGCGTGAGCTGCACGCGGTGTACCACCTGGTGTCGATCACGCACAACCGGCGGGTCCGGCTCGAGGTGGCGGCGCCCGACGCGGACCCGCACATCCCGTCGGTCACCGGCGTCTACCCGGCGGCCAACTGGCACGAGCGGGAGACCTGGGACTTCTTCGGGATCGTGTTCGACGGGCACCCGGCGCTGACCCGGATCGAGATGCCGGACGACTGGCCCGGCCACCCGCAGCGCAAGGACTACCCGCTCGGCGGCATCCCCGTCGAGTACCGCGGCACCAAGGTGCCGCCGCCGGACGAAAGGAGGTCGTACTCGTGAGCACCGACACCCACGCGACCCCGGGCGCGACCGACGCGGAAGCGGACGCGACCGAGGGCCGGGTCTACAACGTCTCCGGCGGTGACTGGGACGAGATCGTCACCGAGGACAGCGAGCGCGGCTTCAACGAGCAGATCGTCGTCAACATGGGGCCGCAGCACCCGTCCACGCACGGCGTGCTCCGGCTGATCCTCACCCTCGAGGGCGAGACCGTCACCGACGCCCGCGCGTCCATCGGCTACCTGCACACCGGTATCGAGAAGTCGATGGAGTACCGGACGTGGACCCAGGGCACCACGTTCATCACCCGCGCCGACTACCTGACGCCGCTGTTCAACGAGGCGACGTTCTGCCTCGGGGTGGAGCGACTGCTCGGCATCGAGGACAGGATCCCGGAGCGAGCCCAGATCATCCGCGTGCTGATGCTCGAGCTGAACCGGGTCGCCTCGCATCTGGGCGGGATCGGCCCGTTCGGCCTCGAGCTCGGGGCGACGACGATCTTCCTCCAGGGCGTCCGGATGCGCGAGAACGTCCTTGACCTGTTCGAGCTGATCACCGGCCTGCGGATGAACCACGCGTTCATCCGCCCCGGCGGCGTCGCGCAGGACCTGCCGGCGGGCGGGCTCGAGGCGATCCGCGACTTCCTGCGCAAGGCGCCCGCGTGGGTAACCGACCTGCGCAAGCTGATCGACGCGAACGCGGTCTTCATCGCCAGGACCAAGGGCATCGCCTACCTCGACCTCGAGGGGTGCATGGCCCTCGGCGTGACCGGGCCGATCCTCCGCGCCACCGGGCTCCCCTGGGACCTGCGCAAGTCGCAGCCGACGATGGGCTACGAGACCTACGAGTTCGACGTGCCGACGGTGGACACCTGCGACACCTACGGCCGGTACCAGATCCGGATGCTCGAGATCGAGCAGTCGCTGCGAATCGTCGAGCAGTGCGTGGACCGGCTCGCCGACCGCGCCAGCGTGCCGAACGACCCGTGGATGATCCAGGACGCCAAGATCGGCTGGCCGGCCCGGCTGTCGCTCGGCCCGGACGGCCTGGGGCCGTCACCCGAGCACATCGCGCACATCATGGGCCAGTCCATGGAGGCCCTCATCCACCACTTCAAGCTGGTGACCGAGGGGTTCCGGGTGCCGGCCGGCCAGGCCTACGTGCCGATCGAGTCGCCCAAGGGCGAGCTCGGCTGCCACGTGGTCAGCGACGGCGGCACCCGGCCGTACCGCGCGCACCTCCGCGACCCCTCGTTCCACCACATGCAGGCCGTCTCCGTGCTCTGCGAAGGCGGCCTCCTCGCCGACGTGATCCCCGCGATCGCGTCAATTGACCCGGTGATTGGAGGCGTAGACAGATAATGCCGTTCAGTACGGAAACCCTCATCCGACTGAGGGAAGACGCCACCGAGATCATCGGCCGGTACCCCAAGGCGCGGTCCGCGCTGCTGCCGCTGCTCTACCTCGTGCAGGCGGAGGACGGGTACGTCTCGGAAGACGGGATCAAGTTCTGCGCCGAGGCCCTCGAGATCACCGAGACCGAGGTGCTCGGCGTGGCGACCTTCTACACGATGTACAAGCACGAGCCTGCGGCCGAGTACCAGGTCGGCGTCTGCACCAACACCACCTGCGCGATCATGGGCGGCGACCAGATCTACGCGGAGCTCGCCGCTTACGTGGGCGGCGAGGACGCGGCCCACGGCAACGGTCACCACGACATCAAGTCGCCGGACGGCAAGGTCGCCGTCGAGCGCCTCGAGTGCAACGCGGCCTGCGACTACGCCCCGGTCGTGATGGTCAACTGGGAGTTCTTCGACAACCAGACCCCGCAGTCCGCCAAGAGGCTCGTCGACGACCTGCGCTCGGGCGCGCACGTCGCGCCGACGCGGGGCCCGAGCCGGCTGTGCACGTGGAAGCAGGCCAACCGGATCCTGGCCGGCTACGGCGACGGCCAGGCGGCCGAGGGCCCGTCGGCCGGGCACGCCAGCCTGGTGGGTCTCAAGCTGGCCAAGGAGCGCGGATGGAAAGCGCCGGAGCCGGAGGCACACGCATGACGGATATCCTGACCCCAGTTTTGACCGCGAACTGGGACCAGCCCGACTCGTTCACGCTGGACGGGTACACCCGGACCGGCGGCTACAAGGCGCTGCCGAAGGCGCTGGCGATGGCGCCGGACGATGTGATCGCGGCGGTGAAGGCGGGGTCGCTGCGCGGCCGCGGCGGCGCGGGCTTCCCGACCGGCATGAAGTGGTCCTTCATCCCGCAGAACGACGGCAAGCCGCACTACCTCACGGTCAACGCCGACGAGTCCGAGCCGGGCACGTGCAAGGACGTCCCGCTGATGATGGCCAACCCGCACGTGCTCATCGAGGGCGCCATCATCACCTGCTACGCGATCAGGGCCAGCCACGCGTTCATCTACGTGCGCGGCGAGGTGCTGCACACGATCAGGCGGCTGCAGCTCGCGGTGGCCCAGGCCTACGAGGCGGGCTACCTCGGCAAGGACATCCTCGGCAGCGGCTTCGACCTCGAGCTCGTGGTCCACGCGGGCGCGGGCGCCTACATCTGCGGCGAGGAGACGGCGCTGCTGACCTCGCTCGAGGGCTACCGCGGGCTGCCAAGGAACCGGCCGCCGTTCCCCGCCGTAGAGGGCCTGTACGCGAGCCCGACGGTCATCAACAACGTCGAGTCGATCTCGAGCGTGCCGTCGATCATCGCCAACGGCTCGGACTGGTTCGCCGACCTCGGCACCGAGAAGTCGAAGGGCTACGGCATCTTCTCGCTGTCCGGGCACGTGAAGTACCCCGGCCAGTACGAGGCGCCGCTGGGCATCACCCTGCGGGAGCTGATCGACCTGGCCGGCGGCATGCTGCGGCCGAACCGCGAGCTGAAGTTCTGGACGCCCGGCGGGTCGTCCACCCCGCTGCTGACCCGCGAGCACCTGGACGTCCCGCTCGACTTCGAGGGAGTGGCCGCCGCCGGGTCGATGCTCGGCACCCGGGCGCTGCAGATCTTCGACACCACCACCTGCGTGCTGCGCGCCGCGCTCCGCTGGACCGAGTTCTACCAGCACGAGTCCTGCGGCAAGTGCACGCCGTGCCGCGAGGGCTCCTACTGGATGGTGCGGACTCTGGAGCGGCTGGAGCAGGGCAAGGGCACCGACGCCGACCTGGAGACGATTCTCGACGTGGGCAGCAACATCATGGGCCGGGCGTTCTGCGCGCTCGGCGACGCCGTGCCGGTGCCGATCACCTCGGCCATCCAGTACTTCCGCGACGAGATCGTCCAGCACCAGAAGGATGGCGGCTGCCCGTTCGACCCGGCCGCATCGACAGCGTGGGCGGTGTGAACCGATGACAGTAGAGGCAACCACCGGCCAGCCAAAGGTCGACACGGTATCGGTCACGATCGACGGCTACCAGATCTCCGTGCCCAAGGGCACGCTGGTGATCCGGGCGGCCGAGATGATCGGCGTCGCGATCCCGAGGTTCTGCGATCACCCTCTGCTCGACCCGATCGGCGCCTGCCGGCAGTGCCTGGTGGACATCGAGGGCCAGCGCAAGCCGCTCGCCTCGTGCACCACCGTGTGCACCGAGGGCATGGTGGTCAAGACCCAGCTCACCTCCGCCGTGGCCGAGAAGGCGCAGCGCGGCGTGATGGAGCTGCTGCTGGTCAACCACCCGCTCGACTGCCCGATGTGCGACAAGGGCGGCGAGTGCCCGCTGCAGAACCAGGCGCTCGCCAACGGTCAGGGCGAGTCGCGCTTCCTCGAGGAAAAGCGCGAGTTCCCCAAGCCGGTGCCGATCTCGGCCGAGGTGCTGCTCGACCGCGAGCGGTGCATCTCCTGCACCCGCTGCGTGCGGACCTCCGAGGAGATCGCTGGCGACGACTTCATCGAGTTCATCGATCGCGGCCCGGGCCAGTACATCGGCACCGCGGCGGGCAAGCCGTTCAACTCCTACTTCTCCGGCAACACGGTGCAGGTCTGCCCGGTCGGCGCGCTCACCGGCGCGGCCTACCGGTTCAAGGCCCGCCCGTTCGACCTGGTGTCGACGCCGAGCGTCTGCGAGCACTGCGCGGCCGGCTGCCATCAGCGCACCGACCACCGCCGGGGCCGGGTGCTCCGCCGCCTGGCGGGCGACGAGCCGCTGGTCAACGAGGAGTGGAACTGCGACAAGGGCCGGTGGGCGTTCTCCTACGCCAGCCAGTCCGACCGGCTCACCATCCCGCTCGTCCGCGACGAGGCGGGCGTGCTCCGCCCGGCCTCCTGGGTGGCCGCCTACGCGGCGGCCGCGCGCGGGCTCGCCGCCGCCAGGGACGCGGTCGAGGGACCGTCCGGCGTCGGCGTGCTGACCGGCGGGCGGCTGACGCTGGAGGACGCCTACGCGTACTCCAAGTTCACCCGGGTCGCGCTCAACACCAACGACATCGACATGCGGGCCAGGCCGCACTCGGCCGAGGAGGAGCAGTTCCTCGCCGCCCGGGTGGCCGGCCGCGACATCGAGGTCAGCTACACCGACCTCGAGGCGGCGCCCGCGGTGCTGCTGGCCGGGTTCGAGCCCGAGGAAGAATCCCCGATCGTGTTCCTGCGGCTGCGCAAGGCGGCCCGCAAGACCGCGCTGCGGGTGTTCTCGGTCGCCGCGCTCGGCACGCCCGGCCTGACCAAGGTGAACGGCACCCTGCTGCCGACCGCCCCCGGGGCCGAGCCGGCCACGCTGACCGCGCTGGCCGCGGGCGGCGGCACCGACGACGCCACCGCCCACGCGGCCGGCCTGCTGGCCAAGCCGGGCGCGGTGATCCTGGTCGGCGAGCGGCTGGCGGAAGTCCCCGGCGCGCTCGCGGCGGCTGTCAGGCTGGCCGACGCCAGCGGCGCCAAGCTCGCGTGGATTCCGCGCCGGGCGGGCGAGCGCGGCGCCATCGAGGCGGGCGCGATGCCGGGTCTGCTGCCGATCGGCCGCTGGGTGGGCGACCCCAAGGCCCGGGCCGAGGTGGCGCTGGCCTGGAACAAGGCCACCCTGCCGTCGGCGCCCGGCCGCTCCACGTCGGCGCTGCTTGATGCGGCGGCCGGCGGCCGTCTTGGCGCGCTCGTCATCGCCGGGGTCGACCCGGCCGACCTGCCGGACCCGGGCGCCGCCCTCCGCGCGCTCGACCAGACGCCGTTCATCGTCGCGCTCGAGCTGCGGGCCAGCGCCGTCACCGACCGCGCGGACGTGGTGTTCCCGGTCGCCGCGGTGGCGGAGAAGGCGGGCACGTTCGTCAACTGGGAGGGCCGCGGGGCCACGTTCAACGCGGCCCTCAGCGTGCCCGGCGTCCGCACCGACCTGTACGTGCTCGGCGCGATCGCCGACGAGATGGACGTCCACC
>Ga0208480_1000917_pt1 | contig 10973 bp, 12 predicted proteins | sample NGESurshal092012_4_FD_184485 | JGI IMG/M metagenome (GOLD analysis project Ga0208480, IMG submission 184485) | Arctic peat soil microbial communities from Barrow, Alaska - NGEE Surface sample F53-1 shallow-092012 (SPAdes) | ecosystem: Environmental > Terrestrial > Soil > Wetlands > Peat ... | reverse complement strand
GATCGACCTCCAGTATCACGATCTGCGCCCCGAGCGCTCCCTCGCGCAGCGTGCGGGACTGCGCTCGCTGCACTCCGAGGAGGCAGTTCGTGAAGCCGTTCACAATCCCCCGGAGGAGACGCGCGCCTATTTCCGAGGTCAGTGCGTGGCCCGCTACCCCAATGAAATCGTGGCGGCGAATTGGGATTCGGTCGTCTTCGATCTGGGCGAGGGACCGCTGCAACGCGTACCAATGCTCGATCCGTTGAGGGGTACACGAGTTCTGACTGAAGAGTTGCTAGAAACGAGTGCGACAGCACAAGCGCTTCTCGACGCACTAGACAGGTAGAACAGACGTATGACAGAACAAGAGCGAATCCAAAAGCAGCGCACCGAACGAGCGAGCGAGTCAACGCCGCCCGTGTCGGTTGACGCGACCAAGGGCGACCAGCTGAAGGCCGACCTGGATGATTTGCTCGACGAGATCGACGAGGTGCTTGAGGAGAACGCCGAGGAGTTCGTTCGCAACTACGTCCAAAAAGGCGGCGAGTAGATGGGTCTACCGCTGTTCAGCGCCTCGGATGATCCGGGGCCATCTTTCTTTCACTTCGCCCAGGCGAGCGGTCTGACGCCGCCGGTCTCCACCGCGAGCGCCACGTCGGCCCACGCCACGACCGTGATCGCCGTGCGCTACGGCGACGGTGTCGTGATGGTCGGGGACCGCCAGGCGACCGGCAACTACATCGCCAGTCGCGACGTGCGAAAGATCGAAGCGGCCGACCGCTTCACGGCGATCGCCATCTCCGGCACGGCCGCACGCGGCATCGAGTTCATCCGCATGGCGCAACTCTCCTTCGAGCACTACGAGAAGATGACCGATACGGCCCTGAGCCTCGAAGGCAAGGCGAACTATCTTTCTCCCATCATCCAGCGCAACAACCTCACGTCGCCACTGCTCGTGATTCCACTGCTCGCCGGTTGGGACCTCGCCCAACAGATCGGACGGATCTTCGAGTACGACGGCGCCGGCGGGTGCTACGAACGATTCGACTTCTCGACGATCGGCTCGGGCACGCCCTTCGCCGAAGGGACCCTGCGACTGGGATTCAGCGCCGACATGACGCGCGACGCCGCCATCGAACTCGGCGCGCTGGCGATGTACGAGGCCGGTGACAACGACCCGAGTACCGGGGGACCGGACTTCGTGCGCAACCTCTTCCCGATGATCGTCACCATCTCCAGTGATGGTTTCCGAGAACTCGATCAGGCGGACGTCGCCGAGGTCTTCCGGGTCATCAACGAGCGCCGGACCCAGAGCGGCGGCGTGGCCGGGGGCGCACTGCGATGAGCAACTACTTCTACGTGGCGCCCGAACAGCTCATCCGCGACCGCGCCGAATTCGCCCAGAAGGGCATCGCGCGGGGACGCTCGATCGTGGGCGCCATCTTCGACAGCGGCGTCGTCCTGGTGGCGGAGAACCCGTCGGCGTCGCTCTTCAAGATCTCTGAGATCTACGACCGCATCGCCTTTGCCGGCGTGGGCAAGTACAACGAGTTCGATCGTCTCCGAGAGGCGGGAATCCGCTGGGCCGACTCGACCGGCTTCACCTACTCGCGCGGGGACGTCGACGTGCGCGCACTGGCGAACTTCTACGCCCAGCACCTCGGCGACATGTTCACCGAGGGCCAAAAGCCTCTCGAAGTCGAGATACTGGTGGCCCAACTCGGCAGCACGACCCGTCCGACCAAGCTCTACCGGATCGCCTACGAGGGGACGATCTCGGACGAGCCTCGTTTCGCCGTCCTGGGCGGGGACGCCGAGACCATCAAGGCCCGCTTCGCCGCCTCCGAGGACACCCTCGAGCCCCTCACGGTCACGTTGAAGAACGCGGTGGGCGCCCTCGCCGGACCGGACCGGATCATCGAGGTCAGCGACCTGGAGGTCGGGATCCTCGAAGACCGGGGCAGCCGACGAACGTTCACGAGACTGAACGACGACCAAGTCAGCGAGCTCCTTCGCTGAGGAATCAGCAAGGGTGACGACATGCTGCGACGCATCTACGGCATCGAAACTGAATACGGAATTACCTTCTCGCTGCGCGGCCAGCGCCGACTGAGCCCCGACGAGGTCAGCCGATTCCTCTTTCGCAAAGTCGTCGCGTGGGGTCGATCGAGCAACGTCTTCTTGGAGAACGGGAGTCGCCTCTACCTCGACGTCGGATCGCATCCGGAGTACGCGACGGCCGAGTGCGACACGCTGGTCGACGCCGTCGCCCAGGACAAGGCGGGGGAGTCGATCCTTCGCGAACTCGTCGAGTACGCCCAGGGTCAACTGAGCGATGAGGGGATTCGTGGTGACATCTACCTCTTCAAGAACAACACTGACTCGACCGGCAACTCCTACGGCTGTCACGAGAACTACTGCATCGAACGTATCGACGACCTGACGCGCCTCGAACAGGTCTTCATCCCGTATCTCATCAGTCGCCAGATCTTCACCGGTGCCGGCAAGGTCGTCACGAACGCCAAGGGCACCGCCTATTCGATGAGCCAGCGCGCCGAGCACATCTGGGAGGCCATCTCTTCGGCGACCACCCGTAGTCGTCCGATCATCAACACCCGCGACGAACCACACGCCGATCCCGAGAAGTACCGCCGTCTGCACGTCATCGTCGGCGACTCCAACATGAGTGAGTTCGCGACGTATCTGAAGCTCGGCACGGCCGCCGTCGTGCTGGCGATGATCGAGGATCGCAACACGGTGCTGCGCGACTACAACATGGCCTCGCCCATCAACGCGCTGCGCGACATCTCCTACGACCTCTGGAGCAAAGAGCCGGTGAAGTTGACCAACGGGCGTGACCTGACGGCCCTCGAGATCCAAGACGATCTCTGCGAGCGGGCCGAACAGTTCTTGCAGGGACACCCGCTCCCGGCCGATCAGGTGCACGCCGTGCAGTTGTGGCGTGAGGTGATCGAGCAGTATCGCAACGACCCCATGGGATTAGCCGACCGGGTCGACTGGATCGCCAAATTGCAGATCATCGAACGAGAGCGCGAACGAAGCGGCGTCGAGTTGAGTGACCCGAAGATCGCGCTCATCGATCTGCTCTATCACGACACGAGTTTCGAGCGCGGTCTCTACTACCGACGCCAGGCCCGAGGTCATCTCCGGCGAATCGTGACCGACGAAGAGATCGCCACGGCCACGCACACGCCACCGCCCACGACGCGCGCGCATATGCGCGGCACCTTCATCAAGGCCGCCAAGGAGTGGCGCCGCGACTACACCGTGGACTGGGTGCACTTGAAACTGAACGATGAGATGCAGCGCACGGTCCTGCTGAAGGACCCCTTCAAGAGCACCGACGAGCGCTTTCAGAAGCTCCTGCTCTCCTTGGAGCGCCACGGTTAGGCACTAACCTTGATAGGTGTCTGATTTAACCCCCCAAGAGTCCACGGGTGTTTTGACGTCCGAACCACCGCCGCCACCGACGACCAGAACGAAGAAACAAAAGCCCCGCCGGCGCGCACTGATCGAGTGGACCGCGATCATCGTCATCGCGGTATTGGTCTCGTTCTTGATGCGGACCTACGCGTTCCAGACGTTCTACATCCCTTCGGGTTCGATGGAGCCGACCTTGCAGATCGGCGATCGCATCATCGTCAATAAGTTGTCGGTCACGTGGGGCACCATCAATATCGGTGACATCGTGGTCTTCAAAGCGCCGCCCACCGAGAACTGCGGCGAGCCCGTTACCGACCTCGTGAAGCGCGTCATCGGTATTCCCGGTGACTCCTTGCGCTCCAAAGGCAACACGATTTACGTCAACAACAAACCACTTGCGGAGAAGTGGAGCCACACCGAGCCACTCGGTGGGGCCATCACGCCCATGACTTTGAAGCCGGATCAGTACTTCATGATGGGCGACAATCACTCGGATTCGTGCGACAGTCGCATGTGGGGACCGGTTCCGCGCTCGGACATCATCGGCAAGGCCTTCGTGCGGATCTGGCCGCTTTCCCGCATCGGATTCCTTTAGGCACCGCCCTACAATGGTCTGATGTTCCTAAGTCCCATCAAGATCATGGTGATTGTGGCCGTGGTCTTGCTCTTGATGGGTCCCGACAAGTTGCCCGAAGTGGCCCATCGACTGGGCTCGAGTTGGCGGGCCCTCAAGCGTCTGCAAGAGCGCGTCGAAAGTGAAGTCCGCGACGCCATCCCCGACCTGCCGAGCACCGGCGACATCGCGCGCATCGTACGCAGTCCTATCAATCTGTTGAATCAGCTGTCCGATCAGGTCGACGCCAAAGAGGCCGCCGAGGTGCGAAAGAACGCGCCACCGGCCCCGACCGACGTGGCGCCGCCACTCATCACCCCGCCCACTCGACCGGTCGCCGAGCGAACCGAGAACGCCCCGCTACCCGCTGATCCGTCGCTGAATTAGGTCACGTGTCTCGATTCAGTAAAGCCCAGTCCGGCATGACCCTGGCCGAACACCTCGCCGAGGTGCGCCACCGTTTCCTCGTCTCGGCGATCACCGTGTCGGCCTTCGGAGTCGTGGCCTTCATCTTCTACCCTCAGATATTGCACTTCCTGCAAGAGCCGTACTGCGACGCCCGCAGCGTCGCGCACAAAGGTTGTACCTTCCTGGTGACGGCCCCGCTCGACGGTCTGACCTTGCGCATCAAGATCGGGTTCTTCGGCGGACTGATGGCCGCCTCGCCGGTCCTCTTCTGGCAGTTGTGGCGTTTCATCACGCCGGGACTCAAGGCGCGCGAACGCAAGTACATCATCCCGTTCGTCACGGCGTCGCTGTTGTTCTTCATCTCGGGGATGACCGTGGCGTATTTCAGTTTCGGACACGCCATCCAGTTCCTCGAATCCATCGGTGGGAAGTCGCTTTTGACCGAGTACAACCCCAATCAGTACCTAACGCTCTTCTTGTTGATGATGTTCATCTTCGGCGTCACCTTCGAGTTCCCGGTGGTCCTCGTCGCGATGGAGATGGCCAACATCGTGACATCAAAACAACTGTTGCACTATTGGCGCTACGCGCTGATCGCGATCACCATCGCCGCGGCGGTCTTCACCCCCAGTGGCGACCCGCTCTCCATGTTGGCACTCGCACTGCCGCTCACCGTTTTCTATTTCGTCTCGATCGGCGTCGGCAAGTTGCTGAAGAAGTGACCGACGGTGGCTACCGCGGTCGATTCCTCAACAGCCTCGCCTTCGGACTGGACCGCTTTCAGGTAGAGGCCATCGACGCCGTCGACGAACACGTCAACGTGTTGGTCAGTGCGCCGACCGGCTCGGGCAAGACGCTCATCGCCAACTACGCGATCGGTCGTATCTTCGAGCGCGGCGAGCGAGCGTTCTACACGACGCCCTTGAAGGCGCTCTCCAATCAGAAGTACGGCGAACTCTGCGCCCTCTACGGTGAGCGGCGCGTGGGCCTGCTCACTGGCGATGTCTCCATCAACGCCAGTGCCGACGTCGTCGTCATGACGACCGAGGTCCTGCGCAACATGTTGCTGACCGAGTCGCACCAGCTCAACACCCTGGGACTCGTGGTGCTCGACGAGGTGCACTATCTGCAGGACCCGTTTCGTGGCGGCGTATGGGAAGAGGTCATCATCCTCACCCCGCCAGCAGTGCGCTTCGTCGCCCTCTCGGCGACGATCGGCAACGCGAATTTCATAGGGGAGTGGTTCGCCGAGGTGCGCGGTCCGACGGCGATCATCGTGGAGAGTGAACGTCCGATCCAGCTGCACAACCACCTGGCGGTCATGCGTCGAGGACAGTCGTCGGTCGAGATCGTCGACCTGCTCGACGGTCAACGGCTTTCGGACGAAGCACGTCGCATCGACAACCTCATGAAGGCGACGAGGAAGTTCCGACCGGGACCCAAGTGGAAGGGTCCCAAGACGAGCGCGCCGCCGCCGCCGTTTCGCGCGCCGCGGCGTAGTGAACTCCTCCACGCCCTCGAGCGAGAGGACCTCCTCCCGGTCATCGTGTTCATCTTCTCTCGCGCGGCCTGTGACGACGCGGCCCACCAATGTCGTCGCGACGGACTGATGTTCACGACGCCCGAGGAGCGACGCGATATAGAAGCCATCGCCCAGTCGCGACTCGTCGACTTCTCCGACGACGACCTGAAGGCGCTCGAGTACGCCGACTTCATCGACTGTCTGCGCCGGGGCCTCGCGATGCACCACGCGGGAATGGTGCCGGCCTTTCGCGAGATCGTCGAGACCTGCTTCGAGTTGAATCTGCTCGCCGTCGTGTTCGCCACCGAGACACTCGCCCTGGGCGTCAACATGCCGGCACGTTCGGTGGCGTTGGAGCGTTTCTCGAAGTACTCCGACGCCGGTCGAAAGTTCCTCACCAGCGCGGAGTTCTCGCAGATGACCGGACGCGCGGGCCGGCGAGGTCTCGACGACGAGGGGCACGCCATCGTCTGTTTCGCCAATGAAGTCGCGCTCGTCGACGTCGGACGGGTCGCGCTCGCCCCGCCCTCGGACCTGCACTCGTCGTTTCGACCGACCTATAACTTCACCGCCAACCTGATCAATCACTTCGACTACGACACCGCGCTCGAAGTGGTCCAGCGTTCCTACGCCCAGTTCGAGACGGACCACCGACCGACCGGTAACAAACGACCGCTCGGCGATCAGATGGTCGCGCGTCACCACGTCCTCGAAGAGCTCGGCTACGCCCAGGGTTGGCACCTCACGAATCAGGGACAGCTCCTGCGCTCGATCTATCACGAGTGCGATCTCCTCATCGCCGAATCGATCACCGCCGGTGTCTTCGAAGGTCTCGAACCGTCGCAGTTGGCCGGCCTCCTTTCTTGTTTCGTCTTCGAATCCAAACGGGCCGGTCGCCCCACCAACGCCGCGCGCCAAGTGACCACCAAGAAGAAGCGCAACCTCAACGACCGACTCGGCCAACAGCGTCGGGGCAACCTCTCCGACCGCCTGTCCGAGATCACCGTGATCGCGGCGGCGATCGGAGAGATAGAGGGCCGCTTCAAGGTACCCAGCGCGAAAGAGCCGGACGGCAAGTTCGCCACGACGATCGCGGCGTGGGCCCGCGGTGCATCGTTGGGCACCGTCTTGGACCTCGCCGACGTCGAAATCGGCCAGACCTCGCCCGGTGACTTCGTGCGCAACGCCAAGCAGGTGGCCGATCTCTGTGAGCAGTTGGCGCGGATGAGCGACCTCACCTCGGTCGCCGAAGTGGCCGCCCAGGCCCGCGACGCGGTCCTGCGCAGCGTCGTGGCGGGCTATTCGAGCGTCCACCCGCGCGCTTGATTTCGCCTCTAGCCTCGATATTCCATGCACGCCTACGTCGCCGAAGAGTTCACTGACGCCGAAGTCGCGGTCCTGCGCCGATATTTCACCAATCTCGAAGGGCCCGTCTTCGCCCTCGTCAACCTGCCCGAAGTCGTGAAGGGGGCGCTGTTCGCGCGCTACTCGAGGTCTTCGAAGAGCCTGCGCCGACTGTTCCTCGACGAATTCGTCGGCGACCTCGACCTCTCAGGCGACGCCTCCATCGACGCCACCGTCGGCCTCGATCGCGCCGACGAGCTCTACCAGCGGATCTTCGTCGAATACGGCGACGACTCGGTCGCTCAGCTGGGTGGCGTGCACCTGGCCTGTGAACAGGCGAGCAACGTACTCACCAAGGTCCTCGAGTGGGGACGGCTCATGAGCTACCTCGAACAGTCGACGCGCTACCTCGGCTACGACCGACGTTTCTCGAACGGTCGTTACCGCTTCTATCGCGACCACGACCTGCTCGAGTCGAAATTTGGCGCCCGCTACGTCGGTGAGATGGACCGGATGTTCGACACCTACGCCGATCTGCTGCCGGTGCTCACCGAGTGGCTCACCAAGAAGTTCCCGAAGACCGCCGAAGACACCGACTTCGTCTATCGCACGGCCATCCGCGCGAAAGCCCTGGACGCGACGCGCGGACTCTTGCCGGCGAGCGCACTCTCGAATCTCGGCATCTACGCCTCCGGCCAGGCCTACGAATCGCTGCTCTTACACATGCGCGCCCACCCGCTACTCGAAGTTCGTCTCTATGGGCAACTCATGATGGACGAGCTCGTGAAGGTCATCCCGTCATTTCTGAAGCGCGTCGACGTCCCTGAACGCGGTGTCGCGTGGTCGACGTACATGTCCGAGACCAAGAGCGCTACACGAGAACTCGTGACTTCGATGTGGGAGACACTCGTCGAGGACGAGCCCACCGAACAGGTACGGCTCGTCTCGTTCGATCCCGACGGCGAGACACGCGTGCTCGAAGCCATCGTCTTTGGCAACTCCACTGTCGACCACGACGAAGCTCGCACGCGCGTCGCCGCCCTGTCAGCGAACGAACGCGCCACGTTGATGGCGACCTACGTCGGGGATCGCAAGAACCGACGACACCGCCCGGGACGGGCCTTCGAACGCACCGACTACCGCTTCGAACTGGTGACCGACTACGGCGCCTTCCGCGATCTCCAACGACATCGCCTGTTGACGATCGAGTGGCAGCCGCTGACGGCCGACCTCGGTTACGACATTCCCGACGTGATCGAAGAGGCGGGACTGGCCGATCGCTACGAGGAGTCGCTTCGCCGTTCGGCCGAGCTCTACTACGACCTCCGACGCGAGTTCCCCGAACAGGCGCAGTACGCCGTCGCGCTGGCCTTTCGCATCCGCTACGTCATGCAGATGAACGCCCGCGAGGCGATGCATCTCATTGAGCTTCGATCGAGTCCCCAGGGCCATCCGAGTTATCGTCGCGTCGCCCAGGAGATGGCCCGTCTCGTACGCGATGTGGCCGGACACGAGTTGATCGCCGACGCGATGAAATACGTCGACTTCTCCGACACCGATCTCGAACGTCTCGAGGCCGAGCGGGCCGCGGAGCGAAATCGCCTCAATCGGTAGATTTTCTCGTCCTTAGCCATTGTTTATCCCAAATGGCGTCACTCCGGGTCTAAAAGGCTCTACAATGCCAGCGCTATAGAAGAGGGATTTATGTCTAGTGACGGCAATTCAGATGAAGTATTCGACGAAGAGGAGATTGCTGACGGCTTCGACGAAGAAGCGATTGGTGAGGAAGATCTCGAGGATGTTGAGGATGTAGACGTCGAAGACGTAGAAGACGTCGAAGACGGCGAGGACGTCGAAGTGGTGAATGTCGCCGAAGTCGACGACGTCGAAGAGGTCGAAGATGAGGACGTGGTGGCCGAAGTGGTCGTCGTCGAAGACGACGACGTGGTCGACGACGCGGATATCGAATTGGCGCTTGACGAGGTACTGGCCGAAACAATCCGGCGAACCTCGACGCCCGAAGATGACGAAGAAGCACCCGGGGAAGTGGACACTCTGGTCGATCCGGCCGAGACCATTTTGCCCAAGCAGGACGACGAATTCCGTTGTTCGTCGTGTCGCCTATTGAAGAAGACGAGTCAGCTCTCGGACCGAGCGAACATGCTCTGTCGTGACTGTGTGTGAGTCCACGACCGCACCGTCGTTCAGGTAGCAGTTGACGTGCACGTCCTTAGGGCCAGTTCCACTTCGGACGATTTGCGAGAGCTGTGGGACCACGCGCTCAAGCGGCTGAAGAGCCATCGCGGCGGACCCGAACTGTACGACACGATTCGCCGTGACGTCGACGACGACGCGCTGCTCGATCATGTGGTGGCGAGTGGGGCCGTGTGGACGATCGGCGACGAGGCCAAGTTGCTGGGATTCGCGCTCGTGCGCGACGAGGTCGTCGAAGGTGTCTTCGTCGATCATGACCATCGTCGACACCGCGTGGCGACGACGTTATTGACGGTGCTGGTGGCGGGGGAGGACCCGCCGCGCGATGGGTTCGCCCTACCGGGCGATCGAGGGATGAAGTCCCTCTATGAGTCTCTGGGCTGGAAGGCTCGACTGCTTACGATGCGCGGCGAGTAGGCGGGCGACGCGTCGTCGTACGACGAATGATCTTCGTCGGCGGCGGCGGCGGTGGCACCTTCATGCCGAGCAGCTTCGCGAGTTCCGGGATCGCTCCCGCGTTGTGGATGGCAACTGCCTTGCACGACTCGTCGTTCGGAATGCCGAGCGGCTTTACGTTGCGCCGAATAGACGTGTCGACGGTCAACTCGACGATCTCTTTCCAAAGCGTCGGATCGGTGTCAGTGTTAAGCGCTTCGGAAGTGATGGTGACGACCTTGGCCGCCATCTCGGCACTCACGCGCGTCGACATGTCGGGTGGTCGGGCGACCAACGCGAGGGCCTCTTTCACGTTCTTCGACTCAATCGCCGTTTCCAACTTGGCGTTCCACTGGGTTCGCAGGTGTTCCAATCGCGCGGTCAGGGAGACTTGGAGTTCCTTCAATTGGGTGCGAGCCTCGTCGTCGAGAGAAACTGTCTTCGCCGAGGTGACGACGGCACGGAGGTCGCGCAGGCGCAGTTCTCGTCCCGCGCCAATCGCGCCGGCAGCACGGTCTTTCCAGAGCGCGAGGTTGGTCTTGCCGAGTAGTTCTTCGGCGATGCGGTCGATCGTCGTAGCGTCAATCGTCGGGCGACCCTGCGCGGTGGCGTTCTTGTTCTGTTCGGCGACGGCCGCGCGTACCGAGGGCATACCGCCTCGCAAGAGTTGTTCGGCCACCGGGAGCTGTTCAGGCGAGAGCGTCGCCAACAGCGAATTGCGATGCGTCGTCGTCATCGGCGGCTGTATTGGACCTGCGGGACGCTCGGGGCGAGTCGCTCGGGCTCCGCGCGTCGGTCGCTCGGTGCGCGGTCCGCGCGCCGGACGCTCACCGGGCGTTGCCGATGAGGACTCCCGATTGACAGGATTTCTCGGCGGACGCTTGGTCCGCTCCGGGCGGTCTGACGCCTCTCGGGTCGCAGAGCCTTCCGGCTTGGTCGACCCACTTTCGCGGCGACCGGGGCCGCTCTCTCGACGGCCCGGACTTGACTCGCGCCGACCGGGACCACCCT
>Ga0208480_1000916_pt1 | contig 10975 bp, 9 predicted proteins | sample NGESurshal092012_4_FD_184485 | JGI IMG/M metagenome (GOLD analysis project Ga0208480, IMG submission 184485) | Arctic peat soil microbial communities from Barrow, Alaska - NGEE Surface sample F53-1 shallow-092012 (SPAdes) | ecosystem: Environmental > Terrestrial > Soil > Wetlands > Peat ... | reverse complement strand
GGAGCATCGATTGCGGCGTTGCTGATGGCGTGTTTCAGCCCGTCCTGCCAGGCGCAATATGGCGGAGCGCGCAACCCCTCCATGGGAACGGCGTCGAGTGGTTTGCCCACCTATTTGAAACATGCCGGCATCGCGCAAAATCTAAATCGCAAATTGCCCCTGAGTGCGGCCTATGTCGACTCCACTGGAATGCCTGTCACACTGGGGAAGTATTTCGGCAATCGACCTGTCGTTTTGGCGGAAGTGTATTTCAGTTGCGGCATGTTATGCCCGCAGGTGATGCACGGCGCTGCCGATGCGTTGAAACAAACTGGCTTCAAGGCCGGCAAAGATTACGAGGTTGTGATCGCCAGTTTTGATCCCAGAGACACGGCGCAGCAGGCTGCGAGTGAGAAGCAATTATTCCTCAGCTGGCTCGGAGATCCGGCGGCGGCTTCCGGCGTGCACTTTCTCACCGGCCAACAGCCATCAATCGACGCGTTGAGTTCCGCGACTGGTTTTCATTACGTAAGTGTGCCCGGCCCAGATGGAAAGATGGATCAGTTCGCCCACTCCAGCGTGATTATGGTTGCGACCCCGGATGGTCGGCTTTCAAAATATTTTTCTGGCATTCAATATGAGCCTCGCGATCTGCGCCTGGCGATGGTGGATGCTTCAAACCATAAGATTGGAAGCGCAGCGGATTTGTTTCTGCTTTATTGCTGCAGCTACAACCCTTCATCCGGACGCTATACGGTCTCTATCTTGCGTGTACTGGGCTTCGCCGCATGCTTCACGATTCTGATCATTTTGGCCATGCTCTATCTGCTGACGCGCAAGCCGACGGGAAGAAAATTTCCTCCATCGTCGCCCACTGCCGCCTAGACATCAGTCGGAAGATCACACTTTTTGCACATCAATGTTGAGCCAAGATGCTGCTTGCGTCCCTCTTCTTCGATCACCCACGGCCGCATTGTCCATGGCGGACGATGACGCACATGCTGCGCATGGCCGCAGGCTAAGTCCGCAACCCAGTCATCATGTTCGTCCTGATGAAACCCGACAATCGCCGACAGTTTTCCCTGCGCCATGGAACCAGAGTAGTCCTGTCAAGCTCCGCCTGAAGAAGGCGAGCAAGGCATAATGAAGAAGTTCTCTGCCTCGGCACCTTCACAGTGACCCACGTTTTTGATGTCATCATTCTCGGCGCTGGCGCGGCTGGCTTGATGTGTGCCATCGAGGCCGGAAAACACGGTAAGCGGGTTGCCGTGCTGGACCACGCGGGCAAAATCGGAAAAAAAATTCTCATCTCCGGCGGCGGACGCTGCAACTTCACCAACATTCATTGCAGCCCAGAAAACTTTATTTCCGCGAACCCACATTTCTGCAAGTCCGCGCTGGCCCGCTACACGCCGGAGGATTTCGTTGCGCTAGTCGAGAAACATCGGATTCCTTATCACGAGAAGACGCTAGGCCAACTCTTCTGCGATCGCTCAGCGCGCGAAATCATCGCGTTACTGGAACAAGAATGCAGTGACGCCGGCGTGCAGATTTTCCTGAACGCATGTGTCGATAAGGTAATCCACTCAAACGGCTTTGAAGTCCGCACGCAAGACACCATCTTTTCCTGCAGTGCCCTCGTGGTCGCGACCGGTGGGCTTTCGATTCCGAAAATGGGCGCGACTCCTTTCGGATATCGGTTGGGCGAACAATTTGGAATCGCCATTCAACCGTGTCGGCCTGCTTTGGTGCCGCTTCTATTCTTAAGCGACGATCTGGCGGACTATGCCGATCTTGCTGGAGTTGCAGTGCCAGTATTGGCGCATTGCGGGGAGCAGCAGTTTCGGCAAAATATGCTCTTCACTCATCGCGGCTTGAGCGGCCCAGCGATCCTGCAAATTTCCTCGTATTGGAAACCGGGCGAGGCACTGGAAATCGATCTTGCTCCCGGTACTGAATGGACAAATCCGTGGCGCGATCCGAGCCTCCCGCGAAACTTGGAGACCGCCAAGAAATTATTGCGCGCGATCCTTCCCCATCGTCTCGCGGATCGATGGCTGGCGTTGCATCCCCCACAGGAATGGACCAACCATTCGCTCAACCAGTGGGAACGTGAGCTGCATCACTGGACCTTTGTGCCCACAGGCACGGAAGGATACGCAAAAGCCGAAGTGACTGCCGGAGGCATCGATACGAATGAGCTTTCCGCAAAGACGATGGAATCTCGAAAAGTGCCGGGCCTGTTTTTTATTGGAGAGGTGGTCGACGTCACCGGTCATCTGGGTGGCTTCAACTTTCAGTGGGCATGGGCATCTGGCTTTTGCGCGGGACAAGCGCTTGCCACTTGAACCTTTGGGATATACACCAACCACGTCCGGTGAAGCACAATCTAATTTAAAATAGAAACAATTGTCTCGTTGGCGGGTTTGCATCGTGGGCGGCTGCTTCGCTCGAATGCGAGTTGTCTACGTGAACGTTTCGCTTGAGATCCAATCGGCGCAGATCCCTCCGCCGATTTTGCCGGGAATGACCTGGACTTGGCCGATGGCGGCCACACTTTTTCGCAAGATAGAGGTTCGGTTTGGCTCAGATTTGTCGGTTGACGGCTGCTTCATTGGCCGTAGTCTTTTTTTTGGCTGTCCCCATGGCACGCTCTCAATCGGCGGACGCTTCCCTGACTCTGCCCGACAATCCATCCCCGCAGGTGCAGGCAGGCGATTCGCAAAATAATTCACAGCAGCCCGCAAACAGCGCTGCGCCCCAGGGTCAAAGCAGCTCGGCGCAAGCCGCACCAACAGCGCCACCGCAGACCGCTGCCGAGCAATTAAAGCTGCAAGAAAAGCAGCGAATCATGGGTGTGATGGCGACCTTTAACACCACGCAAAATCAGAACGCGCTTCCGCTCAGTCCTCATCAGAAATTTCAGCTTTTTTTCAAGAGCGTCACAGACCCTTGGCCTTTCGCATTGACGGCGGTTGTGGCCGGCATCAGCCAGGCCAATGACAGCTTTGCGGAATATGGCCAGGGTATGCAGGGCTACGCTAAGCGATACGGCGCATCGTATACGGACTATTTCACCGGTAACCTGTTCGGAAACGCCGTGCTGCCGAGTCTTCTGCATGAAGATCCACGCTACTATCAGCGAGGTCACGGCAAGTTCCTTACCCGTGCACTATGGGCAGCTGGGAGCACAGGGTGGTGCAAACGCGACGACGGCACCTGGGGCCCGAACTACTCCAACGTCCTCGGGAACCTGATCGGAGCCTCCTTCTCAAACTTTTACTATCCGGCCGATGATCGAACCGTGGGGGGCACTATCGAGCGTGGCTTGACGGTAACCGTGGAAGGAGCCGTAGGCGCCGAACTGATCGAATTCTGGCCCGATATTGCTCGCCACTATAAGAATAAGAAGGCGAAGAAACTTGCCCGCCAGGCGGCCCAGAATCCTCAGGACGTGTCACAACCAACTCCAGCGAACCCAGCCCCGCCGACGCCAAGCAGCCATTAAGGCCGGCCATCTCTCGCTCGCTTACAAGCAGTGTTGGCCCGAGTGGCGCCGCGTTTTTCATTTGCACAGGAGTCCGCAGGTACACTGAGATAGATTTCCTTTATTCTTCAAATAGCTATTTTTTATGCTGACTCGACTGTCCCGATTGCAACAGCCCCAGATTTGAACTAAAACCATGGATTTTGAACAACTCAAAGCGTTTGTCGAGGTCGCACGCAATGCCAGTTTTTCGCGCGCGGCGGAAAGGCTGTTTCGCACCCAGCCGGCAATCTCTGCACAGATTCGTGCACTGGAAGAAGATATTGGCGCCAGATTGTTCGATCGCACCGGCGGCCGCGTCACGCTAACGGGTGGCGGCAGACTTTTCCTGGAGTATGCGGAAGAGACCTTGCAGGCGCGCCGCAACATTGTTCGTGCGCTGGCAGAAATGGCTCGCACGCCTCGCGGCCAGCTCGTCGTCAGCGCCAATGAGGCTACCTGCCTCTACATCCTGCCGCAGGTGTTCGCGCAATTCAAAGGGAAGTATCCGCGCGTGTCCGTTTCCATCGCGCGCCATGAGCGCTCTCGAACGCTGGAAGCGGTCTTGTCGCAGGAGGTTGATTTCGGCGTGACAACCCAGCCGGTCAACGATCCTCGCCTGACCATCGTGCCCGTTCATAAGGACGAGATGGTCGTGATCACTGCAACGGGTCATCCGCTCACAAGCAAAACCACCACCAAGCTGGCGGCCGTAGCGGCGTATCCTCTGATTCTCCCCAAGCAGGGTCGCACTCGCGATGCCATTGATCAGATGTTTGCTAACGGGCAACTCAAGCCGGAGATTTCAATGGAGCTGGAATCGAACGAGCTGATCAAGCGCTTCGCTGCTGCCGGCGTCGGCGTTGGGTTCCAGGCCCGCTCCAACACGGTGACAGAGTTTGCTGCGGGATTGCTGGGCGTCGTCGAATTGGAAGATGTTCGCATTGCGCGCGACCTGGTACTGATCTATCGCAAAGACAAATCACTCAGCCGCGCCGCCCAGGCGTTCATTGAGATTATGCATGGCAGTGTGGGCCTGCCGCGCAACGCTGCTGTCAGCTAAGTAAAATCTGGCGGACTGATGCGAGCATTATCGCAGCGCCGACAAATTGCCACACGCTACAATTTCATTGAATGCTGTCTTCTTCTTCCCTGCTCCATCTCGCGTGGCTCTGTTTCGCTGCTTTCGTTGCAGGGGGCATCAACGCGATTGCCGGCGGCGGATCTTTACTATCGTTTCCTGCGCTGCTGCAAGTTGGCGTTCTTCCGGTGCATGCCAACGCAACCAACACAGTGGCATTGCTGCCCGGGCAAATCACTTCAGCCGCAGCCTATCGACGGGAGTTGCGACGGTACCACTCCATGCTGCCACCCCTGCTGATCGCAGCGTTTATCGGCGGCTTGCTCGGAGCTCGCCTTCTGCTCGCAACACGGCAGCAAACTTTTCTGCGCATGGTGCCATGGTTACTGCTGACCGCGACGTTGCTGTTTGCCTTGGGGCCTGCGCTGCAACAGCGCCTGTTTCAAAGCAAACATTCCACCCACTCGAGCGGGCTGCGCCCGCTGGCGCGCGTCCTGTTGCCGATCGGAATTTTCGCCATCTCGCTCTATGTCGGTTTTTTCGGCGCGGGCGCGGGTCTGTTGATTATGGCTACACTCAGCTTTGCCGGGGTTGATAGTGTTCACGAAATCAACGCGTTGAAAACCATCATCACCAGTACCTCCAACACTATTGCGGCGGCCACGTTCATCTTTTATGGGGCGGTACTCTGGCGCTACGGCGCTGCAATGATGGTTGCAGGCAGCATTGGCGGATATCTAACCGCCCGGCTGGCAACCAAACACAAACCGCGTGGCATCCGTGCGCTGGTTGTCACCATGGGCTGCATCGTGACCATCTACTTTTTCTATAAACTTTACTGACGATCCAACAGGTGTAGAACAAAAGTATGAGCCACGAAGGCATCCGCATTCTTCCAGAAGACGTCGCGCGCAAAGCCGCCGGCCCAGAGAAAGAATTTTCACGCGACGCCGTCGATCCTCAGCATGTCCGCGTCAACCAGACGGACGGCACCGGCGTCGAGATTGCATGGAAAGATGGCCACACCAGCCACTGGACATTTGCGTGGTTGCGTGCCGCGTGCCCATGTGCGACATGCGTGGAAGAACGCGAGGCCGAAGGGCGAGCACCGGGCGAGCAGAAGCCTGAGCCAAAAACAGCGTTGCCGATTTTCAAACCCGCGGTTCGACCGAACAAAGTCAACGCGGTCGGACGATATGCAATCAGCTTTGATTGGAACGATGGCCACACCAGCGGCATTTATTCCTGGCATTACCTGCGTTCGGTGTGCGATTGTGACGCATGCCGCTCTAGCCTCACCGAGGAACCGGACGCTCCGCCCGCAAGAGTTTGAAGACATCCGCCACATCGGCCGCCCGCATCGCATGCCTGCGATGATGTGTTTGAAGAAAACCTTCTTCTACCGCGCGGTCCAGCATCGCAAACAAAGGTTGCCAATACTCCGCCGTATCCAGCAGGATGATGGGTTTCTCGTGAATTGCCAGGCTAGCCCAGCCTAGAACTTCACACAGTTCATCCAGCGTGCCATAGCCTCCGGGCATCGCAACAAAGGCATCCGCCAGCTCCGCCATCATGTGTTTGCGCTCATGCATAGTGCGGACAACGTGCAACTCGGTTAGGCCGCGATGCGCCACCTCACGATCCGCGAGTTGCTGCGGAATGATTCCGATCACTTCACCACCGGCGGCGAGCACTGCATCGGCGATCACACCCATCAGGCCGACATGCGCGCCCCCATAAACAAGCCGAAAATCGGCCTCCGCCATGGCGGTGCCTAATTCGTTCGCAATACTTCGATACTCCGAACGCGCGCCAACAGCGGACCCACAATACACACAAATTGTTTTTGATTTCGACATTCCAGCATCAGGATATCGCGACGCGCATCGACAGCACCACGCGATACACTGAAGATGGCGCAGCGAATGAATCAATGTCGCGCGCTCAACTGCAGGAGTCTTCCCTTTCGTGTCCCGATTGCTTGAACATATGAATCCGCAGCAGCGCGCGGCCATCGAGAATGTAGACGGCCCACTGTTGATCCTCGCCGGCGCGGGGTCGGGAAAAACCCGGGTGATCACGCATCGCATCGCCTATCTGATTGAAGAACGTGGTGTGCCTGCGGACTCCATCCTTGCCGTCACTTTCACGAACAAGGCAGCTAAGGAAATGTCGGAGCGCGTCGAGCGCCTGATGGATCATCGCAGCCTGGCGCGGCCGCTGCTGGCAACATTTCACTCTTTTTGCGTGCGAGTTTTGCGTCGCGATATTGAGGCTTTGCGCATTAGCGACAAGGGTCGCACCAAAGACTTTGTCATCTATGACGAAACCGAACAGCAAAGCCTGATGAAGCAGCTGATGCGGCGCCTCGGAGTCGAAGATAAGCAGTTTACTCCGCGCATCGTGCTCTCGCGCATCTCCTGGGCGAAGAACCACATGCTCGCCCCGCAGGAGATTTACCTGCAATCTTCCGATCCAAAGTCGGAGCGGATTGCGCATCTCTACGACCTGTACAACAAGGAACTGGAGCGGGCCAACGCACTCGACTTTGACGATCTACTGCTGGAGGCCGTTCGTCTTCTGCGCGCTGTTCCAGCCGTTCGCGGCTTTTACAATCGCCGCTTCCGCTACGTTCTGATCGATGAATATCAGGATACAAACCGTCCGCAATATGAACTAATGAAGATGCTGGCCGGCGAGGAACAGAATATCTGCGTCGTCGGTGACGAGGATCAGAGCATCTATTCCTGGCGCGGCGCGGATATTCGCAACATTCTCGACTTTGAAAGAGATTTTCCGCGCGCCAAGATTATTCGCCTGGAACAGAACTACCGTTCCACGCAGGTCATTCTGGAGGCGGCAGGCGCAGTTGTCTCGAACAACCTGCAGCGCAAAGGAAAAACGCTGTGGACCTCCCGCGATGGTGGCGCGCAGGTGGGGTACTACGAGGCGCTCGACGGTGAGGGCGAAGCGCTCTTCATCGCCGATCACATCCAGAAATATATTCGCCAAACGGGAACCGAAGCCGAACCACCTCGCATCGCCGTGCTCTATCGCACCAACTCGCAATCGCGGCTTGTGGAAGAAGCGCTGCGGCGATACGGCATCCAGTACACCATGGTGGGCGGGTTTTCGTTCTACGACCGCGCGGAAATCAAGGACATGCTGAGCTATCTGAAGCTGGTGCTGAATCCCAGCGACTCGATTGCACTGCAGCGATCCATTAATACACCGCCCCGTGGCATCGGCAAGACTACTCTCGACACCATTGAGCGCCTGGCGCTGGAAACCGGCATCAGCACCTGGGACGCAATTCGCGAAACGATCGTGCAGCGATTGGTATCCGCGCGGGCAATCGCGGCGCTGGAAAATTTCCGCGGAATTATTGAAGACGCGCGCGCCATGTTGGCTCCAAATTTTGCGGACAAGTTGAGCCTGGATGTCGCGGCGTCTGCCGAGGGTTCGGAAGTCGCAGATGAAACCGCGGTCCCCGACGACGATGCCATCAGTTTTGACTTTGGAATGACCGATGCCGAAATTGCCGAAGAGAATGATGCTCGCGAGGAAGGGCTGGCCGAGGCTTTCGATCCGGCGGAGTTTTCTCCATTCGCGAGCGCGCGGCCAGATCAAGCAACGAAGAAACTCTCGCCGCATGAGCGCAAATCGCTGCTGATTGCGACACCGCCCACCGAGGAAGATGCATTTCGCAAGGCGGGAGATGCTGCCACCCTGCCAGAGTTGATCAAGTTTCTGATCGATCGCAGCGGCTATATCAAAGTTCTCGAAGACGAAGCCACGCCGGAGTCGCAGTCGCGGATTGAAAACTTGCGCGAACTTGTGAATGCCGCGCAGGATGCTCACGAACGTGGCGAAACGCTGACCGAGTTCCTGGACCATGCAGCCCTGGTCAGTGACACCGACAAGTATGATCCTGAATCGCGTGTCACGCTGATGACGTTGCATGCGGCCAAGGGCCTTGAATTTCCGCTCGTCTTTCTGGCAGGCATGGAAGAGGGCCTGTTTCCGCACTCACGCACCATCAATGATGGGGAGGGTCTGGAAGAAGAGCGGCGTCTTTGCTATGTCGGCATGACCCGTGCCATGGATGCATTGCTGGTGACCCGCGCGCGCTTTCGTCGACGCTACGGTAATGATTCTCCGGAGTTTTCTACGCCCTCGCGCTTCCTGGCGGAAATTCCTGGCCACTTGATCGAAGATCTCAGCACCCCTGTCCCGGCAAATTCCTGGGGAGGATACGCTGCCCAGACCACGCGACCCTATCCTCATCGCAACGCACGCGATGCCGATGGCGATCAGCATTGGAGCTATGAAGACGAAGATCAGCGTCCGCAAAATGTCGCCGGCAACTCAACCAGTTCCCAAGGAAAGACATCAGGCAGCCCTGCGGGCGGCTCGATCGACAACATCGCGCAGTTTTTTTCATCCCGTGGTCAGAAGTTTCCGCGTCCGCAAGTCCCGGTTGCCGAGCCCTCGGGTAAAACGGGTTTTCGTAGTGGCCAGCGTGTTCGACACCCGAAATACGGAGAAGGAGTTGTCTTCAAGCGCGAAGGTAACGGGGAAAATGCAAAGATTACGGTACAATTTCCTCGGTTCGGCATTAAAAAACTTGTGGAGAAGTTCGCTCAGCTGGAGCGAGTCTGAGGCGTCTCCCGGCTCCATTTTCATCCGCACCACCAAATAGATTTGAAGAGAGAGAATTTCTTACCCAATGGCAAATACGAAAGCAATCACCGATACAACGGAACGGAAAAAAGTAAAGCGCGCAGCCCGGAAAAAGGCAGCTCCCAAACCAAAGCGCACAGTCCCACGCGGCTCCAACAAGCAAAAGCTGAAGAAGCTTGCCCGTGGAGCGGCCAAGCGGTAACAGCCGCGATAGATTCGACATCCTTCGCTGGGACCTTGTCTGCTACGGTCACGGCGACTCCATGATGGATTGAGCGAAATGCAATTTCAGGAGCGAAACCCTGTCAAGACAGATCTTCGCCACAAAATCCATCGACAAACTGATCCGCGAATCTGAGGATCCGGCCCATAGTCTGCGAAAGACTCTGGGCCCGTTGTCGTTGACTGCGCTTGGGATTGGCGCGGTGATCGGCTCCGGCATCTTTACAGTCATCGGCACGGCCATCGCGGGCCAGCGCTTCGACGCTTCCTCCATTCTCAATTCACCGGTGCTGGACTTTCTCATCCACCACACCGCTTCGCTGGGACGGCCCGGCGCTGGGCCTGCGCTGGCGGTTTCATTGGTGCTGGTCGCCATCGTTTGCGCTTTTACCGGCCTCTGTTATGCCGAACTGGCCTCCATGATCCCCATCGCCGGCAGCGCTTATACCTACACCTACGTCACCATGGGCGAACTGGTGGCGTGGATTATCGGCTGGGATTTGATCCTTGAATATGCCTTCTCCAACATGGCCGTCAGTGTTGGTTTCGCGGCGCACGTTGTTGCGCTGATGGATTGGTTCGGAATTCACCCGGCACTCCGCTGGATATCGCCAGCCTTCCTTCCCAGCGGTCTCCAGGATTTGAGCGGGCACGTCCTCTATCCTCCCGGTTGGCATTTCGGCTTCAATGTGCCGGCGTTTCTGATCGTCATGTTGTTGACGGTAGTTCTGGTCCGCGGCATTCGCGAGTCGGCAGAAACCAACAACATTATGGTGCTGCTCAAAATTGGCGCCGTACTTTTGTTCGTAATCTTCGGTGCACAGTTCATTCACACCTCCAACTGGCATCCGTTTTATCCCAACGGATGGTCGGGAGTGTTAACGGGCGGCTCGATCATTTTCTTCACTTATATTGGCTTTGACTCCATCTCGACGGCTGCTGAAGAATGTAAGAATCCGCAGCGCGACGTTCCCATCGGCATCATCGCCACGCTGATCGTCGCCACAATCCTTTACGTCGGCGTCGCCCTCGTGCTGACCGGCATGGTTCACTGGAAGCTGCTGACGGAAGATGCAGCGCCGGTGGTGAACACTCTGCGCCGGCTCTATCTCGAAAACCACAGCTCGAGTTTGCATTGGGTGGAGTTGGTGGTGATATTTGGCGCGCTGCTGGGGATGATCTCCTCCATCCTGGTCTTCCAGATCGGACAGGCCCGGGTATGGTTCGCCATGTCGCGGGATGGCCTGTTGCCTCCGCTGTTCAGCCGCGTACATCCACGCTTCCGTACGCCCGCGGCCGCCACCTGGATTGCGGGCTTCTTCGTCGGCTTGCCGGCCGGCCTCCTAGACATCGGCACCTTCGCCAGTCTCTCGAACATCGGCACGCTCTTTGCCTTTGTTCTGGTTTCGGCGGGAGTGATCATTCTGCGTTACAAGGACCCGGATCGCCCTCGCGCTTTTCGTTGCCCGGGCGGCTCCGTGATC
>Ga0208480_1000915_pt1 | contig 10985 bp, 9 predicted proteins | sample NGESurshal092012_4_FD_184485 | JGI IMG/M metagenome (GOLD analysis project Ga0208480, IMG submission 184485) | Arctic peat soil microbial communities from Barrow, Alaska - NGEE Surface sample F53-1 shallow-092012 (SPAdes) | ecosystem: Environmental > Terrestrial > Soil > Wetlands > Peat ... | reverse complement strand
CGGGGCCACCGTCACCTGGGTGCTCGTCGGGCTGAACGTCCTGTGTTACCTGGTGGAATGGGTCTACCCGCGGGTCGTCAACTACTTCGACATGATCGGCGCGGGCTACGACCCGACCATCCACCAGACGGTGGGCGTGGCCCACGACCAGTGGTACCGGCTGCTCACGTCGGCGTTCCTGCACGAGCCGGGGCTGAGCGGCTTCGGGCCCGCGCACATCATCTTCAACATGTGGGCGCTGATCCTGGTCGGCCCGGCGCTGGAGCGGATGCTGGGCCGGGTGCGCTTCCTGGCTGTCTACCTGCTCAGTGCGGTGGGCGGCTCGGTGTTGTTCTACTTCTTCGCGGCCCCGGCCCAGCCTGCGCTGGGCGCGTCAGGCGCCATCTTCGGGCTGTTCGGGGCCTGGTTCGTCCTGTCCAGGCGGCTGCGGCTGGACAGCCGCGCGATCGTGTTCCTGATCGTCCTCAACCTGGCCATCAGCTTCGCGGTTCCGTCCATCGCCTGGCAGGATCACGTTGGCGGGCTCGTCACGGGAGCCCTCCTCACCGCGGCCTACGCCTACGCCCCGCGCAAGCACCGAACGCTAATCCAGCTCGGTGCCACGGTCGTGATCCTGGCCATCCTGGTCATCGCCACAGTCATCCGCAACGGCCAACTGAGCTAGCTATCTCCACTTGGTGGACAGGACCACGCCGCCGATGATGAAGGCGAAGCCGACCACCAGGTTCCAGTCCGCCAGGGCCCCGATCGGCAGCGACCCCTGGGTCACGTAGAACACCGCGATCCAGGCCAGCCCGATCAGCAGGCAGGCCAGCATGGCCGGCACCAGCCATCGCGGGCTGACCTTCTTGCTCGCCGATCGCTTCGGCGGCGGCGTGTACACCGCCTTGGTTCTCACGCGGGACTTCGGCACGGTCGTCTCCTGGTCAGTAGCTCTGCCGAGTGTAACGCCGGGGCACCACCTAGAGACTCGGCGTGCGGGTGTTGGTTCCCGTAGTCGGCGGGGTCGTGGTCGGTGTCGGAGGCGGTGTCGTGACGGTCGGTGTCGGTGTGGGCGTCGGCGTGGTGGCGGATGGCGTCGGTGTCGGCGTCGAAGCCACGTAGATGGTCACCGTCGAGCCCTGCGGCAGGGTCCCGCTGGACGGGTTCTGGTTGAACACGTTGCCCGGGGTGGCGCTGGACGGGCCGGCCGCGGTGATGACGTGGACCTTGAATCCCTGGTTCTGCAGGATCGAGACGGCGGTGGACTGCGGGTCGCCGACCGTGTCCTGCACCTGGGTCCCGCCCCCGGAGACCGAGATCGTGACCGTGCTGTTCGGGAGCAGCAGCGTGCCGGCCGCAGGCGACTGGCTGACCACGGTGCCCGCGGGCTTGGTGGAGTTCGGCGCCGTCTTGGTGACGACGTGGAAATTCTGCAGCTGGCTCTGGGCGGTAGCCTCTGATTCGCCGGTCACCTTCGGCATTTTGATCTTCTTCGGTCCGGCGGACACCTTCAGCGTGACCACGCTGTTCGGCGCCACCTTGGTCCCGAAGGGCGGACTGGTGCTGATGACCAGGCCCTTCTTGGTCGTAGCCGACGGCGCATTAACGACCTTCGACGTCAGCCCGGCCTTGGCCACGGCCTTTTCGGCGGCCGACTGGGTCAGGCCCACCACCGATGGCACCGCGTTGGTCTTCCCGCCGCCCCCGTTGAGCAGCAGGTACGCGATCACGACGATCAGGATGGCGCCGACGACGCCCAGGATCCACCACAGGGCCTTCCGCCGCCCGTTGCCGCCGCCGTAACCGTCGTCGTCCGGCCCGTACGGGGAGATGGTGCCGGTCGGGGGGGCCCCGGCCATCATGGTGTTCGGGCCCATCCGCTGGGTGCCGGGCGAGTACATCTCGGTTGGCTGCGGGGGCGCGGCGACCGGCACGCCGGACAGGGCGCGCTGGATGTCGGTGCGCATCTCGGCGGCGGACTGGTAGCGGTCGGCCGGGTCCTTGGCCATGGCCTTCAGCACGATGGAGTCGGCCCAGGCCGGGATCTCCGGGTCGACACGCGACGGCGGGATCGGGTTCTCCCGGACGTGCTGGTAGGCGATGGCGACCGGGGAGTCGCCGGTGAACGGCGGCCGGCCGGTGAGCAGCTCGTACAGCAGGCACCCGGTCGAGTACAGGTCGCTGCGCGCGTCCACCCGCTCACCGCGGGCCTGCTCCGGCGAGAGGTACTGCGCGGTCCCGATGACCTGGGCGGTCTGGGTCATCGTGGCCTGCGCGTCGCTGACCGCGCGGGCGATGCCGAAGTCCATCACCTTGACCTCGGCGTCCCGGGTGAGCATGACGTTGCCGGGCTTGATGTCCCGGTGCACGATGCCGTTCCGGTGGCTGTAGTCCAGCGCCCGCAGGACCCCGTCGGTGATCTCCAGGGCCCGCTCGGGGAGCAGGCGCCGGTCGTCGCGGAGTAGTTCGCGCAGGGTCCGGCCGTCCACGTACTCCATCACGATGTACGGGACGTGCTGTGGGCCGGCCATGTCCTCGCCGGTGTCGTAGACCGCGACGATGGACGGGTGGTTCAGCGAGGCAGCGGACTGGGCCTCCCGCCGGAACCGGGCCTGGAAGGTCTGGTCCCGGGCCAGGTCCTCGCGGAGCGTCTTCACCGCGACGATGCGGTCCAGCCGGATGTCCCGGGCCCGGTACACCTCGGCCATGCCGCCCCGCCCGACCACGCCGTCGAGTTCGTAGCGGCCGCCGAGGAGCCGTGGCTGTGTCATGTCTCGCACGTCAGTAACCGTCCTGCATCGTTATCCGTCCATCGGGCGCTGCGGTGGCCGCACCTGATGCCACCGCCGCAGGTTGGCCAGCCATCCGCATCCCGGCGTCCGCCGTGATCACGGGCCTCACCCCTTTTCCTGGGAGTGGAGGTAGGCCTCGATGACTTTCACTGCGATCGGGGCGGCGGCGTCGGCACCGAAGCCGCCCCCCTTAACTACGACGCCGACAGCGATCTGCGGGTTGGAGGTCGGCGCGTAGCACGTGAACACCGCGTCATCCAGCCCCGAGTTGTTGATGCCGTTCTGGGCCGTCCCGGTCTTCCCGGCGATCATGATTCCCCCGGTGGCCTGGGTCCCGGCGGTGAGGTGCGCGGTGCCCACGGGCGAGGCGACCACGCTGGTCATCATCGCCTGGAGTTGCCGGGCCTGGGCGGGGGTGATCGGGTTGCCCAGCGTGGCGGGGCTGGTGGTCTGGATCGTGGACAGGTCCGGCGCCGTCACCTTCTGCACCAGGTAGGGCTTCATCAGCGTGCCGTTGTTGGCCACCGTGGCCGACAGCATCGCTTCCTGCAGCGGGGTCACCGTGTCGCTCTCCTGCCCGATGGCCGCCCCGGCCCGCTGGGCCGGGTCCGTGTACAGCGGGAGGTTGCTCGTCGCGGCCTGCATCCCCTCGGCGACGGTCAGGTTGGGATTGTTGAATCCGTATTTCGTCCCCTCGGCCTTGAGGGCGGCTCCGCTGAGCCGCTCGCCGATGGCGCCGAACACGGTGTTGCAGGACACGGTGAACGCGTAGATGAGCGGCACCTTGCCGGTGCCGGACGGGTTGCTGCCGTTGTTGCATGCCGAGCCGTCGTCGTTGATCAGTTGCGTGCTGGTGCCGGGCAGGGTCAGCTTGGTCGGCGCGTAGACCGGGGTGTTCTCGTCAGCCACCTTCCCGGTCACGAACGCGGTCGAGCTGGTCACGATCTTGAAGGTCGAGCCGGGCGGGAACGTCGTGCTGAGCGCGTTATTGATCAGCGGGTGCGCGGGGTCTTTCAGGAGCCGGTTGTCGCTCTTGATCAGCTTCTTGCCGTCCAGCGTGGCCAGCAGGCCCGGGTTGAAACTCGGGTAGGACGCCATCGCGATGATCGCCCCGGTCTGCGGGTTGAGCGCCACGACGCCGGCCTCCCGCCCCGTGGTCTTGAGCGCGGCGTACGCCGCCCCCTGGGCCGCCGAGTTGACGGTCACCGTGACCGTCGCGCCCTTCTTCTTCTTCCCGCTGATCAGGTCGATGAGGTTGTGCACCTCGAGCGCGGGGTCGGTCCCGGCCAGCTCCTTGTTCTCGGCTCCCTCGATCCCGGTCTGGCTGAACAGCGTGTCGTAGCCGGTGACCGGCGCGTAGATCGGGCCGCCGGGGTAATGCCGCTGGTACTCGCCGAAGTTCTTGTTCATCTTGGAGTAGGCGATGATCTGCTGGTCCGCCGTGACGATCGAGCCGCGCTGGAACTGGAGGGTCGAGGAGACCGTCCGGCCGTTGCCCGGCTCGTTGGCCAGGCTGCTCGCGTCGAAGCCCTGGACCCAGTTGATGTTGATCAGCAGCGCCACGAACAGCACCAGGCAGATCAGCGAGACTCGGCGGAGCGCGCGGTTCATCCGGCCCGCACCACCTGGGTCATGCCCTCGTCCTGGATGGGCTGCGGGGCCGGCCGCCGGGCGGTGTCGCTGATCCGCATGAGCAGCGCGATCCCCATCCAGCTGGCGATCAGCGAGGAGCCGCCCTGGGACAGGAACGGCGTGGTGATGCCGGTCAGCGGGATGAGCCGGGTGACCCCGCCGACGATCACGAAGACCTGCAGGGCGAGCACGAAGGCGAGGCCGCCGGCCAGCAGCTTGGAGAACGGGTCGCGGACCGCGATCGCCGCGCGCAATCCGCGCTGCACGATCAGGCCGTAGATGAGCAGCAGGGCCATCATCCCGGCCAGCCCGAGCTCCTCGCCGAAAGCGGTCGTGATGAAGTCGCTCTGCACGAGCGGGGTCAGGTAGGGCTGGCCCTGGCCGAGCCCGCGGCCGAGCACGCCGCCGAAGCCCAGCCCGTACAGGCCCTGGGTCAGCTGGAACCCGGTGGTGTGCACGTACTTGAACGGGTCCAGCCAGACGACGAAGCGGTCCCGCACGTGTGCGAAGAGCTCGCTGGCCACGAACGACCCGAAGATGAACAGCAGGAACCCGATGATCAGCCAGGACGATCGCTGGGTGGCGACGTACATCATGACCACGAACAGGCCGAAGAACAGCGCCGAGGTGCCGATGTCGCTCTCGAAGATCAGCACGACCAGGCTGACGGCCCAGGCGATGAGCACCGGGCCCAGGTCACGGGCCCGGGGCAGGTCGATACCGAACACCCGGCGGCCGGCCAGGGCGAGCACGTCGCGCTTGGACACCAGGTAGCCCGCGAAGAACACGGCCAGCGCCAGCTTCGCGAACTCCTCGGGCTGGACGGTGAAGCCGCCGATCGAGATCTGGATCTTGGCCAGGGTGCCCGGGACCTCGCTGATGCTGGCGGGCAGCACGGCCGGCAGGGCGACCAGCACCAGGCCGACCGCCCCGAGCGTGTAGGTATACCGCTGCAGGGTGCGCGGCTGCCGGATGAACGCGAGCACGGCCACGAACGCCGCCATCCCGATCGCGGTGTAGACCACCTGGAACGCCGTGGTGGAACTGCTCATGGTGCTGATCACGATGCCCGGGTTGCCGCCCCGGCCCGCCTCCTGCAGGCGGTAGATCATCACGATGCCCAGGCCGTTCAGCAGCGCGGCCAGCGGCAGCAGCAGCGGATCGGCGTACGGCGCCAGCCAGCGCACCGCCACGTGGGCCGCGCCGACCAGGATCGCGAACGCCAGGCCGTACTCGAACAGGCCCGCCGGGATCTTGCCGTTCAGCCCGAGCCCGACGTTCGCGTACGCCAGCAGGACCACGCCCACCACGAAGATGAGCATGAGCAGCTCGGTCCGGCGCCGTCCCCGCGGCACGGGCACCGGGTCCGCCTGGCTGCCCGGCCCGGCTCCCGCGTCGGTACCCAGGGGCTGGTCTGACGGAGTGGCGATCGCGCTCAAGAACTACCTCCCGTTCCGGCGGCGGTGCTCCCCGGGACCGGGCAGTCCGCCGGGAAGGGGGGCTTCGGCGGCTTGACGTGCGTCGTGACGGTCTTGTGCTTGACCTTGGTCTTGACCGTTTTCGGCGGGGTCGCCTCCCATTTCTGCAGGGCCAGGACGGCGGTGTGGCACCGCACGTAGTTCGATCGCAGGTTGGTCACGATGCTCCGGGCGCCGGCCAGGCCGTTATCCGACGTGATCGTGGCCCGCACGTCCGCGGCCATGGCGGCGGGCAGCCCGGCCACCGGGACGCCGGACCGGCTGGCCACGCTGGACAGGCTGATCCCGGCGGCGCTCTGGTTGATGCCGCGGTAGATCACGACCTGGCCGCGATTCGAGGCCACGTAGTACTGGGTCTGGGTGTACCGCCAGCCCGCGTAGGCCCCGCCGACCACCAGGATGACCAGGATCACCAGCGCCGACTTGACCAGCGGTAGCCGGCGCCGCCGGTGCGGGTACTGGTCCTCGGGCTCCTCGGGTACCTGGGGGGCCGGATCGTCGTGGGCGATCGCCACCGCGGCCTGCGGGGCGGTGCGGGTGAGCAGGTGGGCGCGCCCGGCCGGGCTGTCGGTCCGGAAGTGGGGGCCGCCGCTGCCGTTGGAGGCGGCGCCGACCATCACCGAGGCGTCACTCGGCGGCAGGCCCGCGGCGCTGTCCACCACGTCGGCGACGATGCAGGTGATGTTGTCCGGGCCGCCGCCCCGGATGGCCAGCTCGACCAGCTGCAGCACGACCTCGTCGAGGTTGGCCACGTCGGCCAGCGTCTTGTAGAGGGTTTCCTCGCTGACCACGCCGGACAGCCCGTCCGAGCACAGCAGGTAACGGTCCCCCAGCTGGGCCTCGAGCAGGGTCAGGTCCGGTTCGACGTCGGCGCGGCCGTCCAGGGCCCGCAGCAGCATCGAGCGCTGCGGATGGGTGGCCACGTCGTCCGGGCTGATCCGGCCCTCGTCCACCAGCGTCTGGACCAGCGTGTGGTCGTGGGTGATCTGATGGAACTGGCGGTCCCGGAGCAGGTAGGCACGGGAATCGCCGATGTGGCACAGGGCCACCCGGCCGTCGGACCACAGCATCGCGGTGAGCGTGGTGCCCATGCCCTCGAACGAGGGGTCGGCCACCACCATGTTGTGCAGCGTGTGGTTGGCGTCGATGACCGCGTCCGCGAGTGCGTCGAGCAGGTCGCTGCTGGGCACGCCGTCGTCCAGCCGGGAGAGAGCCGAGATAGCCGCGGCGCTGGCGACCTCGCCGGCGGCATGGCCGCCCATGCCGTCGGCCACGGCCAGCAGGCGCGGCCCGGCATACGCCGCGTCCTCATTCCCCTCGCGGAGAAGGCCGACGTCGGAGCGAATCGCGTACCGGAGTGCAAGTGTCATCTGCGCAATTCCAGAACGGTCTTGCCGATGCGGATCGGCACGCCTGTCGGCACCGGGGTCGGCTGGGTCACCTTCTGCCGGTCGAGGTAGGTGCCGTTGGTTGACCCGAGATCCTCAACGATCCATTGACCGTCTTGAGGGAACAGCCGGGCATGTCGGCTCGAAGCGTAGTCATCGTTGAGGACCAGCGTGGCGTCATTTGACCGACCGATGGTGATTTGCTGCTCCGTCAGTGGGAGGGTCGATCCTGATAGCGGGCCGCCGGTGACCAGGAGCCGCTGCGGCTCACCGCGTGCCGCCCGGGCCGGGCGGGCGGGCCGGGCCGGCCGGGGGCGGGCATTCTGCCGCTGCCGCTTCTGCTTCCGGCTGGACGGGGACTGGCCGAATAGGTCTGTGCGGACCACACCCACCGCCGTGATCACGAAAAGCCACAGGACCGCCAGGAATGCGAGCCTGATCAGGAGGAGGGTCAGCGTGCTCATCGGCTTATGTGTCCTTGGGTGCCTCGCCGTTGCGGCCTTTTCGGGGGGAGTACGGAGTCGGGGCCTGGGTCCGAGCGGGGAGCTGGATCAGTTGCGGGACGGTGGCCATTGCCGGGGCTGCGTCAATAGATACCGTCCCGGCGGAAAACGAGTGTGGTCCGGCCGAGGGTCACCTGGGTGCCGTCTGCCAGTGTCACGCGCCGCACCGGCTGGCCGTTCACGAAGGTCCCGTTGGTGGAGCCCAGGTCGACGAGGACTACTTCGCCGTCCTCGACCCGCAGCTCGGCGTGGTGCCGGGACACGCCCGGATCGACCAGCCGCAGGTCGCAGTCGGTGCCGCGGCCCAGCATGGTGACCGGGGCGTTCAGCTCGTAGGTCCGCTGGCTGCTGCCGTCCGGGCCGGGCTCGGGACCCGAGACCAGCAGCCTGGGCCGCCCGCCGAACGAGCCCGGCATGTGCGGCAGATCACTGGCTGGCCTGCGGATTTCCCCTCCCTCGACGGTGGTGCCCCGGATAACGCCCGAGCGGATCCGGAAGGTTCCCGTGGTCAGGTCCGGCACCCCCTCGAAGCGCATCCGCACCGGTCCCACGAACGAGTAGCCCTGCTCCCGGGCATGCTCGCGGGCCAGTGTGGCCAGTTCCACACCGAGACTGTCCGCGTAGACCTCGAGACGGTCGAAGTCAGTCTCGGCGATCTCGACCACGAAGTCGTTCGGCACCAGGGTCCGCCCCTGCGCCACGATCGCGGCCCGGTCATCCATTTCGCGCTGTACCGCGCTGGCAACCTCCACTGGCTGCAGCTCGGATTTGAACGCCCGCGCGAAGGCACCCTCGACCATGCCCTCGAGCCTGCGCTCGAAGCGACTGAGAACTCCCACCGGGGTACCTCCTTCCCCTATCCGCATCCGATGGTATCGGCGCTCAGGGTGCTGTTGCGGACGTGCTAACCTGACTCACTGCGTAGGGCGGGTGGCGGAACGGCAGACGCGCACGGTTCAGGTCCGTGTGTCCGAAAGGACGTGAGGGTTCAAATCCCTCCTCGCCCACTGGTAGTGCTGAACTTCTGGTTGTGCCGGAGCAAGTGGTACGCGCACTGGGCAGAGCTTATGCGCCAGACCGCCGTGCCGGGGGCGATCCGGGCAGGTCAGGCGACCGCACTGTCACCTTGAGGCAATCGGCATCTCACGGCCGGCCGGCTGCCATTGCGTGAGGCCAGGTCATGAAGGCGGATGTCGCTGTCGTCGGGGCGGGTGCCCTGGGACTGAGCACGGCCCTCCACTGCGCTTTGCTGGGCCGGTCCGTGGTCGTGCTGGACCGCCGGGCCCCCGGCTCGCAGGCATCCGGCCGGGCGGCGGGCCTGTTCAAATCGGTGCAGGGCGATGAGGTCCGCACCTTCCTGGCCCGGCGCAGCATCGACCTTGTCCGGCACTTCGGCGAGTGGGCGGGCGTGCCGCTGGACGTGGCTGCCTCGGGCAGCCTGCTGGTGGCGCGCAGCGGCGGCCACCGGAAACTGCTGGCCGCCGAGCTGGCCCAGTCCCTCCGCTGGGGGGTGGACCTGGCCGCCATCAGCCCCGCGGACGCGGCCGGGCGCACGGGCGGGTACTACCACGCCGCCGGGGACGAGGATGTGGTCTGGTGCCCGGAGGACGTCTACATCGAGGAGCCCGGCGCCCTCATCGACGCCTACCTGGCCGCCGCCCGGCGGGCCGGCGTCCAGGTGCTGGCGGATGAGCCGGTCACCGCGGTGACCAGCAGCGCTGGTGCGATCAGCGGCGTGGTGACCGCCGCCCGCAGCATCGAGACCGCGATTGTGGTGGATGCCGCGGGAGCGTGGGCCCGCCAGGTCGGTGAGCTGGCCGGAACCTGGGTGGCAGCCGCGCCCGTCCGGCACCAGCTGCTGGTGACCGGCCCCCTTCCCGGGGTGCCCGCCGGGGCGCCGATCACCAGGATCCTGGACTGCGCGGTGTACCTGCGGCCCGCCCGCGGGGGCCTGATGCTCGGCGGGTTCGAGGCGGCGCCGCTCCAGGTCGACCCGCGCGCGCAGCCGCCCGGGTTCGACACCGACGACGTCCCGCTGGACCGGGACGTGCTGGACACGATGGCGGGGCAGGTGGCCAGCCTGGTCCCGGCGGCGCAGGCCGCGGTACTCGAGGGGACGGTGGCCGAGCACCGCGGCGGGCTGTTCACGATGAGCCCGGACGGCCGCTTCCTGGCCGGCCCGGTGCCGCAGGTGCCGGGGCTGTGGGTGGCCAGCGGCTGCAACGGTTCAGGATTCTCGTCGTCCCCGGCGATCGGTGAGGCGCTGGCCCGGTGGATTACCGGCGGCCACCTGGAAGTGGATCTGTCCCCGCTGTCCCCGGCCCGGTTCAGCAGCCCGCTGGCCGACGAGGCCCTGGTCGAGCGCGGCACCTGGCAGTACGCGCACTACTACGATCCCCTAACGGCCTGACCGGCCGGCGGCCCGAGCCCGGATCTGGGGTCCGGGGCCGGCGTCAGGCACCCCCGGGCGCAGGATGACTGCGCTCAGGGCACCACGATGACCGGGCAGTGCGCGTGCCGGGCCAGCCAGCCCGGCACCGAGCCCGCGACGTGATGCCAGACGCGCGCCGGGGCCCCGATGACCAGCGCGTCCGCACTGAACTCGTCGGCGGCCGCGGCAAGTTCCCGGGCCGGGCTGCCCTGCCGGGTGACGATCCGCACGTCCAGCCCGTCCCGGTCGCATACCTCGTCCAGTTCGGCCAGCAGCCACCGGTGTGTCTCGTCGGAGTCCCGGATCGGGGCGATCACCTGCCCGCTGAGCGGCTCGCAGAAGATGCTCGGGCTGGTGATGTAGGCCAGCAGCAGCGGGCGGCCGAGCCTGCGGGCCATCCCGGCGCCGTAGGCGAGGGCGTGCCTGCTCGACCCGGATCCGTCGTAGCCGACCACCACGGGGTGGGCCAGGTCGATGGTGAGACCGGAGTCGGCCTGCGGTTCCCCCCGCGGGTCCGCCCCGGCCGCCCCGCGGGCCGTCCCGGCCGGGAGGCCCGGGTCCGCGCCGCCCCGGGGGCCGGGTGACGGCATGCCAGCAGGCCCGAACGGCTGCGGGCCGTCAGGCTGGGCGCCGCCCGGCTCGGCGGTGCCAGGGGGCCGCTCAGGCTGGCCCGGGAGGGGCTGAGGCTCTACCTGGTCCATGGCTTCTCGTCCTTGTGAATCCATGCTCCGCTCACCGGTGACACACCGCAAGCTACGTTAGTTTTCGTTAAACAAATA
>Ga0208480_1000911_pt1 | contig 11009 bp, 10 predicted proteins | sample NGESurshal092012_4_FD_184485 | JGI IMG/M metagenome (GOLD analysis project Ga0208480, IMG submission 184485) | Arctic peat soil microbial communities from Barrow, Alaska - NGEE Surface sample F53-1 shallow-092012 (SPAdes) | ecosystem: Environmental > Terrestrial > Soil > Wetlands > Peat ... | reverse complement strand
CCCTCGGCGATCGCCTGGCGCGCGAGATCGACAGTCGTGCGCGCGCCCTTGACCAGACGGCTCTCGCCGCGCGCGGTGACGGCAAGCGCTCGCTTCCCGTTCTCGTCAATGAATTGCGCCAGTCTCACGCTTTTGCCCCTTCTTCAGCGCCGGCATTCAGGCGCGTTTCAATCAGTTCGAAGATACGCGGATCGGTGAAATTGCTGGCCGCGAATGTCGCGCCCGCCTCGATCAGCGTTCGCGAATCCAATGTCGTCATCATACCCACCACGGCGAGGCCTGCGGCCGCCGCAGCGCGAACGCCCGACAGCGAGTCCTCGAAGGCGATCGAATGGGGAGCCGATGCGCCCGTGTGCTCGAGCGCTGTCAGATAAGGCAAAGGATCGGGCTTCGAGCGGGCAAGCTCTGAGCCGATCACCAGGATCGGCAAACGTTGCCCGATCCCCAACGCAGCGAGGACCTTCTCGGCATTCGCGCGCGGCGCGTTGGTGACGACTGCACGCTTAAGCCCACGCCTGTCGGCAAAGTCGAGCAGCGCAAGAGCGCCCAGAATGGGCTCGAGCGCGCCCAAACTGTCTCGGTAGTCCGCTTCCTTGGCGTTCAGGGTCGCGGCCTGCTCGACGGGCGACAAATGCGCGAGGTAGCGACTCGCAATCATTTCGTTGGACGCGCCCATGATCTTCGCGGCGTATTCGGAACGATCGAGCTCGATCCCATGCGGCGCAAACACACGCTGGAACGCGACAAGGTGCTCACGGTCGCTATCCACCAGCGTTCCGTCGAGATCGAACAGCAGAGCCGTTTTCATCTCGCGAGGCGTCTCCCGCGGACCCGCTTCGGAAGGTTCCCAATCCGTCCGCGGATCGGCGCTCCTCACATCGTCGCTCCGATTTGCCAGGGGGCGAATTCCGCATCGCCATATCCCAGGAGTTCGGACTTGGTCCGCTCGCCAGAAGCGACCGCGAGAACTTTGTCGAAAATCTCCTGCCCCTTGTCCGCGATCGAAACACCGTCGACGACGTCGCCGCAATTGATGTCCATGTCCTCGATCATCCTGCGATACGTGTCGTTGTTGGTGGCAAGCTTGACCGACGGCGTCGGCTTGCAGCCGTAAGCCGACCCGCGCCCGGTGGTGAAGCAGAGGACGTTGGCGCCGCCGGCGACTTGTCCCGTTGCGGACACCGGATCGTAGCCCGGCGTATCCATGAACACGAAGCCCTTGGCGGTAACCGGCTGGGCGTATTCGTAGACCTCGTTGAGCGCGGTCGTGCCGCCCTTAGCGGCTGCGCCCAGCGACTTCTCGAGAATGGTGGTCAAGCCGCCGGCCTTGTTTCCGGGCGAGGGATTGTTGTTCATCTCTCCGCCGTTGCGCGCGCAATAATCTTCCCACCAACGAATGCGTTCGACGAGCTTGTGACCGATTTCGGGCGTCGCGGCGCGCCGTGTCAGCAAATGCTCGGCCCCGTAGATCTCCGGCGTCTCGGAAAGGATCGCGGTGCCGCCGTTGCGCACCAGGATATCGACCGCGGCGCCAAGCGCGGGGTTGGCAGTGATGCCCGAATAGCCGTCCGAGCCGCCGCATTGGAGCGCGAGCATCAACTCGCTCGCCGGCGCTGGCGCTCGCTCAGCGCGGTTGAGGGCTGGCAGCATAGTGCGGATGTGCTCGACGCCGGCCGCAACCGTTTTGCGCGTCCCACCCGTCGCCTGGATCGTCAGGCTGTGGAACGAATCGCTTTCGACGATACCATATTCCTCCTTCATCCGACCGATCTGAAACACCTCGCAGCCGAGCCCCACCATGAGAGCCGCCCCAATGTTGGGGTTTCCCGCGTAACCCCATTGCGTGCGCATGAGCGCGTCGAATCCCTCGCCTTTGGCGGCGATGCCGCAACCGGTGCCGTGGACGAGCGGGATGATGCCGTCGACATTCGGGTAGTCGGCGAGCATGTCTGACCGTTCGACCTCCTTCGCAATCAGTCGCGCGACGGTCGCGGAGCAATTCACCGAGGTCAGGACCGCGAGATAGTTGCGCGTCCCGACCTTGCCGTTTGCACGGTGAAAGCCCTGAAAGGTCGGCTGCTCCTCAATGGGCAGGATGTTCTCGCGACGCGTATCCTCGCCAAAATGATAGTCGCGCGCGAACTCTTTGACCGCGCAATTGTGCTCGTGCACCCATTCGCCCGCGGCGATCGGCCGAGAGGCGAAGCCAATGATCTGTCCGAACTTGCGGATAGCGGCGCCCTCTTCGATCCGAACCACCGCCATCTTGTGGCCCTTCGGTACGCGCTGCCGAGCAGCGACGCCTCCCGTCGGTTCAGCGCCAGCTGCAATGTCATCGATCGCGATGATCACGTTGTCCGAGGGGTCGAGGCGCAGAGCGCGTGGCGAGGTCATGATTGTCGTCTTTGGTTACGAGGGTTGCCTTACGGGGAGAAAAGTTCCGGCTGTCGCTTCGCGAGATCCTCGAGCCGCGCGGCCGTGATCCTGAGGTGCTGCTTCATAGCGTCGCGCGCTGCATTCGGAACTTCGGCCTCGATCGCAGCGGCGATCGCGGTATGCTCGTTCAGGCTGGCGCGAAGCTGCTCCGACGACAACATAGTCAGTCTGCGTGTTCTTTCCAGATGGACACGCAGAGACTCAAGGACATCAGCGGATCGCGCCTTTCCTAAGCGAGTGGTCAATATCTGGTGGAACGCCACGTCGAGTCCGTAAAACGTCGCTCGATCCTTCTCGGCGACCGCCGCGACTTGCTGCCTGACGTTGGCGGCGAGCGCATCCTTGTCGGCGCGGCTCATCCGGCGGGCGGCTTCGGCCGCGATCTCTCCCTCAAGGGCGCTACGGATGAACAGGCGCTCGCGCGCGTCGGCAAGCGAAATCCGCGCGACAAACGAGCCATGTTGTGGCGCAACGTCGACCAGGCGATCGTAGGCAAGGCGGCTGACGGCGGCGGAAACAGGAAAGCGGGAAACCTGGAGTTTTTCGCACAATCCGGTCTTGTCGATCAAACTCCCGGGCTCGAGCGCGCCGGAGAGAATCGCTTCCTTCAATTCGCCGTATACGGCGTCCGCCTTCGAATAGGCGCTCTTTGTCAAATCCTGCCCGCCGCTCAAAAACGAAGCGAGACGCTTCGCCTCCTCCCGCTAACATGTTAGAGGCTAGAGAGGCGGCGCGGCCACGTCAATCCTCAAACGCCCCGCCAAGAGGACGCCCATGCCGATGCTTGACTTGCGCGAGGAGACCACGCTGCCTGCGGACGGCTTCGCCGGCGCTCTGGCGGCTCGCGTTTGGCGCCCGGAGGTGAACGGTCCTTCGATCGTCGCGATCAGGCAGACGGGCGTCTTCGACGTCAGCGCCGCATTTCCCACCATGCGCGATCTTTGCGAAACGCCCTCGCCCGCCCAGGCGCTGCGTGCGGCGGAAGGTCCACGCCTCGGCACACTTAGCGACATTCTGGCCCACTCCGCGAACGATGGCCGAGGGTCGAACAGCCCGCGTTTCCTCGCGCCCATCGATCTGCAGGCGATCAAGGCGGCCGGTGTAACCTTCGCGGAATCGTTGCTTGAGCGCGTGATCGAAGAGCGCGCGCGAGGCAGCCGTGAAGGCGCGGCGAAGGCGCGCGAGGCGATCGTGAGCGTTCTGGGCGATGATCTCAGCGCTCTCAAGCCGGGCTCGCCGGCGGCGATGCGGCTCAAGGATGCGCTGGTCAAGGCCGGCGCCTGGTCACAATATCTGGAAGTCGGCATTGGCCCCGACGCAGAAGTGTTCACCAAGAGCCAGCCGATGTCAGCCGTTGGAATCGGCGACGACGCGGGGTTCCACAAGGCTTCCCTCTGGAACAATCCCGAACCCGAGGTCGCGCTCGCGGTCGCCTCCAGTGGCGCGATTGTCGGCGCGACGCTCGCAAACGACGTCAATCTGCGCGACTTCGAGGGACGCTCGGCGCTCCTGCTCGGCAAGGCGAAAGACCAGAACGCGAGTTGCGCGGTCGGTCCCTTCCTGCGCTTCTTCGACAAGACGTTCACGCTTGACGACGTGCGGAAGGCGACAATCTCACTCGTGGTCGAAGGCGAGGACGGCTTTCGTCTCGAGGGCGGTTCGTCGATGGCCAAGATCAGCCGCGACCCAAGCGACATCGCGGCACAGACAATCGGCGCGACCCATGCCTATCCGGACGGGCTCGTGCTTCTGCTCGGGACAATGTTTGCTCCGGTGGCCGATCGAGGCGCCCCGGGCATGGGTTTCACGCACAAGACAGGCGATATCGTCACGATCAGCGCGGAGAAACTCGGACGGCTCGTCAATCGCATGCGGCCATGCGAAGAGTGCGAACGATGGACGTTCGGCGTTGGAGCGCTGATGCGCAATCTGGCCCAACGGGGCTTGATTTAGACGCCCACACACCAGAATTGAGTCGTTAACCTAGGAAGAGAGCATGGGCGCGCACCAGAACTTTATCGCCGGAGAATGGGTCGACGGCTCGAGTGTCACTCGCGACATCAATCCGTCGAACACAAACGACCTTGTTGGCGAATACGCGCAGGCCGACGCAGCACAGACGAACGCCGCGATCGAGGCCGCCCATGCCGCGTTCCCGGCGTGGTCGCGGACGACCCCTCAGGAGCGGCATGACATTCTGCTGCGGGCCTCGACCGAGATTCTCGCCCGGCGAGAGGAGCTCGGGCGCCTGCTCTCGCGCGAAGAAGGTAAGACACTCGCGGAAGGCATTGGCGAGGCGACCCGAGCCGGACAGATCTTCGACTTCTTTGCTGGCGAAGTGTTGCGAATTCCGGGAGAGAAGTTCGCCAGTGTGCGGCCGAATGTCGACATCGAGGTCACGCGCGAGCCGCTCGGCGTCGTCTGCATTATCGCGCCTTGGAACTTTCCGCTCGCGATCCCCTCCTGGAAGATCGCGCCGGCGCTCGCCTATGGCAACACTGTGGTGTTCAAGCCCGCGGATCTCGTTCCCGGCTGCGCCCACGCGCTGTCTGAAATCATCGTCCGGGCCGGCGTTCCCAAGGGCGTGTTCAATCTCGTCGTCGGGCGCGGCTCGGTGGTCGGCCAGGCCATCCTCGACCACAAGAAGGTCGACGCCGTCACATTCACAGGCTCGGTTGCGACCGGCGCCAAGGTCGCGGCCGCCTGCGCGAAAGCCATGCGCCGGTTCCAGCTCGAAATGGGCGGCAAGAATCCGCTCGTCGTGCTTGCCGACGCTGATCTCAAGAGTGCGGTCGAATGCGCAGTCAACGGCGCCTATTTCTCAACCGGCCAGCGTTGCACCGCGTCGTCACGCATCATTGTCGAGGAGCCGATTTACCGGCGCTTCGCGGATGCGCTCACGGAGCGGATGCGCGGACTCGTCATCGACGACGCACTGAAACCCGGAACACACATTGGGCCGGTGGTCGACGCGTCGCAGTTCGAGCAGGATCTGTCCTACATCGGGATTGGCCAGGGCGAAGGCGCGAAGCTGGCGCTGGGCGGCGAACGGCTCAATCGAGCAACTCCCGGCTTCTATATGGCCCCTGCCCTCTTCCTTGACGCCGACAACACGATGCGCATTGCGCGCGAGGAGATCTTCGGACCCGTCTCGGCGATGATTCCGGCGCGCGATTACGATCATGCTTTGGCGATCGCCAACGACACCGAGTTCGGTCTCTGCGCCGGCATCTGCACCACGAGCCTCAAGCACGCCTCTCACTTCAAGCGCAACGTTGAAGTCGGCATGGCCATGGTCAACCTGCCGACGGCGGGCGTCGACTATCACGCGCCGTTCGGAGGCCGCAAGGCTTCGAACCTCGGCGCGCGCGAACAGGGACGTTATGCGGCCGAGTTCTATACGACAGTGAAAACTTCTTACACGCAGCCGTGAGCGAGTGAGCGGCGGCTCGCTGGAACGATAACGACGATGATCATGATCTCCGGCGAGGCGCTGATCGATCTCATCCCCGATCCGGTCAAGGCCGGCGCCTACGACGCCGTCCTGGGCGGCTCGCCCTACAACGTAGCCATTGGGCTCGCTCGGCTTGGCGCCCCGACGGCCTTCATCGCGCGCCTTTCCGCGGACGGGAACGGCGAAGCGCTCGCCGGCGCCCTCGCTGCGAATGGGGTCGACCTGAGCTTCGTCGCGCGCGACATGCGCCCCTCGACACTCGCCTTTGTCATGCGCGGCACCGCCAAGACAGGCTCGCGCTATTCCTTCTACCTCGATGGGACGGCTTACGATGGCCCGTGGCCGTTTCCGACCGAATGGCCAAGCGCGGCGCGACACCTGCATGTCGGATCTTTCGCCGCCGTGGAGCGCCACGGACAGTCGGTGGTCGAAGCGATGCGGCTTGCGTCCTCGCACGCGACTGTGAGCTTCGATCCCAACATCCGCCCTTTTGTCACCCCGGACCGCGGAGCAATCGGCCCGCTGGTGGAACGCCACGTTTCGCACGCTCGCGTCGTCAAGGCGAGCGAGGAGGATCTCGAATGGCTCTACCCAGGCCGCGGCCTTGAGGAGAGCCTTGCCTCCTGGGCGAAGGCCGGTCCGCGATTCTGTGTCGCGACGATGGGGGAGCGTGGCGCCCTGGCAATGCTCGGCAAGGAACGCATCGAGATTCCCGCGCCGCAGGTCGAGGTCGTCGACACTGTGGGCGCGGGGGACAGCTTTATGTCGGCGCTTCTATCGGCGATGGACCGCGACCATGCGCTTGGAGCCGAGGCGCCCGCGCCATCTCGAAGCGAACTCGAAAGGTGGCTCCGCTTTGCGGCGGCCGCCTCCGCAATCACCTGCACGCGCAAGGGCTCCGACCCGCCGACGCTCAATGAAGTCCAAACGGCGCTCGCGGCATGATTGGAAATCCGCGTCCGCGCTCACTAAGTAGTGAAGCGAAGATAACGAGCGTTGCGGGCGCCGAGCGACCGGTCTAAAATCGCGATCGAACACGAGTAGGAATCACCCTTATGGCGTCGAGTGACGCTCTGCCTGGTCCGCGCCGTCCGCGGCCGTTGTCGCCGCATCTCAGTATCTACCGGCTGACCATGACGATGGCGATGTCGATCGTCCATCGGATCAGCGGCGTCGCCCTCTACTTTGGCGTCCTGGTGCTGGCCTGGTTTCTCATCGCCGCTTCGGCCGACGCCTCGACCTTCGCCGTTTTCTCCGATTTTATCGGATCCTTCATCGGGCGCCTCGTCTTGTTCGTCCTCACTTGGGCGCTCTTCCATCACCTCGTCGGGGGCGTTCGTCATATCATTTGGGGCGCAGGCTATGGCCTCGACGCGCCATTGCGCGATCAGATGGCGTGGGCGACCTTGATCGGAGGGTTCGCGCTGACAGTTCTCGTGTGGATCATCGGCCTGGCGATTCGGTAGGGGAGCAAGCAATTGGCCGAGCATCCGAGCGATCTGCGCACCCCCCTCAGCAGGGTCCGGTTTCTCGGCTCCGCACGTATGGGAACGAGCGAGGCGTGGCTCATTCATCTGACCTCGCTCGCGCTCGTGCCGCTGACGATCAGCTTCGTGTGGCTGATGGCCGACCTCTTGCGCAAAGACTACAACGGCGTGCGAGCCGAGCTCACGCACCCGATTCCAGCGGTCCTGCTGCTGGCTTTCATTTTCGCCGGCATTGTCCATATGGAACTCGGCATGCGCTCCGTCATTCTCGACTATATCGGCGGTCGGCTGCGCGCTTGGGCGCTGGCGGCCAACACTTGCTTTGCCGCGCTTCTGGCGCTGGCCTGCCTCTACGCGACGCTGCGGGTCGCCTTTACCTGAGCAACCTGAAGAAGACGGACATCCATGGCGACCAATGGCTCTTCGGTGCAGAGCGCGCCGGCGCTCGGAGGCAAGGCCTATCCGATCACCGACCACACGTTCGATGTTGTTGTGGTTGGCGCGGGCGGCTCCGGGCTGCGAGCGAGCGTCGGCTGCGCCCAGGCCGGCTTGCGCACGGCATGCATCTCGAAAGTGTTTCCCACGCGCTCGCACACCGTCGCTGCGCAGGGCGGCATTTCGGCTTCGCTCGGCAACATGGGGCCGGACGACTGGCGCTGGCATATGTACGACACCGTCAAGGGCGCCGACTGGCTCGGCGACCAGGACGCGATCGAATACCTTTGCCGTAACGCGCCGTCCGCCGTCTACGAGCTCGATCATTGGGGCGTGCCGTTCTCGCGCACCGAAGAAGGCAAGATCTACCAGCGTCCATTCGGCGGAATGACGACAGACTATGGCAAGGGCATCGCGCAACGCACCTGCGCAGCCGCCGACCGCACCGGCCACGCCATCCTGCACACCTTGTATGGCCAGGCGCTCCGCGCGAAATGTCAGTTCTTCATCGAATATTTCGCCATCGATCTGATCCGCGACGCCGAGGGCGCGGTGCGCGGCGTCGTCTGTCTCAAGCTGGATGACGGAACGATCCATCGGTTCCGGGCTCAGACCACTGTGCTGGCCACCGGCGGCTATGGCCGCGCTTATTTCTCGGCCACTTCGGCTCACACATGCACCGGGGACGGCAACGCGATGGCGCTGCGCGCGGGCCTGCCGCTGCAGGATATGGAGTTCGTGCAATTTCATCCGACCGGGATCTATGGGGCAGGCTGCCTGATCACCGAGGGCGCGCGCGGCGAAGGCGGCTACCTGATCAATTCGGAGGGCGAACGCTTCATGGAGCGCCACGCGCCCTCTGCCAAGGATCTTGCTTCACGCGACGTTGTCAGCCGGGCGATGACGATGGAGATTCGCGAGGGCCGAGGCGTCGGCAAGGATAAGGACCACATCTACCTGCACCTCGACCACCTCGACCCCAAGGTGCTGCATGAACGGTTGCCCGGCATTTCCGAGAGCGCCCGGATCTTCGCGAGCGTCGATCTGACCAAGGAGCCGATCCCCGTCCTGCCGACCGTCCACTACAATATGGGGGGCATTCCAACCAACTATCACGGCGAGGTTTTGACCAAAATCAACGGCGATCCCGACGCGATCGTGCCGGGACTGATGGCGCTGGGCGAAGCCGCGTGCGTGTCGGTGCATGGCGCGAACAGGCTCGGCTCCAATTCGCTGATCGACCTCGTCGTCTTCGGCCGCGCCGCTGGCCTACGCGCCGCCGAGATGCTTAAGCCCGGCGACAAACAACCCGAACTCGCCAAGGACAGCCCGGACTTCGCGCTCTCCCGCCTCGACCGGTTCCGTAACGCCAAGGGCAAGACGCCGACCGCTGCGCTTCGCCTCGACATGCAGCGCGTGATGCAGGACAATTGCGCCGTCTTCCGTACCGGCGAAGTGCTCGCCGAGGGCAACGAAAAGATTCACGCCGCCTGGCGCGCCGGCGCCGACGTCTCGGTGACGGACCGCTCGCTCATCTGGAACTCCGATCTCATCGAGACGCTCGAATACGACAATCTGATCGTTCAGGCGGTGGTGACAATGGAGGGCGCTCTCAACCGCCTCGAGAGCCGCGGCGCGCATGCGCGTGAGGATTATCCCAAGCGCGACGACGTCAACTGGATGAAGCATACGCTGGCTTGGATTGATTCGGAGAAACAGACAGTCACGATCGACTACCGGCCGGTTCACACCTATACGATGAGCAACGACATCGGCTACATCGAGCCTAAGGCGCGGGTGTACTAAGGCGTCGCTTGCGGGCCGGGAGATCTTCGGGAATTGGATAAGCCCTTATGGTTCAGCTGACGCTCCCCGAGAACTCGCGCATCAAGCCCGGCAAGACCTGGCCGAAGCCTACCAGCGCGAAGAAAACAACGGAGTTCCGCATCTATCGCTGGAACCCGGACGACGGCGCCAATCCGCGCATCGACACCTATTTCGTCGACCGCGACGATTGCGGGCCGATGGTTCTTGACGCGCTCATCTGGATCAAATCCAAGATCGATTCGACGCTCACATTCCGCCGCTCCTGCCGCGAAGGCATCTGTGGCTCGTGCGCAATGAACATCGGCGGGGCCAACACCCTCGCCTGTACGCGCGGCATCGACGACGTCGCGGCGCCGGTGACAATTTATCCGTTGCCTCATCAGGAAGTGGTCAAGGACCTCGTTCCCGATCTCTCGGTCTTCTACGCCCAGCATGCTTCGATCGAGCCGTGGCTGAAGACCGTCAGTCCAGCGCCGGAGAAGGAATGGCTGCAGTCGCCCGAGGACCGCTCGAAGCTCGACGGTCTCTACGAGTGCATCCTGTGCGCCTGCTGCTCGACCTCGTGCCCGAGCTACTGGTGGAACGGCGACCGCTATCTCGGCCCGGCCGTCCTGCTGCAAGCCTATCGCTGGCTTATCGATTCCCGCGACGAAGCGCAGGGCGAGCGGCTCGACAATCTTGAGGATCCGTTCCGCCTCTATCGCTGCCACACGATCATGAACTGCGCGCAGACTTGCCCGAAGGGCCTGAATCCCGCCAAGGCGATCATCCACATCAAGGAGATGATGGTGGAGCGGCGACTGTGAAAGGCCGGGTTCGATGCGAGCCACAATAAGATCCAGGCCAATAACTTCGATTTCTCTGGTTTAACGCCCGAATCGGGAACTTTCGGATGGTTTACAGCGTTGACACACGCTGACCCAAAACCATTGGCTAGAATCGGTCAATTGGGCGTGCGACGATCACGCTGAAGCGCTGGTGTGACGACAGCTGTCATTGCAAACTTGCCCACTTGAGATCCACACTTTTTCAAAATTGAGGCGGAAACGACAGGAGGCCGGAATGACCAAGACAACAGCGGCGAAAGAAACTCACACGCAAACGGCCAAGGAGGCCCACCTACGCGAGCGCCTCAGCACGCCTTCGGACCTCAAACCGGAAGCGACGAGAGACATCTCGGCGGCGCTGGCCGGACTCCTCGCCGATGTCTTCGCACTCTATATGAAGACAAAGAACTTTCACTGGCACATGAGCGGACCCCATTTCCGCGACTACCACCTGCTTTTGGATGAGCACGGCGACCAGATTTTCGCCATGACCGACCCGATGGCGGAGAGGGCGCGTAAGATCGGAGGCGCTACGTTACGCTC
>Ga0208480_1000910_pt1 | contig 11010 bp, 9 predicted proteins | sample NGESurshal092012_4_FD_184485 | JGI IMG/M metagenome (GOLD analysis project Ga0208480, IMG submission 184485) | Arctic peat soil microbial communities from Barrow, Alaska - NGEE Surface sample F53-1 shallow-092012 (SPAdes) | ecosystem: Environmental > Terrestrial > Soil > Wetlands > Peat ... | reverse complement strand
TACCCACGGCAACGGCCCGCAGGTCGGCCTGCTGGCGCTGGAGAGCGCCGGTGACCCGGCCCTGGCTCATCCCTACCCGCTCGATGTGCTCGGCACGTCGAAGCCGTCGAGGACGGGTTCGGCACACCACATGCCCAGCCGATCCACTGGGCCTCCCCCGGCGAACTGCGCACCCGGTCGTTCCCCGCCGGATCCATGAGACCGAAGGTCGAAGCCGCCTGCCGGTTCGTGGAAGCGACCGGGAAGATGGCCGGCATCGGGCAGCTCGCCGACGCCGAGGCCCTGCTCCGCCGGGCCGCTGGCACCATAGTCACGATGTGAGCACTGACTGCCAGCAGAACCGCAGCAATGACGGGTTATCAGGCCGCCGACCGTCCCAGGCTGCCTGGCCAGGACCATTGGCCTTCGCGGAAGGGGCCGAAAGCCGCTGGCCGACATCGGGGCCCGGCGGTGATCCTGATCAGGAAGCTGGCGGGGCCTGAGGACTCCGGCCGGAGCAATTCTCCGGGTATTGGGCTTCTGGCCAAGGAGGGACAGATGGCTCTCAAGCCAATCATCGCGGGAACCGACGGGTCCGCCGAATCGCTGCGGGCGGTGGAATGGGCGGTCCGCGAAGCTGCCCTCAGGAAGACCGCCTTGCGGATCGTGGCGGTGCCGACGCTGCCGCCCCGGATGAGCGGGCACCAGCCGGAGGGCAGGCCGGACACCGTCGCGGATGTGGTGCACAAGACGTATCTGCGTGCGCTGGACAGCGCCGCGGACTGCGCGGCGGAACTGGAGCCAGGCGTGGTGCTCGAGACGGCGCTGCTGTCCGGGCCGCCCGCGCAGGCCCTCGCGGAGACTGCTGCCGACGCCTCGATGCTGGTTGTCGGCTCTCGCGGTGCCGGGGCCTTTGCTGCCCTCGTCCTTGGCTCGGTCAGCCGGTATGTCGCAACCCATGCCGGGTGCCCGGTCGTGGTGGCGCGCGAAGAGAGCCTGGCCGTGCACCGGGAGATCGTCGTCGGCGTCGGCGATCTGGACCAGCCCGAGGCCCCGCTCAGGTTCGCCTTCGAAGAGGCGGCTCTGCGCAAGGCGCGGCTGCTGGCGGTGCATGCGTGGTCCTGGGTCATTCCCGGCACCGGACCGCTCGGGGCGCTGACGGCTGCCGAGCGGGCCGCGATCGACTCCAGCCAGATGGCGGCGGACACGGCCGCGCGGCTGGAGGAGCGGCTCGCTACCTGGCGGGAGGCATTTCCAGAGGTGCAGGCGGACACAGAAGTGATCCACGCGCATCCTGGGCGGCTCCTCGCCGGGGCGTCCGCCCGCGCCGACCTCGTGGTGCTCGGGCGCCATCGCCCCGGGGCAACCAGTTCCGGCGCGAGGTCAGTCATGCACGCGGTGCTGGGCCATGCACATGGCCCAGTCGCCGTCGTCCCAGGCGACTGACCTCAACCAGCGGGCGACCGGACCAACACGCTGACCGCGCGGACGCGGCGGATCTGATGGCATCCGGCCCGGAACGGGGAACGGCATGGCCAGGATTGAAGGCGAGATCGTCATCGGTCAGCCAGTGGATGTGGTGTTCGACTACGTCGCTGACCAGAGCAACGAGCCGCAGTACAACCCCCAGATGGTGCGGGCGGAGAAGATCACCGCGGGACCCGTCGGGAAAGGAACCCAGTTCCGCTCGGCCGTGGCATCCATGGGGTGCACGGCTGAGATGGTGATCGAGTGCACAGGCTTTGACAGACCGACGCTGCTCGCCTCAGTCACAACCATGCAGCATGCCGATATCACCTACAAGCTAACGTTCGGGCCGGATGCGGCGGGCACCCGGATGCGGTGGTCGGGGCAGGTGCGGCCCAAGGGTGCCTTCACGCTGCTGGGGCCGGTGATCACCTGGATGGGGATCCGCCAAGAGAAGCGGATATGGGCGAGCCTCAAGGAACACCTGGAAGCAACGCCAGCACCGGGCGCGCTGTGAGCAAATCCGGCCCGCGATCCGTTCATGCACCCCGATCCAGCTCGAATCCGTGCCGACGTCGGCCCTGTTCAGCTGGGCTTGGTCCGCCTGGGGATACTGAGCCTGTCCCGCACGTCGACGACGCCCTCAGCGTGCCGGATCGCCTCGATCAGCGCAGGTGCGAGGGTGCGGCTTTCGACCCGGCCGGTGACGGTGACGATGCCGGAGCTGACCGTCACGTCGAGTGCGTCCGGGTCGAGCGCAAACTCCGCCTCGACGTTGTCCTTGATCACCTGGTCGCGTATCTCGTCGTCCGGCCGGTCGAAGACGCTCAGCACGTCCACCCGGCTGACGATCCCGACCAGCCGGCCCGCATCGTCCACCACCGGCAGTCGCTTCACCCGCCGGTCATGCATGAGCCTGGCCGCACCCGCCACCGTGTCTTCCGGGCCGATAGTCACCGGCGGCTTGCTCATCAGCTCGGCGGCGGTCACACCGGCTGCTTTGGCGTGCTCACCCCGGCGGCCGGAAACGATCAGGTACCCGGCGAGCGCTTCCTGACCGCACTCCTTGAGCAGCAGATCTTCCTCGGACACCACCCCGACCACGTGATCCGCTGCGTCCAGCACCGGGAACGCGCTGACGTGCAGCTCGCGCATCACGGCCAGGATGTCTTTGTACTCGGCTGTTCCACGGACCGACACCACGTCCCTGGTCATCACGTCTTTCACATGACTGTCCATCACGATCACTCCTTCGGCCGCCAGCATTGTCCGCTAGGCCGGGTCATTCATGCCGCCGCCCATCGGGCAGTTAGCCGCAATCCCCATGTTTCCGTGTATCGCTGTGCAGGGTCGGAGACCAACGTCAGGCTGGACGGTGACCGAAGACCTTATCTCCACAGCGGTATAATCCACAAAGGCACATTCGAGGATGGTTAGCAGAATGCCTTTGATGTGCTCAGTCGATAGGTGATTCGTGTGAGCGTTTCGCTTGGATCCCAGTCCTTAGTACTCCAGCCGTAGATCGTGATCTTGGGTGTGGTGGTGCTGGACGCGGGACGGCCACCGTTTGATCATCGCGGGTTGTGTCGACTCTTGATGATCTTGCGATGGCCGCTGGCCATAGCGTAGACCCGGCCAGGTGGCTGGGTTTGCTTGATGAGCTGATGACCCGGATCGGGCCGCGTTTCCGCCGGGTGGAGCCGCGGCGCCGGTCACGGGCGTTCGTGCTGGGCTTGCTGGCCACCCTGCCGCGCAAGAACTGCTGGACTATCGCCGAGCATGCCGGGGACGCCACCCCAGACGGGATGCAGCACCTGCTGGCGCGGGCGCGCTGGGACACCGATGGCGTGCGTGATGACCTGCGCGGTTTTGTCGTGGAGCATTTAGGTGACCCAGACGCGGTGCTGGTCGCTGATGAGACCGGTGACCTGAAGAAGGGCACCGCCACCGCCGGGGTGCAGCGCCAGTACACCGGCACAGCCGGGCGGATCGAGAACGCCCAGGTCGCTGTCTACCTCGGCTATGCGGCCCCCGGCGGGCATGCGCTGATCGACCGGGAGCTCTACCTGCCGAAGTCCTGGACTGGTGACCAGGCCCGCTGCCAGGCCGCGGGGATACCCGATGACACCGGGTTCGCGACCAAGCCCCAGCTGGCCCGGCGGATGATCGAGCGGGCCATCGCCGCCGGGGTCCCGTTTGGCTGGTTCGCCGCCGACGAGGCCTACGGGGATAACGGGACGCTGCGGGCCTGGCTGGAAGCCTCCCAGATCCGCTACGTCCTGGCCGTGTCGCGTGATCACCGGGTACCTGCTGGGGCCGGGCGGACCCTCCGCGCCGATGCGCTCGCCGCCCGGCTGCCCAAGCGGGCCTGGCAGCGGCTGTCCGCCGGGCCCGGAGCCAAAGGCCACCGCTACTACCACTGGGCCTGGATCACCATCAGCGACAGCGCACCGGGATGCCGCTGGATGCTGATCCGCCGCCACCCGCGCACCGGGGAACTGGCGTTCTACCGCTGCTACGCCCCGCAGCCGGTCACCCTGGCCGCGCTGGTGAAAGCCGCCGGGCTCCGGTGGACCATCGAGGAGAACTTCCAGGCCGGCAAAGGCCTCACCGGCCTGGACGAGCACCAGGTCCGCAGCTGGACCTCCTGGCACAGATGGGTCACCCTCGCCATGCTCGCCAGCGCCTTCCTGGCCATCGCCGCCGCTGCCGAACGGGCCCGCACCCCCGGCCCAGCCGGGCAGATCCCGCTGACCCGCAACGAAATCGCCAGCCTCTTCGCCCACCTGATCACCAGACCCGCAGACGACGCCCGGCACCGGCTGCGCTGGTCTGCCTGGCGCCGGCGCCACCAGCACCGAGCCCAGACATGCCACTACCAGCGGCAAGCCAGAAATCCATGACCATCACGATCTAACGGCTGGAGTACTAGCCGCCGGGCGTCCATGCCCGGGACGTCGGTGCGGCAAGCTCGGCCAGGTGGTGCAGCGAGTTGGTGAGATGCTCAGGGCCGAACGGCGGGAACTTGATGCCCCGGTCCCGGATGAACTGCGGCACCGCCGACCAGTCGTAGGTGAGCGTGACCTCAGTCTCGGACGGACCGAGCGGCGCAAGGTCGTAACGCCAGATCCAGCCGCCGAACTCCAGGTGACCGTCGCCCTTGTCGTGCCCCGTCAGCCAGCCAATGGCGCGCGGCGGCTCGAGCACCTGGACCTTGTTAACCGTCTGGTAGTCACCGTTTGGATGGCCGGCGTGATACATGTCCATCCGGAAAATCTGCCCCACCTCGGTCAGCGGAGCCCGGTCGGCAGATTCCTGAACCCAGCCGGTGCCATCGATCGCAGAATGGGTCGTCGGGTCCGCCAGCAACGCGAACACTCTCGCGGCAGGCACTGCGACAGTCAGGGTGGCGCTCACGTTCTCCTGGTCCACGGTGTCCACGCTCCTTGTCATCTCATCTTGGGCCTCCGCAGGCACGGAAGGGGGACGTTCCCAACATGCAGACGACGCGGCGAGGCGGGAACTCATCGGTCGTGTGGGCGGAACCCGCACCCGTGCCACCGCTACCTGTGACACGTCGCCGGACGGGATGCAGCACTGCTGGCCCGCGCCAGGTGGGACACTGGCGGCGTCCGCGATGATCTGCGCGGCTATGTCATCGAGCACCTGGGCAAGCACGACGCCAGGCACCGGCTGCGCTGGTCACGCTGGCGCCGGCGTCACCAGCACCAATCCCGCACCTACCACCACCAGCGGCAAACGGCCCTCGACCAGGGCACATAACGATCTACGGCTGGAGTATTAGTTACCTGCGGCGGCATCCCTGATGTGCTGAGCGAAGAACGCGACCACCCGCTGCCAGGAGTCGGCGGCGGCCACAGGGTCGTAGCTTCGCCACTGGTCATTGAAGAAGGAGTGCTTCGCTCCCGGGTAGACCTTGAGGTCATGCGGGATGCCAGCTGCGGTCAGCCTGGTCTCCAGCACCTCAGCGGCCTTGGTGGTGATGTCCTTGCCCGGCCACGATCCCACCACCGGGCACAGGCGGCGGATGGCCTCGCGAGGCCTGGGCGCAGCGCCCTAGAAGGGGGCGATCGCGGCCAGTCGCTTGTCGGTACATGCCCAGGTCAAGACGATGGAGCCGCCCAGGCAGAAGCCAACCGCGCCGACCCGGACGGCGTCAACCCGGGGGTCTGCGGCCAGTTGGCCGAGCGCCGACTTGAGAGCAGGAACACCGTTGTAGTCCAGGTTCCCGGCCAGGCCACCCATGAACATCCGCGCCATGCAGACGGCCCGGTTCCGGCCCTCGAACAGGTCCACCCCGAGCGCGGCATAGCCTTCGGCGGCGAACCGGCGGCAGATCTCCCGGATGTTGTCATTAAGCCCAGAGGCCTCATGGATGATCACCACTCCCGGGTGCGGGCCCGCACCGTCAGGGAGCGCCAGGTAAGAGGCGCCCAGGGACTCGATTCTCATTGCTCCACTCTCCCCCGCTGCCGTCTGTCCCGCCGGGGCCTATCGACCCTGGTCTGGGGAGAACTGTCGGCTCTCATAGGGCGGCTGGTCCCCGCCTCCCCGGACCTCAAGCTGGGTGTCCCCGGCCGCGGCAGTAGGGACGCAGGTGCTTCCGGGCTGTCTGGGAGAGTCCCGTGCTGACCGCCGGAGGGCAGGCACACCGAACTGCCTAGCCGGCGGGGACACCCAGATCACGGCTGGGCGCCCGGCTGCCCGGCTGAGGTCTGCACAGTGAGCTCGCTGGTCACATGGGCCACCCCGTCTATTTCACCCGCCACCCGGATCGCGGCGCGGCGACTGTCGTCGTCTGCCACCAGGCCGGCGAGGGTCACCGTCCCGTCCCGCGCGGAGACGGTCACTGCAGCCTCGTCGATCAGCAGCAGATCACCGAGCACGGTGCGGACTTCCTCGGCGATGTCATCATCTGTCCGCAGGAAGATGCTCAGCAGGTTCCGGCGGCTGACCACGCCCATCAGGTCTCCCTCCGGAGTCACCACGGGAAGCAGCCTGATGTGATGCTGGGTCATCCGCCTCGCGGCGGCCGCGAGCGGCGCATCCGGGGAGATGGTGGTGGCGGGCGAAGTCCTGAGCTCGGCCGCGGTCTGGCCGTCGTACTTGCGGGATCTCCCGGGCAGCCACCAGGGCGCCGGGCGCCGGCTCTCCCTTGACCGGAGCAGGTCCTCCTCGGATACCACGCCGATAACCCGTCCCTGGCCGTCCACCACCGGCAGGGAACTCAGCCGGTGATCGCTCATCAGCCTGGCTATCTGCGTGGCTGTGGCTCGCTCGTCGACGGTCACCGCCGGCGACCGCATCACGTCCTTGACTTGCCACCGCCCGGTCCGGCGCTCCCGCCGCGCGGGGACCGGGGATTCGCCCCAGGGGAGCGTGGTCTCCACCGCTTCCACCGACGCGACGGCGTGCGCCACGTCCGACGCCGCGGCGTCACCGTGCAAGGTCTGGTAGTACGCGGCGCCCAACTGCCTTAGCAGGCCGTCCAGTTGCTGATCCCGGCGGGACATGGTCAACTCCGCTCATCGTGGCCGGAGGCTGGTGAAAGCCCCTCTTTCTTCCATGGCATCAGGCTGGGGACGTACAGGGCAGGGTCAGACGGGGGGGGACACGGTGACTTTCGTCCCTGCGCGGTCCCGTCGGTGGTCAGCCGGGAAACGCGGACAGGGACGTCGGCCTCCACTGTGGACGGCCAAAGTCTTTGAATCTGGGCCTGAATCACCGCTTCCCAGCCGGTGCGGTCTAGGCGGCCGTCAGCGACCCGCAAGGCGGCTCACCGCGCGCAACGGCGGGTAGGTACCTGGGCGTGATCCCTGGACTGGGCATGCTGCGCGGCTATCAGCGGTCGTGCCTGCGTGGGGATCTGATCGCCGGTGTAACCGTGGCGGCATACCTGGTTCCGCAGGTCATGGCGTACGCGACGGTCGCGGGGATGCCGCCGGTCTCGGGGCTGTGGGCGGCCCTGCCCGCCCTGGTGGTCTACGCGATGCTCGGCTCGTCGCGGTCCCTGTCGATGGGGCCGGAGGCGACGACCGCGCTGATGACGGGCACCGCGCTCGGGCCGCTGGCCGCGGGTGACCCAGGGCGTTATGCCGTGCTGGCTGCCACGCTGGCGCTGCTGGTCGGGGCGATGTCCGTGGTGGCGTGGCTGCTGCGACTGGGATTCGTGGCGGACCTGCTGTCGCGGCCGGTCCTGGTTGGCTACATGGCGGGCGTGGCATTGATCATGATCGCCGGCCAGCTCTCCAGGATCAGCGGCGTGCCAGTCACCGGCGAAGGCTTCCTGGCGCAGGTCATCTCATTTGCCCGCGGCATGGCCGGGATCCAGCTGGCCACGATCACGATCTCGGCGGCGGTCCTGGCCTTCCTCTTCCTGGTTCACGCCCGCTGGCCGGCCGCTCCCGGCCCGCTGCTGGCTGTTTTGCTGGCCACCGTTGCCGTCGTGGCGTTCGGCCTGCGCCAGCGCGGCGTCAGCGTGGTCGGCTCCATTCCGGCTGGCCTGCCCGTCCCGGGGCTGCCGGATCTTCGCCTGGGTGAACTGCGGGAACTGCTGCTTCCCGCGTTCAGCGTGCTGATCGTCGGATTCAGCGATGACGTGCTGACCGCACGGTCATTCGCCCGGCGGAATGAGGAGATCCGGCCCAACCAGGAACTGCTGGCGCTGTGCGCCGCCAATGCGGGATCGGCCCTGCTGCACGGGTTCCCGGTCAGCAGCAGTGCCTCCCGGACCGCCATCGCCGTCGCGACGGGCAGCAGAACACAGATGTACTCCCTGGCCGCAGCAGCGTCCGCGGTTGCCGTCCTGCTTTTCGCCCGGCCGGTGCTGGCGGGGTTCCCTGATGCCGCGCTGGGCGCGATCGTCATCTACGCCGCGATCCGGCTGATCGATATCGAGGCGTTCCGGCGGCTGCTCGCCTTCCGCCGCAACGAGATGCTCCTGGCTGTCGCCACCTGCGCCGGCGTCCTGGCGCTCGATATTCTCTACGGCGTCCTGCTCGCCATCGGCCTGTCGGTCGCCGAACTGCTGTGGCGGGTAGCCCGGCCGCACGACGCAGTCCTCGGCCGCGTCCCCGGCCTGGCGGGCATGCACGACGTGGACGACTACCCGGCCGCGCAGACCGTGCCGGGGCTGGTGGTGTACCGCTACGACGCACCACTGTTCTTCGCCAACGCCGCCGATTTCCGGCGCCGTGCGCTGGCCGCCGCGAACCAGCAGCCGGGCCCGGTCCGCTGGTTCGTGCTCAACGTCGAGGCGAACGTTGAGGTGGATTTCACCGCCCTGGAGGCGGTAGAAGCGCTCCGAGCAGAACTCAGCACTGCCGGGACCGTATTCGCGCTCGCCCGGGTCAAACAGGACCTGCTGGACCGGCTGGAGGCCTTCGGCCTGGCCAGCAAGATCGGCCCGGAACGTCTCTTCCCCACCTTGCCCACCTCGGTGCAGGCCTACGAGGCATGGGCCCGGGACCATCCTTTGCCGCCTGGCGCCGAACAGCGCGAGGACAGCGGCGGCTGACCCGCAGACCCGGCTTGTGCACCAGTTCCGGGCCGCGGATGAATCTCAGCGCTCACCGCCTGCCGGTCCACCGCGGTGCGGTCATCCGCCAGTCGGCGTCCCAGGCCTCCAGCCGCCGTCGCTGCAGCATGCGGTGGGCGATCATCCAGATACCCAACAGGAGGACCCCCACGGCGGGCGGGGTGAGCAGCGTGGCGAGGACCGCCTGGCCGATCACCTGGCGGTGCAGCCGGGGCGGGCCGGTCAGCCGGCCGGACGAATCCGCCCACACCAGCACCGTCCGGCCGGCCGCGGCACCGGCCGGGGCGGGAACATCGCCGCTGTGCTGTGTTCCGTCGCGGGCGGTCCACCTGGCATGCACCTGCGGCTCATTACCGTCGTAGCCCTGAGCCGGGGCATTCGCGAGCAGCACCGCGGGTATCTGATGCCAGGCAGACTCCTGGGCATGCTCCACGCGCAGGCCAGCCGCATAAGACCACTGCGCGGCGGCCAGCCCGGCCACCGGAACCCCGATGAGGAACACGGCGAGCAACCCGGCCATGATGCCAGCCTCCACCCGGTCCACGGCGCGCCGCAGCGGGTTGCCGTCGGGCCACAGCCCACGCAACCACCATCCGCACCGCGTCACGCGCGGTACAGGCTCATATCTCATCGTGACCTCACACCCCAGGATCGTGCACCCTGGCTGCCGCAGCCAGGGGCGATGCTCCTGCCGGGCCGGGACCTTGGCCCCGGCCGACGGGTCGGCCATCCCGGCCGGGGCAGTCCTGACGGGTGGTGGCGCAGCAGCAGGCGGCGGAGTTCGTCTGCGCCCAGACGGTCGCGGCGGCGGGATGCCAGCCGGGGTGGCGGAGGGTGAGGTAGAAGCCGATCATCACCAGGGTGGCGAGATCAGCCCGAGGAATCCCCAGGCGCGGGCGAGCATCGCGCGGCTGATGATGCCTGGCTGCGCGGGCGGGGAGGCTTGTCCATCAATCCGGGTTCAGCGGGTTCGCGGCTGAGTGCCAGCGCGGGGAGGGTGCCGGTGCCCAGGTCGAAGGCGAGGATCTGCATGACGATCTGAGCAGGGTGTCCAGCTGACACTCGGTCATCGCGTCCAGCTCTGTGCCGGTGACCACCTGCATCCCGCCGGCGCCGATGTCGACCTCGCGGACGATCCCGGCATACGCATGGAGTCACGGCCGGGCGGTGCCGGAATCGTTCTGAGGACCAATGCCGGGCCTTTATGCCTTAGTAGATCGCATCGCAGTAGTTCAGGCTTAGAAGTGGCGGAGGCGTTTGTTTCCGCTCGGGCCCGGAGGTCACGATGAGGCCAATTCGCAAGGTCATACCCGGAGCATTGCTAATACTGGTATTGGCGGGACTGTCCGCGTGCGGGAAAAACGCCACCCCGGTCCGCGCGTCCAGCCCGCCTCCACCGTCAGCGCCCACCGCTGCCGCCACTGCCTCGCCATCACCGACGGCCGCAGCGCCAGCTAAGACGACAGCTGCGCCGGAAACGGTGGTGTCCTCGCGAGTGACCTACCCGTGGCACTGGCCCAACGACGTGACTCAGCCGGCGGACATACAGCACACTTACCCGGTGCCTCCACTGCCCGAGGTGATCGCCATCCGCGTCGGCGATCACCCTGGTGCCCCGGGGGAACGGGCCTGCAACCGGATGTCCTTCACGTTCACCTCAGCCTTCCCGAGCTACCAGATCAAGTTCATCCGGGCGCTGGTGACTGATCCGGCCGGCCGTGTTATTCCGCTCGCCGGTGACGGCGTGCTCAAGGTGACGTTCCGCCAGGCCCAGGCACACACACCCGGCGGCCAGTCGTTCATCGTTTCGCAGCCACCCGCGCACCTTGGCTATAGCCGGATGGTCTCCTGGGCACCCGCTGGCGACTTCGAAGGCGTCCTCACCTACGGCGTCGGAATCGCCTGGCCAGTCAGCCATTCGAACCCCCAGCTTGCTGTGCGCGCGACGGAAGTGGAGAAGGTCACCGGCCATGGCCAGCACCGCTACATCGTCGCAATCGACGTAG
>Ga0208480_1000909_pt1 | contig 11010 bp, 7 predicted proteins | sample NGESurshal092012_4_FD_184485 | JGI IMG/M metagenome (GOLD analysis project Ga0208480, IMG submission 184485) | Arctic peat soil microbial communities from Barrow, Alaska - NGEE Surface sample F53-1 shallow-092012 (SPAdes) | ecosystem: Environmental > Terrestrial > Soil > Wetlands > Peat ... | reverse complement strand
ACTGGAGATCGCGCCACCAAATTCCAACCGCATTCCGGACGGCACCTTGTGTGTAATCGCGGGGTAATGTCGGATTGTGAGTTTTGTGGTCCGCTTCTTGGTTTGTTGTCGGCCTTCGAGAGTCGGGCGGCGCACTGGTTTGACTTGTAAATTCGAGTTGCGACAGTGCTTCAATGTGCTTGTGCGATTGTATCATATTGCTCCGCGTCTCGATAGCCTTTAATCGGGAGTCTCCGATGGGGATGCCGATTAGACGCTTTGTGCATTCGAGCGTCGCTGAGTAAATGCCGTTTGGAAATTCACCAACGTGCAAGGTCGTGCCTCGAATAAGAGCGCGCCGCGCTTTATCGGTCATCATGCGGTAGCCAGACGGTACCTGCTTGGATTTGCGGCCGAAGTACAGAGACAAGTAAAGCACGTCCCAATGGCGACCATCCTCCGACAAGACCTCAAACACGTCCACCTTGTCGAAGGCACCAATTCGATGAAATGCAATCGCACTGCCGTCTAATGTCTCTAACCGTGACAGGTAGACAAGCTCCCCGACGGGACCATTGACGGGGATCGGATTGGTAAGTGTCCGCCCAAATTCGCCAAATGCATTTGGTATGAGGTCGCACGATGGGCTTTCCGCGAGAACCTGTCTAAAGTTTTCGGGAAGGGCATTGTTTTGAGCGAATTCATCATCGAGAAAGCGAATTGCCTTCTTAAAAAGTCGCTGGACTTCGGGAGGGAACGAAGTCGTTTGATTTTTGCGTCCAAACGGCCACAGGGTCATATCGCGATCCTCTTGATTTGGCGGTCGGTCAAGAAAACGGTCGGACGTAAGAACCTGCCGACCATTGGCAGGCACCTCAGAGACCCTTGGTCCGCAACCAACCTAACCGCACGAAGGCTAAATGTGCTGCAAGGATGACGGCGACGGCAACATCAAATTCGTGCCAAGCACTCCGCGAGAGATAAATCGGAACTATTGGATTAAAGAGAACGGCAATGCAGCAGAGGATCGCAGACCAGACCCGTGACGTTACATTGTCCTCCCAACCGACAAAGACGAGAAAAGAAGAAAATCCCCAGACGACAATTCTCGTAAGCGTGTAGTACCCATAAGCCATCCTCTGGGTTGCCGCGAACAGCAACGCGATTGGAATGAGCCATAACCACCACGGAACTGATTTTACTTGCATCATTTAGCCGACCCGGCCCCCCTGAGTTCGGTGAGAGGTACCTTACCACATTGCGAGGAGGGCCTTGTGCAGCACAGCAAATCTTGCCAGACAAATGTCTGCACCGGGTCATGAGCAACCGATTGCCTACGACTTCGATATGTCGGCGTTGCTCCTGAAGCTGACATGCATGGGTCTTGACTAAGCCGTTGAAACCAGCGGATGGAGCATGATGCAAGCGGCAAAGAATGGAGCTTGTATGTGCTACAAACTCGCCATGAATGGCACGCTCTACACATTCAGCCGGTGCATCTGGCCCGCCGGGTAGCGCGTGCCGGCGGCGGCGCCGGGTGGGGCGATGCGGTCGATCTCGGCGAGGTCTTCCGCGGTGAGCGTGATCCCGGCGGCGCCGACGTTTTCCTCAAGGTGTTTTCGCGATTTCGCGCCGGGAATCGGCACGATGAATGTGCCGGACCGCGCGCCCTGGGCCATTGTCCAGGCAATGGCGAGTTGCGCGAGCGTCGCGTTCTTCTTGCGCGCCAACGCTTCGAGCGTGGCGCGCAATTGCATATTGGGCGCGACGTTTTCGTTCGCAAAGCGCGGCAGCCGCTTGCGAATATCATCGGTGGTCATCTGCTCGAGCTGCGGTGCAGCCGAGCTCAGCATGCCGCGCCCGACCACCCCGTAGGCCATCAGCGCCATGGCGAGGTCTCGGCAGGTGGCAAGCTGGCCCTGCGTTTCGGCGTCGCGCGAGAACAGCGAATATTCCATCTGCAGCGAGGCGAGCGGATGCACGGCGCTGCCGCGACGAAGCGATTCCACGGAACATTCGGACAGCGAGATGAAACGTGTCTTGCCCTCTTTGATGAGCTCGGCCATTGCGCCGACGCTCTCCTCGACCGGGATGTGGGGATCGACGCGCGACATGCAGAACACGTCAAGCCGTTCGATGCCGAGATTCTTCAGGCTGTCTTCCAGGGTCCTGCGCAAATAGTGCGGATCGCCGCCGCCGCGCACGCCTTCGGGATTGCCGTCGCGCGGGCTGCCGCTCTTCGAGTGAATGATGACGTCTTGCCGTCGGCCGCGGATCGCTTCGCCGATCACACGGTGATTGTGGCCCTGGCCGTAGCTCGCCGACGTGTCGAGAAAGTTGATGCCGAGATCAAGCGCGCGGCGAATGGTGGCGATTGACTCGGCGTCGTCGGCTGGTCCGTAGACCCCCGACATGCCGTAGCAGCCGAGACCGATGACGGACACCATCAGATCGGTATTGCCGAATTTGCGCTGTTGCATGACAGTCTTCCCTGTTCGCTGGCAAACTAGCAAGGACGGCGGCTAAGTTGGAGGCCGCAGAGCCGGATAGCTGCCGAGCGCCGCACGCGCGAAAGATGGATCATCGCCATGAATTTCGAGTTCACCGAAGAGCAGAAGCTATTTGCCGAGAACGTGCGCCGCTTCGCGCGGGAAAAGCTCGCCGCCGGGGCATTGAAGCGCGCGCACGAGGCGGGATTCCCGTTCGACGTGGCGGAGCTGATGGCCGAGCAAGGGCTCATGGGCATCACGCTGCCAGCCGAGGAGGGCGGGCAGGGCGGAACGCTGATGGATGCGGTGATCGCGATCGAGCAGATCGCCGCCGAATGCCCGCGCAGCGCCGACGTGGTGCAGTTCGGCAATTTCGGCCCGATCCGCACCTTCGCCGAATACGGCACGCCCGAGCAGAAAAAACGCTGGCTCGGCGATCTGCTCTCCGGCCGTCTGGTGATGAGCCTCGGCATGACCGAGCCGGATGCCGGCTCCGCTGTTACCGATCTGAAAACCAGCGCGCGGCAGGACGGCGCGCATTACGTCGTCAATGGCGGTAAGGTGTTTTCCACGTTCAGCGCCGAGGCGCAGATTTTTCTGGTCTATCTGCGTTACGGCCCGGGGCTCAACGGCATCGGCTCGGTGTTGATCGAGCGCGGCACGCCGGGTTTCACCATAGGCAAGCCGTCGGCTTTCATGAGCGGCGAGGAATGGTGCGAACTGCATTTCGCCGATTGCCGCATCCCCGCCGAGAATGTTCTGCTCGGCCCGGGCGGCTTCCGCAAACAGATGGCTGGCTTCAACGTCGAGCGGCTCGGCAACACGGCGCGTTCGCTGGCCTACGGCCGTTATGCGTTCAACACCGCGCGCGACTATGCGCTGACGCGCGAACAGTTCGGCCGGCCGTTGTGCGATTTCCAGGGTCTGCAATGGAAGTTCGCCGACATGGCGGTGAAGCTCGAGAGCGCGCAGCTATTGTTGTATCGCGCGGCGGCCAGCGCGGACAAAGGCCTGCCGTCGGCCTACGAGACCGCGCTCGCCAAGGTCGCCTGCAATCAGGCCGGCTTTGAAGTTGCCAGCGAGGCGGTGCAGATCATGGGTGCGCTCGGCTACAGCCAGGAATCGCTCGTGGAATACTGCATGCGGCGCACGCGCGGCTGGATGATCGCCGGCGGTTCGATCGAGATGCTGAAGAACCGCATCGCCGAGCACGTCTTCGACCGACGCTTCGATCAGCGCAAGCCGAAGGCCGCGGCCGGATAGTCAGTCGCGCCTGCGCGTAAAACTGTACAGCAGCCAGCCGACCAGCGCTGCGCCGCAGACGAGCGCGCCGGTGTTGGCGATGAGACTGTTTGCCAACACGGTCGCGACCGCGAGAGCGCCGAGGCCGAGATTGATAGCGAAGACCCGCACGACGATTTCGGTGACGGAAAAGCCGCGATCGGTGGCGCGCTGATAATAATGGGTGCGGTGCCCCTGCCAAACGCGCTCGCCGTTCGACAAGCGGCGCAGCAAGGTCAGAGTGGCATCGGCGAGGTAATAGAGCGGCAACAACAGCGCCGCCGTCACATGCCCGCTTCCGGCGAGCAGAACCAAGAGCCACCCGGTGATGAGTCCGATCGGCAGACTGCCGACGTCGCCGAGAAACAGCCTCGCGGTCGGCCGGTTGAAATAGGCAAAACCGATCATCGCGCCGCCTAGCGCCAGCGCGACCGTGATGCCGTCGCGCGGCAGCGCGCCGAGGCAACCGAGCGCCACGAGCGCGGCGCAGATCGGTACGATCTCGGCGGCGGTCATCCAGTCGATCCCGTCCATGAAGTTGACGAGGTTGACGAACCACAGGCCGCCGACGACGAGCAGCAGCCGCTCGAACCACGGCGGCAGGAACGAGACAATGTGCAGATCGCTCGGCAGCGCAAAGATCACGGCCGCCACCGCAAGCGCCTGGAGCGCGAGCCGCGGCACCACGCCGAGCGGCCGGATGTCATCGGCGGCGCCGACGCACGCCATGACGACCGCGGCGCCGAAAACTGCAACGAGCGGTGTGGCGGGCGAGGCGGCGAGGCTGAACAGGCCGAACGCGGTCGCCGCGATGGTGGCCGCCATGACTGCGATGCCGCCGCCTTGCGGAGTCGGCGTGCGATGCGACGACCGCGCGTTCGGTTTCGCGAGCGCGTAGCGGGACAGCAGGGGACGCAAGACGACGATCAGAATAACGGCGATCAGCGCGGCCAAAACCGCAATCGCTCCGCCGCGTGCCGCCCATATGACTGGCGCCGTCACGTCCATCGCCCGAGTGTCGCTCGCTGCCCGTTAGAATCAAAGGACCACTAGCAAATGTCAGTCCGCCCTGCGCGGTAAATCGCGAAACCGCACTGAATCGCCACTGTCTCAAGGGCTTACCTGCGGCGTGGCCATCCGGGATGCGGCTCTGTGCCCGCGCTTTCGATATTGCGTTTCGTTCCCGCGCGCGGCGGTCTATATGGTAGCGCCATGACGGGATTTTTCAGCAATCCGCGCCGCCTGTTGATCGTCACCCACGACCTGGTGATGACGGCGGCCGCGATGTTGGCTGCGTTCTATTTCCGTTTCGAAGACATCGGGCTGACGCAGCGCTTCCACTGGCTGCTGATCGTTCTTCCCGGCTTTCTGGTCTATGCCGGGATGGTCTATTGGATTTTCAAGCTCTATGCCGCCAAGTGGCGCTTTGCGTCCTTGCCGGACCTGTGGAACATTTTTCGCGCCGTGACAGTGCTGGCGCTGTCGTTGCTTGTGCTCGATTACGTGCTGGTCGCGCCGTATTTCTACGGCACGTTTTTCTTCGGCAAGATCACCATCCTTCTCTACTGGGTGCTGCAGATGTTTTTCCTCGGTGGGCCGCGTATCGCCTACCGGCTGTTCCGGCATGCGCGCACGCAGCACCACGTCAGAGGTCCGGAAGCGGTTCCCACACTCATCGCCGGGCGCGCGGCCGACGCCGAGGTTCTGCTGCGTGCCATCGAGAGCGGCGCGGTCACCAAGCTGCGGCCGGTTGGCATCCTGTCGCCGTCGCGCGCCGACCAGGGCCAGGCGTTGCGCGGCGTTCCAGTGCGCGGTTATCTGTCGGACCTTGAAGTCACCGTAGCGTCATTGGCGGAGCAGGGCATTCACGTTGCCCGGCTGGTGTTGTCGGCGGCGGCGTTGGCGCCCGACGTCCATCCGGAAACGATGCTGATGCTGGCCCGCCGGCTCGGACTCGCCACCAACCGGCTGCCTGCGCTCGACGGTGGCGAAGACGCATTGCGATTGGCGCCGGTGGATGTCGAAGACCTTTTGCTGCGGCCGAGCGTCAACATCGATTATCGGCGGCTGGAACAATTCGTCAAAGGCCGGACCGTGGTGGTGACCGGCGGCGGCGGTTCGATCGGTTCGGAAATCTGCGATCGCGTCGTCACTTTCGGCGCCGGCCGTCTGCTGATCCTGGAAAATTCGGAATCGGCGCTGCACGGCGTGCTGGAACGGCTCGCGGCCAAATCGAGCGCCACTATTGTCGAGGGCCGGATTGCCGACATTCGCGATCGCGAACGGACCTTTCGCTTGATCGCCGGCGTCGAGCCGAACCTTGTGTTCCATGCCGCTGCGCTCAAGCACGTGCCGCTGGTCGAGCGTGAGTGGGACGAGGGCATCAGGACCAACGTGCTCGGGTCGATCAATGTTGCCGACGCTACAGTTGCGGCCGGCGCCCAAGCCATGGTTATGATCTCGACCGACAAGGCGATTGAGCCGGTCTCGGTGCTCGGCGCCACCAAGCGGCTCGCCGAGATGTATTGCCAAGCATTGGACGCAGCCGCGCGCAGCGCGAACGGCGGCAAGTCGCCGATCCGTATGATCGCGGTGCGGTTCGGTAACGTGCTCGCGTCAAACGGTTCGGTCGTGCCGAAGTTCAAGGCGCAAATCGAGGCCGGCGGTCCCGTGACCGTGACCCATCCCGACATGGTCCGCTATTTCATGACCATCCGCGAAGCCTGCGATCTCGTCATCACCGCAGCGAGTCATGCGCTTGGCCCAACGCGGACCGCAGCCTCGGTCTATGTGCTCAACATGGGTCAGCCGATCAAGATCGTCGACCTCGCCGAACGGATGATCCGGTTGAGCGGGCTCGAGCCGGGGCGCGACGTCGACATCGTGTTTACCGGCGTCCGGCCCGGCGAGCGACTCAACGAGATCCTGTTCGCGCGCGAGGAGCCGGGCATGGATGTCGGCATTGCCGGCGTCGTGGCGGCGACACCGGTCTGTCCTTCCATCGATGTGGTGCGCGACTGGGTCGCCAAGCTCAAGAGCGGCATCGATCACAGCGAACGCGGCGCGATCGTCGGTCTGCTGCGCGAAGCCGTGCCGGATTTCCGCAGCGAGGCGTGATAACGACGCCGGCATTGCGCTTGCGTTACAACAACGAGGGTTAGGGAGCCTGATGACAAAGGCGGTTCTCGGCATCATTGGCGGCTCGGGCGTTTATGATTTGGCGGGGCTCGAAAAAGTCCGTACGAAAAAGATCGCAAGTCCTTGGGGCGAACCGTCGGCCGCTTTGCGAATCGGCGAGATTGCCGGCCTGCCGGTCGTGTTCCTGCCGCGCCACGACAGGGGACATCGGCTTTCGCCGTCCGATATCAATTACCGCGCCAATATCGACGTGCTCAAACGCGCGGGTGTGACCGACCTGATTTCGTTGTCGGCGTGCGGCTCGTTCCGGGAAGAACTGCCGCCGGGCACCTTTGTGCTGATCGATCAGTTCGTCGACCGGACGCATAAACGTGAGAGTTCGTTTTTCGGCAAAGGCTGCGTCGCCCATGTGTCGATGGCGCATCCGGTTTCGCCGCGGCTGCGCATCCATCTCGCCGAGGCGGCGACGGCCGAAGCAATCGATGTGGTGCGCGACGGCACCTACGTCTGCATGGAGGGGCCGCAATTTTCCAGTCTGGCCGAAAGTCTGACCTACAAGCATCTCGGTTACGCGGTGATCGGCATGACCAACATGCCGGAGGCCAAGCTCGCTCGCGAAGCGGAGATTTGCTACGCCACCGTCGCCATGGTGACCGACTTTGATTGCTGGCATCCCGACCACGATGCCGTCACCGTGCAGCACATCGTCAAAGTGCTGCTTGCCAACGCGGAGAAAGCCAAGCGCCTGGTCGCTCGCTTCGCCCGCGATTTTCCACGCGAGCACGAACCCTGTCCGATCGGTTCCGATCGCGCGCTCGATAATGCACTGATTACCGCGCCGGAAGCGCGCGATCCAAGACTCCTCAAAAAGCTTGACGCGGTTGCGGGCAGAATTTTGCGTGGCGCAACGCGCAAGCGACCGGGCGGCGCTCGCAAGAAGCGGTGAGGCGTGCGCATGGACGCAATAGCTAATAAATCGGCTGCTGCAGCATGAAGGACTGCGTTGGCGCTCCCGGGACTTGCGGCGGCGCCATTAGGGGGGCCGTGATCGTGCCGGTCGCCGGATCGAGCGGCGCGTATTGCTGCGCCGCGCATTGATCGGTGCGCACGTCAAAGCGCGAGAAAATCACCCCGCTGGCATCGAGAAAAAGCACATAGAAGTGCTGCGTGCCGCGATCGGCGAAGCGAACGCAGGCGAGCCAGTTCCATCCATATGCCGTATGAACCCAGCGCAGGCCGGAAATCTGGAAATCGCTATAGCCGGCGAAGCCTTTAAATCCCCTCAGCGTGGCGGCGACCGGTACGCCATAGTTGGCCGGAGGAGGGGGTTGCGTGGCGCTTGCAAGCGGCACGGCGCTGCACTGGGCAAGCACAAGGGCTGCACCCGATAGTGCCGCGAGCTGCAGGCCGATCAAGACGCGGGCGCGCCGCCACGTTGTCGCCGTCATCGTCCCGTCTTCTCGTGTCGATTAGGCGCAGAATTAAGATGAGATAGCGGCGACCTCGTGCATCCCATCTGACGGCGCTGCGCGCTGGCCGCCACACTTGCATCATAGGTTGCAAGGTATGTATAGGTGTTAAGATTTCTGCGTTACCCGAGTGTGGGCGGGGAAGGTTGCCGATGCGCTGGGGCCGGGAAATCGGTGTCGCCAAACAGCTATTCCGGACTGCCGTCGTGCTAGGTTTGGGCGCGCTGAACGTTGCATGCTTCCAGCCGGTCTATGGCAATCAGCCGCTGGGAGCGGCGGGGAATTCGGTTCGCGATAAACTTGCCGCGGTCGAGGTTGTGCAAATTGCGGTTCCCAACGGACATCCGGAATCCCGGCTTGCCGTTGAGTTACGCAACAACCTGATGTCCGAATTCAACAACGGTGCGGCGCCGTCGGCGCCGCTGTATCGATTGCAGGTCAACGGCATCAACAGCGGAATCCAGACCGTCATTGTCGATGTGGCCAGCGGCCGGCCCGATACCCAGGTGTCGGCGGTTAACGTCGGCTTCACGCTCACCGAGATCGCCACCGGCAAGGTCGTTGTCAACTCCTCGACGTTTGGGCGGGCTTCCTTCGATATTCCCGGTTCGGCGCAACGGTTTGCCCAGCAGCGTGCCTGGCTCAATGCCGAAGATCGCGCAGTTTCGATGATTGCGGACAATATCCGCAACCGTTTGGCGTCATTCTTCGTGGCCGGCACGTAATCAGTGCAACGAGGTGCATAAGCTTGGCCCGCGGTGCGGGCCCGCCCTTGTCCCCGGCCGCAACCACTCGGCCGGCCACCTTTTACCAATTCTTGTGTATGTTCAACAACTAATTCCTGTTTGTTTTCAAAGGCCTTTGCCTTGGCAAAGCCATCATTCCAGGCCACCACAGTCCAGGGGATGCAGCCTCTTCGGACGTTTCCACGGTGCTGATCCGGCTACGCCGGGCAGTGCCAGTGCGGTGTTTTGCTGGGGAGCACGTTTAGTGACGGACTTCGGGGGTACCCGTCGGCCGCGGTGGCGAATTCGCTACGGTGCTTTTATGCTCGCCGCCGTAGCGATCGCGCTTGGATTCGCCGCTTCCTCAGCGCTGGCCCAGACCCCCCTCGGCCAGGTTGGCAATCCAAACGAACTGCATTTCCCCAGTCGGAATAAGCCGGCGGTCTCACCGCCGGTGCCGCCCAATAGCCCGATGCTCGTCCAGGCCGACGAGATCAAATACGATTATTCGAATGATACCACCGCCGCCGTCGGGCACGTGCAGATCTACTACGGCGGCGCGACGATCGAAGCCGACAAGGTCATTTACGATCAGAAGACTAAACGCTTGCGCGCCGAGGGAAATGCCCGGCTGACCGAGGCGAGTGGCCGCATCACTTACGGGCAAGTCATCAACCTGACCGACGACTATCGCGATGGGTTTGTCGACTCGCTGCGTCTCGAAGCACCGGATGACACCCGTTACGCCGCGGAGCGCGCCGATCGCGCGCAGGGCAATTACACGGTGCTGCAAAACGGCGTCTATACCGCTTGCGAACCCTGCAAGGACAACCCGAGCAAGCCGCCTGAATGGCAGGTCAGGGCCGCGCGCATTATTCATTCCGACTCCGAGAAGATGATTTATTTCGAAGACGCGACGATCGATTTGTTCGGACTGCCGGTTGCGTATTTCCCGTTCATGTCGACCCCGGACACGACGGTGAAGCGCAAGAGCGGCTTTCTTTATCCGACGCTGGGCTATGGCACCGGGACCGGCTACAGCATTACGACGCCGTACTATTTCAATCTGGCGCCTGATTACGATCTGACGATCTATCCAAAGTACATGACGAAACAGGGCTTAATGTTGAGTGGGCAATGGGGGCAGAGGCTGATCAACGGCTCCTACAGCATCAACGCCTCAGGAATTTTCCAGGAGGATCCAGGCTACTTTTCTTCCGTCTACGGCGCCAGTTCGCCGGAGTCGACAAAGACCTTTCGCGGAATCGCGTCGACTGCGGGCCAATTCGATATCACCGACCACTGGGTGTGGGGCTGGACGGGCGTGCTGGTTACCGATCCGACGATCGTAAGTGACTATTCCCTGGCCCAGTACGGCGGCTCGAATCTCGACCCGTTCCACACCAGCACCAGCGAATCCGGGGAGGGCGTGTCTCAGCTTTACCTGGCGGGACGCGGCGACCGCAGCTATTTCGACCTGCGCTCGATCTACTACACCGGCTATTCGGAACTCGATCAGCAAAATCAGCTGCCGATCGTGGCGCCCGTTCTGGATTATTCGAAGACACTGCCCGAACAGGTGATGGGCGGCGAACTGAGCTATAAGATCAATATCACGAGCTTGAGCCGTCAGCAGGCGAGCTATGATCCGATCAGCGAGACCGCGATTAGCCAGGGCATCTGCGCCAACGGCATGGCGGAAACAGCCGATACGGCGCTGCTGAACAAATCGAACTGTTTGCTGCGCGGCATTCCGGGAGACTATTCGCGGGCTTCGGCCGAGGTCGACTGGAAGCGGACCATCGTCACCGGCGATGGCCAGATGTTCACGCCCTTCTTCCAATTGCGCGGCGATGTGGCGTCGCTCGATGTCGATAACCAGCCAGGCGTATCGAACTACATCGCGCCTGGCGAACATGAACTGTCCCG
>Ga0208480_1000908_pt1 | contig 11030 bp, 9 predicted proteins | sample NGESurshal092012_4_FD_184485 | JGI IMG/M metagenome (GOLD analysis project Ga0208480, IMG submission 184485) | Arctic peat soil microbial communities from Barrow, Alaska - NGEE Surface sample F53-1 shallow-092012 (SPAdes) | ecosystem: Environmental > Terrestrial > Soil > Wetlands > Peat ... | reverse complement strand
CTCTGCGCTGGGGGCTCATTCCGTATTGGTGCAAAGACCCCAAGGGCGGGCGCAAGCCCATCAACGCCAAGTGCGAGACCGTCGACAAGCTGCCGATGTTCCGCGAAGCCTACCGCCGGCGGCACTGCATCCTGCCGGTCGACGGATTTTACGAGTGGAAGGCGATCAAAGGCCAAAAGGCCAAGCAACCATTTGCCATCGCCATGAAGGACGGCAAGCCGTTCGGCATCGGCTGCATCTGGGAGAACTGGAAAGACCCAACGTCTGGCGAGTGGATTCGCACGTTCGCGGTGATCACCACGGACGCCAACGAAATGGTCGCCGAAATTCACGACCGGATGCCTCTCATTCTAAGGCCGGGCGACTACACTCGCTGGCTGAGCCATGAGTCGGACCCGAGCGATCTGATGCAGCCGTATGGTCCGCTTTCAGCGGCAAGCTGGCGTAGTAGGCTTTTAGCGACGCCACGTCGACGAGCGTTCGTTTGCCGTCCTTTCGTGCGGCGACCTTGCGCGAGCCAATGAGGCGCGACAGCGTGCGCTTACTGATCGAAAGGAATTGCGCGGCGTCGCGCGGCGACAGTGCAATCGGTTCAAGGGTGCCCATGGCATACCTCTCCCGTTGCACGCTTGGCCTAGGCGTGCGGAGAGAAGGCCACCAAGGGCGAATGCGGTCACACAGGATGATCGGCGAATTTACCCCGGCCTGTGCCCGCGCCCGAAGGTTGCGCAGAGGCGGGCGGAAACTACCATGGTCGGCGAGCGCGTCAACAGCTAGGATCGGGCCACAAGAGGCCGGTGCGGGACGCTCAAAACGGCCGGAAAATGTGTGGAATCCGAGTGTGGAACGAAGCGAATTTCATTGCGTTTTCAACGCCGAGGCGCGCGTCGTCGCTTCGCTCCTCGCAAAGACGAAGCAAAAACAGGAGAGGAAGAATGCAATTAGCCGCCCGTCACGCTCATGTGCCGCGCCAGTGCGGGGCGCTTGTGGCGGCGGTCGATGATGAAATCGTGGCCCTTGGGCTTGCGCGCAATCGCTTCGTCGATCGCGGCGAACAACAGGTCATTGCTTTCGGACGCACGCAGCGGTTTGCGCAGGTCGGCCGCATCCTCCTGGCCGAGGCACATGAAGAGCGTGCCAGTGCAGGTGACACGCACGCGATTGCACGACTCGCAGAAATTATGCGTCAGCGGCGTAATGAAGCCGAGCGTTCCGCCGGTCTCAGCAACGCGCACGTAACGCGCCGGGCCGCCAGTGCGGTAATCGATATCGTCGAGCGTGTAACGCTCGGCAAGCCGTGCGCGCACCATCGACAGCGGCAGATATTGCTCGAGCCGGCCCTCGCCGATCTCGCCAAGCGGCATCACTTCGATCAGCGTCAATTCCATGCCGCGGCCGTGCGCCCATTCGATCAGCCGAGGGAATTCGTCGTCGTTGACGCCCTTGAGCGCGACAGCGTTGATCTTGATTTTCAGACCGGCCGCCTGCGCGGCGTCGATGCCGGCCAGCACCTGATCGAGCGAACCCCAGCGGGTGATGGCGCGGAATTTTTCTGGGTCAAGCGTATCAAGCGAGACGTTGAGCCGCCGCACGCCGTGCGACTTCAGCTCCTGTGCGTATTTCACGAGCTGCGAGCCGTTCGTCGTCAGCGTCAGTTCGTCCAGCGCGCCTGCGCGCAGGTGGCGCGAAAGCGAGGCGACGAGAGTCATGATGCCGCGACGGACCAGCGGCTCGCCGCCGGTGAGGCGAAGCTTGCGCACGCCCCGCGCGACAAATGTCGAACACAGCCGGTCGAGTTCTTCCAGCGACAGCACGTCGGCTTTCGGCAGGAAGGCCATGTTCTCGGCCATGCAATAGACGCAACGGAAATCGCAGCGATCGGTCACCGAGACGCGCAGATACGAGATGCTGCGGCCGAATGGATCAACCAGCGGCAGCCGCCCGCTCGCCGCGGGGCTGAATTCGTCCGGTGCGGCGCGATCTATCGTGATGCCGCCTGGTGTCACACTGTCCATTCCGGTTCCGCTCGCGCCTCATCTGTGCAATGGCGCGTATCTCACAGATAGTCATTTATTGTGCCGAATGAACCCTAAATCGTCCAGGGCGCGCGCGCACGAGCGCGGCCGCTCCGGTTTCACCACGCGCTTGAGGCGGTAGGCACTATTGCTGCGTGGCAGGCGGCGGCGGGAACGGTGAGCCGCCCTGCTGAGGCGGTGGGGACGCGGAGGGTGCGGGCTGCCCCGGCGGCGGTGGCGCGGTGCCTCGAGGGACGGGCCGCTGCGGCGGCCGGGCTGCAGTCCGCGCCATGGGCCGGCGCGGCCTGGGCTTGCCGTGCATCGGCCTCGGCGGCGCAACCGGCTGCAACACGACTTGCACCGGATTGGGCACCATGGTGGCGGCCGGCGCGGCCTCCCAGAATGAATGGTCCGGGACGTCACCCACGCTGACCTGCACAGTCTGCGGCACAAAGCCGATCTTGGTAATTGTTACTGACTGGGGTTCCGACGGGACAGGGATAGCGCAGGGGGTCAGACAGGTCTGGCCCTGGGTCGTGCGCACGTCGGCGCCCGGCGGGTCGGATTCAAACCGCAGCGGCTGCATCTGCGCCGATGGTTTTGAAGACATGAAATCGGGGGTCATCCAGTCGGGCATGGCCGAACAACCCGCGAGCGCAAGCCCCACGAGCGCCGTGCCGATGATGACTTTAACGCGTGAGAGTTGGACGCGTGACATGACCCTCTCCGTCCCCGAACATAAACAACGTAAGCGCCCTGCGGGTAGGGGTAAAGCGCGGAACGATAGCCTGGGCAAGAGGTTACGAGCTGGCCGGGAAGCCGCCGCCCGTGGGGACGCGGACGCGCGACCGCGAACCGTCCGGGAAAGGTTAACGAATTGAGCATGTTAAGGATTATGCCCGGGGGCGAGATGGCGTGCGGCGCCGTTAACGATAATCGCAAGGTGTTTGGCTGGCACAGCGCGCCGCGAGGTCGGATCACGGCTGCAGAGCCAAAAGATCGCCGATCGCCCCGGGTAATTCCGAAAACGAGCTGATGATCCGGTCGGGCTGCAAGCTCGCGATCGGCACGTCGGTGTAGCCGAAGTCGACCGCGATCACCGAGACACGCGCCGCCCGGCCGGTGAGAATGTCGGTTTTGGAATCTCCGACCATAAAGGCCCGGCTGGGCTCGCCGCCGGCGCGCCGCACGGTTTGCCGAAAGACTTCCGGGTCAGGCTTCATGACGCCAAACGTGTCCGGTCCGCAGATGGCCGCAAACCGATGCGCCAGGTTGAGGGCTTTGAGCAGCCGCAGCGACAGCCATTCGAGCTTGTTGGTGCAGACCGCAAGCGCGTGTCCGGCGGCGCGGAGATCGTTGAGAGCGCTGTCCAAGCCCGGGAACGGCCGCGACCGGTCGGCTATCTGCTCGGAATAGTAGGCAATGAAAGCGGCATAAAGGCGGTCCATTTCTGCGTCAGTCGCGTCTCGCCCCTCGGCTGCGAGCGCCCGCCGGATCATGACCTGGGCACCACCGCCAATCAGATTTCGCGCCGTCGCGTAGGGCACTGCCGACAGCCCTTCGTGCGTGAGAACGAGATTGAGCGTATGGATAAGGTCGGGCGCCGTATCGATCAGGGTGCCGTCGAGATCGAATACGATGGTGCACATGACGCCGACCTAACCGGCTCTGCGGCGGCGTGCAAGCGTCGCACATTGCCGTTTTCGCTAGGCTCGACCCTGCAACGGCGCTAGTTTCCGCGCAAATCGCCGGTGGCCTAGAGGGTTTCTTCGCGGTGCCAATGGACGTCGAGAAGCAAAAGCGCGCCGCCGCCGAGCGAGCGTTGACCTTCGTGCGTCCCGGCATGCGGCTTGGGCTCGGCACCGGTTCGACCGCCGGCTACTTGGTTGAACTGTTGGGCCAGCGTGTTCGCGCCGGACTCAAAATAACGGCGGTGCCGACTTCGGAAGCGACCCGCGCGCAGGCCGAACGGGCGGGGATCGCACTGACCACCCTCGATGAAACTCCCGAACTTGACCTCACTATTGACGGCGCCGATGAGATCGCGCCCGATCTGAGCTTAATCAAGGGCGGCGGTGGGGCGCTGTTGCGCGAGAAGATCGTGGCCTCGGCCTCGGCCGAGATGATCGTGATCGCTGACGAGTCGAAATGGGTGCAAATGCTGGGACGCTTTCCGCTGCCGGTCGAGATCGCTCCGTTCGGGGCGTCGGTGACCAGGCGGGCGATCGAGAACAGTGCCGCCCAAAGCAGTTGCCCGGGGCCAGCGCCGCTGCGCATGGCGCAAAACGGCCATGCTTTCGTCACGGATGGCGGGCACTGGCTCGTCGACGCCCAGTTGCAGCGCATCGCCGACGCGCCGACACTGGCTACGCGGTTATCTGCAATCCCGGGCGTCATGGAACATGGCCTATTTATCGGTCTGGCGCGGCTTGCCATTCTGGCGGGTCCCGGCGGGATACGTATCGTCGAACGGCCTTGACCCTCAGCCTACAAAAGGGAGTGCGCCTCATGATTGCCGGTCTGTCCATGCGCCATTCGTCCAGTGGCGGATTCCTGCTGAGCCGTGTGGCGACGCGTCACATCCTGGCCGCGCTTGTGGCGCTCGCCGTGATGGGCGCCGCCAAGCCCGTGCTGGCGCAAACGGGTGCTCCGTCTCCCAATTCCATTCTGATCGCCAAGCAGATCATCGAGATCAAGGGCGTCAACAAACTGTTCGAGCCGCTGATCAGAGGCGTGGTCGAGAAGGTCAAGAATCAGTTCATGCTGACGAACTTCATGTGGGCCAAGGATCTCAATCAAGTTGCGGAACAGCTCGTGAAGCAATACCAGCCGCGGACTTCCGAACTCGTAGACGAGAGCGCCCGCATCTACGCCAGCCATTTCACCGAAGCCGAGCTCAAGCAAATCCTGGCGTTCTATCAGACGCCGACGGGCCGCAAGATGATTACGGCAGAGCCGCGGGCGCTCGACCAGAGCATGGCCAATGCGGGCGAGTTCGGCGACAAGCTGTCAGACGAAATCCTTGCCAAGATGCGTGACGAAATGAAAAAACGCGGACATGACATCTGACATGTCCGATTACGACGTCGACCTTTTCGTTATCGGGGGCGGGTCCGGCGGCGTGCGCGCCGCACGGATCGCCGCGCAGCACGGCGCCCGCGTCATGCTTGCCGAGGAATATCGCCTCGGCGGCACCTGCGTGATCCGCGGCTGCGTGCCGAAAAAGCTTCTGGTCTACGCCTCGCGCTTCCATGGCGAATTCGAAGACGCGGCCGGCTACGGCTGGAGACTCGGGCATGCCACGTTCGACTGGCCGACGCTGATCGCCAACAAGGACAAAGAGATTGGCCGGCTTGAGACGGTCTATGGCAAGTTGCTGGATAATTCGGGCGTCAGGGTCGTAAAGCACCGCGCCGCGATCGCCGAGCCTCATACTGTGAAGGTGGCCAACGGCGAGGACGTGCGCGCGGCCTATATTCTGGTCTCGACAGGCGGCACGCCCAGTTACGGCAACGAGATTCCGGGGCTCGAGCACGCCATCTCGTCAAACGAGGCGTTTCATCTGCCGGAGCTGCCCCGCCGCATCGTCATCCAGGGCGGCGGCTACATCGCCGTCGAGTTTGCCTGCATCTTTGCCGGACTCGGATCGCACGTGACGCTGGTCTATCGCGGCGAAAACATTCTGCGCGGGTTCGATGACGACGTGCGGACGCATCTGCGCGCCGACATGGAAACGCATGGCATCCGGGTCGTCACCGGCCTCACCATCGCGGCGATCGAAAATCCGGGCGAGCATTTCTCGGTCAAGCTTTCGAACGGCAATCATCTCACCGCCGACAAGGTGATGTACGCGACCGGCCGCGTGCCGCACGTCAAAAAGCTCGGGCTCGAAGCATCCGGTGTCGCGCTCGCCAAGAATGGCGGCATCGCGGTCGATGAATACTCCCGCACCAGCGTTCCCAGCATTTACGCGGTGGGCGACGTGACCAACCGCATCAACCTGACACCCGTCGCCATTCGGGAGGGCCATGCCTTCGCCGATACGGTATTCGGCGGCAAGGTGACGAAGGTCGATCACACCAACGTGCCGACCGCGGTATTCTCCGAGCCCGAAATCGGCGTTGTCGGCCTCACCGAGGCGCAGGCGCGCGCCGAATTGCAGCAGACCGACATCTACAAGTCGATGTTCCGGCCGCTCAAGGCGACGCTGTCCGGCCGCGACACCACCGTGCTGCTCAAGCTCGTGGTCGACGGCCAAAGCGACCGGGTAGTCGGGTGCCATGTCGTTGGCGAGGGCGCTGCCGAAATGGCCCAGGTAGCCGCGATTGCAATCAAGATGCGCGCCACCAAAGCCGATTTCGACGCCACCATGGCGCTGCACCCGACCGTCGCCGAGGAGCTGGTCACCATGCGCACGCGCAGCGCCAGCTACGCCCGCGAGGCCGCCGAATAGGGCGTGAAGTCCGCCCTGTTTGCCCGTTTCATCGGACTGTCGCGGCGGCCAGGGCTCGTGTATATACCCCTCGTCATTCCAGCCGCACCAGCAGCGACAGCCGCATAGCCAGCGGCCCTGATTATGGGTTGCGGGCTCGCGGGCAGCGTCCGCGCCGGACTGACGAATTTGGAGACGTGTCATGTCTACGCGGTCAAACTCGGCCAAATGGAGCCTGGATTCCTGGCGGGCCAAGCCGGCGTTGCAGATGCCGGACTATCCCGACGCCAAGGCGCTGGCTGAAGTCGAGGCGCAGCTTGCGACCTTTCCGCCGCTCGTCTTTGCCGGCGAGGCCCGTAACCTGAAAAAGGCTCTCGCTCAGGTCGCCGCCGGTGAAGCCTTCCTTCTGCAGGGCGGCGATTGCGCGGAGAGCTTTGCCGAGCACGGCGCCAACAACATTCGCGATTTCTTCCGGCTGTTCTTGCAGATGGCGGTCGTCCTGACCTATGCGGCGGCGTCGCCGGTGGTGAAGGTCGGTCGCATCGCCGGCCAGTTCGCTAAGCCGCGGACCTCGCCCGTGGAAAAGCGCGGTACGGTCGAGCTCCCCGTCTATCGGGGCGACATCGTTAACGGCACCGAGTTCACCGCTGAGGCGCGCGTTCCCGATCCGCGCCGCCAGGTGGAGGCCTATCGTCAATCGGCGGCGACGCTCAATCTGCTGCGCGCCTTCGCCACTGGCGGCTATGCCAACTTGCAGAACGCCCATCAGTGGATGCTGTCGTTCGTCAAGGACTCGCCGCAGTCGAAGCGCTATCAGGAGCTTGCGCGCCACCTCACCGACGCGCTCAACTTCATGCGCGCGTGCGGCATTAATCCGGAGTCGCATCCGGAAATGCGCACGACCGATTTCTTCACCAGCCACGAGGCGTTGCTGCTCGGCTACGAACAGGCTTTCACGCGCGTCGATTCCACGACGGGTGACTGGTACTGCACCTCGGGCCACATGGTGTGGGTCGGCGACCGCACCCGGCAGGCCGACCATGCCCACATCGAATATTGCCGTGGCATCAAAAATCCGCTTGGGCTGAAAACCGGTCCGACGCAGAAGGTCGATGAACTGTTGCGGCTGATCGACATCCTCAATCCCGACAACGAGCCCGGCCGGCTGACGCTGATCTGCCGCGTCGGCGCCGACAAGGCGGCCGATCTGTTGCCCGCATTCGTGCGCGCGGTGAAGCGCGAAGGCCGCAACGTGGTGTGGTCGTGCGATCCGATGCACGGCAACACCATCACTTCGCTGACCGGCTACAAGACCCGCCCGTTCGATCAGATCCTCAAGGAAGTGCGGACGTTTTTTCAAGTTCATGCCGCCGAAGGCACGATCGCCGGCGGTGTGCATCTGGAAATGACCGGTCAGAATGTCACTGAATGTACCGGCGGCGCGCGCGCGATCAGCGACGAGGACCTCAATGATCGGTATCACACGTTGTGCGATCCGCGGCTTAATGCCGAGCAGTCGCTCGACCTTGCATTCCTGCTGGCCGATTTGTTGAAGTCGGAGCGCGAGCACAACGAGAAACCGCTGCCCGCCGTCGCGGGGCTGTAGCGCGCCTGTTCGCCATCTTTACCGGACGCTCACCAAACCGCGCTCCGTTTACGAAGCGCTCATGCTGATGCGTATTGCCGTGCGCAAATCGTGCGCAAGTAAAGGAATGTGCAAATAATTTGAATCAAACTCTCTGCGTCAAAACAAAAAATAATAGACGCAGGGGTGTGCCGTGCCAGTACGAAAGTATTTACCGTGTGTCTTCGCCGCGCTGTGTCTGAGCGCCGCTCCGGCATTCGCAGCCGATATGTCGGCGACGCCTTGGCTGTCACCGGCTCCGGAAAGCGCGCCCCCCGCATTCGGCGACCCGTACGGCTCGTTCGGCATGCGCTCGGATGCAACCAGGATCGACTGGCAGGGTTTCTACGTCGGCGGCCAGTTCTCCTACAGCGACGGCAACGCCGATTTCAGCAGGTCGACACAGGACCCGATCGCCTACAGCCTGCGTCAGACGACGCTGGAGTCCACGTTCGCACCGTCGGCTTGGCCGGTACTGGGCACCGGCAATCACAGCGCAGCCGGCTACGGCGGTTTCGTCGGCTACAACACCGTGTACCTCGCGCCGACCGCGAAAATCGTGTTCGGCATTGAGGCCAACTACGATCAGGCCTCGCTCTCGCTTTTCGCGCCGAGTTCGCCGCTGACGCGCGTGACGCCGGACGGATCTAACACAGTCAGCATTACCGGCAGCGGTTCGGTGACGGATCTCGATTTCGGCACGCTGCGCGCGCGGGCTGGCTGGGCGGTGGGCAATTTCCTGCCCTACGCGTTTGCGGGTTTTGCGCTCGGCCAAGCCGACGTTAACATTGCGGAAACCACCACGGTCATTCAGAAATCACCGGCCGGGACGTTCGTGTTTCCCGCCACGGCAGGAAAAAACAATGAGTGGCTCTATGGCTTCACCGTCGGCGGCGGTCTCGACTACGCGCTGACGCACCATATCTTCGTGCGCGGTGAATATGAGTATGTGCAGTTTCAGTCGGTCGCGGCCGTCAACATCAACGTCAACACTGTCCGCCTCGGCGCCGGCATCAAGTTTTAGGCGCGACGGCTGCCTCGGAACCCATTGCCGGGCCGGCTCATCCGGCGCTAGACCTGCGGCATGAACGAACGTCAAGCTGATCGTCTCGCCATCGCCGTGGCGCAGCTCAATCCCGTCGTCGGCGACATCTCCGGCAACCTGGAGCGCGCGCGCAAGGCGCGTTCGGCGGCGGCCCGCAACGGCGCCGATCTCGTCGCCTTTTCCGAATTGTTCATCGCTGGATATCCCCCCGAGGATCTGGTCCTCAAACCCGCTTTTCAGGCTGCCTGCCGCGCCGCGGTCGAGACGCTGGCCCGCGAAACCGCCGATGGCGGACCCGGCGTGCTCATCGGCACGCCATGGGTCGATGACAACAAACTGTACAACGCTTATGCGCTGCTCGATGCCGGGCGGATCGCGGCGATCCGCTTCAAGGTCAACCTGCCTAACTATGGCGTGTTCGACGAAAAGCGCGTGTTTGCGACCGGGCCCGTGCCGGGACCGGTAAGCTTTCGCGGCGTGCGGCTTGGGCTGCCGATCTGTGAGGATACCTGGACCGATTGGGGCGACTACGAGAACGTGGTCGAGTGTCTGCTCGAGACCGGCGCTGAGATTTTGCTGGTGCCGAACGGCTCGCCCTATTGGCGCGACAAGACCGATGTCCGCCTCAACGTCGCGGTCGCGCGCGTCACCGAAGCCGGTCTTCCGCTTCTTTACATCAATCAGTTCGGCGGCCAGGACGAACTGATCTTCGATGGCGCCTCGTTTGCGCTTAATGCCGACCGGTCGATTGCCTTCCAGCTTCCGGCGTTTGTCGAGACGGTCCTCACCACGCACTGGTCGCGCACCGCGTCCGGCTGGCGTTGCGAGCAGGGGCCGATAGCGGAGCCGCTTGCGGCCGACAACGCCGACTATGCCGCCTGCATGATCGGCCTGCGCGACTATGTCGAAAAGAACGGTTTCAAGGGGATCGTACTCGGCCTGTCGGGCGGCGTGGATTCGGCGCTGTGCGCGGCGTTGGCCACCGACGCGCTGGGCGCCGAGCGCGTGCGCTGCGTGATGCTGCCGTACCGCTACACGGCGCAGGAATCGCTCGACGATGCCGCCGCGATCGCGCAGGCGCTTGGCGTGCGCTACGATGTAGTGCCCATCGAGAGTGCCGTGATCGGTATCGAGCAGACGCTCGCTGGCGTATTTGCCGGACAAGCGCGTGACGTCACCGAGGAGAATTTGCAGGCGCGCGCTCGCGGCACCATCCTGATGGCGATTTCCAACAAATTCGGCCTGATGGTGGTGACGACCGGCAACAAGTCGGAAATGTCGGTTGGCTACGCCACCCTGTATGGCGACATGAACGGCGGCTTCAATCCGATCAAGGACATCTACAAGACTGAGGTTTACCGGCTGGCATGGCTGCGCAATCGCTGGAAGCCGGAAGGCGCGCTGGGACCTGACGGGATCGTGATTGTCGAGAACGTGCTGACGCGTGCGCCGAGCGCGGAGCTGCGCGAAGACCAGACCGATCAGGATTCACTGCCGCCCTATGACGAGCTTGACGCGATCTTGTCGCGACTGGTCGAGGGCGAACAACCAACCGCGAGCATCATCGCCGCGGGGTTCGACCGCGACACGGTGCTCAGGGTGGAGCGGATGCTGTACCTTGCTGAATACAAGCGTCGGCAGGCGGCGCCGGGCGTCAAGGTGACATTGAAGAATTTCGGCCGCGACCGCCGCTATCCGATCGTCAACCGCTTTCGCGACCCGGGAACGCCGCCGCCCGAGCCCGACCGCTCGCTGCTTGCCGGCCCGGTCATGGCCAAGGCCGGCGCTGGCGACCTTGGATGATGGACTCGTCATTCCGGGGCCGAGCCAACGGGTCCGGCCCGAAGTGGCCGGCCCGATGACAAGCTCCGCGAAGAGCCCGGAATCCATGACCCCCGCGCAGGGAGTATGGAT
>Ga0208480_1000906_pt1 | contig 11033 bp, 9 predicted proteins | sample NGESurshal092012_4_FD_184485 | JGI IMG/M metagenome (GOLD analysis project Ga0208480, IMG submission 184485) | Arctic peat soil microbial communities from Barrow, Alaska - NGEE Surface sample F53-1 shallow-092012 (SPAdes) | ecosystem: Environmental > Terrestrial > Soil > Wetlands > Peat ... | reverse complement strand
CCGTTACGCCGCGCCGGGTCGTCGGTCACCATGAGCTGTGACAATAGATGGCATCACGGTGCGTGACACGGAGGGGCCACTGAGAACACCCGCCGAGCCGCCGATCGGTGCGCATACGTTCTGCTGACCGCGCCACGAGCTCCGTTCACTCATGAGGCCCGGCAGGTTCGGGCGGAGGCCACAGGTTAAGGTGGCTGCCCATGACTGAGGTCCAGCAGACTCAGCGGACCTCGGGTGTCGGTGTTGCGGTCATCGCGCTGTGCCTGGTGCAGTTCGTTGATGTGCTCGGGGTCACGGTCGTAGTGACGGCGCTTCCGGACATGCTGGCCAGCCTCCACACTCCGGGCTCCTACGCGAGCCTCGTCGCGACCGGCTACGCGATGTTCTTCGGCGGCCTGCTGATGCTGGGGGCGCGGCTGGGTGACCGATTCGGCCACCGCCGCACGATCCTCGTGAGCCTGCTGGTGTTTGCTGTCGGCGCAGTCGTGGGCGCCACCGCCAGCTCCGTCGTTGCCCTGATAGCCGGGCGATGCTTGCAGGGCGCAGCCGCCGCGGGCTCGGTACCGTCGGCGTTGCGCCTGCTGACCACGGTGACCGCCGACGGTCCCGCCCGGCGGCGCGCGATCGCGGTGTGGAGCGCCGCGGGCGCGGCGGCCGGTGCGAGCGGGTTTGTGGTGGGCGGGATAGTTACCGACCTGGCCAGCTGGCGGTTCGTATTCTGGGCCTACCTTCCCCTGGCCGTCGGGCTCGCCACCGCCATCGTGTGGTCGGTCCCTCGTGACCGCGACGCCGATCCGGCGAGGTCACTGAACCTGGCGGGCTCCGCAGCGTTCACCGCGGCCGTGATGGCTTTTGTCGTCGGGACAACTCTGATCGCTCAGCCATCCCGCCGCATCGACGGCGGCCTGCTGCTGGCGGCCTGCGTCGTTCTGGCAGGCGCGTTCGTCTTCATCGACCGCCGCGCGGCCGCGCCGCTGCTGCCAGCCCGGCTTCTCGGTTATGCGCGGCTGCGCCAGGGCGCGGGCGGTGGCCTGCTCAACACTGCTACGACTAGCTCGGTGCTCACGCTGGTGACCCTGTACCTGCAGAACACGCTGCAGCGCAGCCCGCTGCAGGCCGCCGCCACCTTGCTGCCATTCAGCCTGGCCGTCATCGGCGGGGCCAGCTTGTCGGCCGCCTTGCTGCGCCGATATCGCCCACAACTGGTGGTCACCATCGGCCTCACAAGCATCGCTGCTGCCGACCTAGCGCTGATCCCCTCCGCAGCGGCCCCGCTGGCCGTGTCGGCTTGCGCCGCCGTCGCCGGAGCTGGCATCGGGCTGTCCTCGGTTGCCACCACCGGCCTGGGCACCGACATCGAAGCATATTGGCGAGGCTCGGCGTCCGGCATCATCAACACCGCCGCCCAGCTCGGTACCGCTATCGGCATACCGGTCCTGCTCCTCATCGCCGCAGCCACGACCGGCACCCCAGCCACCGGAACACCAGCACCGGCCATAGCGTGGGCCGTAGCCGCTGCGGTCGCTGCTGCAGGCGCAGTGTTCTTCGCCAGGGCCAGCCGACCTTCTCGAAATCCCACGACAAGCGGCAACGCCGGTAGTCGCTAATCACCCGGCCGTTTGCAGATCACGCGCGGCGCCAAGTGCTCGGGTGCATTTTTCACTGATGCTGCCAGACGAGACGGATGCCTGTCATGACCCTCACGGCGGCAACGGCACTATACGGCTCACCCCGAGTCTTTCCCTGTCCTCCTGATAGGTGCCGGATGGATGCTTCCCTCCGCTCGGTAATTGTTTCCGGTCAGCCCCTGATGCCGCTGCGCGCGGCGCCGTACCGGCGTGAAAATAGCGGCGGTACCGTCCGCGACGTCGTTTGCTTCTCGGTGCGGTTGAGGCCGCCGGTCAGCCTGGCGCCGGGAGCCGGTTCCCTGAGAGGGCCGTTCACTATTGCGCTCGAGCACACGGGTCAGTTTCTCCGCATCGCCCCCGGTTCCCGGGCAGTACCACCTGGCGGGCTAGCAGCCCGGGAACGGGAGTAAGGAGACAGGCGTGGACGAGGTGCGCCCCGCGACAGTCTTGCGCTGCTAGCAGCGAAGCGGCAGGCGCAAAGATCTCTGGGGCAAGGAGGTCGCGGATCACCCGGGCCGCTTCCGGATCTGACGTTGATCCAGGACCGGCTGCTCTTTCGTGGGAGTGCTTGCGGATACTTCGAGGTAAGTCAGCTTTGGTTGAAGTGCAATTTCGCCCCGAGTACGGTGAGGAATGGCATGACGGGTAGTCCCGTAGTCGTGCTGGACTCTGCCCTAGACCATTGGCAGCCTCCAGGAGCGTTGCTCCGGACTCTGGTAGCGCTGGTTTGGCGGATTGATCCACGAGATGCCTGGTTCGGGTAGGACGACCGCCAAGGTCCGTCGCGCCGTGCGAGCTCGACGCCTCCTCGGCCAGAGGAGAATGATGACCGTTTCGGCAGCGGATGAGAAGCCGGATCTGGTGGCTCCCGATGACGCATCGCAGTGCTGCCTCGCCAGCCAGCGACGCGGGCGCCTGGCCACCGTGGGACCCAGTTATGCGGGCAGACCATGACTGCGACATCAGCCGATGCCCGCGCACCAGTGGCCACCCGGGGGGCGTGGGCCGCCCTGGCGGTCGTTGCCGGAGGTCTGTTCCTGGCCGTGGTGTCCACCACGGTGGTCAGCGTCGCCCTGCCAACCATCGCCCGGCACCTGCACGCTAATGCCACCGACCTGGAATGGATCGTGGACGCTTACGTGGTCGTCTACGCCAGTCTGCTCGTCACCGGGGGGGTGATCGGCGACCGCCGCGGCCGCAAAGGCTTGTTCATGCTTGGCGTCGCCATCTTCGGGCTCGGATCCCTCATCACCGGGCTGGCGCCGTCGGTGGGCCTGCTGCTTGTCGGCCGGGTGACCCAGGGCCTCGGCCCGGCACTGCTGGTGCCGGGCAGCCTAACCATCATCAGAACCGTGTTCGAGGATGAACGGCAACGGACCGTGGCCATCGGGCTGTGGTCGACGGCCTCCGGTCTCGCCCTCGCCATAGGACCTGCGCTCGGCGGGCTCCTCGTCGACCGTTTCGGCTGGCGCTGGGTGTTCCTCTTCAACGTCCCGCTCGCCGCCGCGTTGGTCGTGTTGGCCGCGAGGTTCGTCCCGCGTCTGACGCGGACGCCGATCCGTAGCCGCTTCGACTGGCTCGGCGCGATGCTGAGCACGGGCGCGGTGGTGATCCTCGCCTATGCCAGCATCGAAGGCCAGGACCATGGCTGGTCCTCCCCGCTGGTCTCTGGCGCATTCCTCCTCGGCGTCGTCGCCCTGGCCGGGTTCGTCGCCTGGGAACGGCACCGAACCGACTCCCTTATCGACGTCACCTTGTTCGCCCGCCCCACCTTCACTGCGGCCAACGTCACCGCGCTCGTCGTGTTCTTCGCGTTCGTCGGATCGATCGTGTATTTCAGCGCCTACTTCCAACAGGTGCAGGGCCACTCGCCGGTCGCCGCGGGACTTGATGTTTCCGCGATTGGTATCGCCTTCGCCGCATCGCAATCGGGTCGCCTGGTCAGTTGCTTCGGCCCGCGCCGGCCGATGCTCGCCGGGCTCGTTATCGCCGGGGTCGCAACCCTCGGTCTGCTCCGACTCGGCCCGAATACAGGCATAGATGCCATCTGGTGGAACTTTGCCGTTCTCGGCGGTGGCATCGGCATGTGCCTGACACCGATGACCGCCGTCGCCATTTCGGCAGTCGATGCCTCGCGCGCCGGGATGGTCTCGGCCGTCCACAACTCGCTCCGGCAACTCGGCCAGGTCTTCGGTGTCGCGCTGCTCGGGGCGCTCGTCTACGCCCGTCTGTCCGGAGCCGCCGGTCCTCGGCTCGATCGAGCGCAGGGGGCACTTTTCGTCGGCGGACTTCACAACGCGCTATGGGTGTGCGGCCTCGCTCTACTAGCTGCGGCTGCGCTAGCCGCTGTTCTATTCTCACTCCCTGGCCCAGGGAACCCAGGTGAGACGGCCTCACAGGCTGACGAGGTACCTGGCGGTGCGCGGCGTATCGGCGACCGGCATCCGGAGCTGCCGCTTGCCGGTCAACGCCCCCAAACAGCCGGGTTCATGACTAATACTGCCCAAGCTCCGGCTCGCAGCGCGGACCCGCAACATGGCCCTGGCCGGCTTCGCCGGCTGTCTGCCGGGACCGGGCCGTTGGGTCTCATCTGGCAGGGGTGTATGTAGTCGCCCGCTCTAATGCTGGTGAGGGCGGTCGCACGAGCTAGCGCACACCTTAGTGACTGCCCTAACTTCAGTTCGGGAACGAGGAGGTCAAGATATGCGAGTCGTACAGGCGACGAAGTTCGGGGGAGCCGAGGTGCTGGTGCCGAGTGAGGTGGCCGAGCCAGTCGCCGGACCCGGGCAAGTGGTGGTGGACGTCTTGTTTGCTCCAGTGCTGTTCCTCGACACCCAGATCCGGAGCGGCAGGGCGCGTGACTGGTTTCCGGCGGTGACGCCCCCTTATGTGCCGGGCGCCGGGGTTGCTGGCGAGGTGAGCGCCGTGGGGGAGGCCGTGGATCCTGACTGGGTGGGCCGGCGGGTCGTCGCCGACACCGCCGGGAGCGGCGGCTACTTGGAGCGGGCCGTGGCTGCGGTCACCGCGCTGATAGAGGTTCCAGAAGGGCTGGGGATGGCCGACGCGGCCGCGTTGCTCCACGACGGCAGAACCGCGCTGGGTCTCATCGAGCATGCAGGCATCCGGGCGGAGGAATGGGTGCTCGTCCTCGGGGCAGGCGGCGGGCTCGGGAGCCTCCTGGTCCAATTGGCTCACGGCACGGGAGCACGAGTCATCGGCGCCGCCCGCGGCAAGCAGAAGCTGGACCTCGCCCAGGAGCTGGGCGCGGTTGCGATGGTCGACTACTCGCAGTCAGGCTGGCCCGAGCGGGTCCTCGCCGCCACGAGTGGAGCCGGACCAGACATCGTGTTCGATGGCGTGGGCGGGAAGATCGGCCAGGCCGCGTTCGAGGTGACTGCCCGCGGCGGTCAATTCTCCGCTCACGGCACCCCAGGTGGCGGATTCGCGTCGATCGACCGCCAAGAGGCCGAACGGCGCCAAGTATCCGTGCGCGGGATCGAGCAGGTGCAGTTCACACCGACGGATGCCAGACGGCTCGCCGGGCGGGCCATGTCGGAGGCTGCAGCGGGACGGATCAGGCCGATCATCGGACAGACATTCCCCTTGGAGCGGGCCGCCGACGCGCACAGAGCGATCGAGGCCCGTGACGTCATCGGAAAGACGTTGCTGAAGATCTGATGGCACTCGATCTATCTCAGCTCTACCTCGCCAGTCTGGGAACTAGCCGTCGTGTCACGTTGCGGATGGAAATTCCTGTCGGGCAGGGCGAGTCTCGCCACGGCCGCTGGCTGTGCGCTTGAGGCGCTGGCGGGATACGAGCAGGATGAGCGCGGCGAAGCCGACTGCGGCCCAGACGGCGAGGACCCCGAGCTGTCCGCCGGCGTCATGGCCGTGGAAATAGACAGTTGAGCGCAGGGCAGCCACGGCTACCCCGAGCGGCAGCGCGGGGTCGAGCACACGCACGAAACCGGGAGCGAAGGCGGCCAGAGCGCCCGGTCCGCCGCTGGCGGGGATACCGCAGACAACGAAGACCAGGAAGGCCACGACCGCTGCCGCGGGCTTGATCCGCGCCAGGGCTGCGGTCGGCGCGGAGATGGCCAGGGAGAACAAGGCAACGATGCCGGCAACAGCGAGGTAGTCACCGAAGCCGGCCACGCCATCGGCAATGCCGGCGGCGACCAGGCCGATTACCACAGCCACCGCCACGAGCATCCCGATGCGCCAGGCCTGCGGGGAGCGCCCCAGCAGCAGCGAGGACGCGATACCGGTGATGAGGCTAGGGAACAGGACGCCCAGGATCACGAAGAACGCCGAGAACGCTTCGGAGTCCCCGGGGAGCGGCGGCACGACGTCGACCACCGACAGGTGCTGCCCGGTCCGGGCCGCCACGGCATCGAAGGCACCGGTAAGTGCCTGGACAGGACCGATCCCGCCTGCCCCAGCTGTCAGGAGACGGAGATTGCCCGGAGCAACCACAAGGGCGCCGTCGATGTGTCCGTCGATGACTCCCAGACGAGCGCGCGCAGCGTCCGGATACGAGCGCACGTCGAACCCTCCTGGCTCGTGCGCGTCGAGCGCGACCTGCAGCTGCCCGGTGATAGCCGGAGCCGCGACGACACCCACCGGCAGCGCGTGCGGGGCCGGCTGGTGGAACGCGCTGAGAAGCAGGAAAACGAACAGGGCGGCGAAAACCACCTGCCCGGCGGCGAGGCCGGCAAGCCCGCGGTGCCCCTGATCGTCCACTGTTCGCTGGTTCACGGCCCACTCTCCTCATCGTTCAGAATTTGCCGATAAGTGCCTGAATACCTGAACAGCCGGGTCATTCTGATGGCCGCGTTTCCTGACGGCCCGCTGATGCGGAATGGGCATGCTCCGACATGGCGGGGAAGGTGATCAGCGGTGTGCGCAATGACGGTGAGATCGGGGCGCTTGGCTCTATCCCGCCAGCCACGCGCGCGCTTATGCACCGGCGCCGGACGGATACCAGGCTCAGCATAACTGCCAGCGGCATTTCAGCGAACAGCGCAGACGGGGCACTCACGATCAGGACACGGCGGCCATTCGCAGTAAGTATGCTGAACCCACCATCGTCGTTTTCCGGGCACGGCGGTGGGGGCCGGCGAACTGTCGAGGACCGTCACGGCGTTTCTCCTCTAGCTGAGGGGGCGTCGAGCCCGTACGGGGCGACAAACCGTGGGGGTCGTCCTGCCGAACCAGGCGTCTCTTGGAGCAGTCTGGCAAAACCTGCGCTACCAAGGTCCGGAGCAACGCTCCCGGAAGCTGCCAATGGTCTAGGGCAGAGTCCAGCACGACTACAGGGATCCCGCCGTGCCAATTGCACCCTAACCCGGGCCTGATGGCACTTCAACGAGAGCCGACTTACCTTAAAGTATCCGCCGGCACCCCGGCGAAAGGGCGGCCGGCACCCGATCAGGTCTTAGTTCGGTTCTCCCATTCCCGCTGAGCCGCTTCGACCAGCTCCCAGTTAGCCTCGACCCACCGTCCGACCGCGCCGAGAGGCTCGTCAAGTGATCTGCCGAGATCGGTCAGCACGTACAGGGTCGCTGTGTCCATTCGTCCTGCATCGACGTGCCGGCTGATGAGGCCGTCGCGCTCGGCGCGTCGCAGCGTGTCGGTGAGGACCTTATGCGAGACGCCATCCAGGGCACCGTGGAGGTCCTGGTAACGGCGACCTCCGGCGGCCAGCTTGGCGAGCAGCACCAGAGTCCAGCGTCCGCCGACCAGCCCGACAAAAGAATAAGGCCGTCTCCATTCGCTGGTCATATCAATGACCGCCAGCTCTGAACGCGGGGTGCTGGCGAGCATCCCGGCGGCCTGTTCCACCTCGGCGATATGCGCACTATCCGCCCCGCAATATCGATCTCCCGAGCCAGCTGAGCCCAGCCCCCCTTTTCGTCATCTCCGTTCAGCCGAGGTCCGGGGCCGGTGCCGGTGAGAGCGGCCCGGTGAGGTACCGCTCGATGGTTTCGGCAATATCGGCAATGAGCTGCTCCGGGTCCTGGCTGGCGATCGGCTCGAGTCTGAGCACGTAGCGACACAGCGCGAGGCCGAGAAGCTGGCTAGCCGCCAACCCGGCTCGCCGTGCACCGTCGGCTCCGCCACCAAGCAATGAGCCAATGCCCGGCCGTACCTGCTGCGCGAAGATCTCGCGCATGCGTTCACTCGCGGCTGGGTGGGTAGGGGCAGTCCGCAACAGGAATATCAGGGCCTCGTCGCTCGGCCCCCCCTCCCAGAGGGAGACGAAATGGCGAGCGAGCACCTCGCCGAGACGGTCACGGCCGACGTCTTCCAAGGAGGGAAGGCGCAGGTCAATGTCGGCGGCTACGGCGAACAGGTCCTCCTTGGATCCGAAGTAGCGCATCACCATCGACGCGTCGATACCAGCGTCAGCAGCTATCGCCCGCACAGTGGCGCGTTCATAACCCTCAGCGGCGAACCGGGCTCGGGCTGCGGCAAGGATCGCGCGGCGGGCGGGAACCGATCGCGGCCCTCCGGCGCCCGGCGCCGGGGCCCCGCCACTTCCGGAATCGCCTCCTGCCCTTCCAGCCATGGGCACATACTACCCAACCCCCGTTGGCCAACGTATGTTGGCGTACAGGGATGGGCCCTAGTGCCGGGTTCCACGCTCCAGGTCCCTTCCATTTGGCTGCGGGCCTGTGGTGCCCTGTTCAGGACCGCGGGGAGGGCATTGATCGCGTGCCACGCGTTGATCAGGTCCCCGGCCCAGGACCAGTCGGCACGTAGCTGGAGCCAGCGTTTGCGCTGGCCGCGGGTCTGCCGGGCAGCAGGTGGACGCACGTTTGGGATCATGTCCCATAAAGGTCAGCTGAGTCCTACTGTGCCCAGCTCCCTATGCCACACTGCCGGCCCGGCCGCCGCTGGGCATGTTACTGACGCGCGACCTGCCGCAGCCAATCACCACACACGGCCGGCAGGGAAGCCGCCACCGGCCGTGACCCGATCTTCGCGAACGTCCTGGCGCCGAGCGCGGTGTCACGGGCCAGCGCCTCGGTAACGACGTCGGTCTTCTCGCAGCGGAATACGCCACTCGTGACAGGGAAGGGTCAGCAGCCTGCCAGGCCACTGACCAAGATCGACGGGACACGCCCTGGGTGTCTGGTGTTCACGGCAGCTCGGCGGGCCCTTCGATCACCCGCATGCCGAGCTGGTCGGCGATCTCGCCCAGCACGTCCTGCACGGCCACCGTGTCGGCCAGCGGCATGATCTCGCTCTCGGTGTGCCCGCCGGCCACGCGTTCGGTGACCTCGACCAACTCGTGGGTGTAGCCGACGCCGGTGAGCCGGGCGTCGATGGTCTCCGGGTCGTGCCCGTCGCGGTGCACCACGATCCGGTTGGGGTGGTGGAATCGCGGCGGCACCTGGATCCACCCACTCGTGCCGAGCACCCGGGCCTCCCCGGGGGCCGGGCTGCGCAGCGAGGCGAACAGCAGCGCCGAACGACCGCCCGGGTAGCGCAGCAGCACCGACTCCTCCACGTCGACTCCGCTCTCGTGCACGACGCCGTGCGCGACGACCGCGTCCGGGGCGCCTAGGAGCATCTGGGCGAACGAGACCGGGTAGACACCCATGTGGAACAGCAGGCCGTCACCCAGCTCGGGGTTGTAGGACTGGGTCGCCGGGTCCACGGGGTGGCGCACCCCGAGGTCCGCGGTCACCGTGCACACCTCGCCGATCGCCCCGTCGGCCACCAGCTCGCGCAGCCGGGCCACGGCCGGGCAGAACCGGGTCCACATCGCCTCCATGGCGAAGCGGCCGGCCGCGCGGGCCGCTGCGACGACCTCCCGGGTCGCCGCCGGAGTGACCGTGAACGACTTCTCCACCAGGACAGCCTTGCCGGCGGCCAGCGCAGCCAGGGCCAGCGCACGGTGGTGCGGATGCGGGGTGGCCACGTAGACCACATCCACGTCTGGGTCGCCGAGCAGTGCCCGGTAGGAGCCGTGCGCCGTCGGGACCTGCCCGTGGCCGGCCGACGCGACGTGGGCGGCCGCGAACGCCTCCGCCCGCTCGGCTGACCGTGAGCCGACGGCGGTGAGTACCGCGTTCGGCACATGGGCCAGATCCCGCAGCACCTTCTCGGCGACCGGCCCCGGCCCGGCCACACCCCACTGCACGGTCATGCCCCCGATCATGGCCCATCCGCCGCGCCGTCGACACTCGCGGCGTCCTTAGTCCACCGCGCCGCCAGCCCGGCCCCAACTCCAGGACCTCAGCGCCTGTGCCGCCCGGAAACTCGATCATGTTGTTGACCTGCCTGTTCGCCTGCGAGGCTGGTGCGGTGATGGTTGGCTGGCCGGGTGCTGCTCAAGATCGCCTGTCTGCTGATGCGCTGGTTATTCGGCCTGACTGTGCTGGTGTTCCGCGGGGACCGGGCGAAGAACGCCGAGTTGCTGGTGCTCCGGCATGAGAACGCGGTGCTGCGCCGGAACGCCGGCCGGATACGGTACGACCCAGCCGACCGGGCCTAGTTCGCTGCGCTCACGCGATTCATCCCGCGCCGCCGCTGGACGGAGGTCTTCCCGGTCACGCCCGCGACGCTGCTGGCCTGGCACCGCAGGCTCGCCGCCAGGAAATACGACACCAGCAGGCGACGCCAGCCCGGCCGCCCGACGATGGTCCGGAGCATCGACCGGCTCACCGTCCGCCTGGCGCAGGAGAACCCGCTCTGGGGTTACCGCCGTATTCACGGCGAGCTGACCAAGCTCGGCGTCTCGGTCGCGGCGTCCACTGTCTACGAGATCCTGCGCGCTGCGGGCATCGATCCCGCGCCGCGCCGGGCCTTGACCGGCTGCCAATGATCGGCGTCGCTGCAGAAGCCGCCGCCTGGGGTGGCTTAGTTCTCGAGGTCAGCGCCGGCTTGACTGGTGCGACGGAGCCGGGCGGAAGGCTGGCTCCGGCGGCAGGCCAGGACCACCGCCAGCGGCCATAGCGCCTGCGCCCCGGCCAGGACACGCTCGGCCAGGCCGACCTGCCGGCCCCCGCCGATCAGCTCCGCGCCGAACCACACCAGCAGGCCAAGCAGCACCCCGGTGGCGCCGGCGGAAACAGCCGGCCGCAGCGCGGCCGGCGCCAAAGGCCCCCGCTTCCGCGCAGCCAGCGGCCAGGCCGTCAGGGCGATAAAGCCAACCGCCGCCCAGACCGTATGGGGCAGCGAGCCGCCCCCGGCAGGCTCAGGGTTCGCCGCGACCAGCACGGTGGCGACACCGCCGGTCATCAGGATGAGCCGCCCCGCTGGCGCGGCTGGCCTCAGCGCCAGCCCCGTCACAATATGACAGGTTCCCAGGCCCGCCAGCGCGGCCGTCATCACCCACCGGTCGGCAGCGCCCTCCGCCGCGAGGGAGCTGATCGTATCGGCCACCGCGTTGAA
>Ga0208480_1000905_pt1 | contig 11037 bp, 8 predicted proteins | sample NGESurshal092012_4_FD_184485 | JGI IMG/M metagenome (GOLD analysis project Ga0208480, IMG submission 184485) | Arctic peat soil microbial communities from Barrow, Alaska - NGEE Surface sample F53-1 shallow-092012 (SPAdes) | ecosystem: Environmental > Terrestrial > Soil > Wetlands > Peat ... | reverse complement strand
GATCGACGATCGAACGTGGATGACATCTTTGTCCTGCTTTCCCCCGGGAGCGCTGGCCTTGTGCTGGCGCTCCTCTGGTCGCAACTTAGCAAGAACCCGTATGAAAAGAAGTGCAGTGACGAAAACTGCCGAACCTAAATTCCCAGGGTCCGATGGGCAGGGCGACGCCTCTCGGACCCTGGGAAACTCGCGATTGGCCGTCGTGGGAACGACCAAAGAAGTCGTTTACTGAGATTGCGCTGGGCACATCGGTCAAATGTGACGTCAGAGGCACACTTCGAGTCGCTGCGGGCTGTACCAGCGTGTTCGGCAACGGAGAACAGCGCCACGAATCGCGAGGGGTCGCCGCGGCGTCGCGAGTGGCCGTCGGATTTGATGATCGCCGCGGTGTCGGAACGAACCATCGTGAGACCTGCCCTCTGTCTCGAGTCGATTTCATTCGAGACGTCCTCATTTTGCGAGGAGTAATTGTGAGAGCCCTGTGAAAGTTCTGAGATGCTCTTGAGAGGACGTACGCGCCATGAGTACCGACGAATCGCGCACTACTCGCCCTATTGAATGGGTCAGTATCGACCTTTTTTACTCGTCGCAGCGCGCGGCGGGCTGATCACAATTGAACGAACGCCGCGACGAGCGGCCAGATGGTGCGGGGCCCAGACGGAAGGGGAGGCCGTCTGGACCCCGACGAAACAATCGACTACATCAGGACCCGAGTGGCAGGGAGGGACCACTCGGGTCCTGAGACTTGGTCAGGACCTGCGTGTCCAGATCCTTCACTTCGACGCGACTCCTCATCGCATTGGCAGACAATCTCGGCGGGACTTCTACTGAGGCCCGTCGCGATTACGAGACCCGACCATCTTCTCCGTTGAGTGTGTGGATGGCATTGGGAAGGCGTAAGAAGGAATTAAATCTCGAGGTCCGTCACGTAGTTGTCACGAAGGCATCATCCGCCAATTGAATTCGGGCATACTGGGCGCGTACGTCTAGCGCCTCACGGGGTCGTATCAGGGGCACACCATCTATTAGGGAGGACCACACGAGTGGCGACAGGCATAGATATTCACGATGGATCGTCGGGTGACGAGGCCTTCAAGGTTGAGCGACGGGGTATTGATTACGTCCCTGAGAACGAGCGCTGGGCGACACCGCGCAACATCGCCGCGCTGTGGGCCGGTACGTCGATAAACGTCGAGTACTTCATCTACGGCGCGCTGTTGATGGGATTCGGGTTCAGCTTTTACACGGCGCTCGCGGTCATCATCATCGGCAACGTCTCCTACTTCTTGTTAGGACTGGCCTCATTGCAGGGTCCCGAGACAGGCACGACGGCCTTCATGATCTCTCGGGCACCCTTCGGCACCCGCGGATCGCGCCTGCTCAGTTTCTTCAACTGGATCACCCAGTTGGGCTTCGAGACTGAGGGCCTGATCCTCATTGTCGGCGCCGGTTTGGTGCTCTCCCAGATGGCCGGCATCCACACCTCGAGCGGACTCAAAGTCGCCTACGTCATCCTCGCGGCCGCGATCCAGGCCGTGATGCCCTACCTCGGTCACGCAACCATGGTCAAGGTCCTTCGCGCACTGATCATTCCCTTCGGCGCGATCTTCGTGCTGCTGGCGTTTTACGACGTCAAGCACGGTTCGGCGAGCTTCAAGGGATTCGGTGGAGGTTGGGAGCTCTTCACCGCGGGTCTGGCGTTCACTTTCGCTCTGTCCGGCGTTGGCTGGACGGAGTGCGGCAACGACTACACGCGTTACGTGCCCCGAGACGCCAGCAAGGGCTCCATCGTGGGTTGGATATTCCTCGGCACCGCGATTCCGGAGATCTTCATGATGGTGCTCGGCGCGGCGACCTTCACGTTCATCTCCTCCAGTGCGCAGTCCGCGGCCTGGAACGGAGCCAATCCCTTCGAGGCGTTGCACCTCCAACACACGATCCCGAGTTGGGTCGTCGCGCTGTTCTTGATCTTCGCGATCGTGCAGCTCTTCGGTATCAACTCACTCGACCTCTACTCCTCGGGCGTCTCACTCCAAGCCATGGGACTAAAGCTCAAGCGCTACCAGGCGGTCGTGCTGGACAGCATCCTCGCGTGCGGCCTCACGCTCTGGGCCATTTTCCAGTCGACGTTTTCGCTCTACATGAAGGAGTTCGTCGGCGTCATCATCGTGTGGATCGCGCCGTGGCTCGGGATCTATTTGATGGACTGGATCATGCGCAAGTATCGCTACAGCGCCTCAGAACTCCAGCGCAACGATAAGGCCGGCATCTATTTCGTCGGCCGGACGGGCGTCAATTGGAACTCCATCATCGCCTTCATCGTCGGCATGGTCTGTTCGACGATCGCATTCTCCAAGGCGCCACCACCAGTGAACTTTCCCTTCCACTGGATGACGCCGATCTCCAATCACTACGGCGGTGCGTGCGCCGGGAGCCCCGTGCACGGCGTCTGTACCGCCGGTTGGTACGGCGGTGCTGACTTCTCGGTTCCGACCGGCATCATCGTGGCCGCGTTGGTCTACTTCGTGCTCGAGCGGGTCACCGGCAACGTGTCGCGACAGGTCGCCAAGCAACAAGAACTCGAACCGACGTCCTAGGTCTTCGCACAATGCCCCCGGGCCTCGGCTCGGGGGCATTGTCGTTGGTGACTAGCCGGCCCAGTCCTCGACAAGACCGCCCGAACCGTCGGGACGAAAAACGGGGATCGAACCGAGTGCGCGCACCATCTGCGCGTCCTCGCCGAGCGATGTGCGCCAGAGCGACGCCTCAGTGACCAGCGTGCCGATGACGACAATCTCGGCGCCGACTCCGCGTAGGAGTCGCAGCGCGGTGCCGGTCGAGGCGCCGGTCGAGATCACGTCGTCGACGATGGCGACGCGCTTACTCGCGACGTCCTTGATCCGAGCGCGGTCGAAGAGGAGTCGCTGTTCGGCGTCGGTCGTGATCGATCGCACGCTCTCACTGACCGCGTCGGCGAGGTGGATTTTCGGTGTCTTATGCAAGATGACGTACTGATCCAGTCCGAGATGACGGGTGACCTCGACGGCGACCGGGATGCCCATCGTGGCGACCGTCGCCACGATGTCGACGTCGTAGGGGCCGATGATCTCGGCGAGTTCCTCGCCGGCGCGCGACATGAACTCGACGCCCATGTCGACCGTGATCAGCAGGGCCAACGCCAGCTGCTCGTTCAGGGAAACGAGCGGAAGGTCGACGCGCTGCGTGCCGATGTCAACGGAGTACGTGCGTTCACCCACGAGCAGGGAGCATACTGATTCGATGCGTTCAACCACTTCACCGCTAGACCGCGATCTCGCACAGCGAATGCTCGCCACCGCCTACGACGAGGCCGTCCTCGGACTGAGCGAAGGTGGCATACCGATTGGCGCGGCGCTGTATCTGCGCGACGGCACACTGATCAGTTCGGGCCACAATCGACGCGTGCAGGAGCGCGACGCGTCGGTACACGCCGAGACCGACGCCTTTCGAAAGGGAGGTCGCCGTCGTGACTATCCCGACACCGTGATGGTCACGACGCTCTCGCCGTGCTGGTACTGCTCGGGTCTCGTTCGTCAGTTCAACATCGGCGCCGTCGTCATCGGCGAAGCGACGACCTTTCACGGTGGTCACGACTGGCTCGGCGAACTCGGTGTCGAGATACTCGTCCTGGATGACCCGGCCTGCACCGAGTTGTTGGGGACCTTCATCCTCGAACACCCCGACCTCTGGAATGAGGACATCGGGCTGTAGCTAGCGCGCCGGTGGTCCGAAGAGTCGGTCGCCGGCGTCACCGAGACCGGGGGTGATGTAGCCGACGCTGTTCAATTCGGCGTCCAACGCGGCCGCGACGATCGCGACGTCCGGGTGCTTCGAAACGACGTAGTCGACGCCGGGCTGGGCCGCGATGAGGCAGAGCACCGTCACGTCGCCGGCGCCTCGCTCGCGCAGCATGTCCAAGACACAGACCAACGAACCACCGGTCGCGAGCATCGGATCACAGAGCACGACGTGCACGCCGGTGAGTGACTCGGGCAGTCCGTCCAGATAGACGTCGGGCTTCAACGTCTCTTCGTTGCGTCGCAGACCGACGAGGCAGACACGGTGGTGCGGCAGGACCTCTTGGACCGCGGGACTCATGCCCAGGCCAGCGCGCAGAATGGGCACGATCAAATACTCGGTGTCGATGCGCACCGCCGGCGCTGCGTTCACCACCGGCGTGTCGACGGTCGTGACGGTCACCGGCGTCTCGCGAAAGGCCTCGTAGGCGACGAATCGGGAGATCTCGCCGGCGAGGCGCAAGAAGTCGGCGTTGGACGTCGCGACGTCGCGAAGACGTCGAACCTTGTCGGCCACGATGGGATGATTGATGACCTGGAGTGATGACATTGAGGTCACACTACGCCCCGGACGGTGCGCATCGCGTCGTAGGTGCGTCACCATCGAGCGCGATTTGATGTCACCGAGGTCCAGTAATATTGACCGATGGCTTCTTCACTCTCTTCGCGTTCGAAACGCGAGCGAGAGGAAGAATCGGCCAACCCTCTCGGCGGGATCACCTCGAAATATCCGGGCCCCCGCAACGAAATCTCACGCAATCGGAGCCTCTCCTGGTGGCGCCGAGTGCTGCCGGTGATTCAGTCGCACCGCCTCACGTTCTTGACGGCGATCGTACTTTCGTTCGTCAGTCTCATCTTCCAGGTGCTCGTACCCAACATGTTGAGCAACGACATCGACCACACGTTCGTCCATCACGTCACCTCGCTCCACAGCGACGTGATCTCCATCGTGATCGTGGGACTTCTCGCCGGAGCGTCGGGCATCATCTCTCGCCAGTTCCTCTACAACACCGCCTACAACGTAGAAGCGGACCTTCGTTCGCTGATCTATCAGCACTTGACGTGGCTCTCGTTCAGCTTCTACGACCGTGTCCAGTCCGGACAACTCATCAGTCGCGCCAACAGTGACATCCGCAGCGTCCAGATGTACTCCATCTTCGCGCCGCTCATCATCGTGCAGTGCTGCATCGGAATCGTCGCGTTTGGATTCATGCTCAGCATCAACTGGGCTCTCGCGCTCATCTCCATGATCGTCATGCCGATTCTGTACGTCGTCGGCATCAAGATGCGCCGCGTCATGTTCCCGATCTCCTGGATCACGCAGGCCCGCTTGGCCGAGGTCGCGACGATTGTCGATGAGAACGTCAACGGCGTTCGCGTCGTGAAGTCCTTCGCGCAGGAAGAGGCCGAGATCAACCGCCTCGCCGACGCCGCCGAGGGCGTGGCGTGGGCCTACATCAAGGACGCCAACATTCGAGCCGTCTGGTCCCCCTGGGTCCAGAACCTGCCCCAATTGGGCCTCGCCCTGGTACTGCTCTGCGGTGGTTGGATGGTCCTGCACGGCGACCTCGTCTATCCGCAGATACTCGCCTTCAGTCTCTATCTCTTGATGCTCCAGGCACCGTTCATGATGCTCGGACAGTTGGTCATGATGGGTCAACGCGCGAGAGCGAGCGCGGGAAGGATCTTCGAGATCCTCGATGAGAGTCCCGAGATCGTAGAGCGACCGGGAGCCTACGACCTCCTCGACGTACGCGGTGCGATCGACTTCGACCACGTCAACTTCACCTACGACAACGGCGCCGAGATTCTCCGCGACTTCGACGCACACATCGCGCCCGGCGAAACCGTGGCGATCGTTGGGCGCACCGGGTCGGGCAAATCGACCGTGGCGCGCTTGGTGACTCGGTTCTACGACGTGACCGACGGCGACATCACCATTGACGGACATGACCTGCGCGACCTAACGCTGCCGTCGCTGCGGGCCAATGTCGGAGTGGTGCTCGACGAGCCCTTCCTCTTCTCGATATCTATCCGCGACAACATCGCCTACGGTCGACCAGACGCCTCGCTCGAAGAGATCGAAGCGGCGGCGCGCGCCGCGAACGCGGACGAGTTCATCGTGCGCCTGCCCGAGGGGTACGAAACGATCGTCGGTGAGCGCGGCTACACCCTGTCGGGCGGACAACGTCAGCGCATTGCCATCGCCCGAACGCTGCTGCTCAACCCGCCAATCCTCATCCTCGATGACGCCACGAGCGCCATCGACGTGCACGTGGAGTCGGGTATCTACGAGGCCCTGCGGGGACTCTTGAAACAGCGCACCACGATCGTCATAGCGCACCGCATCTCGACGATCGCCCTCGCGAGTCGGGTGTTGGTACTCGACGACGGTCGCATCATCGCGAGCGGCACGCACGACGAGTTGCTCGAGAGCGAGCCGCTCTACTCAGAGATCCTGGCCCAGACAACCTCCGGGGAGGAGTCCTAATGGGTTGGGGCGGCGGCGGCGGTGCCATGTTCGGCGCGAACGCGTCGACGTCGAGCGCACAGGCGGGTCTCCCCTTTGGTGGCATTCCCGAAGAGTTGATGGACGAAGCGACGAAGCTCCTCGCAAGTGAACCGGTGCACGCCACGTCCGACGTCCACTTCACGCAGATACCCAGCGAAAAGGAACGAGAACGCCTCACGCTTCCGAAGTTGTTACGCGTCTACCCCAAGTGGGTCTTCGCCGGATCGGCCCTGGTGATCGTTATCAGCCTCACGTTGCAGGCCGGGCCGCTCCTCACGGAGTACGCCATCAGCCACGGTATGCAGGCCCACAAGAGCCTGAGTGTGATCGTGGTCTGTGCGATCTTGTATCTCGCGCTCGCGTTGATCAGCGTCTACTTCCAACGCCAGCAGGTCGACGTCACCGGCAAGCTCTCGTCACGCGTGATGCATGACCTGCGAATCCGCGTCTTCACGCAGTTCCAACGACTCAGCCTCGACTTCTTCACCGAGGAGAAGGCCGGCGTCTTGATGAGTCGAATGACGAGCGACATCGAGAATCTCCAACAGTTGATCCAGGACGGCATCAGCCAGTTCGCCTTGCAGGGTCTCACGATGATCGTCATTACGGTGATCCTGTTTCTCACCAACGTCACGCTGGCGGCGTGGACCGTGCTGATCGTCGTGCCGATCCTCGTGGCCTTTTCGATCTGGTACCACCACGCGTCGGAGAAGGGGTACCTCCTCGCGCGCGACCGCATTGCCAATGTCTTGGCCGATCTCTCCGAGTCGCTTTACGGTATTCGCGTCGTGACCGCCAACAATCGTCAACGTCGCAACATTCGAAACCACCGTCACGTCGTGGGCGCCTATCGCGACGCCAACGCGTACACCGGGCGCGTCAACGCCGTCTACGGTCCCTCGACGCTCATGATCGGCATCTTGGGACAGGCCATGCTGCTCGGCATCGGCGGCAACATGGTCCTTCACCACCAGCTCGGTGTTCCTCAGTTGATCGTGTTCTTCCTCTACCTCAACCGGTTCTTCGCGCCCATTCAACTTCTCGTCCAGCAGTACACGACGCTCCAACAGGGTCGCTCGTCGATTATTCGTTTGCGCGAACTGCTCGAAATTCCCCCGACCGTCGACGAGGTGCCCGGCGCCGCGGACTTGCCGACGATCGAGGGTCGAATCACCTTCGAGCACGTGGACTTTGGCTACCTGCACGATGAACTCGTCTTGCACGACGTCAATCTCGAGATCGCGCCCGGTGAATCCGTCGCGTTCGTCGGTCCGACCGGTGCCGGCAAGTCGACCATGGCGAAACTCGCCAACCGCTTCTACGACCCCACGGCCGGTCGGGTGCTGCTCGACGGCATCGACGTCAAAACCGTCACCCTGCGGTCCCTGCGCTCCCAGCTCGGCGTCGTGCCCCAAGAGGCATTTCTCTTCGCCGGTTCGATCCGCACCAACCTGAGTTTCGGCCAACCACACGCCACTGACGAAGAGATCAACACGGCCGTCGACGTCGTCGGACTCCGTGAACTGGTCGATCGTCTCCCCCAGGGACTCGACACGCCGGTGCACGAACGCGGCCAGACGCTCTCGGCCGGTGAGCGACAGCAGCTCGCTTTGGCGAGGGCCTTCCTCGCTCGACCCCGGGTGTTGATCTTGGACGAAGCGACGTCCTCACTCGATTTGCAGAGCGAGATAGTGGTCGAACAGGCGCTCGATCGACTCCTCGAAGGACGTTCGGCGATCCTGATTGCGCACCGCCTCACGACCGCGCAACGCGCCGACCGCATCGTCGTGATCGACAAAGGCGGCATCGTCGAGATGGGTACGCCCGATGAACTCCTCGCGCTGGGCGGCGCCTACTCCACCATGTACGACGCATGGCTCGCGTCGGGTGGACGCGACGCGACGCGAACTGCCTAGGCCATCGCTTTCACGGCGTCGATTAACGAGGCCGAACTTTGATCGCCCAGCGGTATCGGATGGACCTGGAGATGGGAGACGCCGGCCTCTCGAAAGGCCGCGACGCGCTCGGCCACGTAGGTCGCCGGACCGCACAGGTTGATCAACTCTAAGAACTCATCGGGGATCGCCGCCTCGGCTTCCTTCTTCTTGCCGTCCAAATAGAGGTCTTGAATTGTGATGGCCTCCTTTTCGAAGCCGTAACGCACCATCAGTTCGTTATAGAAGTTCTTGCCCTTGGCGCCCATGCCGCCGACGTACAGGGCGATCCCCGGCCGCGCGAACTCGCGCAGCTTCGTGACGTCGTCCCCTTCGCCGATGGCGAGGAGACCACCGGCCGAAATCATCAGCTCACCGCGCGAGGGATCGCGCTTGGCGCGACCGGCCGCGAGCGACGCTCCCCACACGTCGTTGGCCCGTTCGGGAATGAAGAAGACCGGCAGCCAACCGTCGGCGATGGTCGCGGTCATCTCAACGTTCTTCTCACCCAACGACGCAATCCAGATAGGAATGTCGCTGCGCACCGGGTGCGTCAAGATCTTGAGCGCCTTGGCGAGTCCCGTGCCCTGGTCGCTCGGCAGCGGAAGGGTGAAGTTCTTCCCCTGGTGCACGAGCGGCGCCTCGCGCTTCCAGATGTTGCGACAGATGTCCACTATCTCGCGCGTGCGCCCGAGGGGATTCGTGTACGGCACGCCGTAGAAGCCCTCAATGACCTGGGGCCCCGATGCGCCGAGACCGAGGTGGAATCGACCATCGGAGAGCGCGTCGATGCCCGCGGCGGTCATCGCGATCAGCGAGGGCGTACGTGAGTAGATGTTCATGATCCCCGAGCCGATCTGGACACGTTCGGTCAAAGCCGCGAGGTACCCCATCAGGGAAGGGCTGTCGAATCCGTAGACCTCGGCGACCCACACGAGGTCGAGCCCGGCCTTTTCCATCTCGGCCACGCTTCGCGCGGCCTCCTTGAATCCGCCGTTGTAGGCCAGAATCGTGGAAATCTGAAGTGGTGGACGAGCGTTGGTGGTCATGAAGGTCACAGTAGCAATCGCCAATTGCTGGCCCGAATGTCTCCGAGACCTCGCCTACGCTGGTTGTTGCAAGCAACCTCGCTTTCACAAAATTAAAGGCTGGTGACAACGTGGTCACGCGTCCGAATGAGGAGTCCCCTCACGAGTTCAATCCGTGGCTGCGCGTCACGTCATTGATCGAAACGGCCGGGCACTTGCTCGGTCTGAACGAGGGACTCATAAAGCGCATCGTGACCCCGGAGCGCATCCTGGAAGTCGCGGTGCCCATCCGCATGGACTCCGGCGAGGTCGAGATGTACCACGGCTGGCGCATCCAACACAGCACCGCGCGCGGTCCGGGCAAGGGCGGCATCCGATTTCACCCCAGTGTCAACGTCGATGAGATCGCGGCCCTCAGCGCCGACATGTCGATCAAGTGCGCCGTTGTCAATATTCCCTACGGCGGTGCCAAGGGCGGCATCCGCGTCGATCCGTCGGCGCTGAGTCGGGGCGAACTAGAGCGACTGACGCGTCGCTACGCCTTCTCCATTGCGCCGATGATCGGACCGGATCGTGACATTCCGGCTCCCGACATCAACACCGACACCCAGGTGATGAGTTGGATCATGGACACCGTTTCGATGCTGCGCGGTCACAACACCCCGGGCGTCGTCACCGGCAAGCCGCTCGCCATCGGCGGCACCCTCGGTCACGCCGGCGCGACCTCACTCGGTGTGACGATCTGTACGAGCGCGATCCTCCAGCGCCTTGGTCGACTCGCCAGCGAACAGCGTGTCGTCATCCAGGGCTACGGCAAGGTCGGCGCGCCCCTCGTGAAACTCCTGAGCGATCGCGGCATGAAAGTTGTCGGCGTCGCCGACATCCGTGGTGCGATCCACGTCCCCGAAGGCATCGACCCGACCGTCATGGCCAACCACTTCAAAGAGGCCGGCACGATCGTGGGCTACCCCAACAGTGAGGCGGTCGCCGCCGACCTGCTTTTCACGTTGCCGAGCGACATTGCCATTCCGGCCGCTCTTGGCGGTGTCATCGACCAAGACATCGCCAAGACCATGGCCGCGTCAATCGTCGTAGAAGCGGCGAACGGACCCACGACCGGTGAAGGCGCCGAAGTGCTCTCGAGTCGAGGCATCGCGGTGGTGCCGGACGTACTCGCCAACGCCGGCGGCGTCGTCGCTTCGTACTTCGAATGGGCCCAAGACCTCCAGGGCTATCTCTGGGAGCCTGAACTCTTCCACGACCGCCTAGAAAAGACGTTGCGCGAAGCCTTCAACTACATCTGGACCCGGCACCTCCAACTCGAAGTCACCCTTCGCGAGACCGCAATCGCCGTGGGCGTCGAACGCATCGCCGAAGCGACTGAACTGCGCGGTCTGTTCCCCTGATTCGCTGACGGGTCACGTGGGTACCTTGCCCGATCGTCCTACTCGTCGTTCTCGCGTCGTCATCGATTGTCGGAAGCGCTCAACATCTGCGAGTGTTACGGGGTGACGCCGGCGGAGCTATCTCGCGAAGAGTTAGAAGAGGTCATCGCTTCCTTGCGCGATGAGATCACTCGTCTGAAAGAAGAGATTCGTCCAATACGTCGAGAAACCAACGAGGTTCCCCCGCACTACCTCTAGGGCAACGTCGTCGTGGTCGTCGTGGCGCAGGTCAGTTGATTTCGCGCCGCCAGGTCTTGTGCTGCGGCGGCTACCAATGTCGAC
>Ga0208480_1000904_pt1 | contig 11039 bp, 8 predicted proteins | sample NGESurshal092012_4_FD_184485 | JGI IMG/M metagenome (GOLD analysis project Ga0208480, IMG submission 184485) | Arctic peat soil microbial communities from Barrow, Alaska - NGEE Surface sample F53-1 shallow-092012 (SPAdes) | ecosystem: Environmental > Terrestrial > Soil > Wetlands > Peat ... | reverse complement strand
CTAATCGCGCCGCAAGCCATTGAAATCGCTCAAAACGGACTCGTTGATGCATCGGATCGTGGTCGCGTGGAAGGAGAATCGATCAGCCGAACCTCCGACGCGCGCGTCATCAAGCGCTCGCTCGTTATCGCTGGACATCGAACGAGCGTCTCCCTCGAGGACGCCTTCTGGCGGCGGCTGCGCGACATCGCGGTCGAGCGGGGGCTGTCCCTCAATTCCCTCGCGGCGATGATCGACGCCTCGCGCGACGGCGCCAACCTGTCGTCGGCCATTCGAGTGTTCGTGCTCGAGGCTGAAGGCGCGAGATCCCGCTCGGCGGGAGACGGCGCTGCTCATTCCGATCAGTAGAGCTTACCCGGCTGCGGGTCGACTTGCGTCGGGCGCGCCTTGGGCCGGGGCCGCGGCGTCGGAGCCGAGGGGCTGGGTCCATTGGCGCCGACTTCGTCGCTCTTGGGCGCGGGAGCGGACGCGTACGGCGCTTTTGTCGGTTGTCCGGCTTCGCCGGTCTTTGCCGGGTCGACACCCTCCGCCGCGTCCTTTTCCTGCTCGGCTTTCCGAGCTGAAGCGGCTTCCGCCGCCCTCTTGGCGGCCTCGGCCCCGGCCGCTTTCTCCGCTTCCTCCAGAGAGCGCAAGCGTTCCGCCTGCCCTTTCAAGCGCGCCTGTTCGACCTCCCAGTCCTGGATCTCCTGCTGCCTTCGATCCATGAAGCGCTCGCCCTTGAGACGCCGGTTGAAGAAGGCGCGCTCGCGGATGTCGGCTTCCATCGCGGAGATGCGATCGGTCTCGCGCGCGATCGCCTGAGCGGCGAGCGCGGCGGACAGCGAGCCGACGTCGATCTGTCGCTTCGGCGCCTCCAACAGATCGTCGACCGTCACCGCGGCGCTCGGCGGCGGTCCGGACCAGAACTTCAAATCGCTAGCCGAGGAGGTGAGCGTAAAGCGCGCCTGCGCCGTTAGCGCGCGTAGATCGAAATCCGCGTTCAGCGCCTCGTTCCCTTGTCCCTGGGGGATTTTGATTGGACCGATCTTCGCAACGCCAGCGCTGAGCGAAAGGGGCGCCGGCCCATCGGCGATCGCGAGCGGCGCCCGATTGAGTTCGTTGCCGAAGGCGAAGGCGATATTGGTCTCATCCAATGGCGCGTCAGGGGTCTGAGCCTTGGCGAGCACGCGATCGAGAGCCGTGGGATCGCTCCGGGCCAGCGCCGCGCCGGCGAAGGTCATAGTCCCTGAGCCGGCGAGCCCGTTGATCAGCGCGGCGGGGCTGCGTCCGGTCGAAGCGAAATCGAGCGCAGCGCCGATGCGACCAGAGAATCCGGTTCGGTCGAGCGCGACCGAATCGAGGGCCAGCGCGCCGGTCAGCGTCACATTGTCCCCGTCGCGACGCAGCATCGCATGGCCCGACGCGCCGCCTCCCGCGATCCGCATCGCGAAATCGTCAAGATCGAGTCGGCCCTTATCGAAGCGGAGCGTTGTCGCGAACTCGCGCCCTGTCATGGCGTTCGCCAGATCGAGCGTTCCGACCCTGAGCTTCACCGCTGCGGACGGGGGGCGCAGCGGCACGGGCGCGAATCTCACGTCCGACCAGCGCGCGCCCGTCCGCCCCGGCTGGGGCGGCCCGAGCGCGAGCGCCAGAACGCCGCCGAGCGGCATGCGTTCGACCGAGAGTTGGCCCTCGATCTCCGCTGGCGCGGGCGCCGCCGACTTCCCGGGGGCTCCGCCGGAAACCACCTCCTCGGCGCGAGCAATATCGGCGTTCGCCTCAGGCACGGTCTCGAGCGGCTTGGCAGGCTGATAGGTCAGGTCGCCGCTCGCCTTGACCCCGGCAATTGTCGCCGCAAGCCGTGAGAAACCCCATCGAGCGCCGCGCAAGGTTGCATCGAATCCGATATCGGCGGGACCGAGCACGCCGCCATTGGCGGGCGCAAGCCCAAGAGCGACAGCAAGCGGGGCGAGGTTCGGCGACTTGGCTTTGGCGGAGCCAAACAGCTTCGCGTCCCCGCTCTCCGCATTAGGCAGGAAGCGCCCGCGCCACGTCAGGTCCGCTCCGGCCAGCTGCGAAGTCGCGTCGACGTCGTAACCCTTCTCCCACCCCCCGTTCGCATTCACCGCAATATGGGCGCGGCCGCCTCCCGACGTTGGCGTATGCACGCCAAGCTGACGCAGGAGGGCGCCCGAGTTTGGCGAATCGAGGGTGACGGTGAGCGCGCGGGCAGCGTCGTTCGGCCGCGGATCGAGGGTGGCTGAGAACTGCGTTTCACCCGCTGATCCATTGGCTCTGAGGGAATCGATTGTAGGAACGCCGCCAGCATCGGTTGCCGCGCCATGAGCCCCGAAGGTGAGCGCAGCCGGCGAAAGCTCGCCCGCCCGCGCGACCAGTGTTCGGCTCCAGTCGCTCGGAGCCGCACGTGAAACCAGCACCGCGAAGTCGTGCAGGCGGTCGGCTCGCAAGTGACCGGTCGCCGCAGTCGAGTCGGGACCGATGGCGCCCTCGACGTCAAAAGAGGCCCCATCCAGGCCCGCCACGCTCAGCCGCTTGAGGGTGATATTCGGCCCGCTCTTGGCTACGTTCAGCGCGAGCGAGCCGCTGTCGATCTGCGTTTCGCCGACGCGGGCGATATGCAGCGAACCCGCCCTGAGTGAAAGCGAGAGGTCGAGATCGCCGATCAGATTCCCTGCCGCGAGGCTAGGCAGCTCGTCGACGTCGAGCGAATCGCTGGCGAGATCGACATCGAGGCGGCCGGGTTGGCCGCCATCGGGTCCTTTGAACGCCAGAACGCCGGTCAGCGTCGAGCGGTCCAGCGTCAGCTTGAGGTTGCGTCCCGAGAATCCAGTCGGTGACGCTTCCACCGCGGCCGATAACGACGCGCTGCGATAAGGGAGCGCATTGGCGAAAGCGGCGACCTTGTCCACAGCCGGCGGCGCGCCCAGGCTCGCCCACTCGCGCAGCAGAGCGAAGTCGGCGCTAATGAAAGAGATGTCGCCACGGAACTTGGCCTCTGCGCCGGTCTCCAGGTTCCCATCCGCGCGCAGGCGGCTTTGCCCCGGAAGGCCGAGGTTGAAAGCGAAATTAAGGGGCGCGCCGGGCGCAGACTTCAGCGTCGCGCTCGCGTCGGGCAGGGTCTGCGACCCAAGAATGATCGGCTGGGCCAAAACCTGCGCGTCGATCGTCGTCTGGTTCTCACGGCCCTGAAGCGCCGCGGAGACAATGCGGCTAACAAGGGTCACGGCGCGCGCAGGCGCGACCCCATCCTCGCCCTTGCGACGCATGAGCGAGTCGAAATTGACCTGTTTTGCCCTCAGCGCGACGCTGATTTGGGCGGGCGAGCCGAAAACCAGTTTGGCGTCCCCATCCGCCCGGATCCCCCGTTCCTCTGGTCCGAGACGAAATTCACCCCGTCGAAGGGTTGCCTGGTCGAGATCGATGATCACGGGCCCGGCGATCCGCCAGGGCGTCGGCGCGTCCTCGCCGGGCGCCGTTCCTGTTAACGTGGTTGCGCCGGCGAACCGAAGGCCGCCAAGCCCGGCGGCCGGGTCGCCTTCCAGCGCGCCATCGAATACGGCCGCAGGCCAGCCGGGACCGGCATCCACCGAGAGGCGAAGCGGCGTTCCTGCCGGCCCAGGCTTTTCCGAGGCGAGCCTGAAGCCAACGGGAGCATTATCAGGACCTGAGAATTGGCCGCTGAGACGCGCCGGCCCGTCGAGCGACGGCGCGGCGGCATCGATCTCGATGCCGGAAATCTCGGTTCCGGAGCCGGCGCCGACAATCTTCACGCGCCCATCCTGCACGCTCAGGCGGTCAAACCCGGTCGAGTGGAGGCCCGCCATCCGTAGCGGGGGCAGTCGGAGCGCGCCGTCAGGCCCGCGCGTCAGAATCAAAACGGGCTTCTCGAGACGAATGTCGGAGAACCGGATCTGCCCGCTCGCAAGCTTGACAAGCGCGAGCTCCAGCCGAGCCGATGCAAACGAGAGCTTCGCCCCGTCGGGGCCTGGCGCGCTGACCAAACCTTCGCCCAACGCCAGATAGGGCGTCGGCAGCACCCTAAGTTCGACTGGGCCGGTCAGGGAGACATCCGCGCCGGTAATTGCGCTGAGCCGCGCCTCGATCTCACCGCGCTGCGCAGACCAGTCGATGAGATACGGCGCGACGAGCGCAACCGACATCAAAGCGACGAGCGCGATCGCGACGATGGTCAGGACATAGCGCACAGGGAAATGACTTCCACTCCGCTTGGACGAACTGTCGCAAGAACGATTCGGCGACCATCGCGATTCAAAATGCCGCGAAAGTATGACCTTGACAACAAAAGCGGTCTCTTATGGTTCGCGCGGCCCGTGCGCCGGGCGTGGACCCAGTTTTCCGGAGACCTGACGCTTGCCCCTATCGACGCCGAGCGAGCGTTCAATTAGCGTGCTCGGCATTTGGCTGCCATTGCGACCGGGCGCCTCGAGGACCGCACGATGACGTTTCGGATCGCTTTGCTTGGCGCCATCGCCACGGCCGTCTGCTTCAGCCCGACGAATTCCACTTTGGCGCGAGGCATGGCGGAAAACACATCCCGTCCCATGCCGGAATGGGCCAAACGGTTCGGATTCGAGGCCATGTCAACTTTGATCACAATTTCAGCGGGCTCATCCCGACAACCATATCCGTTATTCAGGCTCTTCAGCATGGAACGCTCGAGGCGCGCAACGAAGACGTCCGGTCGACGGATCCGGAATTTCGTCGTGCACGTTCACGCGATCGTCCTGTGACGGAGAGCGGACGGGTCGCGAGCGCCGCCGACGTGGTATGTGTTGACGGCGCCGTGGTAACGCTGGACATTGGCGGCAAGGCGTAAGTCACGCGCCCAAGCGCCGCTTCGGGCGCGCTGTGAATGGGAGGCGACCCATGGACCTTCGACTGACCGAAGACGAGATCGCATTTCGCGCCGAGGTTCGCGCCTTCATGCGCGACAATCTGCCGGCCTCGATCCGCGAGAAGATGGTCGCTGGCCGGAAGCTCTCCAAAGACGACTACGTGCGTTGGACGCGTATTCTCGCCGCCAAAGGCTGGGGAGCCCCGCACTGGCCGCAGGAATGGGGGGGCGCCGGATGGAGCCCGGTCAAACTGTCGATCTTTCTTGATGAGACGCAACGCGGTAATGCGCCTGAACTGATTGCGTTCGGCGTCAGCATGGTCGGCCCGGTGATCTATACCTTTGGCTCCAAGACGCAGAAACAGCGATTTCTGCCGCGCATTATCGACCTCAGCGACTGGTGGTGCCAAGGATTCTCGGAACCCGGCGCGGGGTCCGACCTTGCGAGCCTAAGGACCAGCGCTCGGTGCGATGCCGACAGTTGGGTCATCTCGGGTCAAAAGACCTGGACGACTATGGCCCAATACGCGGACTGGATTTTCGTACTCGCGCGGACCAACACGCAGGCGAAGAAGCAAGAGGGGATTTCGTTCTTCCTTGTCGACATGAAGACTCCTGGGATTACGGTGAAGCCGATCCAGACGATCGATGGCGGCCATGAAGTCAACGAGGTCTTTTTCGATGACGTGCGCGTTCCGGCCGACGCGCTTGTCGGCGAAGAGAACAAAGGCTGGGACTACGCCAAGTTCCTGCTCGCCAACGAACGCAATGGCATAGCCCGTGTCGGGGTCTCGAAAGCGCGTCTGGATCGGGTGCGCCAGCTTGCCTCGATTCCGGTCTACGGCGCCGGCCCGAAGATCGAGGATCCCTTCTTCCGCGCCAAACTCGCAGAGGTCGAGGTCGAGCTGAAAGCGCTCGAAATGACCCAGATGCGGGTAGTCTCGGCCCCCCGCACGGGTAAGCCAGATCCCGCGTCTTCGGTGCTCAAGATCAAGGGCTCGGAGATCCAGCAGGCGACCACGGATCTCTTGATGGAGGTCGTCGGACCTTACGCGCTGCCCTATCGAGAACCCGACGACATGAGCAACGAGCCGCCGGTCGGCCCGGATTGGGCGTCGCCACTCGCGCCGATTTATTTCAACAACCGCAAGGTTTCGATCTATGGCGGATCGAACGAAATCCAGCGTAGCATCATCGCCAAGGCGATACTGGGGCTCTGAGACAGATGGACTTCGAGTTCAGCCCCGAACAAGAGCAGCTGCGCGATAATGTCGCGCGGCTGATGAAGGACCGTTACGGATTCGAGGCTCGCAAGACCTACCAAGTCAGCCGGCAGGGCTGGAGCGAAGACCTGTGGCGCGATTATGCCGAGATGGGTTTGCTCGGCGCGCCCTTCGCTGAGGAAGACGGCGGCTTCGGTGGCGGCGCGGTCGAGACCATGATCGTGATGGAGCAATTCGGCAAGGCGCTGACGCTCGAGCCTTACCTTCAATCAGTCGTCCTGTGCGGCGCGTTGTTGAAGCACGGGGCAAGCGAGAAGCAGCGCGCCGAACTGATCGCCGCGATCGCGGCGGGCGAGCTCAGGTTGAGCTTCGCGCATATGGAGAAGCAGTCCGGTTTCGATCTCAACGATGTGGCTCTGAGCGCGGTTAAGGATGGCGGCGGCGGATTCTTGCTGAACGGCGAAAAAACGCTCGTCGGCCAGGGGGACAGCGCCGATAAGCTTATCGTCTCGGCGCGCGTTAGCGGCGAGCGCCGTGACCGCGAGGGGATCGCCCTTTTCCTTGTCGATGCTAGCGCGCCAGGCGTGAGCCGGCGCGGCTATCCGACCCAGGACGGACAGCGGGCGGCGGAAATTGGCTTCGCCGATGTCCCCGTCCCGCCCCATGACCTTCTGGGCACTCCCGGCGGCGCGCTGCCAGTCATCGAGCGGGCGGTCGACGAGGCGATCGCCGCGTTGTCTGCGGAAGCCGTCGGCGCGATGTCCGAGGCGCTGACGATGACCGTTGACTACCTTAAAACGCGCAAGCAGTTCGGGGTGACAATCGGCTCGTTCCAGGCGTTGCAGCATCGCGCCGCCGATATGACGGTCGCGCTCGAGCAGGCGCGCAGCATGATGTATTTGGCCGCGATGATGGCGGACGAGGACGACGCGGAGGAGCGCGCCAAGACCATGTCGGCGGTGAAAGCGCAAATCGGCCGGTCGGCCAAGTTCATTGGGCAGCAAGCGGTGCAAATGCACGGCGGCATCGCGATGACCTATGAGTATAAGGCCGGCCATCTGTTCAAGCGCCTGACCATGATCGATACGGCCTATGGCGACGCGGACGTTCACGTGCGCCGCCTGGCCGATCGCACCAGCCTGTTCGCCTGACCTTGTCGAACGCGGCGCGCACAATCCTTATCACCGGGTTCGAGCCTTTCGGCGGCGAGACCATCAATGCCTCATGGGAAGCGGCGAAAAAGCTCGAGGGCTGGCGCCACGGCGATGCGGTGGCGGTCGCGCGCTTGCTGCCCTGCGCTTACGATTCCTCGGTGAAGATGCTCATCGGCGCGATCGAGACGCTTCGGCCGGATGCGCTTCTGATGACCGGTCAGGCTGCGCGCCGTGGCGTCGTGTGCGTCGAGCGGTTCGCGCATAATCTTGATGACGCCACCGCGCCGGACAATGACGGCGCCCTGCGCAGAGGGCTCAGGATCTCCCGCGGCGCGCCCGACTGGCTGGAGGCGGGAGTGTCAGTCAGGACAATAGTGAGCGCCATCAACGAGACTGGAATTTCGGCCCGCGTGTCGCGGAACGCCGGCGCATTTGTCTGCAACCATCTCTACTTCGGCGCCTTGCAGTATCTTAGCGGCAAGAGATCACAGATCTCTGCCGTTTTCGTACATCTGCCAGTGACTCCCGAGCAGGCGCCGCAAGGGGCAAGCGCAAAGCGGCTCACGCCAAACCGAGCAGCTGACGCGCTTCGCGCGGCCGCGGCCGCGATGATCGACCGGACGGAAGACGGCGAAGCGGCGTGACGAGCGCGCCGCTCTATCTCGGCGTCGATGGAGGAGCCACCCGCTGCCGCGCGCGGCTGCGGGACGCCGACGGACGAGCGCTTGCCGAGGCGAACGGCGCGGCGGCCAACATTCATGTCGATTTCGCCGCCGCGGTCGCCGCTATGCGCGCGGTCGTCGACGGAGCTTTGGGAAAGGCCGGGCTCGGCGACGGCGATCGGGGGCCGATCGCAATGGGACTCGGGCTCGCCGGGTTCAAGCAGGGAAGCGACCAGACGCGGGTGGCGGCGGCTTTTCCCGGTTTTCGTCTTGTGTGCGCGGCGAACGACGCGACCACCGCCTGCATCGGCGCGCATGCCGGCGCCGACGGCGGGCTGGTGATCGCCGGCACCGGCTCGGCCGCGATCGCGCGCGTTGGGGCTAAGGAAACCATCATTGGCGGACGCGGCTTCGCGCTCGGCGACGACGGGTCGGGTTCGCATATCGGCCTCGATGCGCTGCGTTCCGCCATGCGCGCGTTTGACGGCCTCCAAGTGGCGAGCGCGCTGACTGACGACATGCTGGCCGAATTTGGCGGCGATCCGGTCGCGATGATGAATTGGGCCCTTGAGGCGAAACCTGGAGATTTCGGCGCATTCGCGCCGCGCGTGTTCGAGCATGCGGGAGCCCATGATCCGATTGCGCTCGGGATCGTGAACGCCGCGGCGGGCGCCATCGGCGATTTGATCCGCGGCGTGGTCGCCCTTGGCGCGGAGCGGGTCGCGTTGGTCGGGGGCATGGGCGACGCCATGCGTCCCTATTTCAAGCCCGACGTCGCCGCGCGACTCTCGCCCCCGCTATACGACCCAACCGACGGGGCGATCCTGCTCGTTGGCGGCGCCGTGTCGCCTCAAAGGGAAGCGGCGCGATGAAGGTTCTCTACGGCGCGCGTATCTTCGACGGCGAACGGCTCCGCGACGATTGCGCGCTCGTTGTCGAGGGCGAGTCGATCCAGGGGCTCCCCCGCTTCAACGACCGTCCGCGCGGCGGCGAGCAGGTCGATCTTGGCGGCGGGATCTTAAGCCCCGGCTTCGTCGATTGGCAGATCAATGGCGGCGGCGGCGTGCTGTTCAACGCCAATCCGACCGTCGAGGGAATCTCGGCGATCGCCGCCGCGCATCGGCACGCGGGCGTGACCGCCTTTCTGCCGACCGTGGTGACCGACGCGCCACGCGTGCTTGCCGAGGCGCTGGCCGCCGCTCGCGAGGCGCGCGAACGCGTGCCGGGCGCGCTCGGAATCCATGTGGAAGGGCCGTTCATCGATCCCAAGCGCAAGGGTGTGCATCCGGCCGAATTCATCCGCACTATGAAGGACGAAGACGCCAGCGCGCTCATCGCGGCCCATGCTGGCGTTATGGTCGTGACGCTCGCGCCCGCCTCAGTCCCGATGGATTTCATCGCGCGCCTGGCGAAAGCCGGGATCATCGTCAGCCTCGGCCATTCGGACGCGAGTGCGGAGGAGGCGCAGGCGGTGTTTGGGGCCGGCGCGAGCGCGGTCACCCATCTCTACAACGCCATGAGTCCACTCGCCTCGCGCGCGCCCGGCGTCGTGGGGGCGACGCTCGCCGATCCGCGCATCCTCTGCGGCCTCATCGCTGACGGCGAACACGCCCATGCCCTCGCTTATCGCGTGGCTTTGGCGGCAAAAGGACCGCGCGGAATCGCGCTCGTGTCCGACGCCATGCCGCCCGCCGCGGGCGGCCCGGACGTGTTCGAATTGCAGGGGCGGCGGATGACCCGTGTCGGCAATAAGCTGACCGCCGAAGACGGAACGCTCGCCGGCGCGGCGATCACCATGCGCGACGCCGTCGACTATGTCGTCAACGTGCTCAAGGTCCCGCTCGCCGACGCGCTGATGATGGCGACGCTGACCCCGGCGCGACTGCTGCGCGTCGACGACCGGATCGGCCGGCTCAAGCCCGGCCACCGCGCCGATCTCGTGCATCTGACCGACGATCTTCAGGTCAGCGAGGTGTGGGCGGGCGGCCGCGAGATGAACGAAGTCGACGCTGCGGCGTAGCGGGCCTGCAAGGGCCGGCGCAAAGACCTGCGCGCTTACGGCACAAATGGGGGATTATCCCCTTGACACAGGTACGGCAATGAGCTATGTTTTTCGGCATAGGAGTTCACTTCCATGCCGATCGTCCCGCCCCGCAAGCGCAAGCGTCCTTCGAAAAAGGGGCAGAAGGAAAGCAACGTTCAGGCGTATTCAGTTCGAGAGTTCTTCGCTGAATTCCCAAATGACGACGCTTGCCTAACGCGAATCATGGAAGTCCGATTCGGGCTGCGCCACGTATGCCGCAAATGCGGCAAAGACTCGACGTTCCACAAGCTTGCGAACCGCAAGGCGTTTGCTTGCTCGCATTGCGGCGACAACCTTTATCCGTGTGCCGGGACGATCTTTCAGGACAGCCGGACGCCGCTGCAAACGTGGTTCTATGCGATCTATCTCTTTATCGCGACGCGCCACGGCGTGAGCGGCAAGGAGCTACAGCGGACGCTCGGTGTGACGTACAAGACCGCCTATCGCATTGGCATGCAAATCCGCGACCTCATGGGCAAGGTCGATAGCTTCCAAGTCCTGAAAGGCCACGTCGAGATTGATGAGACGTATTTCGGCGGTTATCGCCCGCGCTCGCAGGGCGGGAAAGACGCCAAGACGATCATTATGGGAATGAAAGAGCGCGGCGGCCGGATTGAAACCAAGATCATTCCGAACGTTCAGACCGCAACGCTGCGCCCCATCGTTCTTGATAGTGTCGAGAAGGGCTCAACGGTCTCGACCGATGAACTGGCGGCCTACAAGTTACTAAAGGGCGACGGTTACATTCACGGTGCGGTTGACCATTCGCGCGACGAATATGCTTGGAAGGATCACGCTAGCGGAACCACGTTCTCGACCAACGGAACCGAGTCATTTTGGAAGCTGTTCAAGGACTCAGTGAACGGCACGCATATCCATATCAGTTCGAAACATCTTGACCGCTATCTCGGCGAGTTCTCTTTCCGCTCGAATTTCCGCCAGATGCGGAACGCGATGTTTGATCTTCTGATTGCGTCGCTGTAGCAGCTTCGCCAACCAAACGCTCGAACTCTAGCCGATTAATCGGACCAACCCCAGCCGCTTCTTGCTCGGCAATGAATT
>Ga0208480_1000903_pt1 | contig 11040 bp, 10 predicted proteins | sample NGESurshal092012_4_FD_184485 | JGI IMG/M metagenome (GOLD analysis project Ga0208480, IMG submission 184485) | Arctic peat soil microbial communities from Barrow, Alaska - NGEE Surface sample F53-1 shallow-092012 (SPAdes) | ecosystem: Environmental > Terrestrial > Soil > Wetlands > Peat ... | reverse complement strand
CCTCGTAGCCGCGCACGGGGAGGGCCCCGAGCAGCAGAGCCTCACCGACGGCGTCTCCCGCGGCTTCACGCACGGTGTCGGAGACGATGAGTTGCGAACCCACCTCCTTGTTGAGGCTCTCGAGCCGCGACGCCAAATTCACCGTGTCGCCGATGACCGTATATTCCTTGCGGCGCGGCGAGCCGACCGTGCCGGCCACGGCCTGGCCGATATGGATGCCGATGCCGAGGCGGATCGGCCAGGGATTGCCGACGTTGCTCGCGTCGATGGCGCTCAGCATCTCGCGCGCCGCCTCGACGGCGTTGACGGCCTCGAGAGGATCGTCGATTGGCGCGCCGAAGATGGCGAGCAGGCCGTCGCCCAGAAACTTGTTCACGATGCCGTTGTGCCGGTCGACGGCGTCGACCAGGATTTCAAAGACGGCGTCGAGACGCTCGACGACCTCGGCCGGCGTTCGACTGCGCGCCGCGGCGGTGAAGCTGCGGATGTCGACGAACATGACGCAAACCCGCCTCATTTCGCTGAGCTCGGCCGCGCCGATCGCGAGCAGTTGCTCGACCACCCGTGGCGAGACATGTTGACCGAAGAGGTTGGTCACTTCGTCGCGGGCCGACGCCGCGGCGAGCGCACGCCGGAAATGGCTCTTGATCGTCGCTCCGACAGAACCCGCCAGCACGCCGGCTGCCAGAAGAACGGCGCTGCGCGTCAGATGAAAGCCGATGCTCAAGTCCGGGTCCTCGGTTTGCCAGTCGAGATGCAGAATGACAAAAGCGAGGACGAAGAGTTCGACCGCGGCGACCGAGCCGGTGAAGGCCGACAGCGCAAAATCAAGCCGCAGCGTCGAGAGAATGATGAAGAGGAAATAGAGAAGCGCCGGCCACGTTCCGAAAACGATGACGGGCGCGGACAGATAGCCGGCGAGAAGATAGAGCAGCACCGTCGGAAAGCTCGTTTCGACGAGTGCGTTCGCGTAGCGGCCGAAGACCGGATAATTTCGACCGCGACGAAGGAACATCGTGACCAGGCCGGCGGCGAACAGTTCGTAAGCGATGAAAGCCGAGAACGTCGTCAAGGCGGCGCGCTCCGGGAGTCGATCGTGATAGATCGACCGGACAAAGCCAGGGGCGAACGTCGCGGCCAGGAGGATGAGAACCAGGATCAAAGCCTGCAAGGCGGCCAGGATCAGCATCCGGCGCCGCTCGCTGATGAGAATTTCGCGGTTCAGGTGGCGCTGAAACGTGATGTCGGCGGGGACAGCGGGATCGTCCATCTCGATTCTTTCAGCGTGCCGGTGAACGGAGAAAGCGGGTCGAGGCCGCCTTGCGACAGCGATCCTGCCTACGGCCTATTCTTGCCGATGGCAGGACGCTTTTCGGCCCCTGCTTGCGTCGGCGATGGGCCTTGTGGAGTGTGCCGAGATAGGCTATGTACGCCAAATCGAGTTTCGGCCGGACGACTTGGCCTCGCCGCGCGCTACGCGTCGGACTGACGACCTTCTTCCTAAATCTCGATCACTCCGAGCCGGCTGCGCAATTGCGGGCCTATCTAAACACGTACCTGAAAGAAGTTACCATGACGCAAGGAACCGTAAAGTGGTTCAACAGCCAAAAAGGCTTTGGCTTTATCCAGCCGGACGATGGCAGCAAGGATGTGTTCGTTCACATCAGCGCCGTTGAGCGCGCCGGACTCTACAGCCTCAACGAGGGACAGAAGGTTACTTTTGACCTCGTCGCGGATCGAAAGACTGGCAAGTCCTCGGCGGATAACCTGAAGGCCGCCTGATCGGCAAAGCCTGACAGCATAGCGCCCTGACCACGGATGTACTGGCAGGGCTTATGTGGTTCGAAATCCCGCGTCCGGCTTGCCGTGCGCGGGTTTTTGTTTTTGGGTTCCTTTGGTCGCAAGCGCATAGTCCGGGAATGAGGTCTGTTCGCGGCGGCTGTCGAGGTGATGCGAGACGCCGAGCCCTTGGTCCGGCGACGGCGCCTCCCACCCGCGCTAACGAGAAGGCCAGAGAGGCCGCCAAATCATGACTCTCCACAAATTCGTGCTTGGGCAGGCTGTCGATTTCGACGGGAAGCTCCCATCGATGTCGAGGCCCAGGGGCCCTTTTGAGATCGTGAGCGTGTTGCCGGTCGAGGACGCCAGCTCGCTCACCTATCGCGTCAAGAGCCAGGCCGAGCCATTCTCGCGCGCCGCCAAAGAAAGCGACCTCGTCGCCGTGGACACGCCGCCGAGCCAACGAACGACGGCGCCGCTGTCAGCCGATCCCGTGTCTCGAAGATGGTTGCCCCGGCCGGTCCGATCGCGGTGACGACCTCGATCAACTTCGGTCCGGTCTGAACGATCGAATCGGGATCTTGGCCTCGTCGGTGGAAGGCGAGTGGGAGATCGCAATGCGAGCTGCCGTGAAGCGCCGCTTCAGCCGGCGGCGGCTACTGGGTCAGCTCAAACCGCGCGGTGACGGTCACGGTCAACTTGGTCTCGCCCGCCTCGATCGGCGTCGGGGCAGGAGCGCCGGCAGCATAGGCGCGCGAAAAGGCGACGGGCATTTGGCGGCCGGCTTCTTCCGTGAGCACCATCAGCCTGCCTAGTCTCGCGCCCCCGGCGTTGGCGTAGATCTCGGCCTTCCGCCTGGCGTCGGCGACGGCAAGCGGGCGCGCCTTATCAAGCAGCGCGCTCGGATCATTGTGGCCAAAGCCAATGCCGTAGATTGAATTGGCGCCGGCGGCCACGGCCTTGTCGAGCAGCGCGCCGAGATGGGGAATGTCGAGAAGCGTCACACCGACGTTGTTGCTCACGCTATAGCCGGTGATCGTCGGCGCGCTCTGTTGGCCAGGTGAGGGCTGCGAGAAAATCGGCGAAATCGACATTTCTGAGGTCTGGATGTCGGCGGGAGCGACCCCCTCCGCCTTGATGAGCGACACGAGCGCATTGGCCGCTTTTGCATTCGCCGCCATCGCCTCGCCCGCCGTTTTTCCCGTGTTCGTGACGCCAAGCGTCAATTGGACGAAGTCAGGCGCGGCGCTGACGCTGCCCTCGCCGCTGACTTCGACCCATCGGTCGTTACTGCTGTCGTTCGAGTGCTCAAGCGCCCGCGCCGGCGAAATCGCCGCGAGCGCCGCCCCGAATGCGATGAAAGCCAATCTGAGCCGCATGGGCTTCCTCCCGGTCCAAGACACCTGTCGCTTAAGAGGGATCAGAACGCAATTGCTTGTTCGAGTGATGACCGTTTGGCCCGAAACGGCCAACGCTCGATCGGCTTGCTACGTCGCGGTTCGGCGTCGAGGGACCGTTCAATCAGAGAATCTATTGGCGCAAGCGATCCGTCGCGCCTTATCCAGCGAGCGGCCCTTCGGCGACGAGCACCACCTTGCCGACATGGCTTCCGCTTTCCACGTAGGCGTGCGCCGCGCCAGCCTCGGTCAGGGGAAAGGTCTTGTCGATGATCGGCTTGATTTTGCCAGCTTCGATCCAGGGCCAGACGCGGGCTTCGACGGCGGCGGTCACGCGCGCCTTTTCGTCGGCTGAGCGCGGCCGCAGCGTCGATCCGGTGAGGATGAGCCGATCGCGCATCAGGCGCATGAGGTCGATTTCCGCCTTTGCTCCGCCCTGGGTGGCGATGAGGACATTGCGCCCGAGAGGCTTCAGGCAGGCGAGATTCTTGGGCGTATAAGCGCCGCCGACCATGTCCAGAATGACGTCGGCTCCGCCTTCGGCCTTGATCCGCTCCACGAAATCCTCCGCCTTGGAGTCGATCGAGACGTCGGCGCCGAGTTTTAGCGCCGCCGCGGCTTTATCCGCGCCGCGACTGGTGGCGATCACTTTGGCGCCTGCCGCCTTGGCCATCTGGATCGCCATGACGCCGATGCCGGACGTGGCTCCGTGCACCACGAAGGTTTCGCCGGATTTGAGGGCTCCGCCTTCCAACACATTCGCGAAGACGGTAAAGGCGGTTTCCGGCAGGGCGGCGGCTTGCACCAGGCTAAGCCCCTTAGGAATGGGCAAAACGTGCCGGGCGTCGACCACGCAATATTGCGCGTAGCCGCCCCCGCCGAGAAGCGCGCAGACCTGATCGCCGATCGACCAGCGGGTCACGTTTTCGCCGACGGCGGCCACCTCTCCCGCAACTTCCAGGCCCAATGTCTCCGGCGCGCCTGGCGGCGGGGGATACAAGCCCATGCGCTGAATGATGTCCGGCCGATTCACGCCGGCCGCCTTCACGCGGATCAAGAGTTCGCCGGGAGCCGGTTTGGGGGTTGGGATTTTCGCAGCTTTCAACGCGTCGGCTGCGCCTTTGCCCCCCTCGACAATTGTGGCAATCATGGTGTCCGGGACCGAACTCACGCAGGCATTTCCCTTTATGGAGAAGTCCGCGGTTCCGGACTCGAGCGATAGCGGAAGTCGCAATGGCTCGCGCCGCCCATGATCGTCTGGGTCCGTGTCAGCTTGATGCGCGAGTCGTAGCCCTCGCAGAACGCGCCGTCGCGGTTGCAGGAGAGGATGTCGCCGATGTCCCCAAGCCCCATGGCGCGATAGGTCTCCGCGTAGCGGCAGCGTTTGACGTTAAAGTCCAGCACGCCGGGCTTGTCGTCGAGGACCTCGATCGTCAGCGCGTCGTCTTTCGTCCAGAGCGGGAGGATCGCCTTGAAGCTTTCGAGATCCGCTTCACCATCGGCGCGCGCGGCCATTTCGGCGCCTGCGTCGATTGCGGCGCGGCGAATGGCGCGGCGCAGGATCTCGCGCGCTTTCTCTTCCCCGATCGCCTCGCGCATCTCGTCATAGATCGGCGCGATGATCGACGCCTCGATTCTGCGGCGCGCAAGAATGCCAAGCTCGGTGTCGGCGGCCGTTTTCACGCTCTCGTTCATAAGCAGCGAGCCTGCGCCGGGCGCGCGGGACATGTCAAATTCGCGGGCGTTCTCTATGGGCGACTTGACAGGGGTCGGGAGAGGCGACGAGTTATGGCGCCTGCTGGCGGCAGATGGCGCATTGTGCGCCAAGGGAGGAAAGCCATGCCGATCGCTCGGATGGATCATTTCACCATCCTCACGACCAACGCCGAAAAGACGGTCGCGTTCTATAACGACATGCTCGGGTTCACGTCCGGGCCGCGCCCGGCCTTCTCGTTCCCCGGCGCCTGGCTCTACAACGATGGCAAGGCCGTGCTGCATGTCGTCGAGAGACCCTCCATTCCGGAAGGCGGCGGTGTGCTCGATCATATCGCTTTCTGGGGTACGGACCCGTCGGCCTACGTGGCCAGGCTCAAGGCGCGCGGGATCAAATACGACTTGAGGCGCTTGCCTGAGAACGGCCACGCCGCCGGGCTCTGGCAATTGTTCTTCTTCGACCCCAGCGGCGCGCGGGTCGAGATCGACTTCGCCGCGAGCGAGACTGTGGACGGACAGGGGTAGCGCATGCCGCCTCGTCCTGAGGAGCGCCAAAGGCGCGTCTCGAAGGACGTTCGAGTGCGCCGCGCCGCTTGACGCGTACCGGATCATCCTTCGAGGCCGCTACGCGGCGCTCAGAATGAGGATAGGGGATGCATGAGTGGCGACGCGATTGCGTGCTTGCCATCACGTCTCGCCTCCCGCTAAGAGCCGCGACCGAAAGCGGGACATTTCCCGCCAACAGGACTTGCCTTGCGCAACAATTCCATCGTTCAGGTCGGCCAGGGGCCTCTTGCCGCCCGTTTCGGTCCTGCGCTGCCGTTGGCGCTGATCGCCGGGCCGTGCCAACTCGAAAGCCGGGGCCATGCGCTCGAGATGGCTCAAGCTCTCAAGGAGATCGCGGCGCGACGTTCCATCGGCCTTGTCTTCAAATCGTCCTTCGATAAGGCCAATCGAACGTCAGGGTCGGCCAAGCGCGGGATGGGGCTCGAAGCCTCGCTGCCTATCTTCGCCGAAATTCGCGAGACGCTCGGCCTTCCCGTCATCACCGATGTGCACGAGAGCACGCAATGCGCGCCAGTTGCGCACGCGGTCGACGCGTTGCAGATCCCGGCTTTCCTGTGCCGCCAGACAGACCTTTTGATCGCAGCGGCCGAGACCCGAAGGCCCGTCAACGTCAAGAAGGGCCAGTTCCTTGCGCCTTGGGACATGAAGAACGTCGTCGCCAAGCTCGACGCCGCCGGTTTGGCTGACATCCTGGTGACCGAACGGGGAGCAAGTTTCGGCTACAATACGCTGGTCTCCGACATGCGCGCGCTGCCGATCCTCAAGCGCGAGACTGGCGCGCCGGTGATCTTCGACGCCACCCATTCCGTGCAACAGCCGGGAGGGCAGGGGACGTCCTCGGGCGGCGAGCGCGAATTCGTAAGGGTGCTGGCCCGCGCCGCCGTGGCGGTCGGCGTCGCTGGCGTCTTCATCGAGACCCATCAGGACCCCGACCACGCACCGTCGGACGGTCCCAACATGGTGCCATTGAAGGCCTTCGAATCGCTCGTCGCCGAACTGCAGGATTTCGACAAGCTCGCCAAGCGTCACGCCGAAAGCGCCTGACGCACGCTCTTGTCACATGAAGGTCGTGTGACTGATATATATTTGGAGGGCCGGCCCGAAGACGAGTCTGATGGACAAATATCTTTTCAGTTACGCAACCGCGAGCGACCCGCCAATCAAGCGCGGCCTGATCCGGCTCGTCGAAAAGGCGACCGGCCAGCCGAAGTTGAAGCGGATGTATGTCCATAACCAGCGCTTTCCGCGCGTGGGGGAGACATTCTGGCAGGCTGCGGTGCGTTCGCTCGAGCTCGACGTGCGCTACGACCCCCATGCGCTCGCCGCCGTGCCGAAGACGGGCCCTGTGGTGTTCGTCGCCAATCACCCTTACGGCGTGCTCGACGGCACGATGTGAGTGAGAACGACAAAATCAGACCTAACCTTGCTCACGAGCCAGGCGATGACGACGCCGTCGAGCACGCTTTGCGTCCCGAAGCCGAGTGAACGCACCCCAAATGGGCTTGTTCCTCTTCGCGTGGTCCCCAGTCAGCCGCGGCCGTGATAGGGCGCCACGCCCTGATCGGGAATCCACACCCCTTTCGGCGCCTTGCCGCTCTGCCAGAACACATCGATCGGCATGCCGCCGCGCGGGAACCAGTAGCCGCCGATTCTGAACCAGCGAGGCTTGAGCAATCCGACCAGGTCCTTGCCGATGCGAACAGTGCAATCTTCATGGAACGCGCCGTGATTGCGGAAGCTGGAGAGATAGAATTTCAGCGACTTCGATTCGACGATCCATGCGCCCGGCGCATAGTCGATGACCAGATGCGCAAAATCGGGCTGCCCGGTCACCGGGCACATCGAAGTGAATTCCGGCGCGGTAAAACGGGCGACGTAATCCGTGTCGGCCTGCGGATTGGGGACGCGGTCGAGCGTCCTGGCGTCGGGCGCATCCGGGATGTGCGAGGGGCGCCCCAAATGGGCCAGGGCGGGCTGCGGTTTTTTCATCGGCCCGTTTAGTCCCAAGCTCTTTCACCTGCAAGACTGGGGCGATGAAATCTACCTCTGTTGCCCGCCGCCGAATTCGGACGAAACGTATCCGCTAAGCCGAACACAGACACCGTTGGATGCCTGCACGCCAGGAAAGCCGGCGACGTTGCACTTCGTGGCCGCTTCCGCCTGCTTCGGCTTGTCGGTGTGGTGCTGCGACGGCAACTCGGCCGCCTGCGCGACAACGGCTGTGACGACAGTGGCGACCATGGCGAGGGCGACGCATCGTTGAACAATCATGAGGTTCCCACCGATCGGCGCCTGCGACACTGTGGCCGAATTATAGTCGTGTCAGTGCGCATAGACGCCATATTGGGCGGCTATGGGGCAGGCGGCAAGCGGCATTCAAGGCGGACTTGCAAGGCGGGCTTGCCACTCAGCGTGCAATCGTTGAGGAAGACAGGGGCTCAATCTGGGATCGCGGGAAGGCATGGAGACTTCGCCTGCTTTTGCACGCCCTTTCGCACATCGCTCGGTAGGGCTTTCGTGGCTCGGAGGCTTGGCGCTGCTTGCGGTCGCCTTCTACGCGGCGATAGCGCTGATGCAGCCAATCGTCGCCGCGGTCGCCGGCGCCTGTTCATTGGCGCTGTTGCGCTGGGCGCGCGCCGAGCGCCCGTTCAGCCCGGCGCTGATCGCATTCGACGCCGTAGCCTTCGCGATCTTCGCGATTCAGCGCAACGACTCGATCGGCTTTTGGCAATTACCCGGCCCGTGGGCGGACGTGCCCCGGTTCGACATCGCCGGCGCGGCGATCGCGCTGATCATCTATGCCGGCGGTTCGATTCTCGCGCTCATCGGCGGCTTTCGCGGACTTCGCCTTATCGAGGCGGTAGGCCTGATTGCAGTCCCGTTCTTGTTCAACCTCTTGCTCGCGATTGGCGCCGACTGGCACATGGCCGAACTCGGCGCCGCCGTGACCGCGCACGCCAATCTGCCGTTCCCAGTGCAAGTCGTCATCGGGCGCGCGTTGACGCTTTGGTTCATCGGCGAGGCGATGCTGGTTCTGATCAACCTGATCAGCGTCAACCTCCCGCCACGCTCGATCCGCACGCACGCTGTGTTCGCGTTGAGCGGCGCCGTCGCGGCCGCTACGCCTTTGTTCGCCAACGCGGCGCAATGGGTCGCTCAGCCAGTTCTGGCGATCTTTTTCTCAAGCTTATGCGCTGCGCTGGCTCAAGCCGGCTTATGGGCGATCGTCTATCTTCTGACCGGCGTTGCTCTCGATTGGCTCGCCGGCCGCCCGCAGCGCTCCGAGGTGGTCTGGGAACATTGGCGGACTGGCTTCATCAAGGGCGCGATCTACGGCGCGCTGTTCATGGGCCTTATCCTCATAGCGGCACTGATCCTGAAAGCCCCCGGCGCGGCGGCGATTCTCGACGGCGGCGCGCTGCTGGTTGGTCCGCTCATTGGCGCGCTCCTTTTTCCGCTCGGGCAGACGATCGTGGGCAGCGCCGATGGGACGGCGCCCTTTTTCGGCAGACTGAGCGCCGCCTATCGTGATCCGCGAGGACCCGTGCGCGGGCTTGTCGTCGGGCTCGGCTTCGCGCTCGCCTATCGCGCCGATCTGGCCGCCTATGACGGCGGCGCGCGCTTTCTCGCAATGGCTGCGATCGGCGCGCTTTGTTACGGCGGCGTCGACCTCGCCTTCGACGCAGGAACCGTGATCCGTGGCGGACGGAAGACGCTGCAAAGCTGGCGACTCTATGCGCTTGGCGTTGTGCTCGGCGGTGTGGTCGCTGGCGCGCTCGGCTGGTACTTCGATACGGCGCAACTGCATGTGGTGATCGACAAGTTCTGGGCCTATGCCGACGTCAACTACCGGCTCGACGGCCGCAAGCTCGGCGATTTCACCACCTATCCGATCTTCAACAAATATGGCTCGATCAATCTCGGCGAGGTCGCGGGCGGGGTCCGGCTGTTCTGGACCGAGTCGGTCGCGGGCGTCATCAACTGGTCGCTCGCCGCGCCGCTGTTCTCGATCAACTACGTTTTGCTCGACGCTGCGCTCAAGCGAAGCTTGCGCCCGATCAAGACGCTTCTGAGCCCGGCAGGCGTCGAGGGCCTGGTGGAGCAGGGGGTGCGCGTGTTGCGCTGGGGCTTGTGGATGGCCCCGGTCATCAACTCGTTCCTGCGCCAGTCGCCAGACCCGACCTGGTACAATCAGGACGGCGCGATCCGCACGGGCGTCGCGATCGGCGCCAACGCAACCCAAAGTCCGGCGGACTTCCGACAGTTCAGCCTCGCGATGTTCACCGGCCTTCTCGCCTATGACTGGCTGAGAATCCTCATCTGGTTCGACCATATGGGGCTCAGGGTCGCGACGCTCGTCAATCTGTCGTTCCTCGGCGGCGACCGCGCTGACGAAGCGGCGGCGCGATTCGTCGGCCACAATGGCCGCACGCGCGCAATCCCTGACGGCATCCGCCGCTTTGGCACCTGGGCGCCGCTGCTCATTCCGTTTTACATCCCCCGCGGGCCCGAATGGGACAAGGCATGGACAGGCGCCGAGACCCTTGCGCGCGGCGGCGGGCCAATGCCCGATGCGGTCAAGACGCTGGCCTTCGCCTATGGCGCCTCAGGCGCCGCGATCGCCGTAGCCTCCGTCGCGGCGTTTCTCAGGGAGCGCGCCAAGGTTGGGCCAGCGGGGCCGTGGCTCGATGGCGCGCCGCTCGAACTTGCGCGGCGGCCGGAACGCTATGCCTTCAACAACGGCGCGGTGGGGCTGGAGATTCAACGCGACGGCAGGGGCGCCGCGTTCGTGATGGGCGCCGAGCGCGGCGGTTTCGCAATCGACCTTTTTCGCCGACCGCTCGATCCTTACCAGGCGCGCGGCCATTTCTTCTACGTATGCGAGGAAGACGAGGTGCCCTGGTCGATCGGCTTTGAGCCGGCGCGGCGCGCGGGCGACTATAGGATCGAGGAGCCAGGCTTCAACCGTCTCGCGATCGTCAACGCGCTGAACGGGATCGAAGCGCGCATGGAGATCGCTCCCGATCCCGAGGGCGCGATCTTGAGCTGGCGCATCAGGCTCGAGAACAAATCGGGGCGGCCCCGGCGACTGCGTCTTACCAGCTTCTGCGAGATCGCGGGCCATGAAACCGGCGCCTACGCGAAGGATCTCGATTTCGCCGGCATGCACGTCGAAACCGTGTTCGTGCGCCCGCTCAACGCCATTCTCGCGCGCAACCGGCTTTTGCGCTCGGCGCGGGCCGATCGTGGCGAAGCCGCGTTCTTCGCCGTCAAGCCGGGCGCGGGCGCGGAGCTCGTCGGCTATGAGGATTCACGCATCCGCTTTATCGGCGAAGGCTCGCTCATAAAGCCAACCGGGTGCGAGCGGTGGCGCTGGCGCAAGCTCGATGACGAAGGCAAGGTCTGGCCCTTCGATCCCGCCGCGAGCTTCACGCTCGAGGCGACGCTCGGTCAGGGCGAGACCGCGGAAGCAGAGTTCATCGTCGGCCGCTCCGACAATGCGGTATGGGCGAGCGCATTGATTGCAAAGCGGCTCGGCCTCCCGTCTCTTCCGGAACCGGAGCTGCAGAAGCGTCTTTATGAA
>Ga0208480_1000902_pt1 | contig 11044 bp, 9 predicted proteins | sample NGESurshal092012_4_FD_184485 | JGI IMG/M metagenome (GOLD analysis project Ga0208480, IMG submission 184485) | Arctic peat soil microbial communities from Barrow, Alaska - NGEE Surface sample F53-1 shallow-092012 (SPAdes) | ecosystem: Environmental > Terrestrial > Soil > Wetlands > Peat ... | reverse complement strand
CCCGGTGCCGGAAAGGATTCTGGAGAGCGCTTCGGGCGGTGCCAAATCGCCCACGGCACCGCTGCTGCGTACGCCTTTGAGCTGATCACTCGGAACAAGCAGCTTAATCCCGGACTGCAGACTGTAAGCATCAAGCGCCGTTTCCAGAGAACCACCAGGCACATTGAAAACGGTTGCGTCGCCCGACGTTGCTGCAAGAGATGCACAAATCGCGATCGCAAAACTAATGTATTTTATATTTAACATTTCTTTCCACTCCAAGCATCCGTCGATTCCGCTTTCAACAAGAGTCTTTTCTTAGCGCGAGATCACGATCTCGTCGCTGTTTTCGCTGACATGCAGTCCAAGGAAGTTCTGCGCCATGCGCGCAAACGCACCCACGTCATTCGTCGGCAGTGAGGCGTTGATGACGCGCGCGCCAGCTTCGGAATCCGCAATGACGATTTTGCGGTGATTGTAGCGATTATACTCGTCGGCTACTTCCACAAGAGTTGCGTGATGGAACACGAGTTCACCGTGTTGCCAAGCGAGCTCGCCCTCCAATTCAGGCTGCGTTCTCCGCACGACGGAGAATCCATGCGCCGATGCAACTGCTTCGTCGCCAGCCGATAATATCGCGATATGATTTTGCGTGCGTCCCGCAATACCGGATTCCAGCCGCGCGCGCCCCTCGATAAGCGTAACTTTCAGTCTGTCGCTATCATTGCGAACAAGAAATTCTGTTCCGAGATCGGTTATACGACTGTCAGCGGCGACAACGATGAAGGGATGCGCTGTATTGTGTCTGACGTGAAAAACAGCTTCACCTTGAACAAGCTCGATTGTCCGATAGTGCGTGCCCGCCTCTGCGCGTACGACGGTAGCGGTATTCAGGTCGACCCGAGAGCCATCCGCAAATTGAACGCTTTTCTGCTCGCCTATTGCCGTGGCGTACACTGTTGAACGCGGCGGATAAGCGAGATAGCCCACCACTCCGGAAAATATCGCTACCACGAAGATCCCAATTCCCAATAACATGCGCCGTCTGCGCACTGTCGAAGGAACTGGCTCATCTTGCACGGAAGACCGCAACACCGCGAGGCGGTCGGCGCGCGTCCATACCGACTCCAACCGCCAATAGGCTGTGCAATGCGCCGGAGATTCATCGAGCCAAGTATTGAGCGAAGCTTGGTCGTTCGCTGTCCAATCGCCAAGATTGAGCTCGATAAGAAAATCCATCGCTTGGGCATCAACATCTATCGCACTCTGCCGCAATTCGGCCTTTGTGTTCATATCGATCATGCGGTTCTCCGGGGATCAAGCGGTTCGCGCAGCACCAGATCGGCGAGAGCACGGAAACCTTCGCTAAGCGTTCGCTTGACGGTGCGTTCGGACATTTGTGTTCGAATCGCGATTTCGCGGATCGAAAGCCCTTCGATCTTCTGCATCGCGATCACTTTGCGATCACGTTCCGGCAGCTTTTCTAGAGCTGTGTGCAATCTGCGAAGTTCCTCGCGCGCGATAAGCACACGGTCTGGCGAAGGCTCCTCAATCGCGACGTTGAGAAAATCGAGATTCTCGACAGATTCTATCGATACGATTTGCTCGCGTCTGACCCGATCAATAAGCAAATTGCGCGCCGTCGTGAAGAGAAGAGCTTTCGTCTGCCGAGGAATTTCATTTTGCGCCGCCACGCAGACACGCATGTAAACATCTTGACGAAAATCTTCGATATCGGCCCTCCCACGACCGCTACGGCTCAAGAACTGAAGTAGCATGCCCTCCAAAGGCAGCACTTCGCGTACAAACCATGCTTTTATTCCAGACGCATCTGTCTCGTCCCGAGGCCCGTTTGCCGTGGCGACATGATTTATGTCCGGCGGTTCGACCATCGCTGCGATATTTCCCCGTCCGCTGAGCCGACCCTCGCATATTGAGACGAGTGGCACCCGCAGGAGTGCCAAAAATCTTTAACTTGGAAGAAAATTGCCGCCAGTGCGTCGGTATGGGTTTGGAATTTCAAAGCTCTTGGGTCGGCTCGATGAAACCCGATACCCAAGCCGGGCGGACGGTCGGGCAATGAAACCTGTCGCACTCAAATTACCTTTGGCCACAAGAAACCTGTCTTCGATGCTCCTTATGCGTTTCTTGAAATCTTCATCCGCAGTTTCTCGATCATGGCTCCCAGTCGGTTGTTCGGTAACGACCCTATCCTCCGAGCCCATTACGGAAATTCCACACTGACGCTAGCAAACGGGCCGTAGAACCCGTCATTTTCCGATTTGCGCGTATCGATGCCGCCATCAATCGCGCCAAAGAAGAAGTCGGCGCGGTAGCCGAGGCTGACCTTGAAATTCTCGATGCGATAGGACGCACCGGCGAAGCCTCCAACATTGGGTACGGCGACGGTTCGCGTGCGACTATGGCCGGCAGGAGGATTCTGATAGGCGACGAAATATTGTCCCGTAAACACAAAATGGGATGCCGCATAATGCGCGGATTCCTGATGTTGCGCGCGCGCTTTCTGTCTGCCGAACAGCAGGGCTGCGTTGGCACCCCAATCAAATATGACCTCGCCGTTTTTTGAATTGCCGACTAAAGGCGTCGAATTGTTCCATGAAAGCGACGGTCCAACGCCATGGAAACTGCGCGAGGCTTGTCCCGTCGCATGATAGGTATGGAAATAGGGAAGGTGAAACGTGGCGTGAAAGGTTGGAAGCGATAAAGTCTTGAATTGTAGATTTGGTCGAGACCTCACATCGAATGTTGCATCGGACGAAAACTGCGCGAACCGCACGCCCAGACTCAAAATCGATGAACCATCTCTCCCGAACATTCCCAAGCCGACATCCTTGCCGGCGGAAAAATCCAGAATGCCCTGGCTTTCCCGATGACTGACATGCGTATCGGAAAAATTGTTTATGCCGCGAATATTTTGATTGGTGTTCGGAACACCATATTTGTAGGCGGTCTTGAACGTTTTGTAGGTTTGGTGATGAACGTGCCCAACGTTACTCGATCTGCCGAAACGGGCAGATGCAGAAAATACCCAATCTGAGTTCTCAGGCTGGAATACGACCTTGCCTTCTTCGCCAAAGCTGAAGGAGGGTGGCTGCTGCGCCTGTAGCGGTGTTGACGATTGCAGAACGGAGGACGCTTGGTTTACCGCCAAAAATGCAGGCGCAAACGCTTCGCCCTGTCCATTGACATGTTCCATCTGCCCGCCGAGTTCGATCCAAATCGTGGGGCGGTCTGTGTCTTCGTCGGCGGCCCGGGATTCGCTTGCTCCGTAGACACCCATAAGCAGGGCCAAAGCCGACACGGTGGTCAGCAATTGCAGGCGGAAATGCCTTTTTGTCTTCTGTGCGCTCATCAATTCGCTCATGGCTTCCCCCTTACCAATTCTTTGTAACGCGGATGCCGATCAATTTCGGATCGGTCAGGAACACATTGGTCGTCAGCCCGCTATCGTCGCTGTTCAAGAAATCGCCGGTGATGGCCGTCGTATCGAAGACGTTCTTGTCGTAAAGCATCACTTGCCAGCCATTCTGGTTGGTGAAGATGAGCGTCAGGTTGACGTTGGTGTAGCCGCGCAGGCGATCGTATGGATTGTCGTTAAACACGCGCGCCCAGGAATAGTCCTGCCAGTAGTAGTCGCCGCGAAGCGTTCCTGCCCAATCGGTCGAAAGAGGCAGCGTATATTGTGCGCCGAACGAAACGGTGAAGGGCGGCGCATTTGGAAGCTTGTTGCCGCCTAAATTCTTGACGAAGCCTTCGCCGTTGTTTGGCGCTGTCGTTGGATCGAAGCCGATATAGCCACTCGGAACAGAAAAGGGGCCGTTACCCGCTGCTGGAGGATTCGCCGTATACGGATAGAGCGTAACCGGGTCCAGGTGCTCATTGTACGCGACTTCGCAGGCGAAGGCGGAACCCGTATTTCCATTGTTTCTTGAGTAGCCTTCCTCCAACAACGCCACAACGACATAGGTGGGCAGAATACAATTGGAGGCTTGCGTCGGGAACGGCTTAACCACCATCCAATTGGAATGATTGGCTGCATCCGTGCGGTCCATCAAATCAATGGCGCTCTGACCGTTGGCGATTTTAGTATCTTCCCATCCGCCCGCGAAATTGAACCGCAAGCCTGGGATCGGCTCATAACTCGATTCCAGTTCCGCGCCTTTCACCGTGGCATTGAAGTTCAGATTGATCGAGGTGCGATCCACAATTTCCGAAATCTGATAGCTCTTATAATCGTAATAGAAAACATCGCCATTGAACGTGAGAGCGCCATCGAGCGCGGTATTTTTGGAGCCCAATTCGAACGCATTGATGAATTCCGGCTTGAAGGTCAGCGGATGAATGGGTTCCGCAATATCGCCAGCACCAAACTTTACGAACTCCGCTCCCGGTGGGTTGGCGCCGCCCGCTTTATAGCCGCGGGAATAGGAACCGTAGATGAGCGTCTGATCGGTGAAATCGAGCTTCGGCGTCCAGTTCGCAACGGCGCGCCCGGTCAGTTCGTCCCATTGCTGATTCACCACATCCGTAATGGGATATCCGTAACCCTGCGTGATGACCTGGCTTGGGATATCGGTGAAATGCTTTTGATCTTCCGTCCAGCGCAGCCCGCCCGTCAGCTTTAGATCGCTGGCAATGGTGTAATAGGCTTCACCGAACCCGGCATAGGAATTGAGTACATAGGGATTCTGGCTAAGGAAATAATTGTGCCCTTCATTGTTGAGGCTGCCGATCGGGTTCGAATCGGCATAGAGGCAACTCTGAAACGGTTCGCCGCCGCCCAATTGGGGATTTAAATTTTGCCAACCACCCGCGAAATGGCTCTCCCGTAAGCATCCGCTGTTGTCAGTGGTGGTGTAGCCATCGCCTCCGCCAAACGTGCTATGCGAATATACTGTAAAGGAATTGATGAAGACGTAGTAATTTTCTTCGGTTTCGTAATGAAGATAGTTTCCACCGATGCTGAAATTGAGCGGGCCGCTGAAACTCGAAGCCAGCCGGAATTCCTGGCTCAATTGCCAGGCATGTTCATCGGACAGGTCTTCAGCGACAAGGCGGTCGCTGCAGCCCAGCTGCGGATCACAGAAAACAGCATCCGGGTAACAATTGTCAGATGTACCTGTTGTGCAATGAGCACTGGGAGGAAGACCGCTTCCGCAACCCGTATCTCCGCAAAAAGAAAGACCATTCGGATCCGGAAAGAAACCGATATCACCGATGTGATTTTGAGGTCCAAAATATATGAATATGCCCGGGGACGTGTTGAACCGGTTGTAGTCTTCGGTGGACGAGAGAAAGTCCTGATTGTATCCGGTCTGCGACGTGAAGGTCAGCGACTGTGTGACGGCGTAGTCGGCATTCAACTCAAGCGTATCGTTCTTGGCCCGATAGCGTGGAGTGAGTGCCGACTCGATCACGCGCAGATTTTGCGATTGTGTCGTGCTGGCATAGGGATCGAGGTGTGAATTCGCCTGGCCACCTGTGCCCAGCAAAATTGCATAAGGAAGCGAGAAACCGTATGGCACCTGGAACGCATCGGGCGAGTAAAGCGAGGACGCTTCGCACCCCTGGCTCAGATAATCCGCGCCTAAAATGAAGGGTTCATCCAAGTCGCCAGGGGATACCGGCGCGCCATTGACCGATGTCGGTGGCTGAGAGGTTTTACAAAGTTGCTTGGCGGTGCGCATCCGGTCGTCATCTTCCGAGAAATGCTCCCAGACAAGCGTGGTTGTCAGTTTTTCGATCGGCTTAAAGCCGAGCGTCACGCGGCCTGACCACAGGTCGCGGCCGTCAATGCGAGAATCGGTGAGTTGATTGAAGGAATAGCCCTGCCGCTTGGTCCATTCGCCCGCGACACGCAGATCGACGCGGTCATCGACGATAGGAACATTAATCATGCCTTCGAAGCGGCGATTGCCGTAATTGCCTATGTCGGCAGACGCCATCGCCTCGAACTGATCGGACGGTTTGGCGGACACAAGGTTGACCACGCCAGCCGTCGCGTTACGGCCATAGAGCGTGCCTTGCGGTCCGCGTAGTACCTCGACCTGGCTTACGTCATAGAATTCCTGCTCGAAGAAGTGATTGCGGATGAACGGAATATCGTTGAACGCGACAGCCACGGCGGGATCGGTTGTCACCGAAATTGCTTGTGTACCAATGCCACGAAGCTGAATGGAGTAACCAGAAAAATTCGTTTTCGTGAACGTCATGTTCGGGACTTGTTTTACTAGATCTGGCCCCCCCGCTGTCTGCGTGGATGTCAATTGCTCTTGTGAAAGTGCCGTGATCGAAATCGGAATATTCTGCACATCGCCCCCGATCTTCGACGAGGTAACAGTGACGGTTTCGAGCGCCGCGCCCGATACCGTCGGCGCGGAAGCAGCGGCAATATGCATTGGCGCTAAATTGTCTCTCGTTGTTTTACCGGGAACGATCATGACACCGCCCGAGATGTCCTGTGCTGAGACGAACCCTGTTCCTTTTAGGATGCGTGAAAGGGCCAAATCCGGAGGCAGCTCGCCTTTTACGCCCGGGGTCTGAACGCCCTTCACGCCATCCGTCAAAACAACCAGCTGTACGCCTGACTGGGCTGAATAGGCGTTCAAGGCCGTCGCCAGATCGCCGCGAGGAATGTTGAACTCAGTCGCGCAAGCGAAGGTCGCAGACATAGTCGCGCCGAACGCAATCGCAATGATAAGCCTTAATGAATTCCACATCATCACACTTCCCCCAATAAGTCATCCCAGTTCGCGTCGATCTCAACGCGAAATTTGTATATTCCCCTCGGCCCGCTCTCCGTGCAGTGCAAGCAGATAGCGAGTCATGCGCATAAATTGGTCTGGGTCATTCGCCGAAAGCGTCCCGGTAACGGAGATTTTGCCAAGATGCCGGTCCGCAATCACAATTTTCCTGACGTTATACCGATTGATCTCGTTCGCCGCTTCCGCAAGCGGCGTACCGTCAAAGATGAGTACGCCACGCCGCCAACCGAGTTCATTTGATATTTCGTGAGGCAGCTTGCGTGTAACCGACATAGCGGTTGGAGTGGCGACAACAGTGTCACCTTGGGAAAGGAGCAGCGTATGGGCACCCTGCTGTTCGGCGGCCTCATCAAAGCTAACACGGCCTTCAACGACGGCGACTTCGAGGCGAGCTGAATCTTGTCGAACTATGAATTTCGTGCCGAGATCGGTTACGCGCCTGTCGCCGACAAACACGACAAGCGGGCGGTCGCTATCATGCACGACCTCAAAATACGCTTCGCCTTTTTCTAGCCAAATAATGCGCTCATTTGAAGTATACGAGACACGCATAGCGGTGTCCGTGTTCAGCTCAATGCGGGAACCATCCCCAAGCATGACGGCTTCGTGGCCGCCGACGCTCGTTGCGTAGGCAATTCCTCGCGGCTGTGATTGGTAAATCCAATAGCCAACGGCAATGGCGATAGCTGCAATTCCCGCCGCGGCAATCCGAACCAGAAAAGGACTTCGCCGTTCCGGAGTTCTTGGGGGACGCAATGCGACAAGTTTCTTGGTGCGTGCCCATGCTCCCTCAAGCCGCCAATATGCAATCTCATGCGCTGGCGATTCAGAAAGCCAAGCGTCGAAATGCACCTGATCAGTGTCGCTCCATGTCTCAAAATGTCTTCGTTGAAACCAATCGGACGCGCGGGCTTCAACGCCGGTCGCGCCCGGAGCATCAAGATCGTCGCCCAAACTCTCGCTCACGGTCTGCTCCGCATACTTTGGGGTTCGCCGTAAAGCATGTCGGCCAAGCTTCGAATCCCACGTTTGAGATAGTGGGAAACAGCGGATTTCGTGATACCCATTCGTATGGCGATTTCCTGGGAGGATAATCCTTCAACTTGCGCCAGAACTACCGCTTCGCGGTAACGCGGTGGAAGGCGGTTGATCGCCGACTGCAATCGCCGTAGATCATCACGTGATGCAGCGGTCCGATCCGGCCCCGGAACATCCATCGCGATATTAAGTGCTTCCAGATCGGTTACCGCCTCTATAGGGACGACCTGTTCCTTGCGGACTTTGTCAATGACGATGTTGCGCGCGATCGTAAGCAGGAAGGGCCTTACCGGATTTGGTCGCGTCGTTTTGGCTGCCTCATAGATGCGAACATATACATCCTGCTTCAGATCAGCGAGATCGCTTTCATTTCGCCAATATCGTTGCAAGAATTGCATCAGCGTGGCTTCCAGCGGAAAAACTTCACGAATAAACCAAGAGCCCAGATCAGGCGCAGTCACAACCGAGCTCGAACGGAAGTTCGCGGTAATCTCAAGGCTAGTGTCCGGTATGTCAGCCATTCCCCGTTCGATTGCCTCTCGACGGTTGCAGCCCAGAACCCATTATATTAAACGAAAGCTGGATCACCGAGTTGACGCCCTTCTGTTGAAAATTTTTGGTTCGGGGAGATAGCGCGGGAAATATCATGCTACCGGGTTTTTGTGTTCGCCCGCCTCTACCGTTAGAAGCGACCCAATCGTGCGCACACTTATTGCGCGATGTGCCAGTCGGTCGGGCAGACGCATTTTTCTGTGGTTACGAAATTTACCCGAGTAATGCCGCAGCATGCTCGCCACAGACTATCCGTCGCCGATAGCCATGTTGTCCACAGCGCTCGAGATGAAGCCGGCTAATTGGCGTTGCGCACAGGCTAGGTGTTCAGTCTCAAGGTGTAAAGCGGGTTTAGCCTGAACCTTTTCGGCTGTTTCGTCCAGATTTGCAGATGTACTCGCATGCGGTGAGGCCCCTCAGGGTCTTGAGGCGCTTGGCGAAGTTGTAGACCATGAGGAAGGCATGGATGTGTTCCTCGAGTTGGGTGTGCGTCCCGTAGTGGTAGCGTTTGACGGTCGCCTCCTTGAGCGTTCGGTTCATGCGTTCGACTTGGCCATTGGTCCAGGGATGGTTGGGTTTGGTGATCGTGAAGCCGATTAAGCTGCTGTGTCGGGTGCGCGTCTCTCAAGAATCAGCACGTCTCTTAGATAAGTTCTCGGCGTCCATCTCATCGCATCTTGTAGCGGCTCCGGACCGCCCAGGAACGGGAGCGAGACTATCGGGCGGAGCGTTGCCTCCCCACAGCCCACTATGGAAACCCAACGCTAATGTTGACGAATGGACCGTAGAATCCACGATTTTCCATGCGCGCGGCATCGATGCCGCCATCTATTGCGCCGAAGAAGAAATCAGCACGATAGCCGAGACTCACTCTCACATCGGAATAGCGAGCAGAAAGGTCCGCAAAACCACCTAGATTGGGCACAACGACCGACCGCACCCGATTGAAGCCTGCCGCGTTGGTATGGTGAGCAGTGGCGCCGCCGGTGTAATTTGGACCACCCCCAAAATGGCCGCGGATTACGCAGCCACAAGCAACTCCGCCGCCAACCTCATTATTCCAATTGGTATTGTTGTAGGTTTTTGCCGCGGTTTGATGGTGTCCGCCCGCCTTCTGCCGCCCAAACAGAATGGCGGCATTTGCGCCCCAGTCGAATGCTAACTCCCCGCGTTCGGAAGTACCCGCAAAAGGCATCGACCCATTCCATGCCACGGATGGTCCTAACCCACGAAAACTTCGCTGGCTATCGGCCGTGGCGGCGAAATCATGGAAATGGATAACGGCATTGTTCCATGCAAGTAACTCCGAAACGGAGGTTATAGGCTTCGTCGGATATTGTACGTCAGGTTCGGCGTGCATACTGACGTTCGCATTGGAGTCAAACTGGGCAAAGCGAATCCCGGCGCTAAACACGGATGAGGTATGTCCGCCGAAAACACCGATTCCGATATCCTTACCCACCTGAAAATCGAGAACAGCATGACTCTCAGTTTGTTTCGCGGTGGCGTCCGCAAATTTTATATGCTGCGAGGGATAAAAGGTTCCATACTTAAGATATTTCCCTGGAAAAGTAGGAAGTGAGACCTTTACCGGCACTCCGGCATTGGCTGTTTGCTGGTGTCTATGCCGGTCGAGCATCGAACGCCCATACAGAATTGAAGCCGAGAATACCCAATCACTGTCGTCGGGCTGGAATGAGATTTTTCCTTCTTCGCCAAGGGAAAATGTCGAAGGCTGCTGAACATTCGTGGCTGATAGAAGATTCTTCTGTGCTATCGACGCCATGAACGGAGGCGAAAACACTTCCTGTGAACTGCCCATCTGCTCCAGTTGACCGCCAAGTTCAATCCAAACCGTTGGTCGGTCAGCGTCTTGATCGGCGTGGGCCTCGATTGGTCCGTAAACCGCTACAAGCAAAACCCACGCCGACACCGTGGTCAACAATTGCCAACGAAAATCATGTCCGGCGTTTCGCGTATTCATCAAATCGCTCATCGTTTTTCCCCTCACCAGTTCTTCGTGACACGGATGCCGATCAGCTTCGGATCGGTCAAAAACACGTTGGTCGTCAGACCGGTGTCATCGCTGTTCAGGAAATCGCCGGTGATCGCTGTCGTGTCGAAAACGTTTTTGTCGTAAAGCATTACTTGCCAACCATTCTGATTGGTGAAGATCAGCGTCAGGTTGACATTCGTGTAGCCGCGCAGGCGGTCATAGGGATTGTCGTTGAACACGCGCGCCCAGGAATAATCCTGCCAATAGTAATCGCTGCGCAAAGTGCCAGCCCAGTCGGTCGTGATTGGCAGTGTATATTGCGCGCCGAATGACACGGTGAAAGGTGGCGCGTTCGGCAGTTCGTTTCCACCCAGATTCTTGTTGAAGCCCGCGCCGTTGTTCGGTGCGGGACCGGCGCCATTGTCGGTTGCGGTTGGGCTGACCGGATCAAAGCCCGGGTAACCGGCCGGAACGCCAGCTCCAAGGGGATCAGCTACATAGGACGCGTTTGTGACCGGATCGATATGACCCGTGTAGGCCGAACTACAGGCATTGCTGAGACCGTCTCCTCCTACAAGAGGAGCAACAACATAGATTGGTAAAATGCAGTTGGACGCCTCCGTAACGAACGGTTTGACCACAATCCAATTGGGATTGCCTGCCGTACGATCCATCAGATCGACAGCCTGATCCC
>Ga0208480_1000901_pt1 | contig 11051 bp, 13 predicted proteins | sample NGESurshal092012_4_FD_184485 | JGI IMG/M metagenome (GOLD analysis project Ga0208480, IMG submission 184485) | Arctic peat soil microbial communities from Barrow, Alaska - NGEE Surface sample F53-1 shallow-092012 (SPAdes) | ecosystem: Environmental > Terrestrial > Soil > Wetlands > Peat ... | reverse complement strand
TCGGCCTCGATTGGGAAGGGGAGGCGATCAGCCAGTTTCAGCGCGCCGAGCGCCATCGCGAGATCGCCGAGCAGCTGCTCGCGTCCGGCGGCGCCTATCGCTGTTACGCGAGCGTGGAAGAGCTGCAGCAAATGCGCGAGCAGGCCCGTCTCGAGGGCAAGCCAATGCGCTACGACGGCCGCTGGCGCGACCGCGATCCGGCGGAGGCGCCCGCAGGCGTCAAGCCCGTGATCCGCCTGCGCGCCGCCCAAGAAGGCGAGACGATCATCGACGACAAGGTGCAGGGCAAGGTGGTCTTCGCCAACAAGGAGCTCGACGATCTCGTGTTGCTCCGTTCGGACGGCAATCCGACCTACATGCTCGCCGTCGTCGTCGACGATCACGACATGGGCGTGACGCACATCATTCGCGGCGACGATCACCTGACCAACGCCGCGCGGCAGACGCAGATCTATCAGGCGCTCGGCTGGGGCATTCCCGTGATGGCGCATATCCCGCTCATTCATGGGGCCGACGGAGCCAAGCTCTCCAAGCGGCACGGCGCGCTGGGCGTCGACGCGTACCGCGCCCTGGGCTATCTGCCGGCCGCCCTGCGCAACTATCTGGCGCGGCTCGGATGGAGCCACGGCGACAAGGAATTCTTCTCCACCGAAGAACTGATCGACGCGTTCGACCTCGGGGCGATCGGGCGCTCGCCCTCGCGCTTCGACTTCGCCAAGCTCGAGAATGTCAACGGCCATTATATGCGGGCGACGAGCGACGACGAATTGTTCAACGCGCTGATCGACGCCCTGCCCTATCTCCCCGGCGGGCCAGCGGTCGCGGCCAAGCTCGACGAGCATAAAAGCGCGCAGCTTCGGGCGGCGATTCCGGGCCTGAAGGAGCGCGCCAAGACGCTGGTTGAATTGCTTGACGGCGCGGGCTTCCTATTCGCGACACGGCCACTGAAGATCGATGCGAAGGCCGAGGAGATTCTCGCCCGCGGCGGGGGGCTCCATCTCAAGACCCTGCTGCCGCGCCTGACCGCTCTCACGGAGTGGAAGGCGGCAAACACAGAGGCTGTCGTGCGCGCCTACGCTGAAGAGGAAGGCGCAAAGCTGGGCGTCGTTGCGCAGCCCCTGCGCGCGGCGCTGACCGGCCGCTCGACCTCACCGGGCATCTTCGACGTGCTCACGGTGCTCGGGCGCGAGGAGAGCCTCAGGCGGATCGCCGATCAGGCTAAGAGCGCGCCCTAAGGTTTGTCATGGCTCTCGCTTCGCGGCGACTTTGGGCAATCAGCCGCACTCGCGAGCCTCGGAACGGGGTCGCGGTCCTTTGCGGGCGCCCCGCCCCTTAAAAGCAGTGGCATTGAACATTTTCTTGACAATGTTCCTATTTTGTTCTAACATCATGTCTCCCGGGTGACGCCAAGCCTTCCGATCCATTCGCACTTTTGAGGCCGGGCAGCTCTCGCCCGCCGGAGCCCGTGAGAGGCGTTCAGTCGAAGGGCAAAAAAGGAACGAGCGAATTTTGATTTTGTGACAGGTTTCGGCAGCCAGGCCTTTGAAAAGGCTTGATCGCCGCCAAAACCGAAGCAGCCGGCGAGCGTGACGGCCCGCGAGCGCGGCGGAATAGGCTGGAAATTCTCAGGCGACTCGGAAATGGCCGCAAGTCATTGGAATCGCTAGAAACCGACTCGGAAATGGCTTGTGCCCGGGCGGAAGCGGCTTTGACGCTTACTCCTGCGGAATAGCCAGCGGCTCAACCGGAACGGCGGAAGCCACCGGTCCCGGCCCCGCGCCGTCGCGCTGGTAAATGTCGGGACGGAACTGAACGACACCGTCAGGCGTCGCCCAGGCGGTCACATAGATCCAGTAGACATTCACCGGCTGCGTCAGCTTCACGTTCTGCTGCTGGCCGGAGCGGATGACCTCGTCGATCTGGTCGCGGTTCCAGCCCGGATTGTCCTCGAGCAGCCAGGCGACATAGTCGCGCACGTCCTGCACGCGCACGCAGCCCGACGAGACGAAGCGGAAGTCGTCGCCGAAGATGCCCTTTTCCGGCGTGTCGTGCATGTAGACGCCATAAGGGTTCGGAATGTTGATGCGCACGAAGCCCAGCGCGTCAACCTCGCTGCCAGGATCCTGACGATAGCTGAAATGCGTCGCCTCGTCGGAGTTCCAGTTGATCGAGGATGGAGAAACCTCCTGCCCGTCCTTGTCGAGGATATGGATCTTCTCCTCAACGAGATAATTCGGGTCCGCCTTCATCTTCGGAATCAGGTCCTTCTTGATGAGCGAAGGCGGCACGTGCCAGTAGGGATTGAAATTGATCTCGGTCGCCTTGACCTGCATGATCGGCGACTGACGGTCCATCCTGCCGACGCCGGCGCGGTGGTGCGAGTGGACGACCCCGTTCTCGACCGTCTCGACGGAAGCCCCCGGCAGGTTAACGATCACAAAGCGCTCGCCAAGGTCGCCGGAATACGAGCGCAGGCGGACGAGATTCGTCTGCAGTTGCTGGAGGCGGGCGGCCGCCGGCACGTTGAGCGACGTGAGCGTATCCTTGTCGACGACGCCGGTCCGGTTGAGGCCGTTGCGCGCCTGGAATCGCTTGACCCCAGCCTCGACGAGCGAATCGTAGACCGATCCCGAACCCGCGACCTGATCGAGGTCGCCGGAGGCGACCAGCCGTTGGCGCAGGGCCTCGACCGCCCCACCCCTCGAGCCGACGCGCTGCTCGGGGCCAGCCGGCACGGTCCCCCAACCGCCCTTGGCGACGACATCCTGATATTTCTGGATCGCCGCTTGCGTGGCGTCGACCGTCGCCGACGACAAGATCGGAGTGGCCTCACGCTGGACGGCCATCCTGGGCGAGGCTTCGTAGCTCTGCGGCCATTCCGCCTGGCTGGCGTCCTGTTCCTCGGCCCTGGACGGGATCGATCCCAGAGCAACGGCCAAAGCGGCGCATGCCGTCGCGCTAAAAAGTGCGCGGCGCGAAAGCCACGAGACGGTCATGCCACGCATCAAATGCAAATCTCCAAGAACGGACAGCTCTTTAGCGAGCCTTAACCGCCCGCGCCTCCAACATTCTGGAGCGCGTTGCGACAACCGCGAAAGTCTCGGCCGTTCCACACGCACCATAGGTCTCACTCGGGCGTTTTTATGGCCGCCCTCTTAACGTCAGGTGAACGCAAAGTGGGGCGCTCCCGCGGAGGGAGGCCCCAGCCCACTTTTTTAGACTTGAAGGCGCCGGACGGCGCGGTCAGAGCTTATACTTGATCTGGTCGGTCCAGTATCGCTCGAGGCGCAGCAGGGAGGCATTCATCCGAACGAAGTCGTCGCCAGGGATGCCGCCAATCTGTTCGATCGTACGCGCATGCTTCTCATAGATCCCAGCGACGATGCGGTGGACCTCTTTGCCTGCCTCGGTCAGGCTGATCCGGACAGAGCGACGGTCGATGCGCGAGCGGGAATGATGAAGGAAGCCGATCTCGACCAGCTTCTTGACGTTATAGGAAACATTCGAGCCGAGATAATAGCCGCGCGTGCGCAATTCGCCGGCGGTCAATTCCTTGTCGCCGATATTGTACAAGAGCAACGCCTGCACCGCGTTGATGTCGGATCGCCCCCGGCGGTCGAACTCATCCTTGATAACGTCCAGCAGTCGACGGTGAAGCCGCTCGACCATCGTCAAGGTCTCTAGGTACAGGCCGGATACCCGAAGCTCAGGTTCAACCCTGACTGCAATATCTTGTGTTTTGACTGCGTTAATCATTGCACACCCGCCTCTTCGCCACTTAACTGCCGAGCGTTCCTTCGGTCTTCTTATGAGTAGAACTGTAACGGAAGCGCGTGAATACGAGTTTAAAAGTCAAGATGAATCCAAAGTTTCCAAGCCGTGGTAAATTTCAATTGAATCAAAGGCTTTGTTTACGTTGACAGGACGCAAACGCAGGGCGCGGGTCACGCTATCAGGCAGGTGAACGGCTCAGGGAACTGAGCGTCAGGCTCGTTCCCGCGCCGCCCGCCAGCTCAATAGGAAATACCCTGCCACCAGCACGAGGTTCAACAGAGCGCCGCCATATCCGATCGCGGCCGCGCGCGGGCTGAGAACAGGGGACGCGGCCTCCACCACCGCGCACAAAAGCCAGATCGCCCCGCCCCAGGCCGCGGCGAGCCAAAGGCCGATCGCCGCCAGCAAATCGAGGCAGGCGAAAGCCACGATCGTCGCCTGCAGAGGGAGCGCCATTGTCGTGAATTGGCCGAGCGCCGGGAAGGCGCCGAGAATGATCGCCCAGTGGAAGAGACCCTTCGCCATCCAGACCCACGCAAGCGTGCGCATGTACCAGATGAGCGCATGCTCCCAGCCCACCCGCGAAATCGCCGACATGAGATCGTGGTCTTTGGTCGGCGCCGGGGATGGGTCGACAAGTTCGATGGCGCCGTCACGGCTCTGGCGCATGATGTATTTCATGCGCCCCGCCCGGGAAACTCGAGTTCGTCGTCGCCGAGGGGAGCGAAATAGGCGTCGACCTCCGCCCGCGACGGCGGCGGGGCCCAACGCGGACGATTGTCCTTGTCGACAATCACGGCGCGAACGCCCTCGTAGAAGTCGTGGCCGCGGCAAATTCGTGAGACGACGCGGTAATCCATCCGCAGCGCCTCGTCAAAATCATTCCTCGCGCCCAACGCCATCTGCTTGAGAACGATCGCCTGGCTGGTCGGCGACTTGTCCAGCATTGCCGCTCGCGCCGGCGCCGCGAAGGCTCGGCCCTGCATCTCCGCCTCGCGTAACGCCTCCAGGATTGCGGTTCGATCGAGACCCGAGAAACAAGCTTCGATCGCTTCTGCCTCGCCTTTCAGAGTTGAACGGGGCGGTCGCGCGGCGAAGCGGACGAGCGCGGTCTCGACCGACTCCTCGCTTTCCAGCGCCTGCGCCAGCGCGGGAAAGGCGGCGCTCGGGACAAAGGTTTCAGCAAGACCGAACGCGGCAGCGTCGCCGGCATCAGCACGCAGGCCGGTCAGCGCGAAATAGACGCCGGCGCGTGAGGGAAGGCGTGGCAGCAGCCACGAGGCGCCGACATCAGGAAAAAAGCCGATGCCCACCTCCGGCATCGCGAATACGAAACGCTCGCCAGCCACCGTATGCGCGGCGTGCATCGCCAGACCAACACCCCCGCCCATAACAATCCCGTCCACCAGGGCGACAATCGGCTTCGGATAGGTCTTGATGCGCCGATCGAGGTGGTATTCCTCACGCCAAAAGGTCAATTGGGCGTCATGATCGCCTGCGCGGCCGAGGTCGTAGAGCCGCCGGATGTCTCCGCCGGCGCAAAAGGCCCGCTCGCCCGCTCCGAGGAGAACGATCCGGTCGACAGCGGCGTCGCTTTCCCATTCGTCGAGAGCGGCCGCAATCAGCCTGACCATGTTCAGGGTCAGGGCGTTCAGCGCCTTGGGGCGGTTGAGCACAATGACGCCGGCGCGGCCACGGCGCTCAACGAGCGCCTCCGCGTCTGGCGACGGCGCCGTCACGCGGGGGCGACCACCGAGAGAACCGCGTCGATCGCCCTGGCGACATCCTGGATCGGGGCCATGCCGTCGACTTCATGCAGGAGACCACGCTCGCGATAGAACGGAGTCACCGCAGCCGTGTCGCGTTCGTATGCCGCAAGGCGCGACTTGAACACTTCCGGATCATCGTCCTTGCGCACAGGCTGGCCGGCCGCGCTCGCGTCCTGGGCGCGGCGGACGATACGCTGGACGAGCTTGGGCGCTTCGACGGTCAGTTCGATCGCGGCGTCGAGCCTCAACCCCTTAGCGGCAAGCATGGTCTCCAGCGCGCGCGCCTGCGCCAGCGTGCGCGGAAATCCATCGAGGATAAAGCCGCGATTCGCGTCCGGCTCATCGATCCGGTCGTTGATGATGCCGACGACGATGTCGTCCGATACGAGGGCGCCGGAATCCATCACGGCCTTCGCCTTGAGCCCGATCGGCGTTCCCGCCGCGACCGCGGTGCGCAACATATCCCCCGTTGATAGCTGCGGAATCTTGAGAGATTTGGCGAGCCTCTGCGCCTGCGTGCCCTTGCCGGCCCCCGGTGGCCCGAGCAGTATCAGCTTCATCGCTTCCGCCCTTTCAACCTGGCCTTTCTGATCAGGCCTTCATATTGATGCGCCTGCAGATGACCGTGAATCTGCGCAACGGTGTCCATCGTCACGTTGACCACGATCAGGAGCGAGGTGCCGCCAAAATAGAACGGCAACGCCGCATAGGAAATAAGCCATTCGGGCAGAAGGCAGATCACGGCGAGATAGAGCGCGCCGAGAACCGTGATTCGAGTGAGAACGTAATCAATGTATTGCGCGGTGCGCTCGCCCGGTCTGACCCCGGGGATAAAACCGCCATGCTTCTTCAGATTGTCAGCGGTGTCGGAGGGATTGAAGACCGTCGCGGTGTAGAAGAAGGCAAAAAAGACGATCAACGTCGCATAAAGGATCAGATACAGCGCGCTGCCGCGCCCCAGCAGCGCCGAGATGGTCGAGAAGATGCCCGAACTCGTCGACCCTTGCGCGAAATTGGCGACGGTCGTGGGCAAGAGCAGCAGCGAGGAGGCGAAAATCGGCGGAATGACGCCGGACGTGTTGAGCTTGAGCGGCAGGAACGAACTCTGTCCCTCGTACATCTTGTTGCCGACTTGCCGGCGCGGATAGGTGATCGGCACGCGGCGTTGCGCCCGCTCCATGAACACGATGAAGGCGACAACGACGAACACCATGATGATGACCGCAAGCACCAGCCCGGTGGAGATCGATCCTTGCCGTCCAAGCTCGAACAATTGCACGACCGCTTGCGGCAATCGCGCGACGATGCCCGCGAAGATGATGAGCGAGGATCCATTGCCGACGCCGCGTGAGGTGATCTGCTCGCCGAGCCACACCAGAAACATCGTGCCGCCGGTCAGGGTCACGATCGTCGAGATGCGAAACAGAAGGCCCGGATCGCTGACGATGCCAGCGCGTCCCTCGAGCCCGATGGAAATGCCGTAGGCCTGGAAGACGGCGAGTATGACCGTCAGATAACGCGTGTACTGATTGAGAATCTTGCGCCCTTGCTCGCCCTCCTTCTTGATCGCCTCGAGCGACGGCATAACCGAGCTCAAGAGCTGGATGATGATGGAAGCGGATATGTAGGGCATGATATTGAGCGCGAACACAGCCATGCGCTGAACGGCGCCGCCCGAGAACATGTTGAACATGTCAAGGACGCCCTGCTTCTGGCCGAGAAACGAGGCCTCGAACGCTGCGGGGTCGATGCCGGGAAGCGGGATGTAGGTCCCGAGCCGGTAGATCACCAACGCGCCGAGCGTGAACCAGATGCGCTTTTTGAGTTCGTCGGCCTTGGCGAAGGCTGACCAGTTGATATTGGCTGCGAGTTGTTCGGCGGCCGACGCCATGGCGGGATTGCTCCGGGCGGCGCCTCAGGAACAGCGCCCCAACTTATGTCATCTCGCTTCCGCCGGCCGAGGCCGACTTTGGCGGAAACGGCCCTAGCATATGGTCGCCGCGCAGGCCAATGCCAACCTCGACGGACTGAGCTCAGGGGGCGGGAGAAGCTTTTTCTTCGCGCAGCGTCTTGAGGCTGCCGCCGGCCTTCTCGATTGCCGCCGCAGCGCTCTTGGACGCGGTCTCGACCTCGAAGGCCGCCTTCGTCGTCCATTCGCCCACGCCAAGAATCTTGACGCCGTCGCGCCGCCGCGTGACGACCCCGGCCTTCATGAGGCTCTCGACATTGATCGGCTCCGCTGCGCTGAGCTTGCCGGCGTCGATCGCCCGCTGAATGCGGTCCAGGTTGACCTCGTTGTACTTAAGCTGTGCGGGCGGCGTGAAGCCACGCTTCGGCAGGCGGCGATGCAGAGGCATCTGGCCACCCTCGAAGCCCTTGATGCGGACGCCCGAGCGAGCCGTCTGGCCCTTGCCGCCACGGCCGGCCTGCTTGCCCTTGCCCGAGCCGATGCCGCGTCCGACACGGATGCGCGCCTTGGACGATCCAGGGTTGTCTCTTATTTCGTTGAGTTTCATGGCCGGCGATCCTTAACGGCTGTCGACGACGCGCACGAGATGCGCGACCTTGGCGATCATGCCGCGATTGGCAGGCGTGTCGGCGAGGCTCGACCTCCGCCCGATCTTGTTGAGGCCGAGGCCCTTGAGCGTATCGCGCTGTGAGCCGGGGCGGCCGATGGCGCTGCCGGTCTGCTCGAGTGTAATGGTCTTGTCGGAGCTCATCGTGCTTGCTCTCAAGAATCGGTAGCGTCGGCTTCGACGCCCTGGCGGCGCGACTGGATTGTCGACACCTTGAGGTTTCGCCTTTGGGCGACCGAGCGCGGGCTGTCTTCGCGCGCCAGCGCGTCGAAGGTGGCGCGCACCATGTTGTACGGATTCGATGAGCCCTGGCTCTTGGCGACGACGTCGTGCACGCCGAGCGACTCGAACACGGCGCGCATGGGGCCGCCCGCAATGATGCCTGTGCCGGCTGGCGCCGCGCGCAGCACGACGCGGCCTGCGCCGTGGCGCCCGTTCACGTCGTGATGCAACGTCCGACCCTCGCGCAACGGCACGCGAACGACGCCGCGCTTCGCGGCCTCGGTCGCCTTGCGGATCGCTTCCGGCACTTCGCGCGCCTTGCCATGGCCGAAGCCGACCCGGCCCTTCTGGTCGCCAACGACGACAAGCGCCGCGAAGCCGAAGCGACGCCCGCCCTTCACCACCTTCGCCACCCGATTGATGTGCACGAGGCGATCGACAAATTCACTGTCGCGCTCCTCGCGGTTGCGATCGCGGCCGCGGCCGCCTTCACCTTCACGCGCCATTGGCTTCTTCCATCAGTCGATCATCACGGCGCATTGCTGAGCGCCGTCCGATTTCGTTGCTTTTCGTCAAAAGTCCAAGCCGCCCTCGCGGGCGCCGTCCGCCAGCGCTTTGACGCGCCCGTGATACATGTAGCTGCCGCGGTCGAACACCACTTTGTCGACGCCGGCCTTCTTCGCCCGCTCGGCGAGTTCCTTGCCGACACGTTTCGCGGCCTCAGTGTCGGCGCCGGTCTTCATCGATTCGCGCAATGTCTTCTCCAGCGAGGACGCAGCTGCAATCGTATGGCCGCGCGCATCGTCGATGACCTGAGCGTAGATCTGCTTCGACGAGCGGAAAACGCTGAGCCGCGGGCGACCGTTCGAATGTGCGCTGACCGCGCGACGCACCCGAGCTTTGCGTCGATCCGCCGTGGTTTGGGAGTGAGCCATTGCCGTCCGCCTCTTACTTCTTCTTGCCTTCCTTGCGGAAGATAAATTCGCCAGCGTATTTCACGCCCTTCCCCTTATAGGGTTCGGGGCTGCGGAAACCGCGGATCTCCGCGGCGACCTGGCCGACTTGCCGCTTGTCGATGCCGGCGACGGAGATTTCCGTCGGTTTGGCCGCGGTGATCGTCACTCCAGCAGGAATGGGATACAGGATGTCGTGGCTATAGCCGAGCGAGAGCTGCAGGTTCTTGCCGGCGATCGCCGCTTTGTAGCCGACGCCGTTGATCTCGAGCTTCTTCTCGAAGCCCTTGGTGACGCCGCCGACCAGATTCTGCACCTGGGCGCGCGCCGTGCCCCACATGGCGCGGGAACGCTTGTCCTCGCCATGCGGCGTGACATGCACTTCCCCGCCATCGATCGAGATCGCAACCTCGCGTGGCGCGGTGAATTTCAATTCGCCCTTCGCGCCTTTGACGGCGATCGTCTGGCCGTCAAGCTTGGCGGTGACGCCGGACGGAATGACGATGGGTTTCTTGCCGATACGGGACATTGTTTCTAATCCGTTGCTTAAACTCGGCGCCGCCTAGAAGACGGTGCACAGGACCTCGCCGCCGACATTGTTTTCACGCGCGGAATGATCCGCCATCACGCCCTTCGGCGTCGACACGATCGACACCCCAAGCCCGTTGGCGACGCGAGGCATCGCGTCGACCGTCGCATAGACCCGGCGGCCTGGCTTGGACACGCGCTCGATTTTGCGGATGACCGGCTGGTCGTCGAAATACTTCAGCTCGATTTCGAACTCGAGGCGGCCATTGCCGTAGTCCGTGGTCGAATAGCCGCGGATATAGCCTTCCGACTCGAGAACGTCGAGCACGTTCTTGCGCAGTGAAGAGCCAGGCGTGGAAACCTTGCCCCGCTTGCGCATTTGAGCGTTGCGGATGCGGGTGAGCATATCGCCGAGGGGATCGTTCGTCGCCATGATCTTTGCCTCCTCACCAGCTCGACTTGACGAGGCCCGGTATCAGGCCCTGATTGCCGAGTTCACGGAGCGCGATGCGCGACATCCTCATCTTGCGATAATAGCCGCGCGGCCTTCCTGTCACCTCGCAGCGATTGCGCACACGAATGATCGCGCCGTTGCGCGGCAGCGCCGCAAGGCGGATGCGCGCCTCGAAGCGCTCCTCCATCGGACGCGTCTGATCATTGGCGAGGTCCAGTAGGCGCTTGCGGCGGGCGGCGAACTTCTTCACCAGACGCTGCTTGCGCAGGTTATTCTCGATCGCACTCTTCTTTGCCATTTATCGGCTCCGTTTTCCGCGTCTGAGCTTGAGGCTCACTGCCGGAAGGGGAAGTTGAACGCCTTCAGCAAGGCCTGGGCTTCCGCGTCGGTCTTCGCTGTCGTGCAGACCACGATGTCGAGACCCAGCTGAGCCTCGGCCTTGTCGTAGTCGATTTCGGGAAAAATGATGTGCTCCTTGACGCCAAGCGCATAATTGCCGCGCCCGTCGAACGACTTCGGATCGAGACCGCGGAAATCGCGGACGCGCGGCAGCGCAACCGTCACCAGACGATCGAGAAACTCGTACATCCGCGTCCGGCGCAGCGTCACCTTGGCGCCAATCGGCATGTTCTCGCGCACCTTGAAGGTCGAGATCGCTCGGCGCGCTCTGGTGACGACCGGCCTCTGCCCCGCGATCAGCGCGAGGTCCGCGGCGGCGGAGGTCACCTTCTTGGTGTCGTTGACCGCTTCGCCGACGCCCATGTTGAGCACGATC
>Ga0208480_1000899_pt1 | contig 11067 bp, 12 predicted proteins | sample NGESurshal092012_4_FD_184485 | JGI IMG/M metagenome (GOLD analysis project Ga0208480, IMG submission 184485) | Arctic peat soil microbial communities from Barrow, Alaska - NGEE Surface sample F53-1 shallow-092012 (SPAdes) | ecosystem: Environmental > Terrestrial > Soil > Wetlands > Peat ... | reverse complement strand
CCAAGTCAGAAGGGGCCGTTGTTGAGGGCGAGATTGCCGTGGCCGCAATCCGCCTCGATCTCCTCGTCCTTAGTCCCATGGCCGAGGGCGCCCGGTACGACCTTGCGATCGACACTGGGGAGCGGCTCCTACGGTTGCAGTGCAAGTCCGCCTGGAGACGTGGAGATGTGCTGGTCACGCCTTGCAACACAAATCGCCACACACCGCGCGGCTATATACGGACCACCTATTCTGCGGATGAGATCGACGGGATCGCAGCGTACGCTGAGGATACGGACAAGTGCTATCTGATTCCAATCCGCGATGTAGCCGGTCGATCTGCAATCAGCCTCAGGCTCGCACCCACGCGGAACAACCAGCTGCTAAAGGTGCGGTGGGCGCAAGACTACGAGTTGAGACCACTCTACGACGAGACTTCGGCCTCACCTCAGATAACCACAACCAGCAAGAGCCGCTAGCACTGAAGACGCTAGGATAAGGCGACTTGGGGCTATAGCTCAGCTGGAAGAGCGCCGCCATGGCATGGCGGAGGTCGTCGGTTCGAGCCCGACTAGCTCCATCATAGATTCAACGTCATAACCGGCGACCTTTGAAAGGTGCTTACTGCACGCTCCGGGCTAAATGCCCCTGCTTTTCCCGCGATGCGTTCAAGGCGGGCCTAAGAGCCAGCCGCGCAGCACACGCCGGGCTGGGGCGTCGGCGATCCAGTTGTGCCGTTGGCCGACAAGTTCCAGCTCCCATCCGGGGTTACGCGCAAGACGATCGACCACCCGACGACGCAGCTCGGACATCTCGGGCGATATCGCTGCATCGAGGTCAGCCACTGCCGGGCGAGCCAGGCGAAACTCAATTGGCCCCGGTAGCTCGCATTCTTCAATATCCATCATTGCCATCAGCAGGGCTAGATACTCAGTCTCAATTGGGCCGGTGCAGGCAACGATGGCGTTGCGTCTGCCGAGCGAGTCACTCTCGTAAGCCAAAGCTCCAATCCCGTTATGCCAGGCGGCACCACAGTTGACGTAGAACGGTTTGGCGAGTTTGCGCCGCCGCCGCTTGGCGGCAATCACCGAACGGCGTGCGCAGAGCACGTTCGCCGAGAGCGCCTCAATCGTTTTGGGTGCTCTCTCCCGCTGAGCCATACGAATGAATCTTGCCTCACTCGCAGACTGGTGAAAAGGCTACGCCGACGCTAGTTTCGACGCGGCTAGTTCCTGTGTAGCTCAACTCATCTTCAGTCGAGCAATACGGTGTGCAGCATATCGCACACTTGGGCCGATTTGCTCGATTAGCTCCTGCACCGTGAAGTCATCGGCGGGCACCGTCACGTCAATAGCCATAGGTTGCTGGTCATGCGGTTGTCGTACACAGACCGCGATTGAGCGCGCGCCGCCGATGTGCTCTTCGTCGCTGACGATCGGCTCCCGGCAATCCAGGGTCTCCAGTTCGTCCAGCAGCTCGATTCGCATGACGTACGAGCGCGGCCCCTGCGGAATGAAATCGACCCCCGACAGTAGACGGCGCCGCCACGACTCAGACTGGCTTGCCAGTAGGGCCTTCCCGAGTGCCGTGCAGTAGAGCGGCGCGCGCGAGCCAAAGCATATTTCCTGGTTGATGAAACGCTGGGCGTGTCTCTGCCCGTACAGGCGGTGCAGGTAGGCAATGCTCCGGTGGTGGAGTGCGCCCATGCAGACGGTGTAGCCGGTCTCCTCGAACAGTTCCTCGAGGACTGCCCGGACGGGCTCCGGTCGGCACAACGAAGCGGTCAACGAGCTGCCGGATTCGGCTGAGCGCGTCGCCAACACGTTGCTCATGGATGGGTGCCGCTGACCAAGTCGCGTGAAGATGTGGCTCGGTCTGAGGTGGACGAGATCGGCCATTTCCACTGCGCCGCACGCTCGGCTTGGCTGGGCGAACAGCAACGGAATTGCCATCGCTGCCTGCAACGACTTCGATGGCTGCGGTTGTCGTAGCTGCATCGAATGAGCCGGTTGACGCTCGCCACCGCTGCCGCTGTGAGAAGGTGCTCGACTCACGCCGATGCGCGAGTCGAGCCGCCCTCTCCTGCGCGGTGAACCAGGACACCTGCGCAATCCCCCGCCAGCCGATATCTCCCCTCCTGCTGACTGACGATGTAGCCGAGGCGCGATAGGTCAACCAGGCAATCCCGCGCTGTGGAGCAGGACATCCCCGTCAGCCGTTCGATGGCAGCCACATCAAGCTCGGCGTCCCCGGTACGAAACTGTGCCAGCGCTAACATGCTGCGCCCGATCGGCGGTTTGCCGCCATCGCCATCCATCGTCATTGCCGCATGATCGATGGAATCTCAACCTTTGGAAAGGCTACGGCGCCCCTAGTCTCGACGCGGCTATGCGACCTTGACCGCCATCCGGCGCAGACGCAGGAGCAAGAGCGCCGGCCTTGCAAACGTGCCGGTGGCTTCCAAGATGAGTTCGGTAGCCGGGCGGGCCGAGGGAGTCCAGGCTTGCTCGTCGGAGAGGTACAGCGCCACCATCGCCGCCAAGATCAGTTGGTGGTGCGGCGGTACCGCTTCCGCTCGCTTGACCATCTCGGTGGCGAGCAGGCCAAGCCGTTCAGTCATTTCATCCTGGGATGCGTAGTAGTCGAGCAGGTTGCGTTGATCGGTCGCCCGATCTTCGGCTCGGTCGATCAGGCTGTCCAGCAGAATGTGTAGCGCCTCAGCCCAAGGCCAGTACAAGGCCTCAATGGCCTCGACTTCGCTCCGCGTCAGGTTCGGGTCGGACGCGGCGGCCAGGTGGGCGAAGATCGCCAGTGAAGAACCGCACGCCGCGCCGATCTCCCACCACTTGAGCTGCAAGCCGGCCGGTTGTTTGCTGGCCCAACGAGCCAGCGCCGGATGATCGCCAGCGCTCGCCAGATTGATTCGGCTCTGGTAAAAGACCACACGCCAGGCGTGGCGCAGGACCGCATCGGCCACCACGGCGTAGGACGGCAAAGCACAGACCGCCTGCCGGCACCCTTCAATCAGCCCGACCAAGTAGCCACCGTCTTCCTGCTGCGCGTGGTGCTGGTAGTAGTCGGTGTGCGGCAGACCCGGCTGGAGCGCCGCGACAAAAGCGTTGTGGAGCCCACAGGCATTGGCAGCCGGCACACGACTCGGCTGCTCCATGAGGGTGTCGGCGTAGTCGAAAACACCTTGCAAGTCCACGAGCAGGCGAGCGACGGAAAAGCGGCCTAAGCGGGGCGTGAAAACAGCGAACGCCGCCGCGCCCTCAAGACTCGCCCACTTCCGCTGCTGCGCATCGAACGCCAGGGCACGCAGGGCGGGATCGGGGATACCCCGCGCGAGCGCGTGCAGCCGGCGAATCTCGTGCTGGACAACCGGAAAAACGCCGAGCCAGTAACGCCGGGTGGCTGAGATAAAGGCGAAGACGCTGCGTGTAGTCGATGGGCTCACATATGACAGCGTGGCGGGTACCTGCCCGCTGGTGCGTGATCCAGATACTCATTCCTGAAAGCTCAGCTCTGGCGCAACGCCAGCAGCCGAGTAGCCCGGTATCGAGATAGCCGCCAGTGAGGCTCCGGCGACGATCACGAGCGTCAGCGCAATCTGCGCCAAACCGACGCTGAATGGCGCCGGAAAGCCCGTGGTGGTGCGCAGGTAGTGGTCCGCGAGCGCGTGCCCGTAGAGGCCGAGGATCGCGCCATCCAAACAGCCGATTCCGAGCACGACGGCGCTCTCCAACAACACGCCGCGCCATAGCTGCCAGCGCATGTAGCCTTGCGCCTTGAGGGAGGCAAGGCGACCACGCCGCTGATAGATCGTGGCCGTCAGGGCCGCTGCCAGCGCCAGTGCCGAAATCAGCAGCAGCAGGTTCGACACGTCGTTGAGAATGCTCAGACCCTGGCGCGCTGTTGCCTCCACCTCCGCGATGCGTTCCTCTGCCGTCTGTATCCGCAGCGCGGTCGTTGGCCCGAGCGCTTGGCGGATGGCCTGCACGCCGGCTGCCGGTGTTGTTCCTGGCCTCACGTCGACGGCCAAGGTAGTCGGGTTCGAGCTTTGCCAATAACGGGTGTAGTCGTTGGTGTTGAGCGTGATCGTGCCGGGCGGCCATCCGATGTTCGTAGTGATCGCCGCAACGCGAAACGGCACGCTGCCGGACGGCGTCGGCAGCCCGAACGAACTGCCAACTCGCAAGTGGTGTTCCGAGGCAAAGCCGCTGGAGACGGTCGCCCAACCAGACCGGCGCATGAGGACATCGGCGCGCGCGAGCGCTCCGGTTTCAAGCTGACTGGAAAGGATCATGGCCGAGCTACCTGGCGGCGCGGCGCGTATCCAGAGACGCTCCGAGCCCACATCCAAGAAGGAGCCCTGTCGCGCGCTGACTGCCGCAACGCCAGCCGTGCGGGAAACCGCCCGCGCCACGCCAGTCGCGTCAAAGCTGTCTGTGTCGTGGATGTTTTCGTTCGGCGTGATCCAGATCGCCGCCGAGTGCCATTGCTGCGATATGCCTTGCTGGAGGCCGTCGATCAGATCACTACGCGCCCCACCGACCGCGATGGAGCCGTAGATCGCCAGCGCTGTAATACAGGCCAGCGCAACCGAGCGGGTGGCGGTCGCTTTCAATTCGATGTTCGCCATCGCCACCATTTTCCCGTGGTAGCGGTGAGCGATATGGCCGAGCACGCCGGTCACGGCCCGGAAAAGCAAGGGGATGAAGCAAGGCGCAGCCAGGGCCAGCGCCACTCCACCGAGGATGGTCAGGCCCGAGTCCAGCAGCACCATGAGCGTCGCGGCAAGGATGATCCCCACACCCAACAGCGCCGCCCTGCGCACCACCCCATCGCTGATGCTTTGGCCCGGCTCGCCAAGCTCGCTCATGAGAGCGTCGGCGTCCCGGTACTTGCGCAAGTCGAAGATGGGCGACATGGCCGCCACGAAGGCCGCCAACACGCCACAGCCAAGGGCGACAACGACCGGCATGACGCTGACTAATTGCCGCCCGGTGATCGGGAACGTCGTCGCGAGGTAGCTTGGCACCGCGCCGAACAAGCTGCGGGCCAGTACATAGCCGACAAGGACGCCGACCACCGAGGCCATGATCCCCAAGACGAGCGCCTGAGAGCCAAGGACGGCAACGATCTGACGCGACGTATAGGTCTGTTCGCGTAGTTCCGCGACATGCCAACGCCGGTCGGGCATCGTCAGGAGCATGGCGTTGAAGGCCAGCAGAAAGCCGACCATCAGCGAGATCGCCGCGAACAAGCTCGTTGACTGATTCGTCGGTTTCAGAGCGGTTTCGGCCAGCGCGATTTCGTGATTCGCCGGCTCGACGTTTAGCCGCCCAGCCGCCAAGCGTTTCAGTCCGGCTTCAACCTGCTTGGTCTGGCCCGGATACGTTTTGACGAGCACCTCAGTGACGCGCCCTGGCATACCAGCCACCGCCTGCGCGCTGCTCAGCAGCATCACGGCAATCCGGCTCGACGCCAGCGAGCCAATTGCGCCCGAGTTGAGCACCGCCCTGACCGGGACGTTGTGGGACTGGCCGTTGACCAACAGCCGCGCGTTGCCTTCGGTTTGGACGCCGATGGCTTCGGCCACGCTCGACGGCAAGCCGACACCGCTTTCCAGCAGCCGCGCGCCTGCGCCAAGGTCGCTTGTTGCCGCGCCCCGCAGCGTCACGATCAGCGGACTGACCCCGACCAGTTGTGTCAGTACATGACCCCTCGGACCCTCGACGACAGCGCTCTGACGCAAAATCGGCACCGCCACTTGGACGCCAGGTAGCTCCATCGCCCGCTGCGCGAGCCGCTGACTGAATCCGCTCGGCGAGCGAGCCACGAGGGCAAGAGACGCCGAGCCGTTGACGGCATTGACCGCTTCGCGGGTCGATCCCAGGATGCTGCTGTTGGCCACCAGGACTCCAAACACCAACGACACGCCAATGGCAATGCCAGCGCCGGCCATCAGCTCCGAGCCGCGATTGTTGTGCCAATGCACTCGATAGAGCGCGTACAGACCAGCCGGCGTCATCCCCAGGATGCGCGGCCGTGTCGGGATGCGCGGGGGGCGCCTCATCCCAACATCGGGACTTGGAGATCCAGGTCGAGACCGTCCCTGAGCTTGCCGTCACGCAGCGTATGCACACGATTGACAAAGGCAGTCGCCTGCGGATCGTGCGTGACCACCACGACCGGGATGCGCTCCTCGACGCATATCTCCTTGAGCAGTTCCAAGACTTCTTGACTGCGGCGCGTATCGAGATTGCCGGTCGGCTCGTCGGCCAGCAACATTCGCGGTTTGTTCGCCAGTGCCCGCGCGATGGCGACGCGCTGGCGTTCGCCCATCGACAATTCCTGCGGCCGGTGCTCCAGACGATCACCGAGCCCGAGCCGCTCTAGCCACGGCCGCACCATGTCTTCGGCCTGGCGCAGCGTGGCGTCTGTGGCAAAGAGCTTCATGCAGGCGTTCTCGAGCACCGTCGCGCCGCGTGAGAGGTGGAACGACTGAAAGACGATGCCGGCCTTCTCACGCCGGAATTCGGCGCGCTCGTCGCCGCTCAGGCTCGTCAGCTCCTGCCCGTCGAACAAGATCGACCCGGCGTCCGGCAGCTTGATCGTCGCCGCCAGCATGAGCAGCGTCGTCTTGCCCGAGCCGCTTGGCCCGTACAGCGCCACGAACTCCCCCGGCTCGACGGTCAGCGAAACGCCATCGACCGCGTGAACCGTCTCGCCAACGCCTGCATAGCGCTTGACGACGTTCCGCAGCTCCAGAGTGTTCACGACGCCCGGCTGGTCTCGCCGCGGGTCGGGAACTCGATGACCTTGCGTCGACTCGTCGGCACGGTCAGCTTGCCATCCGATAGTCGCATCATCGGCTTGCAGCCGTTGAGCGGCGCGATTTCTTCGGAGGCGATCAAGAGCGCACAGCCAATCTTCGCCGGCAGCGACCGCAGCAGCTCGTAGAACTCTCTGGCCTGGTCAGGGTTGTTGAGCACCGCTGGCTCGTCCATCAGCAGCAGACGCGGTTTGTGGGCTATCGCGCGGGCCAGCTCCACAATCGGGCGCTCGCTCATGCCAAGCTCGGTCGTGCGTTGTCGCGCCAGGTGCGAAGCGCCCAACAAGGCGAGCGTCTTTTCGGCCCGATGTTCGGCTTCTCTCCCGGTGGCTGAGCCGCCGAACAGGGAGACAGTGATGAACTCCATGACCGTCATCGAGCGACTGGGATGCCAATCGCCACGGGCATAGGCGATGCCGCTCTCGCGGCGAGCCACCGCCACCTCATCGCGGCTCATGGTCGCCAGCTCCATCTCGCCCCATAAGACGCTGCCGTCGTCGGACGGAATCAGACCGGCGGCCACCTTCAACAGCGTGGTCTTGCCGCCTCGGCGCGAGGCCATCAGGCCGACGGTCTCGCCGGCCTCAATCTCGAACGAGACGCGATCCAAGACCGCAATCTGCTCGCCCCCGTCAAGGAAGCGCTTGCTGACCCCTCGAAATGCCAGAAGGCTCATCGACTCAGCCGATCGCGCTCCAATTCGAGTTCCCGGCGCGCGTCCTCAAGCCAATCCAGCTCGGCGCGCAAACGCCGCTCGACCGAAGAACGCTGCATGTTGATGACTCTCCCCAAGTAGGAAACAGGCCGGGTCTCTGCTTTTTCGGCGTCCTCGATTTCTTCGAGGATTCGCTCTTCACGTTCGGCGAACCGCTTCAGTAGATCCGGGAGGTCATCCTCGGTCGAGAACAGCAGCCGCACGTCCAGGTCGGTCGGGATGACGCCCTGTTTGAGCGGCATCGTGCGCCACTCCCGCCGGGCTTCTTCACCCTTCTCAGTCGGATAATAGACATCGAGCAGTTCGTCCTTCTGCCCGGCAGGCTCCTTCTGCGAACGGATCAAACCGTCGCGCTCAAGCCGCTCCAGGTAGGAGTAGATGTGTTTGCTGTCGATCCGCCACGACGAGCCCATACGACGCCTCGCACGGCTGGCAACGTCCCAACCGTGGCCCGGTTTCTCGATCACAGCAGCCAGCACAGCAGCGGGCACAGGCGACTTACCGCTGAGCAGAGACTCCTTGCTTGTCTTTCGAGCTGCCACGTATTGTTCGTATAGAGCGAATATCGACTAACCAACGGTACAGCAGACCGCCGACCTATGCTTGCCAGATGGACGCCACGCTGCCGATCTCCGGGGCGGCCTGCCGATCCAGAGCGGCGCACTCAGCACAGACCAGACAAGGCAGCATACGCCCAACGGCACTCGTGCGACACGGGCCGCTTCACTAAGCCTTCCTTGCATTTAGTAGCGAGAATCGGTTAGGGTCCACCATACGGAACGTCCAACGCCGAGGGTAAGGCCACGCCTTATGCAGGATTCCAGTCTTAGCACCAGAACTATTCCGATTGACATCCCGGGAGCAAAGGAGTATTCTCTCCTTGTAACAAAGGATACAATCGTGACAAGTCTTGAAGGAGTTGGCGGCATGGACGCTGGCAGCGACGGTCAACCGACACCCCCCGCCCAAGAAGGACCAGGCACTACACGTCCGCCAAGCTCCTCCCCCGAGCGCTCAGACATAAACGAGCCTTTGTCGGCATATTCCCGGACCCGGTTTCTGGAGGCTGTAAGGGGAACCATCTCCATGGACGTGTACATACACGAGGTTTCGGACCATGTTGAAAAGCAGCTACCACGGTATCGACACATCGGGTAGAGATCAGTGCTGTAACCAGAGCCCTTAGCCTCGCGACGGTTTGGGCTTGCGTAGCGTTATCTCGGACTCATTTTGAATACTCTGTCACCAGAAAAGCAAGAACCGAAGTTCATCCGGAACCCCTGGCAGTGGCTAAAGTGGTGGTGGACTGAAAAGCCTCCGACGCATCGCAGTTCAGCATTTATTGCTCTTTGGGCAATCTTTGCAGCTGGCTTGCTGACAATTCTTGCCAGCTTGGTTATCAAGTTCGTTGGGCCGACAGGTAACGTCCCCGGGTATATCCTTGCCATTGCATGTGGTGTCTGCCTATCGGCAGGAATTGCACTTGCATGGTGGCTTACCCGCAAATTTTACGAGCTTCTCGTTCGCACTAGCGCAGCGGAACTAGAAAAGGTGAAGGCTCAACACCTACAGGTCGGAGCAGAACTGGAGTTGGAACGAGAGAAGCTTGCGAGCTTTGAGCCCAGTGAGGAGACGCTGAGACGATTCGGTGAGTACTCCGAACATCTATACAATCTGACAGGAACACTAATTTCTGGTGAGGTCTCGCTTCGCGACTTGAAGAGCGACGTTACTGTGCAATCTATATGCAAGATGACCCAGAAACACCTATTGTCGGCAGCGCAACAGGAGTTCAAGGTCTCGATCTGGAGTGAGGTGAGCGATCCTCGTGTAAGAGATCGACTCCGAGATGCCGTAAATGATTTGACACCCGTTGGCGAGCTTCATGACAAACGTAAGTTCGAGATTCTTGCCGCGCCAGAGCACACTGCGAACGAACGAGAGAACTTTGAAGTTCGTATCGGGACGAGTTGGCTGAAGCATTGTCAAAGACAGGAAGAGGACCATGCCGAAGAACTCGTATATGAGGCCGACGAACCACATCTGACAGCACTCCGCGGCGATGACATCTCGGCATTTACCGAACATGGTTACCAATCTGTGCGGGCCATCTCATTTCAACGCGATGAGATGCGCGGCTATCTCGTCGTCGTCTCCAAGGTAGCTCAGGCATTCACCCAGATAGAGGAACGATATCTGCTCTGGCTAAAGCGCATCCTTGAACTCGACATGGTCATTAGTCGCAACGGCACACTATAAATCTGCATTGTCGTCACCACGGGCCTATAGGCGACCGTTTGCACAATCGATTCTGTCCTGTACAGCCGACAATACCGGTTGTGTGACTCAGCCAGCGCGATGCGCCGCTCGGGCATCATGGAGCGGTGGGCGTTATCGCGGTCTTTGCGACGGGAGTCAGCCTTGACCCGCCCCGCCGAGTATGCGATGCTGGCTCGGATGTCCGACTCGGGGCTGCGCCCATATGAGGGAGGAAGCGCCAATCTAGCTGGCTCGATCAAAGTTGTCGCTCAAGCTATGGACGAGCATGGGACGAGTGCATGGATCGCTAGCGTGGGCGCAACCTTGATCGCGTTCGCGTTGGCGACCCAAGAGGGCACCTGGTCGCACATGACTCCTGGCGAGTTCATCGCGACACTCGTTGTCGGCCTAGTCTTTGTCCTAGCCGGGGTTTTGTACCGCTTCTACACACGGATACGTGCCGACGATGCACTCCGGGCATTCGCAGCGCGAGAACTCGATGATGCCGGCGTCGCCAAGCAGACTGCGGCCGAGATAGTAAAGACGATGGCAGACGCTGCCCCGAAGCACTAGCTGTCACGCTGTGCACACTAGCTCGGATGCTTGCCAAGCGGCAGCAAGTGACTCCGCCTTCTTGACCTCTGCGGTTGCTTGACGAGCTGGTCCTATGACAAGGAGCGCGGCACCAAGGACCGCTAGGATTCGTTCGGCCACACAATTAAGTCTGTCGCGGGCAGCGGACAGAATAGTTTCGGCTCCTCGGGACGTCATGGCTCCGCAAGTCTAATGGTTGTCTTGCATCAGAGGTAGACGGCACGTCGCGTTGCTGCCGCTTGTGCGACGCGGGCCAAATCCAGGGCCGTCGACACGATTAATCACCTGACTATAGTGAAAGTCATGTCACAGCAGGTGTTACCGAACAACCAGGAGATCGTGAAGTGTATCTCCGCGAGCATGACGCCGGAGATTTTATTGAAGCTGTCAGCAGTACGCAGACCAAAGCAGGCCGACACACTCATAATGATGCTTGATACGTTTTGGGCGAGCCGGAACGTCTCTAATGGCGCCGCCGGGCGGGCGAGTAATGTGGCTCATAGCGCCGAGCACTCAACGCAGCTCGGCGTTGCATGGTGGCGAGGCTTTAACCTTCTAGTGACTGGCGGAAGCGCCACGCGACCCTTAGTGACTATCCGAGAACTGTTTGTGGGTGTTGTTGGAGTTGGTGGCGTCGGCGGTACCAGAGCAGAGCGCAGGCTAGCTGGATGAGTCCGAGGTA
>Ga0208480_1000898_pt1 | contig 11072 bp, 3 predicted proteins | sample NGESurshal092012_4_FD_184485 | JGI IMG/M metagenome (GOLD analysis project Ga0208480, IMG submission 184485) | Arctic peat soil microbial communities from Barrow, Alaska - NGEE Surface sample F53-1 shallow-092012 (SPAdes) | ecosystem: Environmental > Terrestrial > Soil > Wetlands > Peat ... | reverse complement strand
CCCTAACGGTGACCAACCGAAAAATTTACCTAGGTGCTATTTTTCCGTGGAACCATCGGCGTTTGGCGGCGTTTGCGCTGATGGCACAGAAGGTGGGACCCTAGGGTGAGGGGCATTCCGCGTAGTTTTGAACGCCCTCAAGGGTGGAACGCGTCCAGTTTGGAGCCGGGCGGCATACGCCGCCGCGGCGGGAACTCGCGTTTGTGCCGTCTTGAGGCCCCTCGACGCCGCCCGCACCATCCACACCGAGATAACGCCTCATATTGAACGCCCTCACTGCCACGCGCGCCCCCAACAGGGGTCCGGAGAATACCTATGCAAGCGCCTGATGAAGCCGTCTCCCCGGCCAACGCCAATGGCTCCTCGCTCGCCGCGACCTTGCCGGCCCCCGAACACGGCGCCGAAAACAGGGCAGACGTTGGCCTCAATGGCGACGCCCGCGGTCTGGCCGAACTGCTTCACGCTCTCCAAGCCATGCGGATCGGCGACTTCTCGGCGCGGATGGCCGGCGACCGCGTCGGCATCATGGGCAAGATCGCCGATACCTTTAACGAGATCATCGTTACCAACCAGCGTATGGCCAGACAGCTCGAACGCGTCGGGCAGGTGGTGGGCCGTGAAGGCCGGACCCGCCAGCGTGTCCGCATCGGGCTGTCCGATGGCGCCTGGGGCGAAATGGAGTCCTCGGTCAATTCGCTGATCGACGATCTGCTCTGGCCGACCACCGAAGTGACTCGCGCCATCGCCGCGGTGGCGCAAGGCGACCTGCTGCGCACGGTGAGCCTCGACGTCGACGGACGGCCGCTCAAGGGCGAGTTCCTCCGCGCTGCCGAGATCGTCAACACCATGATCAAACAGCTCAACGTGTTCACCTCGGAAGTGACGCGTGTGGCGCGCGAGGTCGGCACCGAGGGCAAGCTCGGCGGCCAGGCGCAGGTCGGCGGCGTGACCGGGGTGTGGAAGGACTTGACCGAGAGCGTCAACTCGATGGCGTCGAACCTCACCGCCCAGGTTCGCAACATTGCCGAGGTGACGATTGCCGTGGCGAACGGCGACCTGTCGAAGAAGATTACCGTCGACGTGCGCGGCGAAATTCTCCAGCTGAAGGAAGCCATCAACACGATGGTGGACCAGCTGCGTTCGTTCGCTTCCGAGGTGACGCGCGTGGCGCGCGAGGTCGGCACCGATGGCAAGCTCGGCGGACAGGCCATCGTGCCGGGCGTCGCCGGTACCTGGAAGGATCTGACAGACTCGGTGAACGCCATGTGCGGCAACCTCACCGACCAGGTGCGCAACATCGCCCACGTCACTACCGCCGTGGCGCGCGGCGACCTGTCGCGCAAGATCACGGTCGATGTGCGCGGCGAAATTCTGGAGCTGAAAGACACCATCAACACGATGGTGGACCAGCTCAACGGCTTCGCCTCGGAAGTGACCCGCGTCGCTCGCGAGGTCGGCACCGAAGGCAAGCTCGGCGGCCAGGCGCAGGTGCCGGGCGTTGCCGGCACCTGGAAAGATCTGACCGACAGCGTGAACTTCATGGCCGGCAACCTGACTGCGCAGGTGCGCAACATCGCCGACGTCGCCACCGCGATCGCCGGCGGCGACTTGTCGAAGAAGATCACCGTCAACGTGTCCGGCGAAATCCTGCAGCTGAAAGAAACCATCAACACGATGGTGGACCAGCTCAACGCCTTCGCGGGCGAAGTCACCCGTGTTGCCCGCGAGGTGGGCACCGAAGGCCGGCTCGGCGGTCAGGCCAACGTCACCGGCGTCGCCGGCACCTGGAAGGACTTGACCGACTCGGTGAACTCGATGGCGTCGAACCTGACCGGCCAGGTGCGCAACATCGCCGAGGTGGCAACCGCCATCGCAGGCGGCGATCTTTCGCGCAAGATCACGGTCGACGTGCGCGGCGAAATTCTGGAACTGAAGGACACCATCAACACGATGGTGGACCAGCTCAACGCGTTTGCCGGCGAGGTGACGCGCGTGGCGCGCGAGGTCGGCACCGAAGGCAAGCTTGGCGGTCAGGCCATGGTGCGTGGTGTCGCCGGGACCTGGAAAGACTTGACCGACTCGGTCAACTCGATGGCGTCGAACTTGACCGGCCAGGTGCGCAACATCGCCGAGGTGGCAACCGCCGTGGCGCGCGGCGACTTGTCGCGCAAGATCACGGTCGATGTGCGCGGCGAAATTCTGGAGCTGAAAGATACGCTCAATACCATGGTGGACCAGCTTAACGCCTTCGCCGCCGAGGTGACGCGCGTGGCGCGCGAGGTCGGCACCGAAGGCAAGCTCGGCGGCCAGGCCATGGTGCCCGGCGTTGCCGGTACCTGGAAAGACTTGACCGACTCGGTGAACTCGATGGCCGGCAACCTCACCGGCCAGGTCCGCAATATCGCCGAGGTGGCGACCGCCATCGCCGGCGGTGACCTTTCGCGCAAGATCACGGTCGACGTGCGCGGCGAGATTCTTCAATTGAAAGAAACGCTGAACACGATGGTGGATCAGCTCAACCGCTTCGCCGGCGAGGTGACGCGCGTCGCGCGCGAGGTCGGCACCGAAGGCCGGCTCGGCGGCCAGGCCAACGTGCCGGGCGTCGCCGGCACCTGGAAGGACCTTACCGACAGCGTCAATTCGATGGCCGGCAACTTAACGGCGCAAGTCCGCAACATCGCCGAGGTGACCACGGCCGTGGCGCGCGGTGACCTCAGCCGCAAGATTACGGTCGACGTGAAGGGCGAAATCCTGGAGCTGAAAAACACCATCAATACGATGGCCGATCAGCTCAACGCATTCGCATCGGAAGTCACCCGCGTCGCCCGCGAGGTCGGCACCGAGGGCAAGCTCGGCGGCCAGGCCCAGGTGCCCGGCGTCGCCGGTACCTGGAAGGACTTGACCGACAACGTCAATTTCATGGCGTCGAACCTGACCGCGCAGGTCCGCAACATCGCCGAAGTCGCGACCGCCATCGCCGGCGGCGACCTGTCGAAGAAGATCACGGTCGACGTGCGCGGCGAGATGTTGCTGCTCAAAGAAACGCTCAACACCATGGTCGAGCAGTTACGCTCGTTCGCCGCTGAGGTGACGCGCGTCGCGCGCGAGGTTGGCGCCGACGGCCGGCTCGGCGGTCAGGCGGTTGTGCCTGGCGTTGCCGGCACCTGGAAGGATTTGACCGATAACGTCAACCTTTTGGCGGCGAACCTCACGACGCAAGTCCGCAACATCGCCGAGGTGACGACGGCCGTCGCCCGCGGCGACCTTAGCCGCAAGATCACGGTCGACGTGAAGGGCGAAATTCTGGAGCTGAAGAACACCATCAACACGATGGTGGACCAGCTCAACGGATTTGCCTCCGAGGTGACGCGCGTTGCGCGCGAGGTCGGCACCGAAGGCTTGCTTGGCGGTCAGGCCCAGGTGCCGGGCGTCGCCGGTACCTGGAAAGATTTGACCGATACCGTCAATGTTATGGCCGCCAACCTCACCGAACAGGTGCGCGGCATCGTCAAGGTGGTGACAGCGGTCGCCAACGGCGATCTCAAGCAGAACCTTGCGGTGAAATCGAAAGGCGAGGTGGCGGCGCTGGCCGAAACCATCAACAACATGACCGGGACGCTGGCGACGTTCGCCGATCAGGTGACGTCAGTGGCGCGCGAAGTCGGCGTCGAAGGCCGGCTCGGCGGTCAAGCCAATGTGCCGGGCGCCGCCGGTACCTGGAAGGACTTGACCGGCAACGTCAATCTGCTTGCCGCCAATCTGACCACCCAGGTGCGCGCCATCGCCGAGGTGGCGACCGCCGTGACCAAGGGCGATCTGACGCGATCGATCCAGGTCGATGCGCGCGGTGAGGTGGCCGAGCTGAAAGACAACATCAACACCATGATCGACAACTTGCGGCTCACCACGGACCGCAATACCGAACAGGATTGGCTGAAGACCAACCTCGCCAAATTCACCAACATGCTGCAGGGCCAGCGCGATCTGACTACGGTCGGCCGGCTGCTGCTGTCGGAGCTGACGCCGCTGGTCAATGCGCATCAGGGCGTGATCTACCAGATCGAAAGCGATGACGAATCGCAGAGCCTGAAGCTGCTGTCGGCCTATGCGGACGACGGCGTCAACGGCCATCGCCCGTTCCTGCGGCTCGGCGAAGGACTGATCGGACAAAGTGCGCAGGACAAACGGCGCCTGCTGATCACCGAAATGCCGGCCGGCGCCGTTCCAATCAGTTCGGCTTTGCTGAAGACGCCGCCTCGCAATCTGATCGTGCTGCCGGTGCTGTTCGAGAGTCAGGTCAAGGCGGTGATCGAGCTTGCCTCGATTCACGAATTTACCACACTGCAGACAATGTTCCTCGACCAGCTGACGACCTCGATCGGCATCGTGCTTAACTCGATCGGGGCAACGATGCAGACCGAAGGGTTGCTCAAGCAATCGCAGCAGCTGGCCGGCGAATTGCAGACGCAGCAGCGGGAGCTGCAGCAGACCAACGAACAGCTCGAGCAGAAAGCTCAGCAGCTCGCCGAGCGCAACGTCGAGGTCGAACGCAAGAATCAGGAAATCGAGCAGGCCCGCCGCGCTCTGGAAGAAAAGGCGACCGAGCTTGCGCTGACGTCGAAATACAAGTCGGAATTTTTGGCCAACATGTCGCACGAATTGCGCACGCCGCTCAATTCGATCCTCATTCTCGGCCAGCAGCTGGCCGATAACCCCGAAGGCAACCTCAGCGCCAAGCAAGTCGAGTTCTCCCGCACCATCCACGCCGCCGGCACCGACCTGCTCAATCTGATCAGCGATATTCTCGATCTGTCGAAGATCGAGTCCGGCACGGTCACGGTGGATGCCGAGGACGTGTTCTTCGCCAACCTGCTCGACATGATGGCGCGGCCGTTCCGCCACGAGGCCGAAACACGCCAGTTGACGTTCGAGGTGAATATCGATCCGAATCTCGGCCGCACCATCACGACCGACACTAAGCGGTTGCAGCAGGTCCTGAAAAATCTGTTGTCGAACGCGTTCAAGTTCACCGCGCAGGGCGGCATCCGCCTCAATGTCAATGCTGCGGTTGGCGGTTGGAGCACCCATCATCCGGTGCTCAGTCAGGCGCCGGGCGTGGTGGCGTTCGAAGTGTCCGATAGCGGCATCGGCATCCCTCTGGAGAAGCAGAAGATCATTTTCGAGGCGTTCCAGCAGGCCGATGCCTCCACCAGCCGCAAATACGGCGGTACTGGCCTGGGACTCGCCATCAGCCGCGAACTCGCCAGCCTGCTCGGCGGTGAAATCCACCTGCGCAGCACGCCGAGCTCAGGCTCGGCGTTCACGCTTTACCTGCCGATCAAATATGTCGGCCCGAGCTCGCCGATCCGGGCAGCGGCGGCGGCTCCGGCCGCGCAGCTCGCCGGCCTGCACTTGTCGCCGGAGCGTGTCATCGAGCCGATTACCGACGATCGCGTCGATGTTCAGCCGGGCGACAACATCCTGCTGATCGTCGAGGACGACCCGTACTATGCCCGCATCATGATCGATCTGGCGCGTGAGAAAGGGTTCAAGGCGCTGCTGGCGATGCGGGGTGACGACGCTATCAATCTTGCCAAGCAGTATCAGCCGGCCGCCGTGTCCCTCGACGTGTTCCTGCCCGACATGCTGGGCTGGACCGTGCTCAGCCAGCTCAAGCAAAATCCGCTGACGCGGCACATCCCGGTGCAGATCGTCACGCTCGACGAAGACCGTCAGCACGGACTGGCGCGCGGCGCGTTCTCCTTCGTCTCCAAGCCGACGACGCGGGAGGGGATCGCCGAGGCGCTCGCGCGGATCAAGGCTTTCGCCCAGCCGCGCCGCAAGCGGCTCATGGTGATCGAGGACAATCCGGCCGAGCAGATGAGCATTCGCGAACTGCTCGGGCACGACGACATTGAGATTGTCAGTGCCGCGACCGGCGGTGAAGCATTGACCGCGTTGCGCGAACGGTCGTGCGACTGCGTGGTCCTAGACCTGCGCTTGCCCGACATGTCCGGCTTCGAGGTGCTGGAACGGATGCGCTCGGATAATGCGCTTGTGGACGTTCCAGTCGTCGTCTTTACCGGCCGTGAACTCTCCGCGGAGGAGGATGCCCAGCTGCACACCATGGCGCGCTCGATCGTCGTCAAGGGCGTGGAATCGCCGGAGCGCCTGCTCAATGAGACGGCATTGTTCCTGCATCGCGTCATCACCGATCTGCCGCCGGAGAAGCAGCAGATGCTGGAACAGCTCAACTCGTCCGATGAGGACCTGGTGGGCCGCACCGTGCTCCTCGTTGACGACGATCCGCGCAACATCTTTGCGCTGTCGAGCGCGTTGGAGCGGCGCGGCATGAACGTACTCACCGCGACGACGGGACGCGAGGCGATTGAGCTGATCGAGCAGACGCCATCGCTGGCGATCGTGCTCATGGACATCATGATGCCGGAGATGGATGGTTATGAGACCATCGGAACCATCCGGCAGAACAAGGCATACCGCCGTTTGCCGATCGTTGCGCTTACTGCCAAGGCGATGAAGGGCGATCGCGAAAAATGCCTGGAGGCCGGTGCTTCGGATTATCTCGCCAAGCCGGTCAATACAGAACAACTGCTGTCCGCGCTGCGGATGTGGTTGCATCGTTAGGTGCTTGGTGATGATCAACAAAGTCAACGTCCTTCTGGTCGATGACCAGCCGGAAAAGCTTTTGGCCTACGAGGTCATTCTCAACGACCTCAACGAAAACCTCGTCAAGACATCGTCGGCGAGCGAGGCCCTTGCGTTTTTGCTCAAGAACGACGTTGCGGTCGTTCTGATCGATGTCTGCATGCCGGAGCTGGACGGCTTTCAGCTCGCGGCAATGATCCGTGAGCATCCACGGTTTCAGAAAACCGCGATCATCTTCATCTCGGCGATTCAGGTAACCGAGATGGACCGCCTGCGCGGCTACGAAATGGGCGGGGTCGATTACGTGCCGGTGCCGGTCGTTCCCGAAGTCCTGCGCGCCAAGGTGCGGATCTTCGCGGAGCTATTCCGTAAGACGCGCCAGCTTGAACGGCTCAACGCCGAACTCGAGCGCCGCGTCGCCGAGCGCACCGCGGAGCTTGAGGCATCGAATGCCAGGCTGCACGACAGCGAGCACCAGTTGCGTTTGGCGACCGAGGCCGCTGAAGTCGGCATCTGGGACGTCGATACCGTCGCCGATACGCTGTTTTGGCCACCGCGCGTCAAAGCCATGTTCGGCATCTCGCCGGATGTGCCAGCGTCCATGCACGATTTCTTCGCCGGGCTGCATCCCGACGACAAGGAGGCGGTGCGCAAGGCCTACGAAAGGGCCTGCGACCCGGCCGAGCGCGCGATGTACGATGTCGAGTTTCGCACGGTCGGCAAGGAAGACGCTGTCGTCCGCTGGATCGCGGCAAAAGGCCAGGGCATCTTCGACGTCAACGGCGGATGCGTGCGGATGATCGGCACCGCCCTCGACGTCACGGCCCGCAAGGAAGCCGAGGAACACCAGAATCTCTTGGCCAGAGAGGTCGATCACCGGGCGCGCAATGCGCTCGCCGTGATCCAATCGATCATCCGGTTGACGCGTGCGAGGAACGTGGATGATTACGTTGCGGCCATCGAAGGCCGCATTAAAGCGCTGGCGCGCGCACACACGCTGTTGTCGGATTCGCGTTGGCATGGTGCCGATCTCGCAACCCTGGTCGGCGAAGAGCTGGAGCCGTATCGCAGCGGCGACAGGGTGAGCGTCGACGGTCCCGGCATTTCGCTGCAGCCGTCGACTGCCCAGGGCTTGGCGCTGGCGCTGCACGAACTTGCCACCAATGCGGCAAAGCACGGCGCGCTGTCCTCGGTTGGCGGCAAAGTCAAGCTGACCTGGCGGTTGCAGCCCGACGCCTTGATCTTCGACTGGGCGGAGAGCGGCGGTCCGCAGATCGCCCAGCCGACGACGCGGAGCTTCGGTCTGCGGGTCATTCGCGCCAGCATCGAGCAGCAGCTCAGCGGCACGACGAAATTCAACTGGGATCCAGGCGGATTGCATTGCACTTTCTGGATTCCGCGGCAGGGCACAGTGAAACCGCGGGAAGTCTCCGGCGCATATAACGTGGCTGAGCTGCGTGCGCCGGTGAGCGCCGCAAAATTGACTGGCGGAGCGCGCGTGCTCGTGGTCGAGGACGAAGCGCTGGTGGCCATGATGATCCAGGAATGCCTTGCCGAATTCGGCTATCAGGTCGTCGGTCCGATTTCGACCACGACCGAAGCGGCGGCGAAGGCCAGGGACGGCCAGTTCGAGGCCGCGGTGCTCGACATCAATCTCGGCGACGGCGCGGTTTACCCGATCGCCGACATGCTGGCGGCCCGCGGCGTCCCATTCGTCTTTGTGACGGGTTACGAGGCCGACAGCGTCGACAGCCGCTTCCGCGAGATTCCAATTCTGCAGAAGCCGATCGAACGGGAAATGCTGCGAAAGATATTCGCGGTCACTGCGAAGGTTTCGGCTACGGCCTGACAGCCGGAGCAGCAGTGCATTGGATCAGCTCGCGCGGCGCACCGGGGCGGCCGCCGGCGCGTCGTCGGGAAACAGCCGATCCGAGATGCCGACATAGCGCTGCTCGCCATCATGTAGCTTGGCGTTGTTGGTTTCGCGCAACGCCGCATCGGCTTCGCCGTAGAGAAATGCGAGAAAGGCGTAGCGACGGCCGCGCGTCACCGGCGTCACCTGATGCAACGCGCCGCAGGAAAACACGATGGCGCCCCCACAGGGTGCGCGGTAGGCGCGGCGGCCGAATTCCGGAAACACCAGATCGCAACCGTCGTAATCGGAGTTGAGATTCATGCTGATGGCGAAACGCCGATGCTGGGCGCCGGCGTTGACGTTGTCGCGATGCCGATAAAAATGGCCGCCGATCGCGCTGTCGTAACAGGCGACGATGTAGCGATCCATGCGCGTTGCCTGGAACTGGAAGAAGCGGTCCACGGCGGGCAGCAGGCGGCGCACGATCTGGTCGCGGATCGCCTCGCGCAGCTGCGGTGCGGCAACCGGAAGATCGGTGCGGCGCTTGATGCGGTAATCGACCACCGTCGAGGTCTTGCCGTCGCTGTCGAGCAGAAACCCGGAATCCTTGCCGCCAAACTTTTCGTAGAAGCCGACGAGAAAATCGCATAGCGCAAAATCGAACACGCGCGGTACGATCAGAGCCGGCGCAGTCAGCGGTACGCCGGCCGAGTCGTCGACCGGGGGCAGGCCGGAAAGCACTTTGAGCACCGCCGAAGCGTGTCCATCCGGATAGTCCCACGGAATGTCGGCGACCGCGCGGAGCATGGGGTCCAGCACGATCGTACGCGGCGTGCCGGCGGCGCCGTATTGGCGGCTGATCTCGCCGTCATAGTCGGCGAGAAAGCCGACCGCGGCCGTGCCGAGTGCGCAATAGTGTTCAGGATCTTCGGGCGGAGCAGTGAGCACGCCGTAGAACACCAGCCGGTCTTCGTCGAACTGCCGGGCGTCGCATAACAGCGCGACAATTTCCTCTTTCACACGCGGATTGCCCGGTGGGCCGAGGAAGCTCAGCACGATCCAGCGGCCAGCGGCGACCTGCAGATTGAAAGAGCCTTCGCCGATCAGCGGCAGGCCGAACCAGGGCGCCGGGTCGCCGAGAATGATCGTCTTAGTGCCGGCTTCGCTCGCCGCCATGTCATCCGCCGTATCGCATCGGGTCTGGCTTGTGGCGCGGTGCGCCCGGCGGGAGCATGCTGCTTCATGGTAAATTTTGTTCTAACTGGACGATGCGCTTGATTCGCGGCGGGAACCAAGGCTGCCACCATCGTGAACAAGGCTGCCACTATCGTGAATAAGACTGCGAACGAGGTTGCGCAGCGTCACGCGCGCCAAGCGCGCGTAGCGGAACTCGATCGCCTGCTGGAGCGCGAGCCAGGCGCGATCGAGGCTCGCTACGAGCGCGCCGGTTTGCTGCGCGAACTAGGCGCATTCCAAGAGGCAAAGCGCGACTATCTCGAACTGCTCCGCTGCAAGCCGGACGATTTCGGTGTACTGAACGATTTCGGCACGCTCGCGCTGGATGCCGGATACGGCAGCGCCGCGCGTTCGTTGTTCGAGGAGGCAGTGCGGCGTCATCCCGATAACCCGATGGGCCGCGTCAACCTCGGCAATCTGCTGTTGCTGATGGAGGAGTACGATTTGGCGCGGCCGCATTTCGAAGCCGCGCTGCGCGCCGATCCCGGACACATTCATGCGCATCGCGGGCTGGGCAATCTGCTGGCCGACATGGGTGATGCGGACGGCGCCCGGCGCCATCGCGATCTGGGGTTTCGGAACGACTTCCTCACCGCGCTGCCGTATCGCGGCGCCGGTACCCCGGTCAGGGTTCTGCTGTTGATTTCCGCCATGGGCGGTAACACGCCGACCGCTTCGTTGCTTGATGACAGGGTCTTTGCAACGGCTGTCCTGGTTGTGGATTATTACGACCGCAAAATCCCGGTGCCGCCGCACGACATCGTGTTCAACGGCATCGGCGACGCCGATATCTGCAGCGACAGTCTTGCCGCGGCCGCCGCGATCGTCGCGTGCACGACCCGGTCTGTCATCAACGATCCGCGTGCGGTGGCCAGAACCGGGCGCCTCGGCAATGTGGAGCGCGGTCGCCGCGCCGGTGGTCGTCGGGTTTGTGGCGAGAACGACCTCGCGCACCTCGGCGTCAGGTGCCTCGACGCGGCGCAGCAGCTCCGCGATGTGGAGATCCTCCGCGTCAACGCCGTCCAGCGGCGAGAGCGCACCGCCGAGCACGTGGTAGCGACCGCGGTACTCGTGCGTGCGCTCGAGCGCGATCACATCCGCCGGCTCCTCGACGACGCAGATGACGCTCGCGTCCCGGCGCTCGTCCTCGCAGATCCGGCAGCGCGGACCCTCCGCGAGATTGCAGCAGACCTCGCAGAGGCCAATCCGCTGCTTGACCTCGCGGATGGCCTGCGCGAGCCCCTCAGCGTCCTCGCTCGAGGAGCGCAGGATGTGGAACGCCAGGCGCTGCGCGGTGCGACTACCGATCCCGGGG
>Ga0208480_1000896_pt1 | contig 11079 bp, 9 predicted proteins | sample NGESurshal092012_4_FD_184485 | JGI IMG/M metagenome (GOLD analysis project Ga0208480, IMG submission 184485) | Arctic peat soil microbial communities from Barrow, Alaska - NGEE Surface sample F53-1 shallow-092012 (SPAdes) | ecosystem: Environmental > Terrestrial > Soil > Wetlands > Peat ... | reverse complement strand
GAGACGCATCCAATTGGCTCGGTCGTCGAGGGCGAGGTCAAGAACAAGACCGAGTTCGGACTGTTCGTCGGGCTCGATGCGGACGTCGATGGCATGGTCCACCTGTCCGACCTCGACTGGAGCAGACCTGGCGAGCAGGCGATCGAGGACTACAAGAAAGGCGACAAGGTTACCGCCAAGGTGCTTGACGTCGATATCGAGAAGGAGCGCATCGCCATTGGCATCAAGCAACTGGCCAATGACCCGTTCGCCGCCGCCAATAAGGCCGGCGAAGAGGGCGAAGGCGAACTGCGCAAGGGTTCGGTCGTGACCTGCGAGGTCGTCGAGGTCAAGGACGGCGGCCTCGAAGTGAAGATTGCGGGCACGGATCTCACCGCCTTCATCAAACGTAGCGAACTGGCTCGCGACCGCGGCGATCAGCGTCCCGAGCGCTTCTCGGTTGGCGAGAAGGTCGACGCGCGCATCACTCAGTTCGACCGTCGGGCGCGCAAGGTCGCAGTCTCCATCAAGGCGCTGGAAGTCGCCGAGGAGAAGGAGGCGATTGCGCAATATGGCTCGGCCGACTCGGGGGCTTCGCTCGGCGATATTCTTGGCGCGGCGCTGAAGGCCCGCGACAGGGGCGAGAAGGCCAAGTAGCGGCCCGCCAACAGCTCAAACTAAAAGCCCGCGCGGGAGCGATCCCGGGCGGGCTTTGTATTGGCCGTGCCTCAGAACCCAGCGCCCCGGCCGCTGTTGTCCGCGGAAGCCTCGGCACGGGCTCAGCTCTCGATGAGGAAAGCCGAGTCGACGGGCAGTTGCAGGGCTGTCACGAGCGCGTTTGTCTGCGAGGCCATGCCCACGACCGCCAGAAAATCGGAATATTGCGCGTCGGTCATGCCCTTCGCGCGCGCCGCTGCTGTATGCGAATGGATGCAATAGGAGCAGTTGTTCGTTATTGAGACGGCGATGTAGATGAATTCCCGCGTCAGGGGATCGAGCGGTCCGGGCGCGCCCATCACCGTTTTCAGCGTGCTCCAGGTGCGCTCAAGAACCTCGGGCTGATTGGCCAGGCCGCGCCAGAAATTGTTGACGAAGTCCGACTTCCGGGTCGCCCGGATATCATCGAAAACCGTTTTGACCTTCGGGTGCGCTTCCGCCTCCGCATCGGTCCAGAGCTTGACTGTGGCCATCCTCGCCTCCCGGTAAACGCACCCGGAGCAGCAGGCCCGCCCGGATCATGGGGAGGCGTGTAGCATGGCGGCGACAATCCCGAACGGACGGCTCGAGTCTGTGGCGGAGCGGTCAGCTCGTCACCTGCTCCGAGCGTCCGTAGACGAGCAGCATCAGGATGATCACGCCGCCATAGATCACCTGGCGGCCGGCCTCCGGCATCTCCATGATCGAGAGCACACTGTTGAGCAGGACGATCAGGATCACGCCGACCAGTGTTCCCAGATAGCGTCCACGCCCGCCCAGGATGTTGGTCCCGCCGATGACCACGGCTGCGATGCCGGGCAGCAGATAGGCGTCGCCCATGCCCTGATAGGCCTTCCGTGAATAGCCGGCGAGAAGGACGCCGGCGAGAGCGGCGGTCAGGCCGCACAGGGCGAAGCAGATCACGGTGACGCCCTTGGTGTTGACGCCGGCGAGGTAGGCGGCCGACTCCTTGTTGCCGAGCGCGTAGATCGCGCGGCCGAGCAATGTGCGCTGCAGGATGACCGCGATGACCGCGGAAACCGCGAGCCAGACGAAGAGCGCGGCGGGTATCCCAAGAACGTGTCCGGAGGCCAGCGTCCGCATGAGATCGGTGGCGGCGGTGTCGGGAGCGAAGCCTCCGGTATGGGCCACCATCAGCCCGCGCATGACCGCGTTGACGCCAAGGGTGAAGATCATCGAGGGAACGCGGAGATAGGCGACGCCAAGCCCGTTGACGAGGCCGACGATGAGGCCGACCGCGAGACCGATCGGAATCGCCCAGGCGCCGCCGACCGCGGTCGCCATCATTGCGGCCGCGGTCAGCGTCCAAGGGATAGAAAGGTCGATCTGTGCAATCAGAATGACAACCATCTGCCCGGCGGCGACGATCCCGAGGAAGGCGCCGATCTGCAGCTGCTGCAAAAGATAGTTCGGCGAGAGCAGCGGCGCGCTGCCGAACCGCTGCCAGGTGTAAGCGGTTCCGGCGATGAGGATGGCGACGATGAACAGCGCCGCGATCAGGATTGGCCGGTCGTCGCGCGACGGCTTGAGGATGGCCGGAAACGCAGTCACCGAAAGAGCTCCAGCGTGTTCTTCACCCGCAGCACGCGCAGCGCCCCGATGCTGACCGCGGCGAGCAGAATAATCCCCTCGAACAGCGGCTGAAGCAGCGGCGCGATGTCGAAAATGCGGAAGAAGTAAGAGATGACGCGCAGGATCAGCGCGCCGAACACGGAGCCGATCGCGCCTCCGTTGCCGCCCAGAAGAGACGTGCCGCCGATCACCACCGCGGCGATCGAGTTCAAGGTATAGGTGCCGGCCTGCGGGATGTCGGCGTTGCCCGACGAGGTCTCGATGGCGAGAAAGAGGCCGCCGCAGGCCGCGAAGAAACCGCCGAGGGTGAAGGCGGCGATCCTGGCGCGGTTGACGTCGAGGCCGGACATGTAGGCTGCGCCTTCCGCCGACCCGATCGCGTAGACGGTCCGGCCGGTGACTGTGCGGCTGAATGGAACCCAGACTAAGAGAATGATCAGCACCAGGAGGACGAAAGGCGTAGGGATACCGGCGAAGGGAGCAAACCAGGGCGCGGCCCCGTCGTTGAAGATATGCACGGTCGAGGCGAAATCGCCGAGCGAATTGGTGAGCGCCCAGTTGAGATTGTCGTCGACCTTGCCGCCGGGCTGCGGCCGCAGGAAGAGCGCGATGCCGATGTAGATGGCGCCGGTGGCGAGCGTGGCGATGATCGGCTGGATGCGGCCGTAGACGACGACCGCGCCGTTGATCAGCCCGGCGAGGGCGCCGATCAGGAGGCAGATGACGGCGCCGAGCGCGATCCCCGTCACGCCTCCGGGCAGGGTCCCAAGCGCAACCCGCCATCCGCCGAAGTCGAGCGCAAGCGGCGTGCCGGCGGGCGCCCCACTCAAGAGATAGCTGGCGAAACAGGCGATCATCGTCATCGAGGCGCCAACCGAAAGGTCAAGGCCGGCCGCGAGAACGGGCACGGTCTGCGCCATCGAGACCATCGCCAGCGTGAACACCTCGTTGCTGTTCTGAATGAACACTGCCGAGGTAAAGCCTTTGGGATGGGCGAGGTTGTAGAGGAGGTAGACGACCACGAAGAGCACGGCCGCGGTGAGAAAGGCGAAGTTCTGCCGGATCTTGATGGCGAGATCAGACATGGGCCGCCCCGCTTGGCGCGCCCGGGGACGGAGCGGCGCCGATGTTGAGCGAGTTTGCGACAATATTGGTCTCGTTCAATTCGCCCCCCGCGAGCTCGCGCACGATGCGCCCGTCATACATGATGGCGACGCGGTCGCAGCAGCCGATAAGCTCGTCATAGTCCGTCGAATAGAACAGGATCGCGGCTCCCTGGTCTGCAAGCTCGCGCATCAGGCGATAGAGCTCCTGCTTGGTGCCGACGTCGATGCCGCGCGTCGGATCGTTGAGCAGGATGATGCGCGGCCCGGTCATCAGCCACTTGGCGATGACCACCTTCTGCTGGTTCCCACCGGAGAGCGTCGAGACCGCGTCGTCCTTCGAACCGACCTTGATCTTAAGGCGGTCGATCGCCGAATCGACGGCCTCGGCCTCCTTGCCGGTGTCGACGAACGGGCCGATCGACATCGCCCCGAGCGAGGCGATGGTCAGATTGTCGGCGATCGACATCGGCAACAACAGGCCTTCCGTCTTCCGATCCTCGGGCACGAGCGCGATGCCGACGTCAGCCGCCTTGGCCTGGGCTGGGGAGCCCGGCCTGACGCGGCGGCCACTGACCGTGATCGTGCCGGTCACCCCGCGCAGCACGCCGAACAGGGCGAGCAGCAGGGTCTTCTGTCCCTGGCCGTCGAGTCCGCCAAGGCCGACGATCTCGCCAGCTCCGACTTCGAGCGAGATATCGGCGAGGTGGTCCTCCCATCCCAGCCGCTCGACCTTGAGCGCTGGCGCGGACCGGACGGGCTTGGGCTTTGGCGGGTATTGCGTGGCGATGTCGCGGCCGATCATCAGCTGCACGATCTCGGCGGTCGAACGCTGGCCCTTGTCGAAGGTCTCTATGTGGCGGCCGTTGCGGAATACCGAGGCGCGGTCCGCCAGCGCCTCGACCTCGTGCATGCGATGCGAGATATAGAGGATGGCGACGTTCTCCGCCTTGAGCCGCGCCAAGAGCGTGTAGACCCTCTCGACATCCGCGCTGGTCAGCGCCGACGTCGCCTCGTCGAGGATGAGCAGCTGGGGCTTCTGGCCGAGCGCCTTGGCGATCTCGACCATCTGGCGGCGCGACAGCGGCAGATCGCGGACGCGCAGAAGCGGATTGACGTCCTCGCAGCCGACTTCGGCCAGCAGGGCCTCGGCCCTGCGCCGCTGGGCGCGGGTGTCGATCATGCCGAAGCGCCTCGGCGGCGCGGCGATCGAAATGTTGTCGGCGACGGACAAGTCCGGCATCAAAGACAGTTCCTGGAAGATGCAGACGACCCCGGCTGCCGTCGCGGCCGAGGGACTGGCGAACTCGCGCGCGCGGCCATCGAGCGCTATCGTCCCGGCGTCGGGCTGGACGACGCCCGCGACGATCTTGATCAGCGTCGACTTGCCCGCGCCGTTCTCGCCCAGGACCGCGTGGATGGAGCCGCGCGCGCAGCGGAAATCCACGTCCTCGAGCGCACGGACGCCGCCGTAACGCTTGGATATTCCGGACAGGACAAGAAAATCGCCTTGCGGCGCGTCCGCCATGATCAACCTCGACGAGAATGGGCGGCGCGCGCCGCTTCGGCGACGGACGTCCCGCCCGGCGTCCGGCCGGGCGAGGCGTCCTGATTGCCCTTAAAGCGGCTACTTCGTGTTCTTCTCGCTTTGCGCCATGATTTCCGGCGCGGTGAAGTTCACCCCACAGGGTGTGAACTGGTTCGGCGCGAAGAAGTTCGCTTTGAGGTCCGGCCAATAGTTCACGCCGGCCTTGAGATCCTGGTAGGTCGCCACGGGGATCGGGATCGAGATCAGTTGCGGCATCACGTTGCCCTGGAGCGCCTCGATCGCGGCCTTTATCGAGATGGCGACCAGCGCCGGAGATTGTCCGTAGGACATGCCCTTGAGCCCGTCCTTCGAATATTCGGCGATCTGCTTGCGGAACTCGTTCTCGCCCTCGCCGGCGAAGGGCACGAGTGGACGCTTGGCGTCCAGAAACGCCTGCACCGTGCCGTCGTCGCCGCCCTGGCTGAAGATGCCGTCGAAATGCGGGTGCACCGCGAGCGCGTCCGCCGTCACCTTCTGCGACGTGCCGGTGTCCCAGTTGCCGACCACCTCGGTGACGTTGAACTTGTTGGGGGCCTTGTCGATCACGGCGCGAAAGCCGTCATGGCGGTCGCGGTCGACCGAATTGCCCGGCAGGCCGCGCACTTCGAGAATGTCTCCCGAGGTCTTGCCCATTTCCTTCAGCAGGAACTCGGCCGACATGCGGCCCGCCTCCGTCTGGTCCTCGTTGATCTCCATCACCTTGTCGGTGTCGAGCACGTTGTCGAACGGCACGAGGACCACGTTGTTCTTGTCGGCGAGGCGGATGATGCGGTCGAAGCCCTCGGGCGAGACGGCGTTGACGATGATCGCGTCATAACCCTGATTGATGAAGTCCTCGATCGCGCCCAATTGCGCGGCCGCGTCGGTGCCGGTGGACACGACCTTGAATTCCTTGATGTATTTCTTAATCTCCGGCTCCTCGGCGAAGGCCTTGGCCGTCTTGATCATCTGGATGCGCCAGGTGTTGCCGACGAAGCCGTTCGCAAGCGCAATCTTGTAGGGTCCGGGTCTCTTCTCCCACTGGAGAAACTTCGTCTTGTCCGACCAGGGCTTGAAGCACTGCGGATCGACCCCGGGGCCGGAAACGACCTTAGGGCCGGCCCATGCGGCCGAAGACATCAAGAAGCCCGCGAGCGTCAGCGCGGTTAAGCTGCCAACATATTTCATTAGAGATCCTCCCTTTTTTAATTTGCGTCCTGCCGACGATCGCCCGGACGCGCCCGGCCGGGCAAAACCCAGCGGGATTGAGAGCTAACATGCCAGATATGCCCCCCTGCGGCAAGCCGCTTGCCCCGTGCCTTTAAGGGCCTTTAGAGCCCGAGGACGCGCAGCTTGCCGTCGATGAATTTCTTGGCGCGCGGCACGTCGCTCTCGTCAAGATGTTCGATAATGATCGGGATGTTCGGGTGGTGCTCCGCAAGGCGGCGCAGATAGAGATCGTAGTTCAGCGAGCCGAGTCCGGGCGCCGGCAATTCGATCTGGCCCACGCCGCGGAATGTATGGCTTTCGGCGGCGCCATCGAACAGTTCGGCGTGCTTTTCCGATTTGTCCGCGCCGGCAAGCTTCACGTCCTTCGCGTGGGCGATCCTGATCTTGCCGGCGAGCGCGTTGAACACGCGATTGAGCTCCCCGTCCATGTCCCCGATGTTGTGCGCTTCGAAATAGTTGGTGGGGTCCATGAGCAGGCCGAGTGAGCTGTGATCGATGGCGGCGAACATTCGCATCGTCTCATTTACCGAGCCGACCACGTTGTTGACGTAGGTTTCGAGGAGAAATACCGCCCCGTGATCGTAGGCAGTCTGCACAAGCTCGCGAATGACCTCGACGCAGTCGGCGAACCCCTCTTCGGTCTTGTTTTTGGGGTGATGGACCCAGTCGCTATCGGTCGCGAAGGTGCCAGTCTCGGATATGACATAGGGCGAGCCGAGATCGCGGGCATGGCGGATGATCGCTTTGAGATGGTCGAGCCGGCGCTTGCGCTCGTCTTTGTCCGGGTGAACAATGTTTGTGTAGCCGGAAATGCAGCAAATCGGCAGGTCCTGATCACGGAAGATGTGGCCGATAGTCTGGCACTTTTCCTTTGTGAAGCCTCCGTTCAAGAGGTCCATGTCGTTGAAAGTGAGATCGAGCTGGACCGTGTTGAATCCGAGCGCGCGGATTTTGCTGGCTGTTTCCTTGGCGCTGTAGGGAAAGTAGCCGGTGAAAATGCCTGCTTGAATCATATTCTCTTCCTCCTTGCGCTCAGCCTAAACGCCGAACTCGGACAGTTTGACCGCGCGTTTCTCGTCCAGTGATCGATAGGCGGCTTCCACGAGGGCCATGGTTTTGAGATTGTCGGCCGCGCTGAGCTCCGGCTCAGCGCCGGTCTTCACCGCATATTGCAATTGCTCCATGACGCCTTTGAAAGCCTGTGGAAACCAGCGCGTCGTCCAGGTCGGGCTCACCCATTTTCCGCCGGTTGCGCGGCAGGAATAGCGAAGCGTGCTCGGACTGCCTTTGGGATAGTCGGGCCAGCCGATCGTGCCGTCCGCAAGGCCCTCGGTCCCCTCCATGCGCCACTTGATGTAGATGTCGCTTTCGAACCCGTCCGCGTTCGGGCCAGTCCACACATCCTCGAGCGACATCGCGATCGCGCCGGACGGAAAGCGCAAAGTGGAGACGCAGACCCCGTCGCGGTGGGCGAATTTGGTGCGCGGATCCGTGCGCGCGGCAGTGTAGATCTCGTCTGGATCGCCAAGCAGAAAACGCAGCACGTCGAGGTGATGCACGCTCATGTTGAGAAGCGTCAGCCGGTCGTAAGCCGCAAGGAACGGTTGCCAATGCGGAATGGCGCGCATCTCGATCGTCGCAAGGACCGGCTCGCCGAGTTCGCGCCGGTCCAGAATCTGTTTTAAGACCCGCATTGACTGGTCGAAGCGCATGTTCTGGTTGACTGACAAGATTTTTCCCGCGGTCTTGGCCTCGGCGATTATGGCCTTTGCGGTCGCAAAATCGAGCGCGAGCGGCTTTTGCGCCAGGATCGCCTTTATGTGCTTCTGACGCAGAGCCTCCCGGATGAGGTCCGGCTGCTGATCGGGCGGATAGGCGATGTCGAGGATCTCTACGTCAGGATCGGCAATCAGCGCGATTGGATCGTCGTGGACTTTCGGGATGCCCCAGCGGTTGGCGACTTCCTCGGCCTTCGATCTCGTGCGCGACGCGATCGCGGCGATCGGGAACCCCGCCTCCGCATAGCTTGCGAGCTGAACGTCCGCCATGATGAAGCCAGCGCCGACCGCACCGATTCGATAGTCTCGACAGCGGATCGGCGGATCGGGGACAAACCCCGGGTGTTCGCCCATCGATAGTTTCCTCCCTGCTGCGATCGCTGGTGGCAGCGCTGCCCCCCGCTCCCTGCATGTCAGACCCTGCGCTGGACGGCAAGCCGCGCCTCCGCCTCGGTGCGTCGTGATCTGTGATGAAAACTCGCGGCCTTGCATCATGCGGCCGTGCCAACGAATATCGGCTGCATGAGCTTTCTGGACCAACTGGCGTTCGGACCGAGCGGTGATAAAAGGGCATGGGTCAGGGCCCTTTTGATTGGGCTCGCCGCTCTCGCGTTGGTCGCCGCGCTCCTCTATTACACTGTCTCTGGCGACTATGCGTTCCTGAGGGCTTCCGTCCTGACCGGATCGCCGACCGGGGCTTATCACGCGCTCGGCGATAAGCTTGCGGCGCGCGCGCTCAAGAAGAACGGCCATTTGAAAGTCGTCGCCACCGCCGGGTCGGTCGAAAACATCGCCCGCCTCGTCGGCGAAAACGGGGTGTGCGTCCCGGCGTTCGCTTTCGTGCAGGATGGCGTGCCGGCGCCGGCGGACGCGGGCTTGCGGACCCTCGGGCGCCTGCCGCAGCCGGAATCGCTATTCCTGTTTGCCCGGCGCGGACGCGCGATCAGCACGTTCAATGATCTCAAAGGCGCTTCGATCGGGGTCGGCCCGGAAGGTTCGGGGACGGCCTATCTGATGCAGCAACTCTTGGAGAATTCGGACCTCAGCGGTCTCGGCCTGAAATCATCCAATCACGATCTCGAAGCGCAAGCGGCGCTTGTTCGCGACGGCCAGCTCGATCTCGCCGCCTTCGTCATGAACGAGAACGCGGAGATGGTTCGCACACTGGCGAACAAATACGATCTCGAGATTGTCGCGCCGGCGGATATCGAAGGCCTGGTCGCGCGTGACAAATGGCTGCGCCTCGGGCGAATTCCCGCGGGCTTTTACGACATCGCCAAACCGATCCCCGCGACCGACAAGCTCGTCGCGCAGGTCGACACGCTCGTCATGACCAATTCGTGCGTGCATCGCGCTGAGCGGGTCGCGTTCCTGATGCTGCTTAGCGAAGAGTTCCCCAATTTTGTTCGCGTGAACCCGCCGCCCTCCGCGAAGTCGCAGGACAGCGCGCCCCTGGCTGACGAAGCGCGCGAATTCTTCGCCAGTGGCCAGCCCGAGATGGCGGATAAATATTTCCCCTGGCTCGTGAACCTGATGTCGCCTGCATATTGGATCTATCTGGTGATGGGGGCGACCGTCCTTTTGAACGCGATGGGCGTCTACAGTCGCTTCAGGCTCTGGCGCATCGACGCCAATCGCGCTCTGCTCGAGGTCCGCCTCAAGGCGCTCGCCTATCCCGGTCTGAACGAAGAGCAAATCAAAGCGCGCGCGCATTCCGGCATCACGCGAGACCAGATCAAGGCGCTCCCGCCCGAGCACGTCATCCAGACGCCGCAGGATCGAAAAGCGGCGGAAGAGCTGATCAAGGACTTTGACGTGCTTTATCGCCGCTGCGAGGAGCAGCTCGTCTCGTACTTCACGCCGATGGGGTCGGAGATGTACTATCGATACCAGGAATGGCTGATCGACGAAGCGAAAGCCGTGCTTGCGGCGCTGCTTCGCTCGCCGAGCGATAAGACCGCTTGAGAGCGCGCCGGCCCGCCCGAGGCGCGTCGCAGCCTTTCTCAGGCGGCGGCGGCTTCGGCCGCCACCGGCTCTTCTTCATCGCGATGATGAGCGCCGGGGCAGGTCTTCATCCGCTCGCGCAAGTCCGCGATCAGCCATCGTCCCGCTCGACCCGGCAGGCGCCCGCGCTCATGCACGACGGAGAGGGGCAGCGCAATTTCCTCCTGATTGGCGATCGTGAGCCGCTTCAGGCGGCCGGCGGCGACATGCTCGGAGACCATGTGGCTCGGCATGTTGCACCAGCCGAAGCCGGCGAGCAGGAAATCGAGCCGGGTCGCCAAGTCCGCGAACCGCCAGATGTGACGGCTGAGGATGCCGCCTGACAGGTTCTGGGTGAGGGGCGTGCGGTCGGTCAGCACCAGCTGCACATGCGGGTCGAGCGCTTCGCGCGCGAGCGGCTGGGGCAGGGCGGCAAGCGGATGGTTGGCGGCGACGACCGGCCACATGGCGATACGGGTCATGAATTCGCTGACGAGATCGCACGGGCTTGTGGGCGCGATCGTATAGATCGCGAGTCTGGCGGCGCCGTCGCGGAGCCGCTGCTCCGCTCCCCCGAGAGCCTCGGTGTAGACGGACGCGGGCAGAAGCGGGAAGGCGACGCGCAGCGCTTTCAGGCTCTCCATCAAAAGCGGAATCGGCAACATCGAATCGACCGCAAGGGTCAACTCCGGCTCCACGTCTTCCGCCATGCTTTGGGCTCGGGCGCGGATGGCCTGGGCGCCCGCAATGAGCACACGCGAGTCGCCGACCAGCGCTTTTCCCGCGTCGGTCAGCTGCGGCGTCTTGCCGGAGCGATCGAACAGCACGACGCCAAGCGTCGTCTCCAGCGTCTGGATCGACTGGCTGATCGCCGACTGGACCCGGCCGACCTTCCGCGCAGCGGCTGAAAAGCTCCCGGCGTCAGCGACCGCGACGAGAACGCGCATTTGGTCAAGTGTCAGCGAGTCGATCATCCATCACCTCTGGAGATAGATCCTAGCATAATTTTGCCAATTGCAATGATCGGAGCAACAGTCGACATGAGGCGGCAGTTGCAAGAATTCTAGGAGGCCGCCCCCATGACCGTTCATGTTCCTGATCCCAAGTCGATCGAAGCGCACTCGCTGGCGCAACTGTTCACCGAGGCGCG
>Ga0208480_1000895_pt1 | contig 11085 bp, 5 predicted proteins | sample NGESurshal092012_4_FD_184485 | JGI IMG/M metagenome (GOLD analysis project Ga0208480, IMG submission 184485) | Arctic peat soil microbial communities from Barrow, Alaska - NGEE Surface sample F53-1 shallow-092012 (SPAdes) | ecosystem: Environmental > Terrestrial > Soil > Wetlands > Peat ... | reverse complement strand
CGAGTGAGGAGAGGGGTGTCGATTTCCGTTGAGACTTTTCCATTGAGAACGGACCCCGCTTGATGATGGTTTCGAGTTCAGGCGTTCGTCAAGTTCCCGGCTTTCTCCTTGGCGGGTTTGGCGGCGTTCGCCGAGCTGTTCTTGAAACATAAGCTGTCGCTTCCGGTTTCGAGAATGTGGCAGCGGTGGGTGAGACGGTCGAGCAGCGCGGTCGTCATTTTGGCGTCGCCGAACACGGTGGCCCACTCGCCGAAGTTGCCGTGATGATGACGTGATCTTTGACAAGGGCTAAGCGCGTAGTGGCCGCTCGGGCTACCTGCTCAGCGGGCGGCCGATCAAATCGTCACCCGCTGCCCTTGCGTGAGAGTTGCCTACGCTTTAGGACCCTTGTGCGCGCTAGCCAAGGCTGGGCCATATGGACTGAGGTATGGGCTTGGCTCACTCTGCCTTGGCATAACTTAGCCGTAGCAATGGCTTAGACGCAATATCCGGAGGATTGATTGTCCGAGCCAAGCGTGAATTCGAAGGTTCGCCTGCTTGGCGACCTCGGGACGAGCGACAAGGCGCCTCCCTCACTTGGCCCGCGGGCCCCCGCACAATCGGCCGCGCCGCCCGTTTCAATCGCGCCGCCTCCGCCGGCCTCGCCCGTCCGGGCTGAGCCGATCTTCCTCGGCGATTCGGCCGACGGGGCGGACCTCCTGAACGCAGGCCAAATCGTCCAGCCGTTGGCGCATCTTTGCGTGACCACTCGCGTCCAGACGCCGTTTGTAACGGCGATCTTAGGCCCCTCCGGCGCCGGCAAGACCTTCGCGCTGAGACGTCTGGCGCAGATGATTGAACAGCTCAGCGCTTCGGCGACGGCGAACGGGCAAGCCCTACAGCGCGTGGTCGTGGCGCGCGTCGACGCTTCGACCGGCGCGGAGGCGCCCGTGGCGATCGCCAGCGCCGCCTATGCCGCGCTCGATCACAAGCCCGGCGGTACGGACTATTCGGGCCTGTTGGATGACCTTCGCCATGCGGGCGGCGATCCGCACCGGGCGGCCACCGCGGCTTCAGATCGTCATGACGATCTGGTCAGGAAGCTTGAGGCTGAGCGTGCGCAGCGCGACGAGGTCGAGGCGAAAAGCGCGCGTCTCGCGGACGCGCTGGCTTTCGACACGCCCGGCTCGCGACTCGATGTCTTCGCGCGCGCTCAGAGGGGAACGATCGAAGCACAGTTGCGCCGTTTCGGACTGGCCGGAGCAGACGCAGATTCGAGCTACCGAAATCTGGCGCGTGACGTCTCGACCCTCGGCGCGGGCGCTCGCGCGGGCGTCATCATTCGGTCGATATGGGCCTACGGCAGCCAGGCGCGTCTGCTCCTCTGGGGGATCGTCGCCTTCGTGCTGGCCTTCGTCCTCAGGTTTCTGCACGGCCAAACGGCAACCGACGCGATGGGGCACGGGAACGACTCGCTGAAGCCTGCTGGGGATTGGGTGGCGACGCACGGCGATTGGTTCGATCGAGCGGCGCAGATTCTGTTCATCCTGGGCGCGCTGGCGATCGCGCTCAATCTGTGGCGCGCTCTCGGGTTCTCGAACCTCCTGTTGCGCGGCGGGCGGTTGCTCACCAGCGAGGTCGGCGACCGCCGTAACGACCTCGACTCCCGCGCCGCTCGCCTCAATCAACGGGTCGCCGCGCTGACGGCCGAATCTGACGCGGCCGCCAAGCGCGCGGAAGCCGCGAGCCAACGGGCCGGAGGCGTGGCGTCCATGCGGGCCCCGGGACCCGAATTTCTGGAATCGAGCCACGCGCCGTCGGGCGCGGCGCGCGAATTCCTCTTCGCGCTTGGCGCGAGGGTCGGACAGCCGTCCGCGGCGGGACCGGCTCTCGATCGGCTGATCGTGGTCGTGGATAATCTCGACGCGCTGTCGCCCGCTGCGGCGATCAGCTGGATCGACGCCGCGCAGGGCGTGATGGGACCGGGCTGCATCGGTCTCCTGGCTTTCGATCCCGGCCGGCTTGCGGCGGCGCTTGGCGGAGCGCGCGAGGCGCGCCGCCGTCTTGGCAAATGGCTGCAAGTCACGGTCAACCTGCCCGCCCGCAAGGACGCCGACGGCGAGCTCGTGGTGGCGCGCCTTCTGTCGGCTGGCGCGCAGGCGGCGCCAGCGCCGGATTCGGCCATTGCGGCGGCGCTCATGGAACCGCTGTCAGCTGCGGAAACGACGCTGCTTGCGGCGCTCGCGCCCCTCGCCGCGCATTCGCCGCGCGACGCCAAGCGCTTCCTGAACGCCTACCGCCTTGCGCGCTGTTCGAACTCGCCCCGGCCGGTGACGGCGCTCATGCAGGCGGTGGCCCTCGCCGATGACGACGCGCAGGCGGCGATGCTCGAGCGGCTCGCCGATGGCTCCGGCGAACTGACGGAGATCAAAGGACCGCCCGCCTTGGTCGACGCCGTCAAGGCCGCGCGCGTCGCCAACAACGGCCCGATATCGATCGACGAGGCTCGCGCCGCGGCGGAAACCGCCCTCCGGTACGCCCTGCCGGTCTAAAGCGCTTGCATTTGGACGGAGTCGGCTCGACTCCTTCTAGGCTGCGGCGACCGCCCGCCGTTCACTCGGGTCGAACCAATTTGGATTGTCTTGGCGGGCGGCGGTATCGCTGCGAAAACCCCCGATCATGAGGGTTGGATTTCCTTGGATTTCCTTGGATTCTCTCGTCCGAATCGAGACTTATCAATGGGTTACGTGGAGTAAACGGCGAAGAAAAATTTCGCGCGGGTTTTCCGCTGTGTTGGGAGGCGCTGGTACGGGAGGCGGCAGTCGAGGCCGTGCGAAAGGGCAGGATTGTCCATGGCGCAAGCTTAAATCGATTTCTGATTTTCTGCAAGAAATTGCTGCGCAGGCCGTTCCCTTCTGGCCGCCTTGTCCAAAAGGCACTCGCTCCAAGCGGCGGCCATGATCACTCGGCTGCGCCCGCAATTCGAGCGGCGCCGTGACGCAGATAATACCTGCGCCACAAACCCGACAGCCATTTCGCGAAATCGTCCAGATAGATGAAAACGACCGGAGTGGTGTACAGCGTCAGCGCCTGACTGACGATGAGGCCGCCGACGATGGTGATCCCGAGGGGGTGACGCAGCTCGGACCCTTCGCCGGTTCCGAACGCGAGCGGCAGGGCGCCGAAGAGCGCGGCGAAAGTCGTCATCATGATCGGGCGAAAGCGGAGGAGGCAGGCCTCTTCGATCGCCTCGCGCGTATTACGCCCTTGGCGCTCCGCTTCGAGCGCAAAATCGACCATCAGAATCGCGTTCTTTTTCACGATGCCGATCAGCAGCAAGACGCCGATTGCGGCGATGATCGTGAACTGGGTGTCGAAGAGCCACAAAGCCAACGCCGCCCCGACGCTGGCCGAGAACAGCGTCGAGAGGATGGTGAGCGGATGGATCAGGCTCTCGTAGAGAACCCCCAGCACGATATAGATCGTCACCAGGGCGGCGCCGAACAGAAGCGGCATGCTCGACTGCGATTGCTGGAACGTCGCTGCCGTGCCGACGAACGACCCACGGACGGTCGAGGGCATGCCGATGCGCTCGATGGTATTGTCGATCTCCGTCTTGGCTTCGCTGAGCGACTTGCCCGGGGCGAGGTTGAACGAAATCGTCGTCGCCGCGAACTGTCCCTGGTGATTGACGCCGAGCGGGGTGTGTCCCGGCGCGTATTTGGCAAAGGCCGAGAGTGGGACCATTGTTTCGAGCGAGGTTGTAACCGCAGCGCCAGTCGAAGCGGCCGAATGACCGCTGGCCGCAATCGAGTTGGTCGCGAGGTTGCGTGCTGAATCCCCCGCGATTGTCGCTGCGGTGCTCGCCGGCCCGGTCTTGGAGACATAGTTGCCGGCCGCCAGTCCGGTCTGCTGGACGCCGGTCGGATTGGCGCCGGACGTCGAAACATAGATCTGGTCCAACATGCTAGGATTCTGCCAGTAGCGCGGCGCGATCTCCATGACGACGTGATACTGGTTGAGCGCATTATAGATGGTCGAAACCTGACGCTGGCCGAAGGCGTCATAAAGGGTGTTGTCGATAGCGCTGATGGTGAGTCCGAGCCGCATCGCGGTGTCGCGATCGATCGTGAGGTTGGTCTGGAGGCCGCCGAGCTGCTGATCGGAGTTGACATCCTTGACGATGTGGCTCCCCGTCAGCGCCTGGGTCAGCTTGGGCGCCCAGGCGTAGAGCTCCGCCGGGTCGTCGGAGAGTAGCGTATATTGATAGGCCGAGTCGCTCTGCCGCCCGCCAGTCCTCAAGTCCGAGACCGCGAACATGAAGAGCCGCGCGCCCGCGACCTCTGCCAGCTTGGGACGCAATCGCGCGACGACCTGGTCGGCGGTCACCTTGCGTTCGGAATAGGGCTTCAGCGATGCGTAGAGGAAGCCCCGATTTGTTCCCCGGCCCCCGGTAAAGCCGACGACACTGGCGACAGCAGGGTCGTCCTGCACCATGGTTTGCAATTGTGTGAACTTGGTCTTCATCGCCTGAAAGGAGATGCTCTGATCGCCTTGAATCGCGCCGATGATGAGACCGGTATCCTGAACCGGAAACAAGCCGTAGGTCATGTGGTAACGAAACATATAATAGTTGAGCCCGACCGTCGCGAATAGCGACAACGCCACGGTTCCGGGATGACGAAGGGCGATGCGTAATGTCGATCGATAGAAGGCGAGCATCGCATCGAAGCCGCGCTCCGTCACTCGATAAAGGCGCCCGTGTTCGGGCTGAGGTCCGCGCGGCAGGATGAGCGCGCACATCATCGGCGTTGTCGTCAGCGAGACGACCATGGAAATCAGCACGGCGACCGTTAGCGTGAGCGAGAATTCGGTGAACAGGCGTCCGACGATGCCGCCGAAGAAGAGCAGTGGCGCAAACACCGCGATCAGCGAGAGCGTGATCGAAACGACTGTGAAGCCGACTTCGCCCGCGCCTCGGATCGCAGCTTCGACGCGAGGCATCCCCTGCTCGAGATAGCGTGAGATGTTCTCAAGTACGACGATGGCGTCGTCGACGACAAAACCGGTCGAAATCGTCAGCGCCATCAGTGACAGGTTGTTGAGGCTGAAGCCCAAGAGATACATCACGCCGAACGAGCCGATGATCGACGTCGGCACCGCGACGCTCGGAATCGCCGCCGCCCGCACGCTACGCAGGAACGCGAACACCACCAGAATCACCAGAGAGACCGCGATCAACAGTGTTTTCTCAGTGTCGTGCAGCGATTGCCTGATGGTCGTCGAGCGGTCGACGGCCACGGTGAGGTCCACGTCGCCGGGCAGCGAGGCGATCAGGCGCGGCAACTCGGCTCGAACGTTGTCGACCGCCTGGATGATGTTGGCGCCCGGCTGGCGCGACAACACGACCGCGACCCCCGGCTTGCCGTTGACGAGACCCGCGTTACGCAGGTCCTCGACAGAATCGAGGACTTCCGCGACGTCGCCGAGCCTGACCGGCGCGCCGTTGCGGTAGGCGATCACCAGATCGCGATATTGCGCCGCCTTGGACGCCTGGTCGTTGGCGTAGATCTGATAGTGATAGTCGTCGTCCTCGATCGCGCCCTTTGGACTATTCGCGTTGGCTGACGCGAGCGCCGCGCGGATGTCCTCGAGCCCGATGCCGTAGTGGAAGATCGCCCCCGGGTTGATCTCGACGCGCACCGCGGGCAGCGCCGCGCCGGAGATATCGACCTCGCCGATACCCGGAAGCTGCGACAGCCGCTGCTGCAGGATGTTGGAGGCGAGGTCATAGAGCTGTCCCGCGGTGTGAGTCGTCGACGACATGGCGATGACCATGATCGGCGCGTCGGCGGGATTGACCTTATGATAGGTCGGATTCTGGCGCAGGCTGGTGGGCAGATCGACACGGGCGGCGACGATGGCCGCCTGCACGTCTCGCGCCGCGCCATCGATGTTGCGATCAAGGCCGAACTGGAGGGTGACGCGGGTCGAGCCGAGCGTGCTCTGCGACGTCATCTCGTTGACGTCGGCGATCTGACCCAAGTGCCGCTCGAGGGGCGCGGCGACGGAGGTCGCCATGGTGTCGGGGCTTGCGCCTGGCATATGCGCCTGAACCGAGATGACGGGAAAGTCGACCTGCGGCAACGGCGAAACCGGCAATTGCGAATAGCCGAGCAGTCCGCCGAACACAATTCCGATCGTGAGCAGAATCGTCGCGACGGGCCGGCGAATGAAGAGCTCGGAAAACCGGTTATTCACGGCGTTTCCGTTGCGAGCGCGGCATGGGTGGTGGAGCCCATGCCCAGCCGCTCGCCGAGGCGCTCGAAGAACAGATAGATGACCGGAGTCGTATAGAGGGTCAGCACCTGGCTGAAGGCGAGACCGCCGACAATCGCGAGCCCCAGCGGACGGCGAAGCTCCGACCCGACGCCGGTTCCCAGCATCAAAGGCAACGCGCCGAAGATCGCCGCGACCGTCGTCATCAGGATCGGCCGCAGGCGCAAGAGACAGGCCTGATAGATGGCTTCGCGCGCCGGCATCCCCTGCTCGCGCTGCGCGTCGAGCGCGAAGTCGATCATCATGATCGCGTTCTTCTTGACGATGCCGATCAGAAGCACGATGCCGATGACGCCGATGATGCCGAGCCCGGCCCCCGCCGCATTGAGCGTCAGGAGCGCGCCGATGCCGGCGGACGGAAGCGTGGTCAGGATCGTGATCGGGTGGATGAAGCTTTCGTAGAGCACCCCGAGCACGATATACATGGCCGCAATCGCCGCCGCGAGCAGGAACACCTCGTTCGACAGGGCCGACTGAAAGGCCTGCGCCGCCCCCTGGAAGCTGACGGCGAAGCTCGGCGGCAAGTCCATCTCCTGAAGCGCCTGGCCAATCGCGTCAACACCCTCTCCGAGCGATGCGCCCGGCGCGAGGTTGAACGAGATCGTGGTCACCGGAAACTGTTTCAGGTGCGAGATCTGCAGCGAAGAGGTCTTGACTGTGAAATTGGCCACCGATCCGAGCGGCGTCTGGCCGGTGGTCGACGCCGCGGACGGCAAATAGATCGAATCGAGCGATTTCACCGAGCGCGCCATCGACGGATCGACGTCGAGGATGACGCGGTACTGGTTGCTCTGGGTGAAGATGGTCGAGATGATGCGTTGGCCGTAGGCGTCATAGAGCGCGTTGTCGACGATCGCGGGAGTGATGCCGAAGCGCGCGGCGTTGGCGCGATCCAGATCGACAATCACAGAGCGGCCGTCCGGCTGCATGTCGCTCGCCACATCGGCGATCGACGGAATCTGGTGCAAGCGCTGCAACACCTTGGGCGTCCAGGTCTGCAGCGTCGCCAGATCCTGGTTTTCGAGCGTGAACTGATATTGGGTCGCGCTGACAGCCGTGTCGATGGACAGGTCCTGCACCGGCTGCATGAACAGCGCTATGCCCGAAACATTCGCGGTTTCATGTTGAATCCGCCGAATGATCTCGCTCGCCGTCGCCGTGCGCTTCGCATGCGGCTTGAGGTTGATGAGGAAGCGGCCCGAATTGAGCGTGACGTTCGAGCCGTCGACGCCGATGAACGAAGACAGGCTTTCGACGTCCGGATCCGTCAGGATCACCTTCGCCAGGGCCTGTTGATGGTCAGCCATCTGGTCGAATGAAATCGCCTGCGCCGCTTGGGTCACGCCCTGGATGACGCCGGTGTCCTGGATGGGAAAGAACCCCTTCGGGATCGTCATATAGAGGTAGCCGGTGAGCAGGAACGTGCCGAGCGCGACCAGAAGCATGAAGCCTTGATGATCGAGCGCGACTCGCAGCGTTGCGGCATAGAACCGGGTCAGAGCCTGGAAGAACCGTCCGCCGCTCGCCTCGCCGCCATGACCCCGCGGACGCAGAAGCTTGGCGCACAGCATCGGCACCAGGGTGAGCGAGACCACGGCGGAAATGACGATGGCGGCGGCGAGCGTGATCGCGAACTCGTGGAACAGCCGCCCGACCACGTCGCCCATGAACAGGAGCGGAATCAACACCGCAAGCAACGACACGGTGAGCGAAATGATGGTGAAGCCGATCTGCGCCGAGCCCTTCATCGCCGCGTCGTAGGGACTGTCGCCTTGTTCGAGAAAGCGCGCGATGTTCTCAATCACCACAATCGCGTCATCGACGACGAAGCCGGTCGCGACGGTCAGCGCCATCAGCGAGAGATTATCGAGGCTGAAGCCGGCTTGATACATGATCGCGAGCGCGCCAATCAGCGACAGCGGCACGGACAGGCTTGGGATGATGGTCGCCGGGATGTTGCGCAGGAACAGGTAGATGACCATCACGACCAGGCCGACCGCCAGCGCAAGCTCGAATTCGACGTCCTCGACTGAGGCGCGGATGGTGGTCGTGCGATCGGTCAGGGGCGTGACCGTGACCGCCGCCGGCAACGTCTCCCTGAGTGAGGGCAGGATCTTCTGGATGCTGTCGACGACCTGGATAACGTTGGCGCCGGGCTGACGCTGGATGTTGACGATCAGCGCTGGCGTCGTGTTCATCCATGCCCGCAGGCGACCGTTCTCAGCTCCAATTTCAACCTTCGCGACATCGGAGAGCCGGACCGGCGCGCCATTGCGGTAGGCGATAACCGATTTCGCATAATCGTTCGGGTCGCGGATCTGATCGTTGGCGTTGATCGAGGAGGATTGCGCCGGTCCGTCGAAATTTCCCTTGGGCGTGTTGACGTTGAGGTTGGCGATCGTGGTGCGCAGATCGTCCAGGTTGACGCCCAAGGAGGAGAGCGCGAGCGGATTGACGTGGATGCGGACGGAAGGCCTTTGTCCCCCCGAGATCGAGACGAGGCCGACTCCCGGGAGCTGCGACAGCTTCGGCACGAGGCGCGTCTCGATGATGTCTTCGACGTCGGTGAGCTTCATCGAGTCCGAAGCAACGCCCAGCGTCAGAATCGGCGCGTCCGCCGGATTGACCTTGGCGTAGATCGGCGGCGCCGGCAGGTCGGCGGGCAAAAGATTGCCGGCGGCGTTGATCGCTTGCTGGACCTCCTGCTCCGCGATGTCGAGACCGATGTCGAGGCCGAACCTCAAGGTAATGATCGAGGCGCCGGCGGAGCTCTGCGACATCATCTGGCTCAGGCTCGCCATCTGACCGAATTGCCGCTCGAGCGGCGCCGTCACCGCCGAAGTCATCACCTCCGGGCTCGCGCCCGGATAAAAGGTCTGGACCTGGATCGTCGGATAATCGACCTCGGGCAGGGCCGAGAGCGGCAGGAAGCGAAAGGCCATGATTCCGACCAGCAGAACCGCGATCATCAGGAGACTGGTCGCGACCGGACGATCGATGAAGATGCGGGACGGGTTCAAAGCTCCGTCCTAAAGGCCCATAGCGTCACTGCGAGGAGCCCTGCGGCGGCCCGTGAGCAGCCGCGTCGGCCGCAGGCGCCGGATTGTTCGAAGTGGCGTGCGGCGCGGGTTCCTCAACCGCGCCAGACTGATCGTGACGCTGCTTGTGATGCTGCCCGCCGCCGTTCGTAGAGCCCGTCGCGGAACCCTCGCCAGCCAACCCCGGACCCGCCCCGGCGCCGGCGCCGGCCTGCCCGTTGCCTGCGGCTGCAGGGTCCACAACCTTGACTTTCGCGCCGTCGCGCAGCCGGTCGACGCCGTCAATCACCACCTTGTCGCCCGCGGCCAGGCCCGAGGTGACCACGGTGTGCTTGCCATCGGTCGGCCCGGTCGCGACATCGCGTTTGGAGATCGTCGAATTGTCGTTGAGGAGATAGACGAAATCGCCCGACGCGCCGAGTTGGATCGCCGCGTTGGGCGCGAGGGTCACGCCGGTCATCGTGTCGACCAGAAGGCGGACGTTGACGAACTGGTTCGGAAACAAGACCCCCTTGGGATTGTCGAACGTCGAGCGCATCCTGATCGTGCCGGTGGTGACGTCGATCTGGCTGTCGAAGGTGGTCAGCGTCCCGGTCGCCAGCGCATGGACATTGTCCCGGCCAAGCACTGTAACCGGAAGCTTTGCGTCGGCATTGAGTCGCGCCGAGATGCGCTGCAAGTTGCCCTCGGGCGTTGTGAACACGACGCTGATCGGGTCGATCTGGGTGATGACGACGATGCCTGTGGCGTCAGAGGGTTGCAGGTAGTTTCCAGGATCGACGAGCCTCAAGCCCACCCTGCCGGTGATCGGCGAAACGATATGGGCGTAGCCGACGTTGAGCTCGGCCGTCTTGACCATGGCCTGGTCGGCGGCGATCGCCGCCTTGTCCTGGGCGACCAGCGACATCTGATCGGTGACCTGCTGCTGGGCGATCGAATCCTGCTTGGCAAGTTGCTGATAGCGCGCGAGGTCGCCCTGCGCCTGACCTACTAAAGCTGTATCCTTGGCCAACTGCCCCTGCGCCTGGGCCAGCGCGGCCTGATAGGGGCGCGGATCGATCTGGGCGATGAAATCACCCTGCTTGACCGTCTGGCCTTCGGTGAAGCCGACGTTCTGCAGCGTGCCGGCGATCTGGGTGCGGATGGTCACAGTCTCGAACGGCGTCACCGTCCCCAGAGCGTCGATGGTGAGCGGCATGTCGCCTGTGATGACCGGCGCCACACGCACGGTCTGAGGCGGCTGCGCCGGTCGGCCGGAGGCTTCCTCTCGATTGGCGAAGGGGGCGGCGTTCTCGTATCTCTTCCACGCGAAGAAAGCCGCCGCGGCCAGGGCCGCAACGATCACGATCCATAGGAGCCAATTCCGTCGGCGCCGCGGCGCCGTTTCCACGATCGGCGCCGCCGCAGGGGCCGGCGCCGCGCGCTGCGTCACTTCGTCCGGTCTAAGGGCCTCGTTCATCGCTACCGCTCACATTTCGCGTCACGCTTGGCACGGACAAATGGTCGGTTCAAATCAATCTCGCGTGCGCGGCCCAAGCCTCATTCGAAACGGTCTACAGGGGCGGGTGTTGCATTCTGGTTATCATTGCGTCATAAGCGCGGCCGGCGGCGGAGCCGCCATCAGGACGCGGGTGTAGCTCAGGGGTAGAGCACAACCTTGCCAAGGTTGGGGTCGAGGGTTCGAATCCCTTCGCCCGCTCCAGTTTATCTAATCAAGTCAGAGCGGTAA
>Ga0208480_1000894_pt1 | contig 11104 bp, 10 predicted proteins | sample NGESurshal092012_4_FD_184485 | JGI IMG/M metagenome (GOLD analysis project Ga0208480, IMG submission 184485) | Arctic peat soil microbial communities from Barrow, Alaska - NGEE Surface sample F53-1 shallow-092012 (SPAdes) | ecosystem: Environmental > Terrestrial > Soil > Wetlands > Peat ... | reverse complement strand
AAAATTTGTTTCGTCGGAATTGGGGTTGGGCTTGAAACTTTCCATCCGCCTTGTTTCAGTACACCGAAAAGATCAAGAGAAAGCGCATACGACTCTGCTGCCTCTTCCCCGTATATAATTTCGACTGAACCAACTGGCTCCCCTTTCAAAATGTTTAGGAATTTTTCTCGGTTTATCCGTCGCGGCGTGGTTCTCTGCTCAAGTTCTTGGGTCTTGGTCTGTGCGCCCGCTGCTGCCCGGCCTGCTTTGATGCCCTCCTGTTTCGCATCCGCAACCTTCGCGTCAACCGCAGCATCCTTATCTTTGGATAACTGTACCGTTGCGTAGATCGCAACGGCAGCGGGTATCGCGCCAAGTGCAGTGAGAAATCCAGCTGCGATCAAGACGTTATTCCAAGCGTCCGACGAAAGTCCCCAGAACATGCGCTTGACCTTCTTGCGAGGCTGCCGAGACAAATCCTTCACTTGTCCGACTGCTTCTTTGGTTCGCTCCGACATGGGACCACTTTAACCTGATGCCTTTGGGATTTCCAAGGTGCGCAGGAGCTTTTCCGGAGTGCTTCTCGGAACACCGCTCATCGGCGCCGTGGACAACAGCGTCAGCATCATGGGGGCGGGACCCCCCTATCAGGCGACCGTCAAGGCGCGATCATCATTTGAAAACCACGGCTCTCCGGCCCCACCTTCTGTTGCGCGCTGTGATCGGGGTCACGGCGCGGGGCCGGCCGTTGTGCTCTGTTGGCGACATCGAACGAAATGTGAGTTTCCACGATGTCCTATCACCAAAGGCCGCATGAATTGCGGCTCGCGATTTCCTCCGAAGCCGAAGCGCTCATGATCTGTTTTGGGGATCAGGCATACGCGGAAGCCCGCCTGCGCGCCGAAGAGGCGAGCAACGGCTTCCTGGCGCGGGATTGGAATGAAGTCGCCCTCGTGGTCGCGCGCAAGACAAGGAAGCGCCTGACGCTTCTCGCTCAGGTGTTTCATTAGTTCGTTGGGATAAGCGCTTGCGCGCATGGTGAGACGGCCGCCTTACGGCGACATGCGCCCGTCGCTGAGGCTCTCGCGCCACTCCGAGCGCGCCTATGCGGCTGAGGCTGGTGTTCGCGACCCCCGCCAGCCCGCGAAGCTGAGCCCGGCGAAGCCCACGAGCATCATGGCCCAGGTCGAGGGCTCCGGGACGGCGTCGACCTCCATCTGAAGGGCATTGTCAAATGGGAACGGGTCAACGCCTCGATTACGAAAGAATCCATCGTCCGTGAAAGACCAGGCCAAGTAGTTGCTGGCGACGCCAGGACCCGAAGTGTCGGCTGTCATTCCCCATTCGATGACGGACTGGTCGCTGGCGCTGTGGACGCTGACTTCGATCCAATAAAGCGAATTGGGGTCGAGCGCCACGCCGGCAAACTGGTCGTAATGTTCGACTGTCCAGGCCGTCGGCAGGCCGGTCACGGCAAAGGTGACGGACTCGATCGCCGGCCCCTGAAAATCGACGGAAGACCCGTTGGTATAGTCCAATCCGCCAATCGGGTCGAACGAGAGGTCGGAAAGAGGAATCCCACCGTCGAGGCTGACCGTTAATGTGTCGCTCGGCTCGCCGTACTCCGGAAAACGGTCTCTCAGCAACAGTGCGACATCCACGCGAGCGGGAGCCGTTCCGGTATTAAAGGTCGCCGAGATTACGGGGTCTATGCCACCTGCAAATGCCGCGCTCGAGGTCACGCCACCGAGGCTGTCAAAAACGACGCCCTCCGCCGAGGCCGACGTGGCGAGCACAGACAAGGAAGCGGCCGCGCAAGTCGCGACGAATGTTCGAAATCGCATGCGATTCCCCAGTAGAACGACGCCGCGGGGTTCATTATGGCACGCGCAATGCAGGGTTGCAATCCAGTTGCGGAGACTTGCCGCAGATGCGCCGGGCGAGGCCTGGCCGGCTGCTTGGCGCGCCCAACGGGAATCGAACCCGTGTTTTCGCCGTGAAAGGGCGACGTCCTGGACCGCTAGACGATGGGCGCGGGTCTCGTAGAGGAATCCGGTTCTGCCGGACCGGCGCGATGCTATAAGGTCGGCTGTTCGCGCTGGCAAGCCTTACGCCCGCGTGTCGGACATGAGCCAACGAAACAGAGGAAACGATGCGCGCCATCCGCATAGATCAGCCCGGCGGCCCGGAAGTCATGCGCCTCGAGGAGGTCGAGCTGCCGCCGCCGGCCAAGGGCGAGGTCAGACTGCGCCAGCATGCGATCGGGATCAACTTCATCGACATCTATCACCGCTCGGGTTTCTATCCGCCGGCGAAGACGCCGTTCACGCCCGGCTCCGAGGGTGCGGGCGAAGTCGTCGCTGTGGGTCCGTCGGTCCAGGGATTGAAGCCAGGCGACCGCGTCGCTTACGCAGGCTCCCCCGGCGCTTACGCGGAGGAACGCAATATCGAAGCGAAGTTCCTGTTCAAGCTGCCCAAGGCGATTTCGTACGACACGGCCGCCGCGATGATGCTCAAGGGCCTCACGGCGCAATATCTGGTGCGCCAGACCTATCGGGTCAAAGAGGGCGACACGATCCTGGTCCATGCCGCGGCCGGCGGCGTGGGCTTGATCCTGTGCCAATGGGGAAAAGCGCTCGGCGCGACGGTGATCGGCTGCGTCGGCACGCCGGAGAAGGCCGCGCTCGCCAAAAAGTCGGGCGCAAGGCACACGATCCTCTATCGCGACGAGGATTTCGCCAAGCGGGTGGCTGAGATCACCAAGGGCGCGAAATGCCACGTGGTCTATGACGGGGTGGGCAAGGCGACCTTCCCGGCGTCGCTCGACTGCCTGAGGCCGTTCGGAATGTTCGCCAGCTTCGGCTCCGCCTCCGGAGCTGTCGAAGCGTTCAACATCAGCCTTTTGGCGCAGAAAGGCTCGCTGTTCGCCACCCGGCCGACGTTGACCAGTTTCATGGCGGACCGCGCGCTGGCGGAGAAGATGGCGCGCGACCTTTTCCGCGTGGTGGGCAGCGGCGGCGTCAAGATCCGGATCGGCCAGCGCTGGCCGCTGGCGGAGGCCCCGCAGGCCCATATGGCGCTCGAGAAACGCGAAACGACCGGTTCCTTGCTTCTCGTACCGTAAGCAAAGCCCATGGCCTTTGTTGCGCCAAGTTTACGCGTCACCAGCCGGAGCTTGGCGCAAGCTGTCCGCCTTTGTATAGGAGACGCGGGCGGCGAGCCGCCGAGTGCTGCGTGGACGAGACTAGGAAGGGCGTATTGAGCCGAATGATCGAACCGACCGTGAAATCCGCCGACGCCGCCGTCCCGTCCATCAAGAAGGAGGAGGGCTGGTGGGAAACCGTCAAGGTCATCATCGAGGCGCTCCTGATCGCGCTCGTGGTGCGCACGGTCTTGTTCCAGCCCTTCAACATTCCCTCGGGTTCGCTCATACCGACGCTGCTCGTCGGCGACTATCTGTTCGTCTCCAAATACGCCTACGGCTATTCCCATTTTTCGCTGCCGAGCTTTCTGGACCTTGACCCGTCGGCCATGCCCGGCCGCATCTTCGCCTCAGAGCCCAAGCGCGGCGATGTTATCGTGTTCAAGCTGCCGAGCGATGGCCAGACCGACTATATCAAGCGGCTGATCGGTCTCCCCGGCGACAAGATCCAGGTCACCCACGGTCGGCTGATCATCAACGGCCAGATGGTTCCGCGCGAGCCGATTGCGGCTTTTCAGACCGTCAATCACTTCAATAAGCCGGAGGAGGCGCCGCAATATCTGGAGACGCTTCCGGGCGGCGTTCAACACAAGATCATCCAGATCGACGGCGATGACGGGAACTTGGACACTACGAAGGTCTACGAAGTGCCCCCGGGCCACTATTTCATGATGGGCGACAACCGGGACAATTCCAGCGATTCGAGGATTCCTGGAGATCAGGGCGGGGTCGGCTACGTGCCGTTCGAGAACCTGATCGGCAGGGCCGAAATCATCTTCTTTTCGATCGAAGAGGGAACGCCGGCCTGGGAGCTGTGGCGCTGGCCATGGGACGTGCGCTGGAACCGCATCTTCCAGCGCGTGCGTTAGACGCCGGCAAACGGGCCCGGAGAGCGGCCCGAAAGCGGTATAGTGGTGCGGGCAGTCTCCCTTAGGCTGTCTGCCGTTGGCGGGCGCCATGGCGTGGCTATTCCTCGATCGATTGGACAATGAATAAACAGCCGCGCGCCGAACTGTCCGCGTTGGAGTCCCGCCTTGGGTATTGCTTCCGCGATACCGGGCTGGCGATCCTCGCGCTCACGCACCTTTCAGCGCAAAATTCGAGCGGGCAGGGCAGGGATCAGTCCTATCAGCGGCTCGAATTCCTGGGCGACCGGGTTTTGGGGATTGTGATCGCGAGCCGGCTCTACCAGGCCTTTCCGAAGGCGAGCGAGGGCGAACTGTCGATGCGGTTCGCCAAGCTCGTGCGCCGCGAGGCCTGCGCGGAAATCGCCGCCCAATGGGACGTCGGCCCCCATGTCGCGCTGGGCCTCGGCGAAGCGCGCGGCGGCGGCCGCAAGAAGCAGGCGATCCTGGCCGACGTATGCGAATCTCTGATCGGGGCGGTGTTCGTCGACGGCGGCTTTGCCGCGGCCGAGGCGCTCATCGTTGGCGGTTGGGGCGAGCGAATCACCGCCGACGCCGAGCCGGCGCGCGACGCGAAGACCGCGGTGCAGGAATGGGCCCAGTCGCGCGCGCTGGCTCCCCCCCGTTATGAGGAGGTCGAGCGCAGCGGCCCGGCGCACGCCCCCCATTTCGTCATGCGGGTCGCGCTCGAAGGCTTCGAGCCGGAAATCGGCGCCGCGAGCTCCAAGCGGGCCGCGGAGCAGGCCGCCGCGCAGGCCTTTCTTGACCGATGGGGCGCCACATGAACGAGACCCGATGCGGGTTCGTCGCCATCATCGGCGCGCCCAACGCCGGCAAGTCGACCCTGATCAACGCGCTCGTCGGCGAGAAGGTCTCGATCGTCACCCGCAAGGCGCAGACGACCCGCTCGACCGTGCGCGGCGTTCTGACCCGAGGCGAGGCGCAGATCGTGTTCGTCGACACGCCCGGCCTGTTCGCGCCCAGGCGCCGGCTCGACCGGGCGATGGTCGCCTCCGCCTGGGGCGCCGCGGCCGACGCTGACCTTGTGATGCTCATGATCGACGCCCGCAAGGAGGTCGACGAGGCGAGCCTGACCGAAGGGACGCAGTCGATCCTGAGTGCGGTCGGCCAGGCCAGCAAGCCGAGGCTCGCCGTTCTCAACAAGATCGACCTCGTCGAGCGGCCGAAGCTGCTCGAGCTTACGGTCAGGCTCAATGCGGCGCTCGCCTTCGACGAGACGTTCATGGTCAGCGCGACGACGGGCGACGGGCTCCCTCAACTTCTCGATCGCCTCGCCGCGATGATCCCGGCCGGTCCCTGGCTCTATCCGGAGGACCAGATCGCGGAGGCGCCGATCCGTTCGCTCGCCGCCGAGATCACCCGCGAGAAGCTGATCGAGCGGCTGCATGACGAACTGCCCTATCAGGCGACGGTCGAGACCGAGGAGTGGAAGGACCAGCCCGACGGGTCGGCCCGCGTCGAGCAGACGATCTTCGTCACCCGCGAGAGCCATCGCAAGATCGTGCTCGGCGAGGGCGGTCGTACCATCAAGGCGATCGGCACAGCGGCGCGCAAGGACATCGGCGAAGCCCATGGCGCGACCGTGCATCTCTTTCTGCATGTGAAAGTGCGCGAGAAGTGGCTCGACGACCCCGAGCGCTACCGGGCGATGGGACTCGACTTCCCCAAGGGATGAGACGGCGAGCCAAAGGCCGGACGAGGGTGATTGACAGGACGAAAGTCTTTCGACAGTTGCTGTATATTCCCCCATGTCAGGAGACATCATGAGATTCCTTGGCCCCGCCGTCGGCGCTCTTCTGGCCGGCCTGACGGTTTCCGCGGCCGGCGCCGCGGTTCCCAATTCGATCGCCTCGCTGCTCGGGCCGTCCATCGGCTATCTCATGGCCCAGAGCGACCTCTGCGGGTGGAGCCTGAACGACAGGATTCGCACCATTTATCAGAAGGATTTTGCGCAAATCGGGATGACCGACGCGCAGCAGAGCGCGGCCTGGCAGCAGGCGCAGGCGCGGGAGACCAAGCTCACGAGCCTGCCAACGAAAGCGAAAGACGGCATGAAGGCCGGCATATGCACCTCGGCCGCGCGCGCTGAGGTCGAGCGGCAGCTTGCTGACTAGCGGTCGCCTCCATCGAGGCCGACTTGCGCCCTCATCTTGAGGCGCCGTGGGGGACAGTGGCCCTCGAAAGGATGCTCCAGTTCGCACGCGCCGGGGGTTGCCGCGCCCTCACGCGTCATCGAGGCCGCTTCGACGTTTCTGCATACGGCGAAGCGAGGGGCGCTCCGGGGCAAGGATCGCGAGCGGCGGGTCGCGGGCGGGCGCTCGGCCTGGGCGGCGGCCCGACAGTCATTGAGTATCAGCATCGATGCGGTCGATCCCCGCCTATCCTGAAGCTAGGTCCGATCCCCGCTGCTCACTCGCGCCATGCAAGGGCCCAGGTGCATCAATCATAGCACCCCCAAGAGATATTTTACGTGTACATCACACAGGAGGCCAATTACGACGAGAAGGTCAACCCAACACCAACCCACGAGAGTAGGACGGTAGTTTACCAGGAAATGTTCAGTGTAAGCGGTCAACACTGACGACTTTCTTTGGGGTTATGATGTTATGATAACCACATCGAAATATAAGTTCAATAATGGCGCCCCGCGTTCATCTGCGAGGCCGAGGCCCCCGCCGCAACGAGCCTTCTGGACTTTTGGCGCTCGTAGCACGGGACGTGAAAGCCTGTCGTTCAAAGCGCGGACGAAGACGACCCGTCCGCGTTTTCAAGCTTGGGCGATGCGCCGCTTCATACACACTACGAAGCGAGCACGCTTTATATTTGACAATATGTAGTAAAATGGCTCCGCCATAGGCCCTAACTTACCAAGCGGAACAGCTCTCCGTATTACCGGAATCTGGCCCGAGAGAAGGCAGTCGGTCCCGAACATCCCAATACGACCGCGATAAGAAACAGCCTCGCGAAGCTGCTCGACCGCTACCGCGAGTCCATTTGAAACGGTTTGCCATGACCTCTTTTTGCAGCCGACTGGCCGGCGCGATTTTTGCATTTTCGCTGATCGTTGTCTTCGGCGGCTCGATCGACGGCGTGGATCAAGACAACATGGCGAACACGCTCCGGATGGGAGGGGGAATGGAATGCGTCCGTGGCGCGGCGCCGATGTGGGGCTGAACTACGAACGCGCCGTCGCCAAGCCCGCGAGCGAGCCCTCTTCGCAAACCGTGCGATTGACCGTAAGGCAACTCTGGCAGCGCGAAGAGAAACGAAATTCTGCGAGAGTTGCGATCACGAATGGCCAACTCTCAGCTCCCGCAGAGGACCATGTCCCGCGCCTCGATCGCTGTCGCGGCCTTCTCGACGGTGGTCGAATGGTACGACTTCACCCTCTACCTCTACTTCGCCACCGTGCTTTCGCGGGTCTTTTTCGGCGGCGGCGCAGCCGCGCTGAGCACGACGCTGGCGACATTCGCGGTCGCGTATCTGTTGCGCCCGCTCGGCGGCTTCGTCTTCGGCCACATCGGGGATCGGTTCGGGCGACGGCGGACGATGCTGCTCTCGGTCGCGCTTATGACGGCGACGATGCTCGGCACTGCGCTTCTGCCCACTCACGCTCAGGTCGGCGCCACAGCCGGCTGGCTTCTTTTTCTCCTCCGCTGCGTCATGGGATTTTCGGTTGGCGGCGAGTACATCGCGGTCGTCGCCTATTTGCTTGAAGGCGCGCCGCGCACGAGGCGTGGGCTCATCACCTCGCTCGCCTCCGCGTCGAGTGAGATCGGTGGACTTCTCGCGGTCGGAATCTCGTTGGCTACCGTCAATTCGATGAGCTCGGCGAGTTTGGACTCCTGGGGATGGCGCATCCCTTTTCTCGTCGGCGCAGTGCTGGCGGGAAGCGTGGGGATCGCGCGCACGACGATGGAAGAATCGCCCGACTTCGAACGGCAGCAGGCGAGCGGGACGGCGCCCGCGAACCCGCTTCTCTACGCGCTTACCCACCATCGCGCCGGCATCCTGCGCGCGTTCACCATCTCCGCCCTGGGCTCGATCACCTATTATGTCGGCATCACCTATGTTCCCACGTTCCTGACGTCCGCTGGAAAGCTCAGCGAAAGCGACTCGCTTGGGCTCTCCACTGCGGCGGCGGTCGCCGTCATCCTCGTCACGCCCTTTGCAGGCATCTTGTCCGACTGGATTGGCCGGAAACCCGTCCTGATCGCTTTGAGCCTGCTGAGCGCAATCTTGCCGATCACGCTCTTTCAGTTGATGGCTGGCGGGTCGGCTTCATACGCGCTTTTGGCGGCAGTGATCCTCGCTTGTGTGGCGGGCGCGGTCAGCGCGGTCGGGGCCATTGCGACCGCCGAACAATTCCCGGGCGAAGGGCGCATCAGCGGCTTGGCCTTGGGGGCGACGACGGCCACCGCGATCTTCGGCGGGCTCACCCCTTATGTCGCCCAGGTCCTGACGGAGCGAACGGGTTGGATCATGGTCCCGGGCGCCATGATCGCGGTCGTGGCCATCCTGGCGCTTCCGGTATTGGTGACTTTGCCGGAGACGGCGCCGACGAGATAAGGGGGTGGCGCGAGAACGACACCAGTGTGCGGAGTATCACAGCGCCACACGCCGATTTATGATCGGATAAGGGTATTCCGATTCTATTATTTGTGGCGAAGCCAAATGTATTTGCGGCGAAGCCAAATGGACGGCCGATCTCGAGGCCAGCTCAAGCATTGTCGTGAGCCGTGTTGGGGGGTAGGAGGAACGCAATGAAGCGAGAGCGCATCCTTGACCCGTGCGACATTTTTAAAAGTGCCTCCCATTGGCGCATGCGAGCCGAGGAAATGCGGACGCTGGCTGACGATTGTCTCGATCCGACGGCAAGAGCGATGATGCTCAGAATCGCGGCGGATTACGACCGGCTCGGCAGGTACGCAGATGACAAGACTTCTATCGAGTCTGTGATGTTTAGAACCGCGGCGGACTATGAAAGTCTGATCGGGCACGCAGCGGCTTCCGAAGCGGCTAATCACCGAGCGAAGAGACGACTTGACGGGCTGGCCGCCGAAGCGCCGCCCTTGCTCACGGAACCAGGACGCCAGGGTTCATGATTCCGGCCGGGTCGAGCGCGCTCTTTGCCGCAGCAAAGGCCTTGCCGAACAGGTCGGGACGTTGCGTGCGATACCAGGGCATGTGGTCGCGCCCGACGGCGTGATGATGGGTGATCGTGCCGCCGGCCGCGATCAGCGCGTCCGAGGCGCGGGTCTTGATATGCCGCCATTGCTCGATGAGGCGACCGGCATCGCCGCGCACATTGAAGGTGTAATAGACGGCCGGCCCGTCCGGATAAACATGGGTGAACCGCACCGAGACGGTTCCCGTGCGGCCCGTCGCCTCGACAAGCGCGTCTTTCGTCGCCTTGCACACCGCCTCGTGGAACGCCTCGAACCTGTCCCAGGTGATGGCGGTTTCGAACGTGTCATTGATGACACCCAACGGCACGGTCAACTCGCGCGCGTAGGGCATGCGGATGAAGGCGGTGCGCCAGCGCAAGGCCGCCGCCTCATCGCCATGGCGGCGCCCGCCGCAGTCAGCCATGAGCTCAGTCGCGCGCGCCATCCAGGCGTCCACCGGATGATCGGCGGATTCGAAGGCGAGCACGAGCAGGCTCTCCTCATAGGCATTGACGCCATAGGCGCCCGCTTCGTGATTGTCGATGACGCGCAGGTTCGATGGGTAAAGCCCCGCCTGCGAGACGGCGCGCACCGCCCGCGCGGCGGTGAAGAAATCGGGGAAGCCGAACACGGAATCGGCGCGGAAGCGCGGCCGCCCCTGCAAGCGCATCCACGCCTCTGTGATTACGCCCAGCGACCCCTCCGAACCGATCATGATGCGGTCGGGACTGGGGCCGGCGCCCGAGCCCGGCAGACGCCGCGACTCCATGATTCCCGCTGGCGTCACCGTGCGCAGGCTTTCGACGAGATCGTCGATATGCGTGTAGAGCGTGGCGAAATGGCCGCCCGAGCGGGTGGCGATCCAGCCGCCGAGCGTCGAGAACTCGAAGCTTTGCGGATAGTGGCGCAGAGCGAAGCCATGTGGCTTCAACGCCGCCTCGATTGCGGGGCCAAGAATGCCGGCCTGGATGCGCGCGGCGCGGCTCGTCGCATCCACTTCGAGCACGCGATTGAGACGCCGCATGTCAAGGCTGACGGCGCCCGCAAAGCCATCGCCAACCACCGGCTCGACGCCGCCCACCACGGACGAGCCGGCGCCGAACGGAATGACAGCGACCCTTGCATTGCTCGCCCAGTCGAACACGGCAGCGATGTCGGCTTCGTTCTCCGGGAGTGCGACGAAGTCGGGCGCGTTGGCGAAATCACGGGCGAAGGCGCGCACGGTCTCGGGGTAAGATTTGCCGTAAGTGTGCAGGAGCCGTTCGTGCGGATCCTGCGTGAGAAGGTGAGCGAGCGCGGCGGGCGCTGAGATGCGCGGCGCGCGCAGCGTGATCTCGGAGGCTTGCGGTGCAGTGGCGGGGCGCGCCTCGGCGCCGAGTTTTTCGGCGACGAAGCGGGAGACGCGCGAGCGTTCGGCCTCATCAAGGCCCTCGCCCTCACGTCCCCAGCCGTAGAATTTGAGCCGGTGATCCATGACGTTCCTCCGCAGGCGCGACGGCGTACGCCGTCGTTGTTATTTCAGCGGTAGCACGCGCAACCTTGTTCGCGCCGGATCGACAGTCAGCAGCGCCCCTTCCTCGAGCTCTGCAGCCATTTGTCTTAAGGCCTCAATCAGCGTCCAGCCGCATATCGCAACGCCTGCAGAATGTCCTCGCGTTCGAGATACGGAAAATCGGTCAGGACATCGTCGATACCGCGGCCTGCCCCGATTTGTCCCACGATCATGCCAACAGTGACCCGCATGCCACGGATACACGGCTTTCCGCCCATCACCTCCGGGCGCTGGGTAATACGATCTAGCGGTTCCACCAGAGTCTCCTCCTCGGCCG
>Ga0208480_1000893_pt1 | contig 11105 bp, 10 predicted proteins | sample NGESurshal092012_4_FD_184485 | JGI IMG/M metagenome (GOLD analysis project Ga0208480, IMG submission 184485) | Arctic peat soil microbial communities from Barrow, Alaska - NGEE Surface sample F53-1 shallow-092012 (SPAdes) | ecosystem: Environmental > Terrestrial > Soil > Wetlands > Peat ... | reverse complement strand
GCCAGGTACACGGCTCCTATATTCCCCAGGAAGGGAACGTGGAAGATGAATCGCGTAGCCAGCAAAATGATGGATGCCTGAATCAGGCCGATGCCGATGTAGGGAACCAGTTTTCCCGTCATCACCTCCATCGGCGTGGCCGGCATGGCGAGCAGGTTTTCCATGGTGCCGCGCTCCCGTTCGCGGCCGCCACGGCGCTGCTCGCCGCGCTGGCCATCGCGACCTGCGCGGTGGCCGCCCGTACTACGGTGGGGCGAGATGTCACCTGACCTCCAGCCGGTCGCGACGCCCGGCGTTGGCCAGCGGCCCGAGCTGGGTGCCCTCGCGCAGGGGATCGCCGACCCGCAGCAGACCGGCGGCCGCGGCGAGCTCGTCGACGAAGCGGTCGTGGAGCTCGGCGGCGACGTAGACCCGCTTGACCGCGCCGTGCGTCTGCCCGGCACCCGCGCACCCGGCCCACAGGGCTCCGGCCACCGTCCGGGGGAGGTTGGCGTCGGCGAGCACGATCATCGGGTCGGCCCCACCCTGCTCGAGGACGGCCTGGCGCCCGGCCGTCGCGCACTCGCGGGCAACCTCGCCCGCGACACGGGCGCTCCCGGTGAACAGCACCCGCCCGACACCCTCGGCCCGGCTGACCGCCCGGCCGAGCCCGGCTCCGCCGTGGACGACGCGGACGAGACCCTCGGGCAGTCCGGCCCGCGCCAGCAGCCGGGTGATCCGCGTCGCCGCCAGACTCGCCCGGGCGGCCGGCTTGAAGATCGCCCCGTTGCCGCCCATCAGGGCGGCTGCGATCTGGCAGAGCGGCTGGGCCAGCGGCGCGCTCCCGGCGCCGATCACCCCGATCACGCCGACCGCCTCGTGCTCGACGCGGGCCCGCTTGAGCGGGTGCAGCGCCCGCGGCACGCCGATCCGCTCCTCCGCGAGCAGGTCGGCCCCGTGGGACCCGAGCCAGCGGAGCGTGTCGATCGCCGGGAGCAGCTCGAGCGCGGCGACCTCCGCCCGGGGGCGGCCGCCCTCGCGGGCGACCAGGTCGACCAGCTCGTCGAACTCGTCGATCACGGCCTGTGCCGTGCGGCGCATGTACCGGGCCCGGTCCTGGAGGCGGAGGGCAGCCCACAGCGGCTGGACGCTCGCGACCTGGCCGACGATCCCCGGGAGCTGGGACTCGGGGGTCACGAGCACCGTGCCGATCGGCTCGAGCGACGCCGGGTTGCGGGCCTCGATGCTCTGCCCGGCGGTTGGGATCGAGTCCTCGCTCATCGTGGGGGGCGCTCGGGCAGGCGCCGCCCGAGTCTGATCTCGTCATGGCGTCGGACGAGCTCCTCCTCCTGCCGATCACCGGTCCAGAAACGGATCCCGGACAGCCCGACCGGCATCACATCCTGGGAGGTGAGGTGACCCGGATTGCCGTGGGGGTAGTCGTAGCCCTCGCCCCGTCCGAGCGCCTTGGCTCCGGCGTAGGCGGCCGAGCGCAGCCACGGCGGCGGGGGTGCCGCGCCGTGGTTCGCGACGTGCTCGCGGGCGGCGCCGAGCGCCTTGCCGGCGGCGTTGGACTTCGGCGCGAGCGCGAGGTAGATCGTCGTCTGGGCGAGCGCGTACTCGCACTCGGGGAGGCCGACGTGCTCGACTGCCCCGGCCGCCGCCACAGCCAGCTGGAGGGCCTGCGGATCGGCGTTGCCGATGTCCTCGCTCGCGAAGACGACCATCCGCCGGACGATGAACCGGGGATCCTCGCCGCCGTCGAGCATCACCGCGAGGTAGTAGAGCCCGGCGTCCGGATCTGATGCCCGGCACGCCTTGATCCACGCCGAGATCAGGTCGTAGTGCTGGTCGCCCGACTTGTCATACCGGACCGCCCGCCGCTGGAGGGCGTCCTCGGCCACGGCCAGCGTGATCGGGTCACTCGTCGCCGCCAGCTCGAGCGCGCCCAGCGCCGTCCGGGCGTCCCCGGCGGCCCGCTCGGCGATGAAGGCGATCGCCTCGTCGTCGGCCTGCACCCCCAGCTCCCGGTCGAGCGCCCGCCGCAGGAGCGTCTCGATCTCGGCGGCGCTCAGCAGCTCGAGCTCGTAGACCCGGCAGCGCGACAGGAGCGCGCCGTTGACCTCGAAGTACGGGTTCTCCGTCGTCGCGCCGATCAGCGTCACCAGGCCCTCCTCGACGGCCGGCAGGAGGGCGTCCTGCTGGGCCTTGTTGAAGCGGTGGATCTCGTCGAGGAAGAAGATCGTCGGCTCGCCGGTGGTCTGCCGGCGGTGCTGCGCCCGGGCGATCACCTGGCGGACCTCCGGGCGGCCCGTCTCGACCGCGCTGAGCTCCTCGAACGCCCCGCTCGCCGCCGCGGCCACCAGGCGGGCGAGCGTCGTCTTCCCGGTTCCCGGCGGCCCGTAGAGGATCATCGAATGCGGGTGGCCCTCTTCGAGCGCGCGGCGGAGTGCTCCCCCCTTGTGGAGCAGTTTCTCCTGGCCGACCAACTCGGCAAGGGAGCCTGGTCGCAGGCGCACGGCCAGCGGGGCCTGGTCGACCCGGACGCCCGTGCGGGTCCGCGGCGGGCCCTCGTCGGGTGGGAAGAGCTGGCCCTCCATCCCAGGCAGTATCGCGTGAGAGAATCCTCGCACCGTCCTGCTCGCCGCCGCCGGCCTCCGACCTTCCTCGCGATGCGCGCCGCCGGAGCCACGTAGCACCCCGCCGGGTCCATCCGGCCGGCGGTCTAGGGTCACCCGGATGGTGGCGCCTCGGGTGCTCGGCCCGAACGAGCTGGAGGCGATCGCCGGGGGTGCGTTGCCAAGCGCGGCGCGCAGGCGTCTGGAGGAGCTCGCCGGCATCGACGGGATGTCGACGTCGTTCCTCTCCGCCGCGGAGAGCTCGCTCGCCGGCGGGCTCGGCGTCACCGTGCTCGGCCAGGTCGTCGGCTGCTGCGCCGGCAGTCTCCGGCTCGGCGTGATCCGGGCGGTCGGCCCGGGCTCCGAGGCTCGACACAAGCCCGGTGCCGCCCGCTGGCTCGAGCGCTCGGGGGTCGTCGAGACCTGGACCACCGCACGCCTGCGGGCGGTCTCGCGGATCCAGGAGCAGGCTGCGATCCTCGGGGCCGACGCCGTCGTCGGCGTCCGCGCGACTCGCCGGCAGCTCGAGTTCGTCGCCGAGGTCGTGCTCACCGGGACGGCAGTCCGGACCGGGCCGCAGGCGCCGGCGCCGGGAGCCCGGCCCCTCGTCACCCGCGCGTCGGTCGCCGAGCTGGCGAAGCTCCGCGCGTGCGGTGCGGATCCGGTCGGCCTGGTCGGCGGCTGCGCGTCGGTCGCGGCGGTGCCGTCGAGCGCGACCACCCGAGCCCTGCGCCGCCGCCGCCGCCGGCGTCCCAGCCAGGAGCTCGACGAGTTCAGCTTCGCCTTCGGCGAGACCCGCCGGCGGGCGGTCGCGCGCCTGCGGACGGAGGCCGCCGGCAGTGGTGCCCGAGGGGTGATCGGGATCGAGCTCGACGACCTGGAGGCCTTCCGGGGTGGTGGCGGCGACTATCACGTCGTCCTCCACCTGCTCGGGACCGCGGTCCGCCGCCCACCGGCCGTGGAGCGGGAGCCGGTCGGCGTCACGCTGCGCACGGGATCCGGCGCCGGATGACGGCGGGATGACCTCGCCGGCCGAGCCGGATTCGACGGGCGCCGACGACCGGCCGACAGGCGACGACGTCCCGCGCAGCGGTCACGCCCGACTCGCCGAGAACCGGCGGGGCCTGTTCACGTCGGACCTGACCGTCAACGAGTACCTGCTGGTCGAGGATGCCGGATTCGAGCCGCTCGGCCTGGTCGTCGGCAGCTCGATCTACCAGGTCGGCTACCAGCGGCAGCGGTGGAACCGAAGCCAGGAGCTGACCGTCCTCTCCGAGGCGATGTATCACGCCCGCGAGCTGGCGATGACCCGCATGGAGGAGGAGGCCGACGAGCTCGAGGCCGACGGGATCGTCGGCGTGCGTCTCCAGATCGGCCGGGTCGAGATCGGCCGGCACATCAGCGAGTTCGTCGCCGTCGGGACGGCCGTCCGCCATCGCGACGGCCACGCCTACCGGGCGGCGAACGGACGGCCCTTCACGAGCGATCTCTCCGGCCAGGACTTCTGGACCCTCCTGCGAACCGGCGCGCGACCGGTCGGCCTGGTGATGGGCAGCTGCGTCTACGCGATCGGCGCGCTCGCCGCCGTCGCGACCCGCTTCCGGGGGTCGTTCGTGACCCGGGAGCTGCCGAACTACACGCAGGCGCTCTACGACGCCCGGGAGCTCGCGATGGGTCGCATGCAGCACGAGGCGACCGCGCTCGAGGCCAGCGGGATCGTCGGCGTCGCGCTTACCGAGCACCAGCACGGCTGGGAGCACCACGTGACCGAGTTCTTCGCGATCGGGACGGCCGTCGTCCGGGCCGGGGCCCGCCAACCGACGATCGCGCCGACGCTGACCCTCGACCTCAACGATCCGCCCCAGACGCACACGATCAGGTGAGCGCGCCTCGCGCCCACCGGGGCCCGCCGCGCATGGGTTTCCGGGTCGATCCGGGGCAATCCGGCGGGGCCGCCCGGCGAACCCACAAATCGTCGGGAAACTGGGTTAGAGTGGCCTCCTGCCCCTACCTTGGAGGAGGAAGGTTTCGTGAAGAATCCCCGCGTCGCGTCCGGCCTGGCGCTCGCCCTGGCGAGCGCCGCCGTCCTGAGTGCCTGCGGAAGCTCGTCGAGCAACTCTTCGACGTCCAGCACGTCGGGGTCCTCCGGCGGGTCGGCGGCAACCGTCGTGATGGGGACGGCGCCCGACTACCTGGACCCACAGCTCGGCTACACGACCCAGTCCGCTGAGGCGACCTATCCGACCTACACGGGCCTGGTGACCTACGCCCACAAGAACGGCGCCGCCGCCCTGACGGTGATCCCCGGCCTCGCGACTACCGTGCCGACCGTCTCCAACGGCGGCAAGACCTACAAGGCGACCCTCCGCCCGGGCCTCAAGTTCTCCAACGGCGCGGTCGTCAAGGCCAGCGACTTCACCTACTCGATCGAGCGGGCCCTCAAGCTCAACTGGGGCGGCGACGCCTTCTACACGGCGAACATCGTCGGCGCGACCGCCTACCAGAAGGGCACGTCCCAGACGATCTCGGGCATCACGACCGACGACGCGACTGGGAAGATCACGATCAACCTGATCGCTCCGTACGGCGCCTTCGACAACGTGCTCGCCTTCCCGTCCTCGGCGATCGTCCCGTCCGGCACGGCGATGAAGAACCTCTCCAACAACCCGCCGCCCGGCGTCGGGCCCTACCAGATCACGAACGTCGTCAACGGCGAGGCGTCGTGGACGATGACGATCAACCCGACCTACAACGCCGAGGCGATCCCCGGAATCCCGCCGGCCCACGTCAACGTCAACGTCAAGGTCGAGGCCAACAACCAGACCGAGGCCGAGGACGTGCTCAACGGCACGGCTGACGTCTTCGACCCGGGAGACACGCTCCCGCCGGCCCTGATCTCGCAGATCACCGGGTCGAGCCACTTCACCAAGGAACCGATCCAGCAGACCTTCTACTTCTTCCTCAACACCAAGATCAAGCCGTTCAACAACATCCTCGCCCGTGAGGCCGTCGTCGAGGCGCTCAACCAGTCGGCGCTCTCCCGCCTCGACAGCGGCAACTTCAGCCCCGGCTGCTACTTCCTCCCGCCGGGGATCGTCGGCCACCCGACCGCTCCGTGCCCGTACGGCGACCCGAGCGCCGGCGGCAGCATCGCCAAGGCCAAGGCCCTCGTCGCGAAGGCCGGCCTGACCGGCTACCCGGTCGACGTCTACGGGGAGACGCGGTCGCCGCGCAAGGAGTTCGTCGACTACTACGCCAGCGTCCTCAACCAGATCGGCTTCAAGGCGACCGAGAAGATCCTCGCGGATGCGACGTACTTCCCGACGATCGGGAACCTCAAGCTCAACCCGCAGACCGGCTTCGCCGACTGGAACCAGGATTTCCCGAACCCGATCGACTTCTACCTGCTGCTCGACAAGTCGTCGATTCAGTCGACCAACAACCAGAACTTCAGTCAGGTCGACGATCCCCACATCCAGAGCGAGCTGAAGGCCCTCGGCAGCGTGCCGGCGGCCCAGCTGGGCACGGTCTCCGCCCGCTGGCAGGCGCTCGACCAGTACGTCGCAAAGCAGGCCTACGAGGCCGTCTTCGGCTACCAGCAGTGGCCGAAGTTCGCGTCCTCGAGGGTCAACTTCGCGGCGCTCGACTTCATCCCGCTCTACGGGATCGACTGGAGCTCGATCCAACTCAGCCAATAGGCGGCTGACGTCCCGGGGCGAGGGTCCGACGCCCCGGGACGTCGACTGAAAGGACACGGGCATCGACCCCGCGACAACGACAGGGACGGCGTTCTCCGGAAGCCTCACGCCCGAGCTGGCCGGCGCCGCAGAGCTCGGCCTCGCCCCCGAGATGGGGCCCTACCAGATCGCCTGGCGGCGGCTGCGGCGCAACCGCGTCGCGCTCGCCTTCGGTCTGCTCTTCGTCGGGATCGTCGTCCTCTGCCTGCTCGCGCCGGTCTACGCCAGCGACATCGCCCACACGACGCCGAGCGCCAACCACGAGACCGAGACCGTCAGGATCGGCTCGAAGACCGTCGACGTCGTCTCCCTGACCGGTCTGCCGATCGGACCGACCTGGCACGGGCGCTTCTTCCTCGGGGCCGACGCCGAGGGCCGCGACGTCGCCGTCCGGCTGCTCTACGGCGGGCGCAACTCGCTCGAGATCGGCGCCGTCGCGACCCTGATCACAATCATCTTCGGCCTGCTCGCCGGGATCGTCGCCGGCTACTTCCGCGGCTTCACAGACGGCGTGATCAGCCGCGTGCTCGAGGTGATCTGGGCGTATCCGGTGATCGTCTTCGGCGCGGCGGTCGGCGTGATCGTCAACGTCGGCGGCCTCAACCTCGGCTTCGTCAAGCTGACCGGCGGGACGCTCCTGGTCCCGGCGATCATCATCGGGATCGTCTATATCCCGTACGTCGCCCGGCCCGTCCGCGGCAAGGTGCTCTCCGTCCGCGGCCTGGACTTCGTCGACGCCGCCCGCCAGCAGGGGCTCGGCCACATGCGGATCATGGTCGGTGAGATCCTCCCCAACGTGACGACCCTGGCGATCGTGATGATCCCCCTCCAGCTCGCCCAGTCGATCCTGCTCGAGGCGGCCCTGTCCTTTCTCGGCGCCGGCGTCCAGCCGCCGAGTCCGTCCTGGGGCACGATGATCGGCGACGGCACCCGGCTGATCCCCGGCGCGATCCACCTGACGCTCGTCCCGGGGACGATGCTCGTCCTCTGCGTGCTCGGGATCAACATCTTCGGCGATGGCGTCCGCGACGCCCTTGACCCCCGCGCCAAGCTCCGGATCGAGCCCTGATGGCCCGCTTCGTCGTCCGGCGGATCGGCTCGGCGATCCTCGTGATGTTCGCGACCTCCGTGCTGACCTTCCTGATCTTCCAGGCGATCCCCAGCGGCGACCCGGCCTTCCGGCTGGCCGGCAAGTACTCGACCCCGGCGCAGGTCGAGTCGATCCGCAGGGAGTGGGGCTTCGACAAGCCGATCTACGTCCAGTACGTCAAGACGATGGAGAAGATCTTCGACGGGTCGGTGATCTCCTACACCCAGCAGCTCAACGTCGACCAGACGGTCATCCACGACCTGCCGGCCACGCTGTCGGTGACGATCGGCGGCGCCGTGATCTGGCTCCTGGTCAGCGTTCTCTTCGGCGTCCTCTCGGCGATCCGGGCCGGCCGCTACCTCGACCGCGTGCTGACCGTCCTGGCATTCATCGGCCTGTCGATGCCGGCCTTCTTTCTCGGCGACATCGCCCTCTACTACCTCGGCTACAAGGCGAAGATCTTCCCGCTCGGCGACTACGTCCCCCTGACCCAGAACCCCGGCGCCTGGTTCTCGCACCTGCTGCTCCCGTGGATGACGCTCGCCGTCCTCTACATCGGGATCTACTCGCGGATCCTCCGGTCGAGCCTGCTCGACACGCTCGGCGAGGACTACGTCCGCACGGCCCGGGCCAAGGGGATCTCCGAGCGGCGCGTCCTGATCCGCCACGCCCTGCGCAACAGCATGATCCCCCTGATCTCGCTCTGGGGCCTCGACTTCGCCTCGCTGCTCGGCGGCGGGACGATCCTGATCGAGGAGGTCTTCAACATCAACGGCGTCGGCAAGTACGTCGGCGACTCGATCGGCCGGCTCGACGTCCCCCCGATCCTCGTGATCACCGTCTTCGCGGCGTTCGCCGTCGTCGCCCTCTCGGCGATCGTCGACATCCTCTACGCCGCGCTCGACCCGCGGATCCGGCTGTCGTCGTGACGGGCTCGGCCCCCCCACCGGACGTCGATCCCGGTGCCGCCCCGCCGACCCTGCTCGAGGTCAGCGGGCTGAGCGTCTCGTTCCGCACCGAGCAGGGCGTCGTCCACGCCGTCGAGGACGCCTCGTTCACCGTCGGCCGGGGCGAGGTCGTCGCCGTCGTCGGCGAATCCGGGTCCGGCAAGTCGGTCACCGGCCTCACGCTGATGGGCCTCACCCAGTCGCCGAACGCGACGATCGCCGGCTCCGCCAAGCTGTCCGGCCGTGAGCTGATCGGCGCCAGCCAGGCCACCCTGCGCGAGGTTCGGGGTGCCGAGATCGCGATGATCTTCCAGGACCCGATGAGCTCGCTGAACCCCGTGGTCCGGGTCGGCGAGCAGATCGTCGAGCAGATCCGCGCCCACGAGGAGATCGCCCACGACGCCGCTCTGGCCCGGGCGGTCGAGCTGATGGAGCGGGTCGGCATCCCCCGCGCCCGCGACCGCAGCCGGGCCTTTCCCCACGAGTTCTCCGGCGGCATGCGACAGCGCGTGATGATCGCGATGGCCCTCTCCTGCTCGCCCCGCCTGCTGATCGCCGACGAGCCGACGACGGCCCTCGACGTGACGATCCAGGCCCAGATCATGGAGGAGCTCGGCCTCCTGCGACGGGAGACCGGCGCCGGGATCCTGCTCGTCACCCACGACCTCGGCGTGGTTGCCGACATCGCCGACCGGATCATCGTCATGTATGCCGGCCAGATCGTCGAGCAGGGCTCGCTCGACGACCTCTTCTACGACCCCCAGCACCCCTATACCTGGGGCCTGCTCGGGTCGATCACCCGCGTCGACCGCGTCCGCTCCGCCCGCCTCCCGGCGATCCCCGGCCAGCCGCCGTCGCTCCTCAATGCGCCGGCCGGCTGCCACTTCCGCCCGCGCTGCCCCCACGCCTTCGACGCCTGCACCCAGCCGCCGGCGCTCGAGGCCCGCCTGCCCGGGAGCCCCGCCCACCGCGACCGGTGCTTCCTGGAGCCCTCCGTCAAGCGGCGCATCCGCACCGTCGACGGCGCGATCGGCCTCGCGACCGGTGAGACGGTGATCTCGTGAGCCTGCGGGCGGGCGACGAGGTCGTGAGCTTCCGCGGGATTGGCCAGGTCGTGAGCTTCCGCGGGATTGGCGAGGTCGTGAGCTTCCGCGGGATTGGCGAGGTCGTGAGCTTCCGCGGGATTGGCGAGGTCGTGAGCTTCCGCGGGATTGGCGAGGTCGTGAGCCTGTGGGCGGCCGACGGGCCGGTGAACGCGTGAGCACCGCGCCGGCCCCGGCCGCCGAGCCGGACGCCGTCGGGGCGACGCCGCTGCTCGAGGTCGAGCATCTGAAGGTCTACTTCCCGATCAAGTCCGGCGTCCTCGTCAACCGGACGACGGGCAACGTCCACGCCGTCGATGACGTCTCGCTGCGCCTGACCGAGGGCGAGACGCTCGGCGTGGTCGGCGAGTCGGGGTGCGGCAAGAGCACCCTGATCCGGTCGATCGTCCGCCTCGTCCCGCCGACGTCGGGCAGCGTGCGCTTCCGCGGCCGCGACATCACCTCGGCCGGGCGGAGCGAGCTCCAGCCGATCCGCCACGAGATGCAGATGGTCTTCCAGGACCCTCAGGCGTCGCTGAACCCGCGCAAGCGGATCTCGCAGATCATCGCCACACCGCTGCGGGCCCGCGGCGTCCCCCGCGACCAGATCGAGGCCAAGAGTCGCGAGCTGGTCGCCCAGGTCGGTCTCAACCCCGAGCACCTCGAGCGCTTCCCCCACGAGTTCTCCGGCGGCCAGCGCCAGCGCATCGGGATCGCCCGGGCGCTCGCCGTCGAACCCCGCCTGATCCTTCTCGACGAGCCGGTCTCAGCCCTCGACGTGTCGATCCAAGCCCAGGTCATCAACCTTCTCGAGGAGCTCCAGGAGACGCTCGGCCTCTCCTACATCTTCGTCGCCCACGATCTCTCGGTCGTCCGCCACGTCTCCGATCGGGTCGCCGTGATGTACCTCGGCAAGGTGATGGAGCTGTCAGCCGCCGACGATCTGTACGACAAGCCGATCCACCCCTACACGAGCGCCCTGCTCGCCGCGATCCCGATCCCCGACCCCCGCGAGAACCGTGCCCGGACGCGCACCGTCCTCTCGGGCGAGCCGCCCAACCCGATCAACCCGCCGACCGGCTGCCGCTTCCACACCCGCTGCCCCCACGCGACCGACATCTGCCGCGAGATCGAGCCGCCGCTCGCCGAGTACTCCGGCGGCCACCTGGCCGCCTGCCACCACCCGTTGAACGTCACCGGGCCCGAGCTGGCGGCGACGACGCGCTCGAACGCATCGCCACTCAGCGCCGGCGACGGGCTCCCGAAGCCGTCCTGACTCGTCTGACGGGGCGCCTGGTCTGCCGGGGCGTGACTTCGGCGATTTCCGCTCATTGTTGGGGGTCAGGTCCCGTTTCGGGTGATGTTCTGCGGCGGCGGGTGTGGGCTCACGCGCGCGGCGGCCCTTGGCAGGCGAGCATGTCGTCGAGGATCGTCGCTCGGGCCCCCGCGGGAGGTCGGGAGCGCGAGGGCTCTGCGGGGGACTGGGGGGGAGGGGAGGAGGGGACTCTTGGGGGGAGGAGGGAACTCTCCAGGGAAACTAGCTGCCTGAGTCAGGCAACCATTTCGCGATGAAGGTCTCAGCATCCTCGTTCGCCGCCCGGCAGGATTCCGGTCGATCGATCCCACCCCCCCCCCCCCCCCCCCCCCCCCCC
>Ga0208480_1000892_pt1 | contig 11115 bp, 11 predicted proteins | sample NGESurshal092012_4_FD_184485 | JGI IMG/M metagenome (GOLD analysis project Ga0208480, IMG submission 184485) | Arctic peat soil microbial communities from Barrow, Alaska - NGEE Surface sample F53-1 shallow-092012 (SPAdes) | ecosystem: Environmental > Terrestrial > Soil > Wetlands > Peat ... | reverse complement strand
ACCGCGGTTGGCGAGCGCGGTCTCGCGGTAGGCCGCGCGCCGTTCGTCGGCGCTGAGCAGTGACGGATGCGTCGCCGGTTCGGCACGTACCGCCTTCACGTACGGCTCGAGCGAGGGGTGAACCATGGCAACCTCCTTCGTTAGAGACTACGGCTCAACCCTCGTCTCGTCACTCGAATTATCCCGTGAGGTCGTCCCAGTTCTCCTCGACGTCGTCGATCAAGGTCTTCCATCCCAACTTGGCCTCTTGGCGAGCCTCTTTGTGGAAGGCCCGGATCTCTCGGAGCGCTTCTTTCCACTCGGGCTGCAACAACGTCAACGACTTCAGCCACGCGCTCGCCACCGCTTCGTCGTGGACGACGCCGAGTTTCTTTTGCGCGAGGTTCGCGGCGTTCGCGAGATTCAACGCCGGTTCGTCCGCAACCAATCCCAATACCTCGCAGGCGCACTCCATTCGCTTCAACTCCTTGCGCAGTTCGTGCAAGTTCTCATTGTTCGGCTGTGCCCGGGCTTCGTCTTCGGCCTTTTCGACGTCGCGCCACGTTCCGTGCAACTGGTTGGCAAGGACCTCATCCGCGATACCTTTGGCGAGAGGATCAAAGACCGCGTCGGTGCCAATCGTCGCGATGTCGTCAACGAGGATCGCGTAGCGCTTCGTGGACCGCTCAATGGCGTTTCGCTCGTGCGCCTCTTCGATGCGACGATCCAGTTGACCGATGACCATGGATTGGATGGATTCGTCTTCGATCAACGACAACGACTTAGCGATCCCTATCCGAAGGACGTCGAGGTCGCGGCTCTCGCCGAGGACTCCCCCGAACCATGAGAGCTCGACCAGGATCGAACGCGACCATTCGGCGTCAAACAGTCCGGGAAATGTCTGGAGCACCGAGCGCAGTCGCCGAACACTTCCGCGTGCCTGATGGACTCGGCCCACGACGGATTTGCGACGTCGAGGTTCCCGGTCGCTCAAGTGGAAGACGACGTCGCCTTTCGTCGCCTCGAGTAATTTTGCCGATTGCTCGGGCGCCAAATCGTTGAGGAGAAAGTTTCGCGCGAACTGATCGAGTACGTCCGCCACGACGAGGTCCGCGGTCGTGGAGGATTCCTTCAACACGCCACTTCCAATGTCAGGTTTGATCGTCAAGATCTGATTACCGGGTTCGTCAGGCGCCTCTCACGACAACCATCATCTCGATGGGTAGGGATTTCAGTCTACGACCGGCCCAGTTTTGCGTCTTCGAGCGCGAATCCTTTGAGCGCCGAACGGATTTCGCGCCCGCGTACGGCGTGGCAACAGTGGATGTGCACTTGGTGACCTGTCCGAAACGCAATCGTCCCGGCCGTTTAGACCCCGCTGCATTCCGATGAGCCGATTTCACTAGGGTCGGACAGGACGAAGGTGTTTCTCTCTTGTTTTCTCACAATTACAACTGAAGCACCTTCGTCGCTTCAGTTGTCGAGTCCATACAGACGTGACCCCGCTACATTCCGATGAGCCGTACGTGGAGCGGACGACCGGGCTCGAACCGGCGACCTCGACCTTGGCAAGGTCGCGCTCTACCAACTGAGCTACGTCCGCGTGGTCACCAATAGTAGCCCAGGTGCCGATCGAAAATCGACTTCAGCTCATTCGGCGACGGTATCGATCAGGCGGCGGGCCTCTTCCTTCAAATAGTCACGAAGCGTCGCGAGATCAGGCATGGTCTGGGCACACCCCAGCATTCCGAACTCCAGATTCTGCTCGAAGCCGAGCACGGTGACGTTCAGACAGAACGGTCCGAGCAGCGGCCCGACCGGTGCCGCGGACACCACGCGGTGACCGCTCAACCAGAGCGGGATCGGCGGTCCCGGAACCGACGACAACATTAAATTCGCCATCGGCGGCACGACGTCGAAGAGTCCGAACGCGTCGAACATTTTGCCGCCGAGTGACAACACTGTCGGTCCGAGTACGCGCGGCATCTCTTGAAACATTCTCGCGCCGTTGTTGCGCTGTACACCAACGGTCTTGGCGGAGTCCTGGGCGATGGCCTTGAGTCGTTCGACCGGGTCATCGATATCGGTATGGAGTGCCAACAGCATGCCCGAGATCTGATTGCCCATCGCCGCGGCGTCACCGTCGCCGCGCACGTTGATTGGCACGAACGCAATGAGGTCACGACGTAGCGCTTCGCCGCGATCGTCTAACAGACGGCGCAGCGCTCCACTCGTCGTCGCCATGACGAAGTCGGTCACCGAGGCCCCGTGATGCTTCGCGGCGCGTTTGGCGTCGGCGAGTGGAACGCGCATCCGGTGATACGTCTTTTCGACGCCGGCGCGACCATTGAGCGACGTGCGGCGCGCCTCGAAGATCGACGGTTGGTCGGGCGTGGTTCGCTTTCGACCTCGCGTGAAAGCCACGCGCACCACGGTCCGAATAACGTCGAACACCCGCGTCAGCCACGACGTGAGCACCGTCAGCGCGATAGTCGGCTCGGCGCGCAGTCGGCGAAGGCCCTCAAACACCAGCGACATCGGATTCGTCGCGACGGCTTCAAGGTCGGCGTCGTCACCTTTGGGCGCCGGTGCGCGAACCTCGGGCGAGATGTCGAAGAGACTGGCGAACGTCTCGGCGCCCGAGACGCCGTCGGCCAACGCGTGGTGCACCTTCAGGGCCGCGGCGACGCGCCCGTCCTCGAGACCTTCGATGATCAAGAGATGCCAGAGCGGACGCGTTCGATTGAGTGGCCGTGACAAGAACTCCGAGATCACCGTGTCGAACTGGTCGGCCGTCCCCGGCGACGGCAACGCCACGCGCGTGATGTGTCGGTCGAGGTCGATGTTCGGGTCTGGCACGAAGGCCGGCCACGTCACGTCGAAGGGCGCTCGGATGACGCGCTTGGTCAACACCGGGATCTCGTGCAGCCGTTCCGCGACGTTCTTGCGGATCAGTTCGAATCGTTCGGTGGGATCGGTGACGCCGCCGAGATCGAGTTCAATCACCGCACCGATGTTCATGGCCGACCCCGGAACCTCGAGCAGGATGAACGCACTGTCCAGCGGTTCGAGGTACTGCGTCAACGTCCGCTGCTCCCGAATCCACCCGCACCACGTTTCGCCTCGGGGAGTTCGTCGACCGGCGTAAACGTCGCGGTTGGCACGGGCAAGACGACCAGTTGAGCGATGCGGTCGCCCTTTTTCACCTCGTAGTCGTGCGTCGGATCGAGGTTCACGAGAGCGACCATGACCTCTCCGCGATAACCCGCGTCGATGAGCCCCGGCGCGTTGATGCAAGTGACGCCGTGCTTGGCGGCGAGGCCGCTACGCGGTAAGACAAAGCCCCCGTGACCCTCGGGAATGGCGACGGACAGCCCCGTCGCCACCACGGCGCGACCCCCGCCGGCTTCGATGACGCGCGATTCGACGGCGACCAGGTCACATCCCGCGTCACCCTCGTGCGCGTACGTCGGCAGGTTCGCGTCGGGGTGCAGGATCCGAACCGGGATTTCCATTAGGCGAGGCTATCGGGGCGCGACGAACATCGGTTGAAGGTTAGGTAGTCTCGCATCGTGCTCGTGTGGATGGATTTAGAGATGACGGGGCTCGAACCGCTCCGTCACGTCATCATCGAGATCGCGACCTTGATCACCGACGATTACCTCAACGTGATCGCCGAAGGTCCCGACCTCGTCATCCACGCCTCGCCCGAGCAGATGGCCGAAATGGGTGATTTCGTGACCGAGATGCACACGAAATCCGGGCTCATCGAGGCGATCGCGAAGTCGACGGTGACCAACGACGAGGCCCAGGCCCAAACCCTCGCGTTCCTCAAAGAACACATCTCGGAACCACGGTCGGTCCCGCTGTGCGGCAACTCGATCGGCACCGACCGACGGTTCCTCCAGGAGTACATGCCGACGCTCGAAGAGTTCCTCCACTATCGCAACGTGGACGTGTCAACACTGAAGGAGTTGACGCGCCGTTGGCACCCCGAAGTCCTCGACGCACTCCCCGAGAAAGAGACCACGCACCGTGCACTGGACGACATTCGCGAATCGATCGCCGAACTCCAGCACTATCGCGACACGCTCTTTCCTAAGGCGCCGGTGAACGCTCCCACGCTCGATGAGTGACGACGTCCTTTCGCTAGCGGACGCCACGGCACAGATGACCGCGCCCGGCTCGATGTTCGAAACCGAGCGCACGACGGTGAACGGCATCGAGATGACCGTATGGAAGCATGCGCCGGCGACGCTGCGTCAGATCCTCGACCTCTCACTCGCCCACGCCACACATGACTTCTTGGTCTACGAAGGGCAGCGCTTCACGGTTGACGAGCACTACCGAGCGGCGTCGACCTTGGCCGAGCGACTCATCGCCGCCGGCGTCACGAAGGGCGAGCGCGTTGCCATCGCCTCGCGCAACCTCCCCCAGTGGGTCATGGCGTTCTGGGGAACGGTATTGACCGGCGCCGTGGTCGTTCCCATCAACGCGTGGTGGACGCCCGAAGAGCTGCAGTACGGACTCAGCGACTCCGGCACCTCGGTGCTCTTCGTCGACGAAGAACGACTCGAGCGCGTGCGCGCGAAGATCGACGAACTCCCGGCGTTATCAACGATCGTCGTGTTCAGTGAGGAGCCCGCTCGGGCGGCACGGCTCGGTGCCGCGCACGAACGAGTTCGAACGGTCGATTTCAACGAGTTCCTCGGTGAGGTCAGCGCCACCGCGGCACCGCCCGAGGTTGACATCGCGACGGACGATGACGTCACCATGTTCTATACGTCGGGCACGACCGGGCACCCCAAGGGTGCGGTCGGCACGCACCGCAACGCCATCACGAATCTGATGAACCTCTTCTTCGTGGGGTCGCGCGCCACGATGCGCTTTGGGAGCGGCAATCTCGACGACACCGGCGAGAGCATCCCCAACGCCGGACTGTTGAGCGTGCCGCTCTTTCACGCGACCGGGTGTCTCGCGACGATGATCACGAATACCGCCTCGGGCGGAAAGCTCGTCATGATGCACCACTTCGACGCCGGTCAAGCGCTCGCCCTTATCGAATCCGAACGACTCACCATGTTCGGCGGCGTACCGACGATCGCGATGCAGATACTCGACCATCCGGACTTCGCCAAATTCGACACCTCGAGCGTGAAGTCGGTCTCCTACGGCGGCGCGCCCGCGCCACCGGAACTCGTGCGACGCATCCAGGCCGCCTTCCCCGGCGGCATGCCGGGCAACGGCTACGGACTCACCGAGACCTCGGCCGCCGTCTGTTTGAACGGTGGGCCGGACTATCTCGAAAAGCCGGACAGTTGTGGTCCGGCCGTACCGGTCGTGGACCTCGCGATCGTGCCCGAGGACTTCGAGGGCGACGAGCCGACGGCCGACCTGCCAAGTGGTCCCGACGTTATCGGCGAACTCTGGATCAAAGGACCAAACGTCGTACGCGGGTACTGGAACAAGCCCGAGGCGACCGCCAAGGCGTTCACCATGGGATGGCTCCGCAGTGGTGACATCGCGCGCATCGACGAGGAGGGATTCGTCTTCATCGTCGACCGCGCGAAGGACATGATCATCCGCGGCGGTGAGAACGTCTACTCGGTGATCGTCGAAGCGGCCATCTTCGAGCACCCCGACGTCGCGGACTGTGCGGTCGTCGGTCTTCCACACAACACAATGGGCGAGGAGGTCGCCGCGGTCATCGTGCTACGACCGGGCCACGTCCTCGAGGCCGAAGAGATCAATCGTCACGTGGCCCGACACCTCGCGCGCTTCGAGGTGCCGACGAGGATCTTCTTTCGGGCCGACCCGCTGCCGCGCAACCCGCAGGGTAAGGTCCTCAAGCGCGAACTGCGCGCGTCACTCGTCGAAGAGATCGAGCGTTCCGCCTAAGCGTGGAGCGCGTCGAGCGCGTCGAACGTCTCGTCGTCCAGGGTGACGTCGACCGCCGCGCAGTTCTCTTCGACGTGGGCGACCTTTGACGTGCCGGGAATCGGCAGCATCACCGGCGAGCGGCGAAGCAACCAGGCGAGCGAGAGTTGCCCGACGGTGACCCCGTTCTTCTGCGCCAGGGCATCCAGCGGCCCGCCGCTTCGCGCCAGACTTCCGGCGGCGACGGGGTACCAGGGGATGAAACCGATGCCCTCGTGTTGGCAGTACTCCAACGCCGCTTCACTTTGTCGGTTCGTGACGTTGTAGAGGTTCTGGACCGTCGAGATCGTGACGACCTTTCGCGCGGCGACGATCTGCTCGACGCTCACCTCCGAGAGTCCGACGGCCTGGACCTTTCCTTCGTCCAGCAGTTCACGCAGCAGGCCGAACTGGTCCTCGGGGGCCACGGCGGGGTCGATGCGATGCAGTTGAAAGAGGTCGATCGATTCCTGACCGAGACGACGCAGCGACATCTCGCACTCTTGGCGCAGATAGTCAGGTTTCCCGCACTCGCGCCACACGTTCGGTCCGGTCCGCAAGAATCCGGCCTTGGTCGCGATCTTGACGTCGCCGTAGGGGCGGAGGGCTTCGCGAATCAGCTCTTCGGAGATATAGGGCCCGTAGGAGTCGGCCGTGTCGATCAGGTTGACACCCAGTTCGACCGCGCGCTTCAAGACCGCGCGGCACTCGTCGGGGTCCTTCGGCGGGCCCCAGATGCCATCGCCGGTGATGCGCATCGCCCCGAAGCCGAGGCGATTCACCGTCTGATTGGCGTAGGTGAACGTGGTCGGGTCGCTCATTGAACTCCTTGTCGAAACTTCACCTTACGGTGCGACAGACGAAAAGCGGCCACCTGGAGGTGGCCGCTTCGCGAGTGCGTCGTCGTTACTTGTTGGGCTGGGGGGTGTAGCGCAGGTAGTCCTTCACCTTGCGAAATCCCTTCGGGAACTTCTCCTTCGCGTCGTCGTCACTCACGGCCGGCGCGATGATGACGTCCTCGCCGTCCTTCCAGTCGACCGGCGTCGAGACCGGGAACTGCGCCGACAGTTGGAGTGAGTCGAGCACGCGCACGATCTCGTCCACGTTGCGTCCGACCGAGGCCGGGTACGTCAGCGTGAGCCTCACCTTCTTGTTGGGATCGACGATGAAGACGCTGCGCACGGTCAACGTGTCGTTCGCGTTCGGGTGGATCATGTCGTAGAGGTCGGCGACCTTGCGGTCGGCATCGCCGATGATCGGGAAGTTCAGTTCCGCGCCCTGGGTCTCGCTGATGTCGCTCTTCCAGCGCTGGTGGGAGTCGACGTCGTCGACTGACACGGCGATCAACTTGGTGTTGCGCTTGTCGAAGTCGGCGCGGCGCGCGGAAAAGGCACCCAGTTCGGTGGTGCACACCGGCGTGAAGTCCTTGGGGTGCGAGAAGAGGATGCCCCAGCCGTCGCCCAGGTAGTCGTAGAAGTTGACGGTGCCTTCGGTGGTCTCCGCCGTGAAGTCCGGGGCCTCGTCGCCGAGTCGAATCGCCATGCTGTCTCCTTGTGGGTGATGTCAGTCCCTTGACTGAACCAACCAACCCTAATGGGAACGTATCGAATGCTGCCAATATCTATCGGATTTGTAGGTATGTGAGATCCCTTTGAACACAAAGACTGTGAAACTGGTTCCATGGAGTCCCCATCCGCACCGGTCGTCGCCGCGTTCGACCTCGACGGCACGCTCACCGACGGTGGGAGCGTCTTTGACTGGCTGAAAACGATCGCCGGACGCGGGCGGACCTGGCGCGCGGCGATGTCCCTTGCGGTCCCCCTCGCCATCGGTGCCCTTCGCTCGAGCCGTTGGGCCGACAACGCGAAGGAGCGACTCTTCAAGAAACTCCTCGCCGGCATCGATGAGGAGGTCGTCATGGCCGCATCGCGGACCTTCGCTCGCACGCACCTCGAGCACGAGGGCCGTGCGCTCTTGCTCGAACGCCTCGCGTGGCATCGTGACCAGGGCCACGACGTGGTGATCGTCTCGGCCTCACCACAGGTGTACGTCGACGTGATGACCGAGCAACTCGGTGCGCAGGGCGGTCTCGGGACGAGACTCGCCGTCGATCCTCGAGGACGCCTGACGGGCGGGTACCTCGGCAAGAACTGTCGCGGGAGCGAGAAGCTGCGCCGGCTCGACGAGTGGGTGCGGGGTCGCCACTACTCGGCTCCCCCGGTGATCTTCGCGTACGGCAACTCGCGCGGCGACCGACGGATGTTGAGCGGTGCGGCGCATCCCTTCAACGTCGGCAAGATGGGTCCCTTCGGGTCACTGCGCCGGTTCCCGCGGCTGATCTCCGCGGAACAGTGAGGCTACTGCTGGTGGATCGCGGCACCGAGTTCGACGAGTCCACCTTCTCGTCCGTCGTACGTCACTTGAATTGACGCCGCCTGCTCACGCCACGCGATAACCGTATTGCCACGAGGATCGACGACACCGATGTTCACGTCATAGATACCGTCCAGGAGCGGGATCTGCGCCAGGTCGATGCCCACGCGATTCTGTCCCGGTGTCAAATTCACCGGCGAACCCTTGGCGTCGCTCCGGCTGATCAGCAGACCCTTGCGCGTGAAGATCTCCATCACGAAGTTACCGCTGTAGGCGCCCTGAGAGGTGATGTTGACGTCGAAGTGCATGCCGGCACCACTTCGCACGTCGAAGGATCCCGAGGGCGTGGTGATCGAGTCGATCGTGATCGACGCCAGCAGTCCGCTGCGGTCGTGTTCGACGGCGCTGTCCATGAGGTGCTCGCGAAAAATCCGCAGTGAGTCGTGCGTCGGGCCGTCGGCGATCATGTGTCCGCCGTCGAGCACGATCGCTCGGTCACAGATCGCGCGGACCTGGTCGGCGTTGTGGGTGACGAAGAGGATCGAACGGCCCTCGTCTTGGAACGAACGAATGCGGTCGATGCACTTGGCCTGGAAGCGCTCGTCGCCGACGGCCAGCACTTCGTCGACCACGAGGATGTCGGGATCGACGTTGACGGCGACCGCGAAGGCCAGGCGGACGTACATGCCGCTGGAATAGAACTTCACCTGGGTGTCGATGAAGTGCTCGATCTCACTGAACTCCACGACGTCGTCGAAGATCCCGTCGACCATCTTCTTGGAGAAACCCAGCATCGCGCCATAGAGGAAGATGTTGTCGCGCCCGGAGAGCTCCGGTTGAAACCCGGCCCCAAGCTCCAACAGCGCCGCGAGGCTGCCGCGAATGTGGATCTGGCCCGACGTCGGTTGCAAGACGCCGCAGATGCACTTGAGCAACGTCGACTTGCCCGACCCGTTGTGGCCGACGAGTCCCACGGTCTCATTCGTGTCAACAGAGAAACTTATGTCCTTCAGGGCGTTGAACGTCTCTGTCGATCCGCTACGCGGATGGAGCATTCGCTCCTTCAGTGACTGATGGCGTTCGTGGTGGATCTTGAAGGTCTTCGAGATCCCCTCGACTTTGATGACAGTGGTCACTACAGCTCCGACTCGAAGTTGCCCTGGAGTCGGCCGAAGAGCACCTCGGCCAAGAGGAAGACGACGACCATGATGCCGAGCAGCGCGATGTCGAGATAGAAGTACGTCGACATCGGCCACGCGGGCAGCACCTTGAGGATCGGGAAGACGTGGCCGCCCACGACCGTCGGCACCGTCGAGTGGACCACCGACGAGACGTAGAAGGTCCGCTGAAACGTGAGCATGATGAGCGTGATCGGGTTCAAGAAGTACAGCCACGCGAGTCCGTGCGCGTGCAGTTGCGGTGCGATGGAGTGCTCGTAGGAGTACACGATCGGTGACAGAAAGAACCACAGTTGCAAGATGATCAGGATGAAGTGTTCCATGTCACGCATGTAGACCGTGATCGCCGACATGAGAATGGCCAACGCGGCGGTGAAGAAGTACAGCGCGAGAAACGCGATGGGCAGGAGCCAGAAATAGGCGTAGTCAGGTGAGTGCTGCACGACCAATAGATACAGACCGAACACGCAGAGCTGAATGAAGAAGTAAAACGTCGCGGCGCCTACGTTCGCGAGCGCGAGTATCTCTCGAGGAAACGAGACTTTCTTCACCAGACCGGAACGCACGACGATGACGCCCGTCGCGGTACTGAGCGACGTGTTGAACATGTTCCACACGACCATGCCGGCGAACAGGTAGACGACGAAGTTGGGAATGCCGTTCTTCAAGAACTTCGCGAAGACCAGCCAGTAGATGGCGAGGAAGAGTGTCGGCGTCAACATCGACCAGACGATGCCCAGCGCCGAGTTCTTGTACTTAATTCGGATATCGGACCTGATCAGGCTGGACAGTAACTCCCGACGGTTCCAGAGATTACGGAGCCGCGTGAAGAGACTGTCGCGGGCGCTGACGACGCGAAAGGCGTCGTTCTCCAACGAGCGTCGAGCGACTCGCGTCGTCGAGCCTTCGCTCACTAGGCGCCTAGACGAACGGCCGAATGTTCAATGACTGCATCGATGAAGCCGTACTCCAACGCTTCTTGCGCGGTGAACCAGCGGTTGCGATCGGAGTCCGTTTCGATCTGGGCCAGCGACTTGCCGGTGTGAAAGGCAATGCGCTCGGCTAGCTGCTTCTTCATGAAGCCGATCTGCTCGGCCTGGATCGCGATGTCCGACGCCTGGCCCTGCATGCCGCCCATCAAGGGTTGGTGCATCAGGATGCGACTGCTCGGCAACGAGAAGCGCTTGCCCGGTGCTCCGGCGCACAACAAGAACTGTCCCATGGAGGCCGCCATGCCGATGCAGATCGTTCGCACGTCAGCGTTCACGTACTGCATGGTGTCGTAAATGGCCAGGCCATCAGTGATTACGCCGCCCGGCGAGTTGATGTACAGGCTGATGTCGCGTTCGCTGTCCTCGGCGTCGAGCAGCAATAGTTCGGCGCAAATACGATTGGCCGAGTCGTCGTTCACTTCAGAACCAAGGAAGACGATTCGCTCGCGCAGCAGTCGTTGATTCAGGTCGATGGCGCCGAAACCGTCGGCTCTATTGGAGATACTCATGCGTCCAATCTAACGGTTGGACCCTGTAACTCCTCGTTGTTCGCCGTAGACTGAGGGCTCTTGCGGGCGTGGCGGAATTGGCAGACGCGCTGGTTTTAGGTACCAGTTCTTCGGAGTGTGGGTTCGAGTCCCTCCGCCCGCACTCACTGTCCTGGAACCAAACACCTC
>Ga0208480_1000890_pt1 | contig 11131 bp, 12 predicted proteins | sample NGESurshal092012_4_FD_184485 | JGI IMG/M metagenome (GOLD analysis project Ga0208480, IMG submission 184485) | Arctic peat soil microbial communities from Barrow, Alaska - NGEE Surface sample F53-1 shallow-092012 (SPAdes) | ecosystem: Environmental > Terrestrial > Soil > Wetlands > Peat ... | reverse complement strand
GGCGCAGGCGAGGCTGGACTGCTCCAGGTCGGCCACGTGCCCGTGCTCAGACGGTATGCCGGTGGCGCAGAACTCGCAGTGTTCCTCGGCGTCGTCCCGTGGGGCTGGGGCGGTCGAGAGAGCGGCCTGAACCGGATCGGGGAGGACCTGGGGATCGGGCAGGGCCTGGGCCGGCGGTGCGGCGGACGGCGCACCCCGGGCGGGAGCCGGACCGGGCGGCCCGACGAACTTGCGCAGCCCGGATGGCCGGCTCACGACGAGATCGCCTCCCGCGGCGCCGTGACCGCGACCCTGACCCCCTGGCTGTCGGACAGCAGGGGGAGCGGGTCCAGGTGCACGGCCGGGGCGTCACCGAGACTGCGGCCCGCGGACCGGACGTCGTAGGAGATCCCGCACGCGGGGCAGGCCAGCTCGCCGAGCGTCAGCGTTCCCTCGGCCAGCGATATGCCACAGGCCGCGCACGCGTCACGGTAGGCGTACAGGGTGCCGCGGACCGAGCAGAGGAGCACCCGGGTCCCGGCGACCTCGGCTATCACCGGCCTGCTGCTGGGCGGCCCGATGTCCGGGATGGTGACCCACCGGGCGTCGCCCGCGCCAGCGGGCACCCCGTCCGGTCCGTCCGCCCCGGGCGGCCGGCGGCCGATCTGCAGCAGCGTCTCCGGGCCCGGCGGGGGCGTGACCCCCTCCACCACGACCTCGGTGACCTCGGGCGCGGCGTCCTCGATCGCGCCCTTGATGGCGAGCTGGACGGTCACCGTGGAGGAAGCGCATCCGTCGCAGCTGCCCTCCAGGCGGAGCTGGGCCACCCCCTCCTCGGTCACCCCCAGGTACGTCACCCCGCCCGCGTGCGAGCCGAGGTAGGGGCGCACCTTGTCCAGGGCGCGCTGGATCCGGGTGTCCACGTCCAGCGGGTGCAGGTCGTGCAGCATCAGCAAGCTTTCGACCAGCGGGTCCTCGAGCAGCCGTTCGAGCACCGCCGCTCCCGCCGCGCCTTCTTCGTGCAGCGCGGCCATGATGTGACTCAGCCCGTCGCCGTAGAGTCCCAGCAGCAGCCGGACCAGTTCCTCGGCCGCGCTGGCGGTCGCCTCCCCGCCCTCGGACTGCAGAATGCCGAGCAACTCCTCGACGCGTTCCCCCACCTGCCGTGCGTCGGCCATCCGCCTCGCCTCTGTTTGCCTGAACCTCTGCCTGCGTGAATCTCTGCCTGGCCGAATCTGTGCCGGCCTGAATCTGTGCCGGCCTGATCGGGTTCTGACTCACCCTGTGCCGCCTCGCACCCGGATCCCGCCCGGCCGGCTGACCAGGCGGGACCCGGAATGCGGGGCGCGTTCCGGGGCGGTGCGGTTCCCCGGAACTCCCGCTTCAGGTGGCCAGCGTCGCCCCCATCGGCGTGTGAACCTTGTCCAGCAGCTTGCCGTTGCCGAGGTACATGTGGACGCCGCAGGGCAGGCAGGGATCGAAGCTGCGGACCGCCCGCATGACATCGATGCCCTTGAAGTTGTCCGGCGAGTTCTCCTCGAAGATCGGCGTGTTCTGGACCGCGTCCTCGTACGGTCCCGGGGTGCCGTAGCTGTCCCGGACGCTCGCGTTCCACGGGGTCGGCGGGTAGGGGTGGTAGTTCGCGATCTTCCCGTCCCGGATCACCATGTGGTGCGAGAGCACGCCCCGGACCGCCTCGGTGAACCCGCAGCTGTTGGCGTCGTCCGGGACGTCGAACGGCTCCCAGGTCTTGGTGTGCCCGGCCCGGAGTTCGGCGAGGGCCTTCTCCATGAAGTAGAGGGCGGCCGCCGCCGCGTAGGCCTGGAAGTAGGTCCGCGCACGGTCGCGCTCGATGGCGTTAGAGAGAGGCCGTCCTTCTTTGTCGTGCGGGACCTTCCACTCGAACGTGACCTCGGGCCTGGTGATCGTCCGGGGTAGGTTGATCTGCACGCTGCTGCCGGTGGACTTGACGTACCCGAAGTCCACCAGCCCGCCCTGCGCGGTCGCCCACAGCCGCGCCAGCGGGCCGCCTCCGGTGTCGGCGGCGAGGTAATTCGTGCCGTCGAACCACCGCGGGGACATGACCCAGCTGTACTTGTCGTCGAAGTTCCGCTTCTGCGGCCGCGGGATCGTGTGCTGGTTCCACGGGTGCCTGCGGTCCACCGGGTTGCCCAGCGGGTCGCGGGTCACGAACATCTCCTGGTCTTCCCAGTCCTCGTAGTACGAGCTGCCGAGGAGGATGCGGATGCCCAGGTTGATGTCGACCAGGTCGTTGGTGAGCAGTTCACCGTCCCGGATGACTCCCGGGGTGACGAACATCTTCCGGCCCCAGTCGGTCATGTGGTCGTAGCGGAAGTCGCAGTACTCGGGATCGTTGAAGCTGCCCCAGCAGACCATGTCCGCGCGGCGGCGGCCGACTTCCTCGTACCCGGGCAGCGCCTCGTAGAAGAAGTCGAACAGGTCATCGTGCATGGGCACGACGCGCTTCATGAATTCCACGTAGCGCATCAGCCGGGTGAGGTAGTCGGTGAACAGCTGCACGGTGGGGGTGGTGCCCACGCCGCCCGGGTAGAGCGTGGACGGGTGCACATGGCGCCCCTCCATCAGGCAGAACATCTCCCGGGTGGACCGGCTGACCTGGAGCGCCTCGCGGTAGAACTCGCCCTCCAGCGGGTTCAGCGAGCGCATGATGTCGCCGATGTACTTGTAGCCGTGATCGGCGGCGTGCGGGGCCTCGGTCCGGTTGGCCATCTCCAGCACGCCGGGGTTGGTCTCGCCAACCATCTTGGCGCAGAAGTCCACGCCGACCAGGTTCTCCTGGAAGATGTTGTGGTCGAACATGAACTCGGCCGCCTCGCCGAGATTGATAATCCACTCCGCGATGTGCGGCGGCCGCACCCCGTAGGCCATGTTCTGGGCGTAGACCGAGCACGTCGCGTGGTTGTCACCGCAGATGCCGCAGATCCGGCTGGTGATGAAGTGCGCGTCCCGCGGGTCCTTGCCCTTCATGAAAATGCTGTAGCCACGGAAGATCGACGAAGTGCTGTAGCACTCGATGACCTTCTTCTGCTTGAAGTCAATCTTGGTGTAGATGCCCAGGCTCCCCACGATGCGCGTGATGGGATCCCAGTTCATCTCCCGGACGTCGGTGTCTTCGGCAGTCGTCATGCCTCTTCCCCTCGGTACTCAGCGGCGCCGTGGCCAGCCGGCCGGCGCCTGTAGTCGTTACCAGGTACTGCCGGTCACCAGGGCTTCTGGTAGCCAGTGAGAAGGTCGCTGCCTGGCTTCCTCCACTTCGGCTCCTCGTCGGCCGTCTTCGCCGTGAAGCCGCGGAGGGTGCGGATCACGGTGCCGTACAGGGTGCTCGCGGTCGCGGACACCTTCGAGCCGGGGGGCTCGTCCATGAACGGCATGAACTTGTCCGGGAAGCCCGGCATGGTGCAGGCGATGCAGATCCCGCCCACGTTGGGGCAGCCGCCGACCCCGTTGATCCAGCCGCGCTTGGGCACGTTGCACTTGACCACGGGTCCCCAGCAGCCCAGCTTGACCAGGCACTTGGGCGAGCCGTACTCGTCCGCGAAGTCGCCCTGCTCGTAGTAGCCGCCGCGGTCGCATCCCTCGTGCACGGTCGCGCCGAACAGCCAGGTCGGCCGGAGCGCCTCGTCCAGCGGGATCATCGGGGCCTGGCCGGCCACCTGGTAGAGCAGGTAGAGGATGGTCTCCGAGAGGTTGTCCGGGTGGGTCGGGCAGCCGGGCACGCAGACGATCGGCAGGCCAGCCTTCGACCGCCAGTCCCAGCCCAGGTAGTCGGGCACCCCCATCGCCCCGGTCGGGTTGCCGGCCATGGCGTGGATGCCCCCGTAGGTGGCGCAGGTGCCCGCGGCGAGGATCGCGGTCGCCTTCGGGGCGAGCCGGTCCAGCCACTCGTTCGTGGTCATCGGCTGTCCGGTCGCGGGGTTGTTACCGAAACCGGCCCAGTAGCCCTCGGGCTTGATGGCCTCGTTGGGGATCGAGCCCTCGACCACCAGCACGAACGGGTCGAGTTCACCGCGGTCAGCCTTGTGCCACCATTCGATGAAGTTGTCGGCGCCCTGCTCCGGGCCGCATTCGAAGTCGATGAGCGGCCAGTGCACGGCCACCTTGGGCAGCCCGGGCAGCGCGCCCAGGACGATTTCCTCGATGCTGGGCTGGGTGGCCGCGGTCAGCGCTACTGAATCGCCGTCGCAGCCGAGTCCTCCATTCATCCAGAGGATGTGCACCAGAGGCTCGGCCGCGGACTGCGCCGAGCCGTCGCTGGTCTCCGTGGCAGTGGCCATGAGAGGCCACCCCCTCCCTGTGATCTGGCTGGCTGAGATCTAGGTGACCCGGCCGGCCGCGGTTCCGGCGAGTAGGCCGGCTTGATAGGCGCAGCGCGGGTGGCAACCACCATTGCTCCGCAGAAGACGGGACCCCTTGCCGCTCGGGCAAGAGGTGGGGGCTTCATTAGGGTCAGGGGCGCGGGGAGGGCCTGACCTGGGCTCGGGCGCGGTCCCGCCAGCAAAAGCCGGCCGCCTGGCGGTCCCCGATGATCGCCTGACAGCCCGAACCACGGTGGGCGCGTGAGCGCCGGGGAAATGGTTCATAGAGGCCTTGCCTGCATCATGCGCAGGTGCCGTCATGCTAAACCTCCACACCATCCGTATCAAGGTAGTAGCGGCAAGTCGCCGGACATATCTGTCCAGCCAGATCAGACAAAGCTGGGGACCAGCGCGCCCGGGTTCAGGGCCGACCCGCCTCCGCCCGTTCTCTTATCCTCGCCGGCTGATCCCGCGGTATCCCGCTGACCAGCCACGTCGTCACCGCTGCGCCGAATCAGCTGCCCCACGGTGACCACGCGATCCCGGACAGACGCGTACTCTGTGTTCAGACTGACCGGGTTTGTGGCCGGGACGGGCCGGAGGAGATAGTGGCGGAACTGCCCAACGGAAACGGGGACGGATCCATCGAGGTCGTCCCGGTCGTTGTGCTATCCCAGACATTTCCGGCCCGGCCGTCCTGGATCCCGGAGATCCGCGACTTCGTCCGGCGCTGCCTGGCCGAGTCACCTCTGACCGAAGAGGGCACCCGCGGCGTCAGCGAGACCGTGTTCCGCGCCCTGCTCGACGCCGCGGGGCCGACCGGGGCGATCCAGGTCTCCTTCCGGATCTTCCCGGAGCACGTCGAGGTGGACGTGCTGCACTCCAACCAGCCCCCGGCCGAGGTGGACAGCAAGGTGCCCGCCACCACCGCCCGGCCGTCCGCGCCCGGGGCCGCGGCCAAGCCGGGAGGGGCCGCGCGGCCAGCGACGTTCGCGGACTGGATGTCTACCGCGCTGCGCCGCGAGGGGCTGACCCAGGAAGCCGCGGCCCGGCAGCTCGGCGTCTCGGTCAAGACCGTCGGGCGCTGGGTGGGTGGCGAGACCGAGCCGCGCCTCCGGGACCTGCGCCGTATCCAGGAACTGTTCGGCGAGCTCCCGTTCCCCTGACGTCCGCCGTTACCCGCTCGCCTGATTTCCCCCTGACCCCGGGCGTTCCCGATTCTGGGCCTCAGCGCTCCGCAGGCGACCAGCGACGTGTCGACTAGACAGGTGTGTCTCGTCTCAGTTGCTGGACGTCCCCCCACATGTGTCCTACGGTGCTCCCATGGCCCTTCGTACGGGACGCTACCGGCTGGGCACTGAGAGCGGCCGGATCGTCCTGCGCACGTTTCGTGATGGGCTGGCGGCCACCGCCGGCCACGATCTGGTGATTGAGCTGCCCCGCTGGTCCGGTGAGCTGGTCGTAGACGACGACAAGTCCCCGGAAAGCCTCGAGGTCCGCATCGACGTCGGCGCGCTGACTGTCCTCGAAGGCAGCGGCGGCCTCAAGCCCCTGACCGACCGGGATCGCCGGGAGATAGCGACCACCGCGCGGCGGCTCCTGTCCTCCGACCAGCACCCGGAAGCCGTCTTCACCGCGAACCGGTTCGAGATGTCGGGTGACAACGGGGTCATCGAGGGGAACCTTTCCGTCCGGGGGGTGACACGGCCGCTCCGGCTCCAGGTCAGCCAGCCTGAGCCGGGCCACTACCGGGGCACCGGGACGCTGGTGCAGTCGGCCTACGGGATCAAGCCGTACACCGCGTTCTTCGGTGCGCTGAAGGTGCGCGACGCGGTCGATATCGAGGTAGATGCGGTCATTGCCGGGTCAGGAGAAGAAAGCGGGTGACCCCGGCTCGGCCGGTGCCCTTGCGGAGCCGGGCCGGGGGGCAGTAAGCCAGAGAGGGTAACCCGGGACCGCCGGTCCCGGGAGGCACAGAGCTCAGCGGGAATGACCGCGAGGAGATGAGCGCAGCGCCATCGGCAGCGGCAGGGGACAACGAGGTCGCCAGGCTTTTCGAGCGCCGGGCGGCGTCCGTGGACGAGTTCGCCGGTCACGCGGGCACGGTGGCGGCCGCCTGCCATGACATGGCCGTCCGCTTCCATCAGGGCGGCAAGCTGGTCGTTTTCGGCACCGGGGCGTCGAGCACCGATGCCCTGCACGTGGCCGTGGAGTTCGTGCACCCCGTCATCGTCGGAAAGCGCGCGCTGCCCGCCATCTCGCTCACCGCCGACGCCGCCACGGTGACCGGCATCGCCGAGCGCGAGGGCATGGGCGCCATCTTCGCCCACCAGATCCGCCATCTCGCTTCCCCGGCCGACATCGCGCTGGGCCTGTCCGCCGACGGCAATTCCGAGAGCGTGCTGAACGGGCTGCTCACCGCGCACGGCATGGGGATGCTGACGATCGCGCTGGCCGGCGCGGGCGGCGGGGTGATCGGCACCAGCCCGGCGGTGGATCACGCCCTGGTCACCACGGAATCGGACCCCAGGGTGGTCAAGGAGGCGCACGTGACCGCGTACCACGTGCTCTGGGAACTGGTGCACGTCTTCTTCGAGCAGCCCGGCGTGCTCGGCCCGGCGGTGGTCTCATGACGCAGCCCGAGCCCGCCCCGCAGCCCGCACCCGCCCCGCAGCGCCCATCCGCGCCGCAGCCGGAGCCCGCGGTGCAGCCCGGCGCGGTGCAGCCCGGCGCGGTGCAGCCGCCGGAATGCCACGACGAGGTGTGCATCACCTGCTCCGACACGGCGGTCGCGGTGACCATCGCCCGGCTGCTCCCGGACAGCCTGGCCGTCGTCGACACCGAGGCCGGCCAGGAAGAGGTCAGTATCGCCCTGGTCAGCGCCGGGGTGGGCGACACCATCCTGGTGCACGCCGGCGAGGCCATCGCGGTGGTGCCCACATGACCAAGCGCAGCAGCGGCCCGAGCAGGACCGGCCCGAGCAGCACCAGTCCTGGCAGCACCGGTCCCGGCAGCACGGGCCAGGAGAGCGCGGCCGCGATGGAGGCGCTCTACCCGTTCCTGTACTCGGGCACCGCTCCCGACCTGGACGCCGTGCTGGCCCAGGTCCGCGCGTCCACCGTGGCCAAGGCCCGCGAGATCACCGAGCTGCGCCAGGTCATCGCCGCCCAGGACGCCACCCGGCTCGCCGCCTGCGCCGCCGAGATGGCGGCCCGGTTCTCCGGCGGCGGGCGGCTGCTGGCCTTCGGCAACGGGGGCAGCGCCACGGACGCGCAGGAGCTGGCCACGCTGTTCCTCGATCCAGGACCCGGGGAGCGGGCCCTGCCCGCCTACTGCCTGGCCAACGACATCGCGGTGGTCACCGCCCTGTGCAACGACATCGGCGTCGAGGTGGTGTTCGCCCGCCAGATCGCCGCGTTCGGGCAGCCCCGGGACATCGCCATCGGCCTGTCCACCAGCGGCAACTCCGAGAACCTGCTGCGCGCCCTGGACGAGGCGGCCCGGCACGGCCTGCTCACCATCGGCATCGCCGGCTACGACGGCGGGAAGATGGCCGAGCTGGACAGCCTGGACTACCTGTTCGTGGCGCCGTCATCGTCGGTGCACCGGATCCAGGAGGCCCAGACCACCGTGTACCACACGCTGTGGCAGCTGACCGTGGCGTCGCTCGCCGGGGAGCGGTGACGGCCATGAGCGAACCCACCGGGCGCACGCTCGTCGCCTGCCTGGGCAACATCTTCCTCAGCGACGACGGCTTCGGCGTGGAGGTAGCCCGGCGGCTGGCCCGCCAGCCGCTCCCCGAAGGGGTACGGGTCACCGACTACGGCATCCGCGGCATGCACCTGGCCTACGACCTGGCCGAGGGATTCGACACGACGATCCTGGTCGACACCGCCCAGCGCGGTGACGCCCCCGGCACCGTCTACCTGATCGAGCCCGAGCGGCAGGCCGGCCAGGGCGACGCCGCCTCAATGACCCTGTTCAACGCGCACGGCATGCAGCCAGACCTCGTGCTCAGCCTGGCTGGCTCACTCGGCGGCGACGCCGGGCGCGTACTGGTAGTGGGCTGCGAGCCCGCCACCCTGGAGGAGGGGATCGGGCTGAGCGCCCCGGTCACAGCCGCGGTGGACGAGGCCGTGGCGATGGTTACCAGACTGGTCACCGCCGGCCAGCAAACCGGAAACAAGAGGTGATCGCATGTGCCTTGGCATCCCAGGCGAGGTGATCGAGTTCCTGCCCGATCAGCCCGACCTGGCCCGCGTCGACGTCAGCGGGGTCCGGCGGGTGATCAATGTCGGCCTGCTCTCCGACGACCTGCCCAAGCCCGGCGAATGGGTCCTCATTCACGTGGGCTTCGCGCTGTCCAAGATCGACGAGGCTGAGGCAGCGGCCGCGCTGCAGTTCCTGGAGGGCATCGGCCAGGCTTACGCGGACGAACTGGAAGCCCTGCAGGCATCCCAAATCGAGTAGAGGGGGCAGTTATGCGCTTCGTTGACGAATTCCGCTCTGCGGACAAGGCGCACGCCCTGGCCGCGAAGATCGCCGAGCTGTGCGAGCCCGGGCGGCAGTACAAGCTGATGGAGGTGTGCGGCGGTCACACGCACACCATCTACAAGCACGGGCTCGAGGATTACCTGCCCGAGCAGATCACGCTGGTGCACGGCCCCGGCTGCCCGGTCTGCGTCATCCCGATGGGCCGGGTGGACGACGCGATGGCGCTGGCCTCCCAGCCGGACACCATCATGACCTCGTTCGGGGACATGATGCGGGTGCCGGGCAGCAAAGGCTCGTTCTTCGACGCCAAGGCGCAGGGCACCGACATCCGCATGGTGTACTCGCCGCTGGACTCGCTGAAGGTCGCCCGGCAGAACCCGGACAAGCGGGTCGTGTTCATGGCGATCGGCATGGAGACCACGACGCCGTCCACCGCGATGACCGTGCTGCGCGCGGCGGCCGAGGGGCTCACGAACTTCTCGATCTTCAACAACCACGTGACGATCATCCCGGCCATCAAGGCCATCCTGGACTCCCCCGACCTGCGGCTGGACGGCTTCATCGGCCCGGGTCACGTGTCTACCGTGATCGGCTGCCGGCCGTACGAGTTCATCGCGCGGGACTACGGCAAGCCGGTGGTGGTGGCCGGGTTCGAGCCGCTGGACATCCTGCAGTCCATCTACATGCTGATGGTCCAGCTGTCCGAGGGCCGCAGCGAGGTGGAGAACCAGTACACCCGGGTGGTGCCGTGGGACGGCAACCTGGCCGCCCTGACCGCGATCAACAAGGTCATGGAGCTGCGCCCGTACTTCGAGTGGCGGGGACTCGGCTTCATCTCCCATTCCGCCATGCGGGTCCGGCCGGAGTACGCCGCGTTCGACGCCGAGCTGCTGTTCGAGGTGCCGGGGGTGCGGGTGGCCGACCCCAAGGCCTGCCAGTGCGGTGAGGTGCTCAAGGGCGTGCTGAAGCCCTGGGAGTGCAAGGTGTTCGGCACCGCGTGCACGCCGGAAACCCCGATCGGGACCTGCATGGTCTCGCCGGAGGGGGCCTGCGCCGCGTACTACAACTTCGGCCGGATGAACCGCCGGCGCGTTGTGGAAGTGAGCATTTCATGACCGACGGGGCAACCTGGGTGAACCAGGCCCTGCGCGAGCACGAGGAGCACACCGGGTCGGCCATCTCGCGGCCGACGGCCCCGGCCAGCGAACGCGAGCAGCAGGTACTCGACCGGATCGACCGGGCCCGCAAGCGCCGGCCGAAGGTCCGCGAAGAGCGGATCACGATGTCGCACGGCTCCGGGGGCAAGGCCACCCGGACCCTGGTCGAGGCCGTTTTCCTGGATGCGTTCAGTAATCCGCTGCTCGAGCCCCTGGAAGATGCCGCGCAGCTGCACCTGAACGGCTCCCGAGTGGCGCTCACCACCGACTCTTACGTGGTCTCCCCGCTGTTCTTTCCCGGCGGCGACATCGGTGACCTGGCCGTTAACGGCACCGTGAATGACCTGGCCGTGTCCGGTGCGACCCCGCTCTACCTGTCGGCCGGCTTCATCCTGGAGGAAGGTTTCCCGGTCGCCGACCTGGTCCGGATCGTGGCCTCGATGGAGGCCGCCGCCCGGGTCGCCGGGGTGCAGGTGGTCACCGGCGACACCAAGGTGGTGCAGAAGGGCAAGGCGGACGGCTGCTACATCAACACCGCCGGGATCGGCGTGGTCGAGCATGAGGTCTCCCTCGGCGTGGTGAATGCCCAGCCCGGGGACGCGGTGATCGTGTCCGGGCCGATTGGCGATCACGGTGTGACGATCATGCTGGCCCGGGGCGAGCTGGACATCGAGGCCGACATAGTCTCGGACACCGCGGCCCTGAACGGCCTGGTCGCTGACCTGCTTTCCGCTACCACCGGGGTGCGCGCGCTGCGTGATGCCACCCGGGGTGGGGTGGCCACCATCCTGAACGAGGTGGCCGCCGCGGCCGGGGTGGGCGTACTGGTCAACGAGGACGCCATCCCGGTCAGACCCGTGGTCCGGGGCGCCTCCGAACTGCTCGGCATCGATCCCATGTACGTGGCCTGCGAAGGGCGGATGGTCGCCGTGGTTGACGGCGGCGAGGCGGACCGGGCCCTCGCCGCGCTCCGTTCCCACCCGCTGGGCGCGGACGCCGCGATCATCGGCCAGATCACCGCGGACCCGCCGGGCATCGTCCTGCTCAAGACGGCGTTCGGCGGGACCCGGATCGTGGACCTGCTGGTCGGTGACCCACTGCCGCGCATCTGCTGACGGGCGGCACCCGTGCACGAACTGGCCATCACCGAGGGCGTGGTGCAGG
>Ga0208480_1000887_pt1 | contig 11167 bp, 6 predicted proteins | sample NGESurshal092012_4_FD_184485 | JGI IMG/M metagenome (GOLD analysis project Ga0208480, IMG submission 184485) | Arctic peat soil microbial communities from Barrow, Alaska - NGEE Surface sample F53-1 shallow-092012 (SPAdes) | ecosystem: Environmental > Terrestrial > Soil > Wetlands > Peat ... | reverse complement strand
GATCGGGACGACGTTCTCCCGGCGGACGCGGTTGATCAGAAGGTTTCGGGCGGTCCTGAAGACAAATTGCTTCGCGTTGTCGGGAATTTGGCGATACGCAGCCTCACATACGCGCTCATAGACATCCTGCCTGAGGTCTGCGACATCGTCATTGTTCCGCCAATTGTGCTGGAGGAATGAGGTTAGTAGCGTTTCCAACGGCAAGACCTCGCGCACGAACCAGGCCTGCACTTCGGACGCAGTCATAGGTATATCCAAGCGCCGTGGCGTGGAGTCCTCACGACTGATTTCCGGTGTGTCGGCCATCCTCCGCCAGCTTCCTGCCGCTAGAGGTTCAAGGGGATTACCTTTAGGCAGACAAAGCTAGTGCCCCATTGTTCGATGGCTTGGCGAAATAATTTTTGCGGAGACGTCCGATCGTTTCGGGCAATGCGCGCATATGTAATGAGTTTCGGGCCGCCTTCTGGACAAGAAAATTGCGAGCGCTTTCAGCGCCATATTGCGGACAGGTGAAGGACACGATTGTAACGCTGATGCCGCCAGACCGGCGAAGGTATCGCGATGGCCGCCGTACCATAGTGTATGGGTATTCCTCATCGATCGGTATGGCGCACGCATTCATAAGCGTCGGCGGTATCGGCCGTAACTGCGTGCGGCCTGGATCAGTCTATCCACCCAGATGCGGTGATGGGCCGAGCCTGGCGGTAGCAAGGTAGGTGGCTGTCCCCAATGATGATGATCTCAACGGGGTCCAGCGATGTGGCCCCAAACATCAGAAGGAGACAGCCATGGAGTATTATGCAGGGATTGATGTTTCGTTGGAAGCATCCAGCGTGTGCGTTGTGGACGCGAGCGGCAAGATTGTGCGGGAAGCAAAAGTGGCGAGCGACCCGCAAGCGCTGGCGCTGTTCTTTGGAGAACTCGGCAACGAGCTGACGCGGATCGGGATAGAAGCCTGCCCGCTGTCGCAGTGGCTGCATGCCGGGCTTTCGGCGGCCGGCTTTGTGGTGGTGTTGCTGGAAGTACGTCACGTCAAAGCCGCGATCTCGGCGATGGCGGTGAAGACCGACCGCAATGATGCACGCGGCATCGCCCAGTTGCTGCGGATGGGTTGGTATCGCCCGGTGCACTGCAAGTCGCAGCCTTCCCAGGATGTTCGCGCTCTTCTGACAGCGCGCAAGCAATTGCTGATCAAGGCGATCGATGTGGAGTTGTGCCTTCGCGGCCTGCTCAGAGGTTACGGATTGAAGATGGGGCAGACCACCGACGTTCGCTTTTCCGCCCGTGTTCGCGAACTCGCCGCCGGCCATCCCGTGCTCGAACAGCTCAGCGAGGCGATGCTGCGTGCACGCGATGTCCTGCGCAAGGAGATCGCCGCGCTGCATCGTCAACTCCTGGCGATCGCGCGCACCGACGGCATTTGCCGGCATCTGATGACTGTGCCGGGCGTGGGCGCTTTGACCGCACTGACCTTTAAGACCGCCGTCGACGATCCTACGCGCTTCACTTCGTCGAAGCGGCTGGGCGCGCACTTCGGACTGACCCCGAGGAAGTATCAGTCCGGCACCGTCGACATCACCGGCTCCATCACCAAGGCCGGCGACGCCATGGTGCGCAGCGCCCTCTATGAAGCGGCGCATTCCATGCTCACGCGCGTGAAGAGCTTTTCCAGCCTGAGACGCTGGGCAATGGCGGTCGCCAAACGCCGCGGCCTGCGGCGTGCCACGGTCGCATTGGCCAGGAAGCTTGCCATCGTCATGCATCGCATGTGGATGAACGGCACTGACTTCCGCTTCGGCAAAGAGGAGGCAGCAGCCGCATAAGGATTAGGGCGAGCCGCGGAAAGCTCTTGCCCTTCCGATGTCCCGTCGCCGGGACCGCGAAGCCGATGAAGCCGCAGTGTGGGATGTGCATCTCTCAAGGATCAGCACGCCTCCTAGATAGGCTCTCGGCCTCCATCCCACCGCATCATGTGGCGGCTACGTGCCGACCACGAACGGAAGCCTGATACCGGCGGCGAGATTATAGGACGAGGCCTTGACTCCCTACGGCCCATTACGGAAATCCCACACTGATATTGGCGAAGGGTCCATAAAATCCGACCATGGAGTGTTTGGCGGTATCAAATCCGGTATCCATCGCGCCGAAGAAGAAATCGCCGCGATAGCCGAAGCTGATCTTGGCGTTGGCCCTCTGTATCGAGAGACCCGCAAACCCTCCGACATTCGGCACGATCACTGTCCGCGAGCGCCGCCGGGCCACGAGGGGATTGTCATAGCCCGGTGTTCCCGCGCACTCGCTGAACGGCCCACAAGCAAAGCCCACAGCCGATGTCTGGTGTTGGACATTGGCTTTCTGGCGACCAAAGAGGACTGCCGCATTGGCCCCGAAGTCGAGCGAGACGTCTCCGCTTTCCTGATTTCCGACGAACGGGGCTGACGCAGTCCAGCTCAAACTTGGCCCTATGCCACGAAAGCTTCTAGCGCTTTCCGCCGTCGCGACATACTGGTGATAGGTCTGATCAAATGCTGTGCCAATCCACGGCGTATGAACTGGGGTAGGAAAATGTACGACGGGGAATTTGAGATCCGGACGAGCCTGGATACTCGATTGCATGCTTGAGGTGAATTGGGCGAACCTCACCCCCACATTCAACACGGACGATCCGCTACGTCCGAACAGCCCCAAGCCCACGTCCTTGCCAGCAAGGAAGTCTACAACGGCATGACTCTCGCCTTGCTTGGCCGTCACAGCGAGGAAGTTTGCAACAAAGGGGGTAATCTCTTGAGGCGCAAGAAGCTCGTGGTACTTGCTCTGATGGGGTCCGACAAATACAACATGCTCGTATAGCGGCTCGTTCTTCGCAGTCTGGTGAATCTTTGTGGTGCTATTTGCTCGCCCATAGCGAACAGCGGCGGAGAAAATCCAGTTCGACCCTTCTGGTTGAATGGATAGTTTCGCCTCGCCCCCAAAACTAAAGGATGGCGGCTTCTGCGCCTCGGCCGGGGAGACCGGGTCAAAAGCCGTTGAACCCGGATTGTTGACAACAAAGGCCGGAGCAAAGGTCTGCTGACCGCCATCAACACGCTCCAAATCCGCGCCCAGTTCGATCCATACCGTAGGACGATCGGCGTCCTCGGCGCGCGCCTGTTGAATACCCGATATAGAGGCCAGCAACGTCAACGTCGAAACTGTCGTCAGCAATTGCCAACGGACATACCGCCCGGCGTTTTCTGTATTTTTCAACTCACTCATGGTTTCCCCTCACCAGTTCTTCGTGACGCGGATGCCGATCAGCTTGGGATCGGTCAGAAAGATGTTTGTCGTCAATCCGGTATCGTCGCTGTTTAGAAAATCACCGGTAATTGCCGTCTCATTGAAAACATTCTTGTCGTAGAGCATCACCTGCCAGCCGCTTTGACTGGTGAAGATCAACGTCAGATTGAGATTGGTGTATCCGCGTAAGCGATCATAAGGGTTATCGTTGAAAACGCGGGCCCACGAATAATCTTGCCAGTAGTAGTCGCCGCGTATTGTGCCCGCCCAGTCAGTCGTCAAAGGGATCGTGTATTGCGCGCCCGCTGAGACAGTGAACGGTGGAGCATTGGGTAATTCATTGCCACTCAGATTCTTTTCAATTCCTTCGCCGAAGTTCGGGGCGGTTAAAGGGTTGAAGCCGGGATAGCCCGGGATAGGTTCACCCGTTCCAGTGCCGTAAACCGTGGGATTGGGGACATAGGTATTCCATGTAACGGGATCGACATCCGGACCGAGGTAGTTCTGATATGAAATGATGCAATCATACGCGATGCCTTCTCCCAGGCTGTTGTTGGGCCCCGGTTCCGACAAGATTGCGGCGACCACGTATTTCGGCAGAATGCAATTGGATGCCAAGGTTGGAAACGGTTTGACGACGACCCAATCGGGATTGCTTGCCGTGCGATCGATCAAGTCGATCGATTGCGAGCCTTTCGCGAGTGCGGTCTGTTCCCAGCCTCCGGCAAAATTGAATCGCAGGCCCGGCACAGGTTCCCAAGAGGATTCAATTTCGGCACCCTTCACATGGGCGTCGAAGTTCAGATTGATAGCCGTGCGATCGACAATCTCCGAAATCTGATAGTTCTCGTAGTTGTAGTAGAAGACATCAGCGTTCAGGGTCAGCGAACCATCAAGCAACGTATTCTTCGAACCCAGTTCGAACGCATCGATGAATTCCGGTTTGAACGTCAGCGGATGGTCCGGCTCGACATGAACTGAAGCGTCAAACACAGCACCCGGCGGATTTGCACCACCCGCCTTGTAGCCGTGGGCGTAGGACCCATAGACCAAAGTTTGATCAGTAAAATTGAGTTTCGGCGTCCAGTTGAGCGCGGCCCGCCCGGTGAATTGATCCCACTGCTGATTTACGACACCGGTGCTCGGATAGCCGAGCCCGTTGATGCCCACTTCGCTTGGAATATCCGTGAAATGCTTCTGGTCCTCGGTCCAGCGTAAGCCAGCGGTCAGCTTCAGGGTATTCAAAATGTTATAGTAGGTTTCACCAAACGCTGCGTAGGAATTGAGCGTGTACGGGTTCTGGCTCAGAAAATAATTGTGGCCTTCGTTGTTTACGCTTGAGAGCGGGTTGAAGTCGACGCCAATGCATTGATTTTGCGCCGCGCTGCCGCCGCCGCCACTGCCAATATTTGGAAACTGGTATCCGTGTCCATAAATGCCTGCTGACGTGATGCATGAGTTATCGACGTTAGCAAACGTTGCCAGGCTTTCCGCGTATGCCGAGAGGGCGTTGATAAAAACATAGTAGTTTTCTTCGGTCTCGTAGTGCATGTAGTTGCCGCCAGCGCTGAAGTTGAACGGCCCAGAGAAGTTCGAGGTCAGGCGAAATTCCTGATTGGCTTGCCAGGCGTGCTCGTCGGACACGTCTTGCGCAACAAGCCTGCTGCTACAACCAAGCTGAGGGTCACAAAACGCCCCCCCGATCCCATTCGTAAGCAAGCCCGGCGTTGTGTTGAACCGGTTGTAGTCCTCCGTAGAATAAAGGAAATCGTGGTTGAATCCGGATTGTGATGTGAACGTTAGGGATGGTGTTATGGAATAGTCGGCGTTGAACTGGACGACATCGTTCTTCGATGCGTAGCGCGCCGGAAGAGACGACTCGATCACGCGCAGATTTTGGGATTGAGTCGTTTCGGCGTAAGGGTCGACCGAAGACACGATGGCATTAACAAGTTTCGCCGCTTTGATGTACTGGAGCGAATAGCCATTCGGTACGCCATAGGCGTCCGGCGCGTACAGAGATCCCATTTCGCAGCCTTGGGTCACATAGCCCGCCGGATCGAATGCTCCCCCTAAGCCATCACTGCTGCCGATGGGTGGAACGGGCACCCCGCCGACGTCGGCCGGAATAGGAGCGGTCTTGCAAAGTTGCTTGCTGCTTCTGAGACGGTCGTCGTCCTCCGAGAAATGCTCCCAGACGAAGTAGGTTTGAAGATTTGAGGCGGGCTTAAATCCCAACGTCACCCGGCCCGACCACAGATCGCGGCCATCGATGCGTTGATTCGTAATTGAATCGAACGAATAGCCCTGGCGCTTCGTCCACTCTCCCGCAACGCGCAGGTCCAACCAGTCTTCGACGATCGGAATGTTGATCATTCCCTCGAACCGGCGCTGTTGGTAATTGCCGAGATCTACCGATGCCATCGCTTCGAACTCATCCGTCGGCTTGGCGGAAACCAAGTTCACGACGCCTGCCGTCGCGTTGCGCCCGTAAAGCGTGCCCTGAGGACCGCGCAGAACCTCGACTTGGCTGACGTCGTAGAATTCCTGTTCGAAGAAGTGATTGCGGATAAATGGCATGTCGTTAAACGCAACCGCGACCGCCGGATCAGTGGTAACGGAAATCGCTTGCGTGCCGATGCCTCGAAGCTGAATCGTGTATCCGGAGAAGTTCGTTTTTGAGAACGTCATGTTGGGTACCTGTTTTACCAGATCCGGGCCACCCGCCGTTTGCGTCGCCGTTAGTTGCTCCTGCGATAGCGCAGTGATCGAAATTGGGATGTTCTGCACATCGCCGCCGATTTTGGATGATGTGACGGTGACGGTTTCAAGCGCGACACCCGATATGGCCGACGCCGGTGCGGCGGCAAGTTGAATGGACGAAAGAGGAGTCGCATCACTTTCATCGTCTTTCGAAATGCTTATGGCACCCGATGGCGTTCGCCGCGGTTGAAAACCTGTGCCAACCAAAATGCGGGACAATGCGGTGTCGGCCGCCAAGTCACCTTGCGCACCCTTAGAGATAACACCTTTGACCGCAGCAGGAACATACATCACAGAAACGCCGGCCTGTTTCATGTAGGCCGTCAGCGCTGTGTTAAGATCGCCGCGCGGCACATCGAATTTCAACGCATGCGCGTTGGCAGCAAAGAGAAACGCGAGACAAACAGCCGTAACGAGAGCTGATCTTGAACGATTGGGCATTCTATCCCCCTTTTGAAATCTGCGTTTGGCGCACGCTGTTTGAATGTCTTCGACACGCTCACCGCGAGATCACAACTTCCCCGCCACGACGTTCGACTTGCAGCCCTAACAACTGGTGCGACAATTGGACGAAGTCTTCGACCCCAGTCGTTGGAAAAGCGGCGCTGATTTTCATCTGGGCAGCGGCCTGATCTGCAACGACGATTTTTTTGTTGTTATAGCGGTTGATCTCGTCAGCCGCCTGGCGGAGCGAAGTGTTTTCAAAGACGAGCATCCCGCGCCGCCAACCCAATTCGTCCGACAGCGTCTGTGTGGATTTTCTTATCGTCCTGATTTGATTGTCGGAGACTACTAACGAATCTCCGGGTGTCAGCACGATAGGTGATTCCGCCTGCCCGTCCGCCGAATCGAACGCTGCGCGTCCTTCGACAAGCGCCACTTCGAGCCGATTGGGGTCGGAGCGCATTAGAAACTTTGTTCCCAGATCTGTAACGCGATGGTTGCCCGCGATCACGGTGAAGGGCTTCGAGCCGTCGTGTTTGATCGTGAAGAAAGCTTCGCCTTTGATGAGCTTGACCAACCTGTGGCTGGCAGAGTGGCTCGTTTTCAATATCGTGCCGGTGTTCAGTTCGATCTGCGATCCGTCCGCAAGCCTGATGGTTTCGTGTTTACCGATCGCGGTCGCATAGGTGACCTCGGGAGGAGCTTTGAAATATTGCTCCGCGCCGATACCCGCTGCTGTGACGACTACGAGAGCCGCAGCCATGCGCACCCACATCAACGATGTCCAGCTTCGTTTCGCGGTACGCCGGACCGGCCCTGAAGACCGCAAAGCGGTTACCCTCGCGGTACGATTCCACGCAGTTTCAACTCTGGTGTAAGCGATGCGATGTGCGAGCGATTCCGCGAGCCATGTATTAAGCAGTGCTTCTTCGTGCTGGGTCCATGTCCAGAACGCACGACGTTGAACCCAATCCGCAGCCCGCTCACCAATATCTTTTGCATTCGACGCTGCAGCTTCCTCACCCGACGGATCGCTCATCGCTTTCCCCCGGGAGGAAGCACTTCGCCATGCAACGTTTCCGTAAGCGCGTAGATGCCTTTTGCGAGGTGTTCAGAGGCCGTCTTTTCCGAGATGCCCATCCTCGCGGCGATCTCGCGGCCAGTCAGCCCGTCGACACGACCCAGGATTATGGCCTCGCGGCAACGCGGCGGAAGATGATCAATCGCAGACTGAAGACGGCGAAGTTCATCGCGGGCGATAACCGCGCGCTCGGGGCTGGGAGCATCCAGGGCAATTCCCATCGCGTCGAGGTCGGCGATCGCTTCGATCGGAACGACGCGCTCCCTGCGGGCGCGATTGATGAGCAAATTCCGCGCAGTGGCAAGGACGAAAGGCCTTACCTGATCGGGGAATTCCCTTTGTGCCGCTTCGCAGACCCGCAGATAAACATCCTGACGCAGGTCTTCGATGTCATCCTTGTTCCGCCAGTTGCTTCGCAGGAAATGCATCAAGATCGGCTCCATGGGCAACACTTCGCGCGCAAACCAGGCCATCACCTCAGCCGCGCTCACGCCTGCACCCGAACGGGGCGTTCCCGCGTCTTCACGACTGGTATCCGGTGTCTCGATCATCCCCCGCCAGCATCCTGCTTTCTGAGGGTTCAACGCCAATGTTATGCTTGAGAGACAAACAAGGCTTGGAAAGTTGAGGGTGCGCGCACAATTATCTTTGGCTTACGTCTGGAAACGCGAATTTGGGCTGGTTCGCCGGGTTATAATATTATTGCTATGCTAGCGTTCTCGAGGTTCCATCTCCCTCGCCGCCGGGAAAAGCCGTGGAACATCACGCGATTTTTAAACTGCTGGCTGATGATCATAACGCCGATGAGACAGTCCGGCGAAAATGCCCGACGGCGCGCGGCTATCGGCCGCCTGCGCCGCAACCTTTGCGCCACAGATATCCCACTGATATGGGACATCTGTGCTCGGCAATGCCGCGACATTCATATCGTTTCGAGTTGGGCCGGACGACGTCGGGGCTGGCGCGGCAAATTCAAACTAAGTTCGAGGTCGAAGAAATTGCAAATCTCCCAAACAATGGCATTTATCTAAAGCCGATGATTGATGTAACACCAAACCATCCCCTCCGTGCGAGGGCCATAGACATCGCAGCGGTCGAAAACGCTAAAATCAATCAGGTCAAAATTTTCACTGACCTCGAAAAAGCAGATCGTGCACCGTTATCAGGCTTCATATAACTTACCTGGAAAAATTAAGTTTCGCATCGGTCGCGTATAATGGCGCATAACAACCTTGTTTCTATCGAAACTTACCTATCCTCCCAGCCCTACGCTGACGCTGGCGAAGGGTCCGTAGAAGCCGATTGTGGAGCGCTTCGCCGTATCGAAGCCGGTGTCCATCGCACCGAAGAAGAAATCGCCGCGATAGCCAGCGCTGACTTTGACGTTGCTGAAACCAAACGTTACGCCCGCGAAGCCTCCAACATTTGGCACCGTGACGGTGCGCGCACGTTGGAGGTTCACCTGCGGGTGATTGTAGCCAGCGCCCGGCGGCCCCCCCCCCGTCGGGATATTTTCTGGAAGCATAGTGGCTGGCAAAATATTGCGCGGACGTATGATGCTGCACCTTGGCTTTCTGCCGTCCGAACAGAATTGCCGCGTTGGCTCCCCAATCGACGGACAGTTCGCCATTTTCCGAGTTACCTGCAAACGGGGCAGAAGCGTTCCACGACAAACTCGGTCCGATTCCGTGAAAACTCCGGGCGCTCTGCGCTGTCGCCAAATACTGGTGGTAATGAAAGGCATTGAACGTTCCAAATTCGTTGGGATACGTCCCCTGCGTGGGGAAATGGAACACAACAAAAGCGATATCGGGCCGCGCCTGCATGTTCGACTGCATACTGGAGGTGAATTGCGCGAACCTGACACCCGCATTGAGGACAGACGTGCCCCCACGCCCGAAAAGTCCAAGACCGAAGTCCCTGCCTGCCTGGAAATCGACGACAGCGTGACTTTCGCTTAGTTTCTCGGAAGCGTGAAGAAAATTCGCCGCGAAAGGCGTGTAATGTGTGGGCGGGATAATTACCTGGGTCCCATAATGCCCCTTATAGATGACATGTTCGTAGTAGGCGTTGTTCTTGGCTGTTTGGTGAACAAAACGATTGGCATTCGCGCGTGCGTAGCGGATAGAGGCTGAGAAGATCCAACTCGAATCTTCCGGCTGAAACGAAAGTTTGCCCTCACCGCCGAAACTGAAACCCGGCGTCTTCTGGGCTTCTGCCGGAGAGACCGGGTCGAAAGCCGTGGACCCCGGATTGTTCACGACAAACGGCGGCGCGAATGCTTGCTGCCCGCTATTCACATGGTCCAGATCGGCACCGAGTTCGATCCACACAGTTGGACGATCCGCGTCCTCGGCATTGGCGCGTTGCATGCCGCACACCGAGGTAAGCAACGCCAGAGACGAAACCGTCGACAACAATTGCCAGCGAAACATGTTTCTGGTTTGTTGTGTATTGATCAATTCGCTCATGGTTTCCCCCTACCAGTTCTTCGTGACGCGGATGCCGATCAGTTTGGGATCGGTCAAAAAGATGTTCGTCGTCAGGCCGCTATCGTCGCTGTTGAGGAAGTCGCCTGTGATTGCCGTTTCGTTGAAGACGTTCTTGTCGTACAGCATCACCTGCCAACCGTTCTGATTGGTGAAGATCAACGTCAAATTGACATTGGTATAGCCGCGCAGGCGATCATACGGATTGTCGTTGAAGACGCGCGCCCAAGAATAATCTTGCCAATAATAGTCGCCACGCAACGTACCCGCCCAATCTGCCGTTAGAGGAATCGTGTATTGCGCGCCACCTGAAACCGTGAGCGGCGGCGCATTCGGCAATTGATTGCCGCTCAAGTCCTTATTGAATCCTTCACCGTTGTTCGGAGCGGTTGCAGGGTTGAAGCCGATATAACCCGGCGGAATAACAACGCCATTTACGCAAGTAACCGTGGGATTCGGTACATAGGCACAGCGTGTGAGAGGATCAGTGGGTATCGCATTGTTGTTGAAATTCGATCCAACAAAATACGCATAGGTGCACGCGTAGGGCAATCCTCCTCCGGTGCTGATGTTTCCAAATGGCGTCTGATCGAGTGCGGCAACCACGTATGTCGGCAAGATACAATTGGACGCCAAGGTCGGAAACGGCTTGTCCACGATCCAATTGGGGTTGCCTGCCGTGCGGTCGATGAGATCGATCGATTGAGAGCCCTTAGCCAGAGCGGTCTGTTCCCAGCCCCCCGCGAAATTGAAGCGCAATCCTGGAATTGGTTCCCATGATGATTCGATCTCCGCACCCTTCACATGCGCATTGAAGTTCAGATTGATTGCCGTGCGGTCTACGATTTCCGAAATCTGATAGGCCTCGTAATTGTAATAGAAGACATCGGCATTCAGTGTCAGCGAACCATCGAGCAGTGTATTCTTCGAGCCTAATTCGAATGCGTCGATGAATTCGGGTTTAAAAGTTTTGGGATGGTCCGGCTCGGTGTTGACGGTGGCGTCAAACACAGCGCCCGGCGGGTTGGCGCCGCCTGCTTTATAGCCATGCGCGTAAGAACCATAGACAAGCGTCTGATCGGTGAAATCGAGCTTGGGCGTCCAATTGACGGCA
>Ga0208480_1000885_pt1 | contig 11170 bp, 9 predicted proteins | sample NGESurshal092012_4_FD_184485 | JGI IMG/M metagenome (GOLD analysis project Ga0208480, IMG submission 184485) | Arctic peat soil microbial communities from Barrow, Alaska - NGEE Surface sample F53-1 shallow-092012 (SPAdes) | ecosystem: Environmental > Terrestrial > Soil > Wetlands > Peat ... | reverse complement strand
AGCTCGCCCGGGCGCAGCTCGGCGAGCTCTGGCTCGATGTCCGAGCCGGCGGCTGCCTTGAGCACGTTCCACAGCGCCAGCACGTCCGTCTCCACGCATGTGGCGACGTTGAACGTGCCGCGCTTGCCGTTGGCGGCGATCAGCGCGCCGACGACGTCGGCGACGTGCACATAGTCGCGCGTCGGTTTACCGTGGCCGAACATCTTCGGCGTCTTGCCTTTGTGCAGATGCTCGGAGAAGATCGCGACCACGCCGGCCTCCCCGTGCGGGCTCTGGCGCGGGCCGTAGACGTTGCCGAGGCGACACACGGCGTGCGGCACGCCGGAGGACAGCGACCACGTTTTCACATAGGCCTCCCCCGCCAGCTTGGAGGCGCCGTAGGGCGCCAGCGGAGCGGGAATGTTGCTCTCATCCGTCGGCATCGGCACCTCGTCCCCGTAGAGCGCGCCGCCGGTCGAGGTGAAGGACAGCGGCGCACCGAGCTTGGAGGCGGCGTCCACGACATTGAGGGTGCCCTGCACGTTGACGGCGCAGTCGCGTGCCGGATCGGCGACCGACGCCGTGACCGATGCCTGTGCGGCCAGGTGATAGACGGCCGCCGGCCGCACCTCCTCGAACACGGCGTCGAGCGCCGCACGATCGACGATGTCGAGCTTGCGCAACGTCGCTCCCGCCGGCACCTTGGCGGCGCTGCCGGAGGAGAGGTCGTCGATCACGGTCACCGCGTTGCCCGCGGCGAGCAGCGCGTCTGAGAGGTGCGAGCCGATGAAGCCGGCGCCGCCGGTGACGATCACTTGTTGTGGCATGGACGGAAGCCTATCTGCGAGTGCGGAAGGTATTCGGCGCGGGTGGTCTGGAAAGTGGCGATGTCCCCCGCGCGCGCGGGGGGCATCGCGCTTTTGGAGCGCAACAAACGCCCTGCCGAGCACCACCTTCCCGCGGCCGCGAAGGCCCGCTCCAGCAGCGGCTCAGAGAACCTCGAGCGAAGGCCGCTGAGGAGGCTACCCCCGAGCAAGCATGTAGCGATTCATCGTCGCCGTCACGCGGCGTGTGATCGCGTCGGCGCGGTGCTCGGTATCGAGGTCGATCTCGGCGGCCTCGCGCAGTCGCACGATCTGGCGCATCGCCGGTTGCACCACCTCGTCCTTGAGGACGGCGGGGTCGATGCCGTCCTCGATCGCCTGTGCGATCGCCTCCTCGGCAAGCTCGGCGTCGCCGAGGCGCATCGCGTCGGTGTAGATCTCCAGGGCCGCCGCGAGCAGCGTGTCCGGGTCTGAGCGCGAGCGCGTGCGCGCATCGGCGCCGGAGGAGTCGAGCACCTCCATGAACTTGTGCAGCAGCACCGGGTCGAAGTGGCGCTCTGCCTGGTCGAGCATCATCTCGACCGCCTTCTCCACCGAGAAGGCCTTGCGGTAGACACGGTGGCTCGTGAGCGCGTCGAAGACGTCTGCGATCGCCACGATGCGGCCCTCGATCGGGATGCTCTCGGCCGTGAGCCCGCGCGGGTAGCCGCCGCCGTCCCAGCGCTCGTGGTGGGACAGAGCGATCGTCGCGCCCATGTCGAGAATCGAGGAGGAGGAGCCGCGCAGCAGTCGGTGACCCTCCTCGGCGTGGGTCTCCACGATCGCGCGCTCCTCGATGGTCAGTTGTCCCGGCTTCAGCAGGATCGCGTCGGGTATCGCGACCTTGCCGACGTCGTGCAGCGGAGCGGCGTAGCCGATCCGCCTGCAGAAGTCGGGGTTCATGCCGATCGCTTCGGCGAGCAGCGTCGAGAAGCGCCCGATGCGCTCGATGTGAGCACCGGTGTCCTCGTCGCGAAACTCGACGGCCATCGACAGGCGCCGGACGGTCTCGGCCTGGGCGATCTCGAGCTCTGATAGGGCGCGACGCAAATCGGCGCCCCGCTCGTCGACCTCCGCGCGTAGCGCTCTACGCCGGTCGTCACCCAAGAGCCAGCCGCACACGCCGGCCACCCCTGCGAGCGCCAGCACGCCGAGGACCGTCAAAACGGTCCCGCCGAGGACCAGAGCGATGATCGCCGCGCCGGCCACCAGCAATGCCAGCGGCGCCCTGTAGCGCGACGGGCGTGGGCGGCCTTGGCTTTGGCGGCCAGCTACTGGCGTCGTCTGCCGCGTGCCGTCCTCGCGGCTCGCCTGCTCCTCGGAGGCGCCGCCGAGCAGCGCGCGCAGCTGGTTGGACTGCGTGGGCGCTTCGACCCCGCCGGAGGCCGGCGCGTCTTGGCTTGGCAGGCCGTGCGTCAGCGCGCCCCCGCGGGGGGCGGGTCGCTGCAGGCCGACCTTTGTGACTCCACGCACGAAAAGCACTCCGTTTCTTCGCTGTTCGTCTATTCGGCTGTTTGGCCAGCCCGCTTGAGCTACCCGTAATCGGCCTACGTGAATCAGTGCAAATCTTCAGCTCTGAATTCGCCAGAGCGGAACGTCGGAGCACCGCTCCCAGACGATTGCGAACATCGTGGAGCCCATCAGTCAAACGTTGAGTGCGACGTACTTCGTCTCCAGGTACTCGCCGATACCCTCGAAGCCGCCCTCGCGCCCGAAGCCCGACTGCTTCACGCCCCCGAAGGGTGCCGCAGGATTGGACACGATGCCCTGGTTGACGCCGACCATGCCGGCCTCGATCGCCTCCGAGACACGTAGCGTGCGGGCAAGATCGCGTGTGTAGATGTAGGCCACCAGCCCGTACTCGGTGGCGTTTGCGGCCTCGATCGCCTGCTCCTCGCTGCTGAACGTGCTCACGGGAGCCACCGGTCCGAACACCTCCTCGCGCAAGATACGGGCGTCGGAGGGGACTTCGTGGAGTACCGATGGCGCAAAGAAGTAGCCGGGGCCAGGTGAAGGCTCACCGCCACACAACAGCTTGGCTCCCTTTTGCACGGCATCCTGCACCAGCTCCTCGACGATTCCGCGCTGACGATCGTCGATCAGTGGGCCGATGTCGACATCCGGCTCGGTGCCGCGGCCCACCTTCAGCGTTTTCATGCGCTCGGCCATGCGCTCGGCGAACTCCTCGGCCAACGACTCGTGCACGTGGAAACGGTTCGCCGCCGTGCACGCCTCGCCGACATTGCGCAGCTTCGCGATCAGGGCGCCCTCGACCGCGGCGTCGAGGTCGGCGTCCTCGAAGACCACGAACGGGGCGTTGCCGCCCAGCTCCATCGAGACGCGCAGAACCTGCTCGGCCGACTGTTCGATCAGCTTGCGGCCCACCTCTGTGGAACCGGTGAATGAGAGCTTGCGCGCGCGCTTGTCCTTCAGCAACGGTTCGATCACCGACCCCGAGTGGTGCGCGGTGATCACGTTGAGAACGCCGGCCGGCAGGCCCGCCTCGGCCAGCACGCCCGCAAGGGCGAGCATCGACAGCGGCGTCTGTTGCGCCGGCTTGACGACCATCGTGCAGCCCGCCGCGATCGCCGGGGCGATCTTGCGCGTGCCCATCGCCGTCGGGAAGTTCCAGGGAGTGACGAACACGCACGGGCCGACCGGTTGGCGCATCGTGAGGATGCGTCCTTGGCCCGTGGTGTTGGTCATGTAGCGGCCGTGGATGCGGACCGACTCCTCTGAGAACCAGCGCAGGAACTCGGCGGCGTAGTTGATCTCGGCCTTGGATTCGGCGAGCGCCTTGCCCATCTCCAGGGTCATCACCAGCGCGAGCTCGTCCACGCGGGCCAGCAGCAGCTCATAGGCGCGGCGCAGGATCTCGCCACGCTCGCGTGGGGCGGTGGCGGCCCAGGCGGGCTGCGCATCGGCCGCCGCGCCCAGCGCCGCCAGCGCATCCTCGGGGGTCGCATCGGCCACCTCCGCCAGCGCCATACCCGTCGACGGATCCTCCACGCTCAGCGTTTTTCCTCCGCCGGCAGGACGCCATTCTCCGCCTATGTACAGCTCGCGCGGCACATTCCCCAAAACCTTGCGCTCCTCGGCGACGGTCATCGTGCGGCGCTCAAGCAGTTCCTGGATTGCTCCGAATCAAAGTTCATGCAATTCCTCTTGCCAAATTGCCGCGCCGAGATCGTGATCGGCTGAACGGGTAGGAAAACCAGAGCACGGATGCTCCCCAGGAGACAAACTTACCAACGCTTCCATGCCCGCTTGCGGAGCATGTCAATCGCGTGCGCCGTGCTTGCGCTGACGCCGGCGATCGCACCTGCATGGGCGCCCGGCGTGGCGACGGGCGAGCCGGCAAGCGCCGCAAGCAGTCCCCAGCTGGTGATCGACGGCGCGGGCGACGGGCACGGCGTGGGGATGAGCCAGGACGGGGCGCTCGGCCTCGCCGAACACGGCTGGAGCTACAACGCGATCCTCGCGCATTACTACACCCAGACCGCGCTCGGCAACGCGCCGGCGACCACCGTCGTGAAGGTGCTGGTCGGCTCGACGGTCAAGCGAGTTCCGCTCGAAAGCTACGTGCGCGGCGTCGTCTCGGCAGAGATGTCGGCCAGTTGGCCGATGGCGGCGCTGGAGGCCCAGGCCGTCGCCAGCCGCACCTACGCGATCACGTCCGATGCCGGGGGCGCCAAGTTCAACGTGTACTCCGACGACCGCTCGCAGGTGTATCGCGGCAAGGCCGCGGAAACCTCGCGCACCAATACCGCTGTGGCCGCCACCGCCGGGCAGATCGTCACCTATGCCGGCAAGCCCGCGGTCACCTATTTCTTTGCCGGCTCCGGCGGGCAGACCGAGAGCGTGCAGAACGCCTTTCCCGGGGCCGAAGCGGAGCCTTGGCTTGTCAGCGTGGCCGATCCTTACGAAGCCGGGCCGCTGCGCCGTTGGAGCATGACGATGAGCTTCGCCGCGGCCGGCTCGCGCTTGAGCGGACTGGTCAAGGGGGGGTTCAGCGGGATCGAGGTTTCCAAGCGTGGCGTGTCCCCGCGAATCGTCTCGGCCTACGTGCTTGGCACGAAAGGGCGCACGCTCGTCAGCGGGCCAGAACTGGAGGCGCGCCTCGGGCTTTACTCGACCTGGGCCTACTTCAGCGTGAAGAACGCGAAGGGGACGCGCGCCGAGCCGGACGGGAGCGGACAGAGCCCCGCTCCGGCTTCCACTCCGACTTCCACTCCGACTCCGACTCCGACCGCAGTGCCCGCGAAAGTCGGCGGTACCGGTGGCTCGGCCGCGGCCGCCGGGGCGCCTTCCGGCAAGCCGGCCGGCGTGGACGGACAAGGCGGCGTGACGGCCGGGTAGCCTGAGGCGCAATGAATTCGCCTCTCCTGATCGCTGACGTCCCCTGGCTGCTTTACCGCGCCTTCTTCTCTTTGCCCAAATCGATCAAGGGCGTAGACGGCAAGCCCGTGAACGCGCTGCTTGGCACTGTCAATGCACTGCTGGCAGCAAGCGAAGCGCAACCGCCTCGTGCTGTGGTCGCATGCTTCGGCGCGGAGGAGGCTCGCTATCGCGTCGAGGCCTATCCCCCCTACCACGCGCACCGCGATCCTATGCCTGCCGAACTCCGCGAGCAGTGGGAGCGCGCACCCGAATTGCTTGCGAGCTTTGACTGGACGATTGCCGACGCGGCGGAGCTGGAGGCCGACGACGCGATGGGCTCCTTCGCGCGGGTCGAGCGCCAGGCTGGGGGGCGTGCCTTGTTGTTGACCGCGGACCGCGACCTCTATCAGTGCGTCGAGGAGAACGTCGCTGTTTTGGATTTGGGAAAGGGAGGGGCGTGCTCTGTCTTGGGAGAGAGCCAGGTCCACGACCGTTACGGCATCGCGCCGGGACAGGTGCCAGATTTCATCGCCCTGCGCGGCGACCCGTCCGACGGGTTGCCCGGGGCGCCCGGGATCGGGGCCAAGACGGCGGCCGAGCTGCTGCGCACACACTCCACCCTGGAGGCTCTGCTGGAGCAGGCCGAGCGACAGTGTGAAGATGGCGGCGGCGGCACCCTGAAGGGCGCCGACCCCAGCGGGGGGCAGGCAATCGAGCTGCGTCCACGCGTCGCGCAAAGCCTGCACGAGAACGCCGAGCTGCTGCGCACGTTCAAGCGCGTAGCCACGCTTGTCGACATCGAGGTACAGCGGCCTCCCGATGCACCGACGAACTTCGCCGGCGGAGCGGCGATGGCGCGGGAGGTGGGGATGGAGCGTCTGGCCAAGCGGCTCGAGTCAAACGCTTAGAGACCGCCTGGACATACCGACAACGAGTCCCTAAAGACGCAGGTGCATATCAACTTTTTTGATTAACTACAATAGTTGCTACTTCTTGTAGCCACCAGCGTGAATTGCGCAAAAACGAACATACAACCTCCCGCCTTTAGGTTCGCTGAATAGCCCCAGCTCGCGGTTGCCCACCACGGCGAGGCGCTGTGGAGCGATGTGGCGATCTCCTCTACGGCGTGAACTTGACGGTGACTACGTCGCCGTCCTGCATCGCGTAGTCGCGACCCTCCAGACGAAGTGTGCCGCGATCACGCGCCCCCGCATAACCACCGGCGTCGACCAGCTCGCGCCAGCCGACCACCTCTGCCCTGACGAAGCCCTTCTGGATGTCAGTGTGGATCTGGCCCGCGGCGTGCCACGCCGTCAAGCCGTCGCGTAGGTGCCAGGACTGGGCCGGCTTTGCCTCGCCCGCTGTGAAGAAGGCAATCAGGTGCAGCAGCGAGAAGGCCCCGCGCACGATGCGCTGCAGGCTGGATTCGGAGACGCCGAGCTCGGCTCGCATCAGCGCCGCTTCCTCCTCCTCGAGCTCTGCCAGCTCGGACTCGATCCGCGAGCTGACGGCCACAATGCCCGCCCCGTGCGCCTGCGCGTGCTCGGCCACCGCCACCGGGACATCCTCTGAGCCCTCGTCGACGTTGACGACGAACAGCACCGGCTTGGCCGTCAACGCGCCGAGGTCGCGCAACGCATGCGGTGCGTCGTCCGGCGGCGGCACAGAGCGGGCCGGCCGACCGGCCTGCAGCTCGCCGATCACCTCGCGCAGCCATGCCTCCTCGGCTATCGCGACTCGATCCCCGCCCTTGGCCTGCTTGGCGACACGGTCGACGCGGCGTTCTGCCTGCTCCAGGTCGGCCAGCACCAGCTCGGTCTCGATCGTCTCGATGTCCGCCGCAGGGTCAACGCGGCCCTCGGGGTGAATCACGTTCTCGTCGGTGTGGGCGCGCACAACGTGCACGATCGCGTCGGTCTCGCGGATGTTGGCCAGGAACTTGTTGCCGAGCCCCTCCCCTTTGTGAGCGCCGGCGACCAGGCCGGCGATGTCGTGGAAGTCGATCGTGTCCCAGACGATGTTCGAGGCGCGCACAATCTTTGAGACCTCGACAAGTCGCTCATCGAGGACGGGCACGACCGCCACGTTCGGCTCGATCGTCGTAAACGGGTAATTGGCGGCCTCGACGCCGGCCTTCGTCAGCGCGTTGAACAGCGAGGACTTGCCTGCGTTCGGCAGCCCGACGATGCCGATGCGCGTGCTCATGCCACGACACCCGCAATCGTCAGGCCGAGCAGCGCACCCGCAAGCACGTCGGAGGGATAGTGGACTCCTAGATAGAGGCGCGAAAGCGCGAGGCCTCCGGCAAGCGCATACAGCGGCGTCGTGGGAAAACCGGCTCGGTTGTAGGCGAGCGCCCCGGCAAACGAGGTCGAGGAGTGGGCGCTCGGAAAGCTGAAGCGCGTCGGCGTACTCGTCAGTGCCGGCAAGCCCGGCAGCTCTGGCCGTGTCCGCCGCACGACCAGCTTCAGCGCCGTGTTGGTCGCATACGTAACGGCAACGGCTCCGGTCGCCCGCGCCCAACGCGAGCGCCGCTCGCCACTCGACAGCAGCGACTTCGTCGCACCCAGCACGAGCCAAACGACTGCATGCTCGCCCAACAATGAGAAGCGTGCCACTTTGCGCTCAGCCGCGGGCGTATGGCCCCAGGTGCGCGCGAGGAGCAACAGTCGCTCGTCGATTGACATTTCACGCCTTCCTGAGTGGTCGAGGGGCAAGCAAGACGAGGACGCACTGACCGAAATGTGCTTTGCACACGAGGGAAGGAGGACGCAGTATTTGCGCCGCCCATCGGCCGCTCAGGTGCCGAAACCCACTCGTTGGTCGCTATCCTCGACGCGGACGTAGACGACCTGTCCGAGGTACAGCCGCACCGGGCCTTCCTCGGTCCTGAACTCGTGCCAGCCGCCGTCGCCGAGCGCCTTGTAGAGCGCCTCGAGCTGCTCGTCGGTGACACGCAGCGAGAGCACCTGGCCGCCTTGGAATCCGACACTCACGCGTCTGTGTTGATGGGCCATCAGTGATCCTCCACGGGTTGAACCAGCTCGGTGAGCACTCTGGCAGTGCCCTTCGGCTCGAGAAACGCCACCAGCGCGCCGCGGATGCCGACGCGCGGAACCTTGTCGATCAAGGGTTGGCCCGCATCCGCCAGCGCCGCGAGGGTCGCCTCGATGTCCGACACTTGGTAGGCCACATGGTGCAAGCCTGCCCCGCGCTTGGCCAGGAACTTGCCGACCGGGGTATCGGGTCCAAGCGGGGCGAGCAACTCCACATGGTTCTCGCCGACATCGAGCAGGACCGCCTCGACGCCCTGCTCCTCGACAATCTCGCGGTGGGCGACGTCCATCCCGAAGGCGTCCCGGTAGAGCGCCAGCGAGTCCTCGATGTCCTCGACGGCGACGCCGATGTGATCGATTCGGTTGAACACGCCCCGCAGTCTAGCCTTTGGGGGCGAGAGGAAATTGCGCCGGGCCGCGAGAGCGCCCTCATGCGTCCTCGGGACGAAGCGGAGGCGTCGAAGCGGACGCCTGCCTCGGCACATCCACCGGCAGGGCGGTCGGAGTGGCCGTAGGCAGCGAGGCAGGCACGACAGCAGCAGCCTGCGCAGCTACCGGCACGGCGGCCGCGACACGCAGCCCCACGCCCGGCCGGCGTTCCAAACGCGGCACCCCCGCCATCACACGGTCGATCGCGTCGCGGTCGAGCACCTCGCTCGAGAGCAGCTCAGCCGCGAGCGCGTCGAGCTGAGCGCGGTGGCTGACGATCAGCTTACGCGCGGCGCGGCGCGCCTCGTCGACCAGCTCGCGGCGCTCCTCGTCGCGCAGGCGCAGCGTGGTCTCTGAGAGGCGCACGTCCCCGTCCGGAGTGCGGCCCACCCCGGCGCTACCCATCGCGTAATCGTGCACCATCGAATGCGCGATGTCGGCCACGCGCTTGAGGTCGTCCGAGGCCCCGGTGGTGATCGAGCCGAAGACGATCTGCTCGGCCACGCGGCCCCCCAGCAAGACTGTCATGTAGTCGAGCAGCTCCTCGCGCGTCTTCAGGTAGCGGTCCTCGGCCGGCAGGTTCAGCGTGTAGCCGAGCGCGCGTCCACGCGGCACGATCGAGATGCGGTGCACACGGTCGACCGAGGGCAACAACTCGCCGCAGAGCGCGTGCCCGGCCTCGTGAAAGGCGACGACGCGCTTCTCGTGAACGTTGAGAACTCGATGAGATTGCACTCCCGCGATCACGCGCTCCAAGGCCGCGTCGAAGTCTGAGCCGGCGATGCTCTTGGCGCCGCGCCTGGCGGCGAAGATGGCAGCCTCGTTGCAGATGTTGGCCAGGTCGGCGCCGGTCAAGCCGCTCGTCTGCTGGGCCACGAGACCGAGGTCCACGTCCCCCAATGGCTTGTCGCGCGTGTGCACTCCGAGCACGCCCTTGCGGCCCTTCACGTCTGGGGGCGTGACGAAGATCTGCCGATCGAAGCGCCCGGGCCGCAGCAGCGCCGGGTCGAGCTTGTCGAGCAGGTTGGAGGCGGCGATCACGACGAGGCGCCCGCTCGTGGCAAAGCCGTCCATCTCGACCAGCAGCTGGTTGAGCGTCTGGTCCTTCTCGCCCGAGAAATCGGCGCCGCGGCGACCGCCGACGGCGTCGAGCTCGTCGATGAAGATGATCGCCGGCTCCTGCTTGCGGGCGATCGCGAACAGGCGCCTGATGCGTGCCGCGCCGAGCCCCGCGAACATCTCCACGAAGGCCGCCGCCGACTGCGCGAAGAACTGTGCGCCGGACTCGTGCGCGACCGCCTTGGCCAGCAGCGTCTTTCCCGTTCCGGGAGGGCCGTGCAGCAGAATTCCCTTGGGCACCTTCGCGCCGAGCTTCTCGAACTGCTTGGGGTCGCGCAGGAACTCGACGATCTCCTGCAGCTCGGCCTTGGCCTCGTCCGCCCCGGCAATGTCCTTCCACGCAACCGACTGGTTGGAGGACGGCTTGATCTGCTGCGGCTTGACGCGCGGCATCACTTTCAAAGTGCGCCACATCAGGTAGATCAGCGCCATGAAGAACAGGATCATCACGACGCTTGACCACTGATAGGACCAGTTCTGGATGTCCGTAACGAGCGAAGTAGCGAAAACCATCACGATTCATACACCCCGCCGATGGCACAGGATCGCGAAGGCAATTCGCCGCGACTGACGCGCGGCCCGACCAAATACGCCTCAGACATTGTCATCCTCGCCTGCATCTCACCTTCCGTGGCTCGTTTGCACACCCATTATGGGCACCTCTGCTCTATCAACGCATCCAGCCGAGCAGTCCTAGCGCGAGATCTCGGTAAAAATCCGTAGCCCACTGCAAATCGCGCACGTCGATGCGCTCGTCCGGGGCATGCATGAGCGCCTGGGTTTCCAGCAGCGACTGGTGGCGCTGGGGAAAGAAGCCATAGGCAATGCACTCAGGGAAAGCAGCGCGGAAGTGGCGCGAGTCGGTGAAGCCGGGCAGGATCGTCGGCACCGTCTTGGCGCCTGGGTCGTTTACCGAGACCCACTCGCCGAGGGCGTCCATCAGCGATGAGGAGATCGGCGAGCGGTTGCCGGTTATGCGCTCGGTGAAGTCGACGCGCAGCCCCGCGTGCGCGCGGGGGGCATCGCCTGCGGGGCCACCCGCCGCCGCGCCGCCGCTCTCTGCCCGACCCGCCACCGCATCACCGCTCACCGCCTGACCAGCCACCGCATCGCCGTTCGCGTCGCCGAACTCCAGGGCCAGGCCGTCGATCCCGCCAAGCACCTGCTCAATCGCCTGCCGGGCCTCCTGCTCGCCAAGTCCGGGCGGCACGCGACAATCCACGCGCAGCTCGGCTTTGGAGGGAATCACGTTGATCTTCTCCGAGGCCGAAACCTTCGTCGGCGCGAAGCTGACACCGAACATCGGCTCCAGCAGCGCCAGTAGGCGTGGGTCGATCCGCTCCA
>Ga0208480_1000884_pt1 | contig 11177 bp, 11 predicted proteins | sample NGESurshal092012_4_FD_184485 | JGI IMG/M metagenome (GOLD analysis project Ga0208480, IMG submission 184485) | Arctic peat soil microbial communities from Barrow, Alaska - NGEE Surface sample F53-1 shallow-092012 (SPAdes) | ecosystem: Environmental > Terrestrial > Soil > Wetlands > Peat ... | reverse complement strand
TCCAGGCCCAGCTCGAGCAGCTGCGCCTGGGCCTCACCTTCGCCAAGGCCGGAGGCCAGGCGCTCAAGATGTGGGGCTTTGCCCCCGCGATCTGCGACGCCGTCCTGTGGCAGCTGGCCCCCTCCGCAATCGAGGTCGTGGAGCACCGGGAGCTCGCGCGCATCCTCAACCGGGCCGTCGCGATCACCAACTGGCACTACGGCGTACGGAACGAGCAGACTCTCATTCGCTCCGATCTCACGATCACGGATGTCGAGGACTGCAACAGGAAGGCCGCGGAGCGGGTCGCGAAGATCGGCCTCGGCGGCTGAGGCTCCGCGTTCAGCGGAACAGCATGTCGGGCGTCACGTCGCCCCCGAACTTCGTCTTGCCGTCGGGAAAGAGGAGGAAGGGCGAACCGCGGCCCTGAATGAACTTGAGGGCCACCACCTGCAGGTTGTGGAGCTGCTTCGCGGCCTCGAGCTTGGACTCATAACCCGGGAAGAGCTCCGAAAGGTGCTTCTTCAGCTCGGCCGAGTCGTGGGTGATGAGGGCGTCGCGGAAGGTGTCCTGCTGTGCGAACACCGCGGCGAACTGCTCCTGCGGGGTACCGGGCTGGGCGAGGATCGCGGCCAGGACCGCGATCGTGTCCGCCGAGGAGCCATGGGTGGAGTAGACGAAGATCTTGGGACCCTTGAGCGTGCCGATCCGGGGGCGGGTCAGCGTCTGCTCCAGGAGGTCCAGGCAGTGGGAGCATTGGAAGCTGACGACGAGGATGGGAGAGGTCTTCGGGTCGAAGTCCCCGAGCCAAGTGAGGGCCGCCTTGTCGACGCTGGCCGGAATGACCGCGGGCCCCGGCACGGCAGCGGCCCCGGCGGTCGGGGTGGGAGCCGCCGCGGCGGCCTCGGCGGCCGGAACCTCCTCGGGCGTGTTCCACGACTGCGCATCGGCCTGGCCGAGGATCTTCACCACCAGGAAAATCGGGAGCACCAGGGCCAGGACGGCCGGGGAGAGCCAGGCATGCGCCCTGCCCTTCATCGGGACGACAAACGCGGAGGCAATCGCCGCGGCTGCATGGATCGTGCAGAAGGGGCAAAATCCCTTGAGGACTAGGAACTGGATGCCCATGAGGGCCAGGGCGCCGAGCGCAAGCGCCAGCAGCGAGAGCAGCTGGACGGCGTTCTGCCAGGGACGCGTCCCGGGGAGCGTCAGCGTCAGCCAGAGCGGCACCGCGTAGATCGGGAGCGGCACGCCGAAGAGCGCGCCGTAATGGGTGTTGATGATGCTGGCGCAGCCCGAGAGCGGGCACGGCAGGTTGAGCAGCTTGAGCGCAGCCAGGTAGACGCAGGTCAAGAGGCCAAGGCCCACAAGGGCGGTGGCGGTCGAGGAGGCGCGCTGGGGTACGGTGATCACGTGGGGTCGCTAGGTCTATCAAGACCAAGAAAGGAGCAATCCGGCCGCGCCGTCGCTATAAAATTACCCCAATATCAGGCGCAACGACTTGTGACGGAGCAGCATGGGCAGGACAATGCCGGCGGTTGGCCCAGCAACCGAAGGAATTCACCCTGTGCTGCCTCCTATACAGCAAAGAATGGTCACCGATGACGAACGGATCCTCATCGCTCGGAGCAAGGCAGGCGATCTGGAGGCGTTCGCGGAGCTCGTTCGAACCCATCAACGCATGATCTATTCACTCGCCTATCGCATGAGCGGCTCGGCCGCCGCCGCGGAGGACCTCGCCCAGGAGACCTTCATCCTCGCCCATACGAAGCTGGCAGCCTTCAGGGGAGATTCAAAATGCTCGAGCTGGCTCTACAGGATCGCGATCAACCTTTGCCTTCGCTGGAGAAAATCCGAGCAGCGCCGCGGCCTCGCAGATGGCGAATGGGCGCTGGAACAGGCCCCATCCGACTCCGGTGAGAACACCGGCGCGCGGGTCCAGGAGGCCCTCGCCCGCCTCTCGCCCAAGCTCCGGGCCGCGGTCATCCTGACCGCGTACGACGGGCTGACCCATGCGGAGGCCGCGTCGGTCCTTGGCTGCGCGGAAAAGACGCTCTCGGGCAGGCTGTTCTCCGCAAGGCGCCAGCTGGCTGAAATACTTCGGGTATCAAACGCATGAACTCCAACGAACTTGATCGGATGCTCGGCAAGGCCGCGGTCCCTGAGCGGTCCGACGCGTACTGGGGCTCCTTCCCCGGGCGTGTCGTGCGTCGCATAGAAACCGCGGGAGCACCCCCGGCACGCACGCGGCTGTGGCAGCTCGGCTTCGCCTCGGCTTTCGCCGCATGCTGCGGCCTCGTCATCGGCTTCGTCCTCTGGCACCGCAACGCGAGGGAGCTCGATGACTATGCCGCGATGAGGGACGGAAGGACCCTTCGCGCGCTCGAGGACCAGTATCCGGGGCGGCTCCAGTCCATCATCCGGGATGCCAGCGGACTCCATACCCAGTTGTCCGGCGACGCGGCACCCGCGCGGTCCGATCCCGTCTGGCTCGAGATCGAGGACGGGGGGGACCGACGCGTCGTGGTCACCTACAGCGGCCAGCTTGTGCGCTGCCGCGGCAAGGACGTGATGGTCCTGTCCGACGCGGGAGGCCAGGTGATCCTGGTCGGGGACGGTTTCCTGTGGTCCCGGCAGGCCACGTCGGGCCTTGGCAACGCGCTTCGAATCCAAGCCGAGGACATTTCCTACTCCCGTGCCCACCAAGCACGCTCTCCCCAACTTTGAAAGCCATCCGCCTTGTGTTTCTCCTCTTCCCGGCCGCCGTTCTGGCCGCCGCGGACAGCGCGCCCAAGGGGGCCAGCATCGCCGTGTTCGATTTCAAGACGGACTGGCACACGGACTTCAAGCTCGGCGTCACGGATGCCGGGGAACCCTTCGCCTCACTCCTCGCCATCGACCTCTCGGGCCTGCCCCCCTTCACGATGGTCGAGCGGGCCGAGGTCCAAAAGGAGCAGGAGTTGAGGAAAGTCGCCCTCGACAGCCCCATGGCGCCGAAGGAGGCGGCCGAGCTCGGGGCTTCGCTCGACGCCTCGGTCCTGGTCAGCGGCCGACTCTACAAGTCGGGATCGGACCTCATTGCCGCCGCAAAGGTCATGTCGGCGGAGACCGGCCAGGTCTCCGGGACGGTCGTGAAGGGCGACATCTCGAAGCCCATGTCCGAGCTGGTCTCAAGGCTCGCGATCCAGGTCGGCGACATCATCCGCGCCCAGCAGGGCTCGCCTCCGGCGGAGTGGAAGTCCGCAATGATTGTCGGGACGAGCGGTGCTGTGCCGCCGTCAGCAGGCGACAGCCCCACCTACGTGGAGTCCATCGACGGAACAAAAATCGCCGACGCTGCGGCGGGTTGGAATCAGAGTCGCCCCCTTCTTCCCGGGGTCCATGAGATTGTGATCAAGCATGAAGCGCTCCCCAACAACTTCGAGCGCCAGCTGCTCTTCATCGCCAAGCCCGGGGCCGCCTATGAGGTGAAGTGTCTCCTGTTCCAGCGGCAGCGCCTCGGGATAACGATCCGGGAGATTGGGTCGGACGATCCCGTCACTGTGATCCTGGTTCCCCCGAAGGCTCAAGATAGCTGGGGAGCACCCTTCCTACCGGGCTGGACATTCGATTCTGAAGCTACACCGGGCAATTTTCAGGCGGGGATGCCCATACCCATTCCTGCGTCTGCACACGGCAAGTAGGCGGCTGCGACCACCGGGGAACAGCTTGGCTCGACCGGGAAACCGACGACGGCATAATGTGGTGCCATGAAGAGATCGAAAACGCCCAAGAGGGCCACGTCCAGGGCCCCAGCGCACGACTTCGACGAATATCTCGCCGGGGCTCCCAGGCAATCCAGGGGCGCCCTGCTCAAACTCCACACGACCATCCGCGCGGTCGTGCCAGCGGGCTCCACCGAGATCATCAGCTACCGGATCCCCGCGTTCAGCCACAAGGGCGTGCTGGTGTGGTACGCTGCGTTCGCGGGCCATTGCAGCCTTTTCCCGAAGGCCTCCGTGATCAGGAAATTCAAGGAGGAGCTCAAGGGCTACTCCACCTCGACGGGCACCGTCCACTTTCCCAATGACAAGCCGCTTCCGATCGGACTCATCAAGCGCCTGTTGAGGGCGCGGGTGGCGGAAATTGGGCTGAAGAAGAAGCGCTAGCACCATCACTTCGCCGCCGGCGCCGCCTCTTCGGCCGAACCCTTGTTCTGGGTAAGGGCCTTGGCCATCTGGGGCAGGCCGTACATGCGCGCGAAGGCCTGGGCCGGCAGCATGGGAACACGCCTGGTCTCCTTCGACTCGTGGATCGCGCCGACGATGATCGCGCCCATCGCGGGCGGCTTGATGTCCGCCCAGTCGCGGGCGATGGTCGCGCCCTTGTCCAGGAAGACGATGCGCTCGTCGTCGGCCATGTAGACGCTCGTGTCCCTTGAGGCGTCGCCCGAGAGGTCACGGACGGGCAGCGAACGCTGCTTGCTGTGGTGCCTCAGGACGCCCTCGAGCCACGACCGCAGCCTCGCGAGCTGCTCGGCGGACCTGAGCATCTGCTTCAATTCAGGGCTCGCGGTCGAAGCCTCGCCCCTGTCGCGAAGCGCGAGGACAAGGCCCTTGAAATCGTATTTGTCGAGGTACTGCTCGTGGAGCTCGCGGTCTGTGTCCCTGCGCTTTCCGTCCTCGGCGGAGATGTCGCTGGCGATGTCCACGGCCTCGGGCTTCTTCACCTCGGGAGTGGGCGCGGCGGCAGTGGGAGCAGGCGTCGGCGCTGGTGCGACCACAACCACCGCCGCCGGCGCCGGTGCCGTAGTCCCATGCCGGAGCGCGAAAAAGGCGATGACGACCAGGGCCGCCGCGGCGCCGACCGAGGGGAGCACCCAGGAAGGCTTAGCGTTGCCGACCTTCGGCCGCGGGGGCGGGATCAAATTGCCCAACGCATCAAGGCCCTGCGCCTCGAGGATGAGGCGGTAGACGGGCATGGCCTCGGCGATGTTCTTGAGCTCCCGGGCCCCGATGCTCACCGCCTGCATCTGGATCTTGTTCCTCACGACATCGTAGACGGTCTGCGAAATGCAGATCCCGCCGGGCTCGGCCTCCGACTGGAGCCGGGCCGCTATGTTCACGCCGTCGCCCATCACGTCCTTGTCCTGGGCAACCACGTCCCCGAGATGGATGCCGATCCGGTGCAAAAGGACATCACCCGCCACCTGGTCCTTGGCCTCCGCCGCGAACTGGCGCTGCATGGCGAGCGCGCAGGCCACTGCCTGCACGGCGCTCGTGAAAGTCATGAGCAGGCCGTCCCCGGTCGTCTTCAGCACGTTGCCCTCGTGCACGCTGCAGATGCGGCGCATCTCATCAAAGTCGCGCTGGAGCAGCTTGAGGGTGCCCACCTCGTCCGCGTGCATCCTGGCGCTGAAATTGACCGCATCCGTGAAAACGATCGCCGCCAGAGTTCGCTGGCTGGGCGTCGTGCCAGAATGGGGCGTTTCCGGGATCATTGAGGCTCGGCAGACCATTGAGGCGGCCCCTTCTGAACGCAATGGCGTTGCGGGGCCAAACCCCGGGCATTCGCCGGGGCAACGTCCCGCCGCCGCCGTGCCCCCTCCCCCGTGTCAGTATAGCCTCCACAATGGCCCCTCTGTTCTCCAAGCTTCCTGCGGTCTGCCCATGATGCGCAAAGCTGTATCACGAGAGGTTTTCCTGTTTCTCTGCCTGATGATGCCGCTTCGTGCGGACCAGCAGCCCGGGTCGAAGGCGACACCGGTGCCGGATCAGGTCTGGCAAAAGCCCTTTGTCGTATCTCCCGACTGGCTCGGTAGGATTCCACCGACGGGCAGCGTCAATGTGCCCGAGTTTTCAGAGACGCTCTATCCCGGCGAGAAACTCGCCCTGGCCCTGGGGACGAATGGCCCTGACCATGAGCGGCTGCTGGAAGGGGCCAGCGTCAACGTCCAGGTTTCGCTGGCCGGCCATGCTGTCTACAGCGAGTCCAAGCTAACCCAGAAGGGAAGCCGCCCGATCAAGGCGGAGGGTTCCGATTTCGCTTTGGCTGTCCTTAAGGCAGGTGGGATAGCAATGAAGGACCAGGCCGGGCTCGAAAAAGCCATGGCCGGGCAGACACTCGCGGTCTTTCAGACCGAATGGGCCGCCCCATCGGCCGATAACGACGAGGATGCGCTCCTGACTGTGACCCTGAATGGAAAACTATCAGGCACGTCACTCGAGCCGATCCACATCAAGCTCCGGCCGACCGCCTCCTGGCTGAAGGACACCCCGGGCACCCTCGAGGAGTTCGGCAAGTATCTCAATCGCTACCATGACAATCTTCCGCCCGGTCAGCTTCTGCTTCTTTTGAAGACAGCGGAAGCCAAAGGCGGCCTCAACTCTGCATCTGCCCTGAGCTTCTTTTCCATGGCGTTCAGGGAGCGCCCTGAGGATCGGAGCGCGGCCATTGCAGCATTCCCGTCGCTCGACCCGAAGATGAAGCTGGCCGTGGCGGTGGCGTTTCGCCTCGGCGGCCTCGATATTTCCGGATTCCTGCCAGGCTTGCCGGCCAACGTGACGGACTCATTGAAGAACGCCGAGGCCCTCAAGGATCCACGCACCTCAATGTCCTACTCCGATCCGATATCGGTGGATGTCGTCCGGGGCATTGGCACGACGATGGATGAGTGCTGGGGAGGATGGATGGCGACAGGCGACAAGAGCTATCTGAGGGCGCTTGTCGGCCTACTGTCAGGAGCGTCCGACTATCCTGTCCTCGAGAATTGGGTCAAAACCAAGGGAGGCGTCAAAGGCCTGAACGCGAGTGTGGCCAGGGGCCTTGCGTACCAAACCGCGGGTTGGTCAATCGGGGCGTTCGAGCGAGCGGATCCGCACGTCGCCGACTGGATTGCCTATTGGAGCGCGGATCCGGGCTTCCCTCAGCCCCTTGTCAGCGAGCTGGCTTCCATTCCGGTTAACCCTGCATTTCGCCACAACTGAACGTTGCCTTCGGTCCCCAACCATCGGTGGAGATCCAGGAGCCGCGCCGGTGAACGGATAGCCGGGAGTCCAACTCTGGATGGTGGCGCGGACCCTGGTATGGCTCGAACCAAAGGGCGCCAAACACCTTCCACGAACCAGGTGCTGGAGTGTTAAACGCTGACTCGGTTTCGCTGATATTAGGGATTTTCTGGTTCCAGCGTTTCCAGCCACCGGACGACTGCCGCTTGCAGTGCAATCCTATGGTCTGAATACGGGTGATCGGTAGGGAAATGGATCTCCGTCACGGCCGTACCCCCAACCTTGCGAATGGCGGCCACAAGCGCGTCGGAATCGGGCGCGTTCCCGTCATCCGAGGTCACAACAAGGAGCGGGCGGGATGCGAGCGCTTCCGCATATGCGGTAAAATTCCATTCCGACCTGTGTGCCATAGCCTCGGAAAACAGACCTTCTGGAGTACACCCAACGAGCGATTCCATGCTGTCTGCAAAAGAGGCAATCTCCTGGGAACGGTCAGCGTCAGTTTTGACGGCCGCGACCTCGCCACCAACGTTCCACGCGGAGATCAGTATGGCTCCGATGATTGACTTATCACGCATACAGCTGTGGGCAGCCATCAGGCCACCCATGCTATGACCCGCTACCACAATCCGGCGGGTATCGATTCGATATTTCTTCGCGTTGGCCGAATCACGGAGAAATGCGATGGCAGAATCGGCATCCTCCACTGCGTGGCTGAATGAAAAAGTTCCTTCGCTTCCCCATGACCCCCGATAGTGGAACGTGAGCACGTTCCAACCGGCGCGACGCGCCGACTGGGCAAGATCAAGGCTTTGTTCGTCGCCCGGAAATCCGTGCATGAAAAGCAGAGCCGGATGAGGACCCAGGCCCGAGGCAATATACAGCACCCCGTGCATAATGCTCCCATGGCTGGATATCGCGGCCACCTGCAAATCCGCAGGATATGCCTTGTCCATCGGGGGGTCCGCAACAACGGCCGCCGGGATGTTCTGCGCAATCTCTGCGCTCGCCGAACCGCACAGAGCCAGCAAAGCGGCGGCTAAGAGACTGCGCATTCATGTCTTCAGCCAGAATCCCGCTGCCTTAACAAGGTGCAATTTCCCTACTTGCCCCGAATGCCCTCAGCAGACCCGTCCCTCGACCCCCACCAATCGACGGGAATAAGAAATCAGGGACTCACCGTCCAGCACTCGGTTTGAATCCTGAATGGTGGACCACTACCTTGTTTCCCACGAACGAAGGGGCGGTAGATTTTTCTGCGAACCGAGAAATGAAGCGGTAAATCTGGTGAGGCCGGCACCCATTCTTGCAATGGCCTACCCCCCGACCGTTAGCTTTCGTGCCAACTTCCTTGGACGGCCACCTTTCTTGCCATTCACTCGGGCCGCGAGCGATTTCTTGCTGCTCTTCACGCTGCCGCCGATTTGGCCCAGAGCGACCGCCGCAGAACTCTTAGGGGGAGGAGGCAATTCGTTGTTTTCAGCGTAAATTTCGAGGGCGAGTTCCAGCGCCTCTTGAATCTCCCTCGCCGCGGCCTCGCGGGAATCCCCATGCGTCATCACTCCTGGCATGTCGTTGACCTGGGCTACGTAGCAATCATCGACAGGGGCGGAACTGTACCAAATTCGGACTTCGTAGTCTTTAGCGGAACGTTTCATAGTAGACCTTGCTTCCTCAGTTGTTCGCGGACCTGACGCACCTGATAAGATTCCGCTTTCCCACCCGAATTCTGAAGATTGATAAGATCGAATCCGGGTTTCCTGAATATGTTGTGACTGCCACTTTGTTTACTGCCATAACGTAGCCCATTCTGAAGTTGGCAGATCTCGTCATAGCCAATGTTCGCATCGCTCCGGCCGGTCGTCGACCTTTCGGGCGTCTTCTTCCAGTTGCCCATCTGGAGATCCAATGAAACCTAAACGCTTGGGTTATTCAAAGGTGAATCACGGCCGCATTCGTGTCTGTCATTCCCTCCGGTGAGATCAGATTCGTTCGAATCTTGATTGGTGGACCAGGTTGTTGCTTAGCACGAACCAAGGGCCGCTAAACATTTTCCACGAACCAAGAAATTGGGTGCTAAACACGGCCTCGGTTCTGGTGCTGAGCCATGGCGCGGAGTCAGCCTGCCGGTGGTGGGTAGGCTTAGCGGAATATCCGCTGGGTGAATTGAAACAGGTTGCTGCCCCAGGTTTCCCCGTCGTGGGCATGGTCATCAACGTTCCAAATGTGAGGAATGTCATGCTCCTTGGCAAAGACATGCACCGCCTGTGAGAAGTTGATGAGACCGTCCTTGTTGCCGCACGAGAGGTAGAGGAGCTTCAGTTGGGCGCGCGCGGCAGTCGGGTTAGGAAACAGTTCGGCGGGAGGCTTAGTATTCGGCGCGGACGAGAACGCTCCGAGCCACGCGAAAGTGTCGAGATGGCGCAGCCCGAAGTTAAGAGTCTGGCCTCCGCCCATGGATAGACCAGCGAGGGCGCGGTGTTCGCGGTCGCTGAGCGTCGAGTATTTGGCCTGTACCGCAGGAATCAGGCTGCCGAGCAGATCGCGCTCGAAAGCGGCAAAGGCTTTGGCGTTTTCCGGGTTGAAAGGATTGGCGGGGGGCCGGTCGTCTACCATCGCCCTGCCATTAGGCATCACAACAATCATTGGCACGGCGCGGCCCGTTGCGATCAGGTTGTCGATGATGGCCTGAGCTTTCACGTAGTTTGTCCACTCATATTCATTGCCGCCGATGCCGTGCAGGAGATACAGGATGGGATACCTCTTCTCCGACGAATAGCCCGATGGTAGGTAGACTTGAGCCTTGCGGCGCGTTCCGGTCACGGCCGAGTCATATTCGAAAGCTTCGAGCCGGCCGCGCAGTCCCGTACTCGGAAGATCGCGGTAGTCCGCGGCAGGCTCGGGAAACTGCCGGATATCGTCGGCGGCCAGAGTGATGGGACGAGCGAAGTTGGCCCGGGCGCGATCAGGCGAGGCATCGGCCGTTTTTTCCTGTGCAACAGCGACGGTCGCGAACAAGCCAAGAATGAATGCACGGGAAAATTTCAACGATGTGATAGTCGCTGGGGTGCCTTAACCGAAAAATTACCCGCCGCCCGGCGTGGATTTCCGGCGAACTAATTTCCCGCCTTCGCTGATTTGAGAAAACCATTCACGTCGAGCCAGTGCGTGAAGACCTCGAACCACCAGTAGGTCGTGCGATCGGGGTAGCCCATGCCGAAGCCATGGCCGCCATTCTGGTAGAGGTGAAATTCGACGGGTCGGCCTGCATCGAACCACGACTTTATCAACCCAAACTGGCCGCGGAACAGGAAGTCATCGGAGGCGATGGCCACGAACAATGGGGGGGCGTCCTTCGGCACCTCGACCGGGCCCATGCCGCCGTAAATCGGGGCAATGAACGCGAACTTCATAGTCTTGGAATCGAGCATGCAGTGCATCGTCAGCCCGGCTCCGGCCGAAAAGCCGACCATGCCGATTCGGTTCGGATCGATATTCCATTCCCTTGCTCGGCTCACTATGAGGGCGTATGCAGCCTCGGCGTCTTGCAATTGGTTGGTCAGATCCGGCCGCGGCGGCCGCGGAGCTTCGGCAACAGGGGCGCCGGCAGGAGCCGGTGCAGGGGGCGCGAATGTCCGGCTCATCGAATCCTTGAGGCCCTCGAGTGTCGGCGGGGTCGGCAGAAGGCGGTACTTGAGAACGAAGGCGGCGATGCCGCGCTCGTTGAGGGCCTTCGCGATTTTCCAGCCCTCGTTGTTGATGGAAAGCCAGCGGAAGCCGCCGCCAGGTGCGACGATGACCGCGGTGCCGTTGGCCTTGGCCGCATCCGGCAGGAACGGCGTGAGCGTGGCAGTTGTGACGTTGCGCACCATCGGCTCGCCCCACTGCCGGAACCAGCTCTCCTTTGCCGGCTGGTCCGCTACGCCGCCGGTATTCAATGCAACGGCATTGGGCTCGGCGGGAGCCCCGAGGGGGTAGATTGTGCCGTCCTGCGCCAGGCTGGACGCGGCGAAGGCGAGAGGAACGACAAAGGCGAGCAGTTTGGCCGGGTTCATGACTCGAAGGTGGTAGCTCATTTTACGGTGAGGCAGGCTGGCTGTTGGGGGATAGCGCCATCGCGGGGGTCGGCGCCTAAGGGGAAGCGGGTTTACATTTATACAGGAATGAATTGACGAGGTGACAAGATTATTTCGAAGTCGAAATAAATGTCCC
>Ga0208480_1000882_pt1 | contig 11190 bp, 8 predicted proteins | sample NGESurshal092012_4_FD_184485 | JGI IMG/M metagenome (GOLD analysis project Ga0208480, IMG submission 184485) | Arctic peat soil microbial communities from Barrow, Alaska - NGEE Surface sample F53-1 shallow-092012 (SPAdes) | ecosystem: Environmental > Terrestrial > Soil > Wetlands > Peat ... | reverse complement strand
CGATGAGCAAGCCGGTGGCCGTGTCGCCGCCAAGCGCGCCCCCTTTGGGAGCGTCGACAAGGCTCTCGCCGCTCGTCATGAGATCGTCGGAGAGTTTGCCTGCGTGTTCCAGAAACGCATAGGCTCTGACATCGGTAATCTTGAGCTGCGCCGCTCCGGCGGCCCCAGCCAGTACGAACCAGAGAATTGACGCCACGGCGCCAACGCGAAGCCCACCCATTGTCCTCCCCCGCCGATCAGAGATGCGGTCCAAACAAAAAAATCCCCCGGCTTGCGACGAGGCGAGCCGGGGGAGAGCTAGATCGTTAGATTGACGATTCCGTGTCAGTTGCTGCGCTGGGACCCCGTGAGCATCAGGATGGCCTGGAACATGTTGATGAAGTCGAGGTAGAGGCGAAGCGCGCCGTGGATCGACTTCTTGTGGACCATCTCGTAGCTGTCGCCGCCGGCGTACATCTGCTTGATCGACTGCGTATCCCAGGCGGTCAGGCCGGCGAAGATCACCACCGCAAGCAGCGAGATGCCGAACTGCAACCCGGTGCTGTGCATGAACATGTTCAGCAAGCTCGCGGCGATGAGGCCGATAACCCCCATCATCATGAACGACCCCATCGCAGAGAGGCTGCGCTGAGTCGTGTAGCCGTACAAGCTCAGGCTCGCGAACGCGGCCGCGGCGGCGAAGAACGCGCGCCCGATCGAAGCGCCGGTGTAGACCACCAGCAGCGCCGACATCGACAAGCCGATCAGCGCCGCGAAGGCGATGAAGGCGTTGCGAGCCGTTGCCACCGACATCGAATTGAGGCGCGCGGATAGCCAGAACACCAACGCGAGCGGCGACAGCACGATCAGCCAGCGGAGCGGCGAGGCGTAGATCGTATGGCCGAAGTCGGTCAGCGCCAGACGCCCGTTGCCGGCATCGACCGTGCCAAGCGTGAAGGCGCCATAGGCCACCAGCCCTGTGACGCCGAGCCCGAGGGTCATGTAGTTGTAGACGCCGATCATATAGGCCCGGAGGCCCTGATCGACGGCGACGCCGGACCGTGCGAGCCCCGCGCCGTAACGCGTATTGGCGTAGCGGTCATAGTCGGACATGAGAGAAACCTCTTGGATCAAGGGTGCGGCGCCCACTCGATTTACTGAATGAACGCCCGACCCGCATAATATGGCCGCGCGGCCCCCCTCCGCAAGGGCGATTCCTGCGGGAATCGGGAGAGGTAAGATTACCGTTTGGTAAGAAGCCCGGCGCGGGACGCCCATTGCGGCTGCGGCGCTGATGTCCGCCTCCCCCCTCCCGCCGCCGCCGGACGGCGCATCGGCGCGAGCTGGCGGGTCGTGGTGAAGGCATTCTCCTCGCTGGTGAGCCAGGTCATCATCGCTCGTCACGGCGGCGCGGTGGGCGACCGCAAAGTTTTTTGCACGAGCCGGAAAGCGCGAGCCGGGGGGAGCGAGATTGCTGCGCTGTCGTTGGCCGTGCTAGACGATTTTCAACGGTGCCGGAGACGTCTTGGGAACCGGGTAGGAGGAAGGTGAACCAAGCGGCCAGCGTCCAAGTCGTCGAGAGCGGCTTCCAGAATATCGTTCGCCTCGAGGGCGTGCAGAAGTTCTTTGGCCCGGTTCAGGCGCTGCAAGATATCGACCTGGCGATCGGCAAGAACGAGATCGTCGGCCTGATCGGCGACAACGGTGCTGGCAAGTCGACGCTGATCAAGATCATGACCGGAGTGTTGCCGCCCTCGTCGGGCCGCATTTTCGTCCGCGACAGGGAGTTGAGTCTCGCCGACTATTCGGTTCGCATGGCCCATGAGCTTTCGATCGAGACGGTCTATCAGGACAAGTCGCTGGCGGAGAAGCAGCCTCTGTGGCGCAACTTCTTTGTCGGCCGGCAGATTACGAACCGCTTCGGCTTCATCGACATCAAGCGCCAGAAGGAAATCGCGCAGAAGATCCTGATCGACGTCATCGGCTTCCGGGGCGTCGGCATCACCGTCGATTCCACCGTCGCCAATCTTTCGGGCGGCGAGCGACAGGGCATCGCGATCGGCCGGGCCATGCACTACAACGCCGACCTCATCGTCCTCGACGAGCCGACCGCGGCGCTTGGCGTCGCCGAAGTGCGTAAGGTGGTCGAATTCGTGCGCCGGATCAAACAGTCCGGGCGCGCCTGCATCTATATCGAGCACAATCTCGCGCATGTGCATGAAGTGGCGGATCGCCTGGTCGTGCTCGACCGCGGGCGGGTGGTCTCCGAGATATCGCCGAAGGATATGACGGTGCCTGAACTCACCGAATATCTCATCGCGTTGCAGCACCAGGCGTAAGGGGACGAAGGGGATGGCTCAGCGGTCAGGCGCGTCGATCCTGCAGCGCTTCGAAGCCCTGCCGATCATCATCGTGTTCGCCCTCCTGCTCATCCTCTTCATGTATCGGGCGCCGGAGGTCTTCCTCGCGCCTTATATCTACACGACCTTCCTTTCCACCCTGCCGCCGCTCATCCTCCTCGCGACCGGGCTCACCTTCGTCATCGGCGCGGGCGAAATCGACCTCTCCTTCCCCTCGATCATCGCCTTTTCCGGCTTCGTTTTCGCGATTCTATTCAAGGATTACGACCTCGGCTGGATCGCGGTCATCGCTGGGCTTGCCTCCGGGATCCTGGTCGGGTTCCTCAACGGAGTCATCATCGCCAAGGTCGGCATTCCGTCGTTCATGACCACGCTCGGCACCCAGTTCTTCTGGGGGGGGATGGCGACGGTGCTCTCGGGCGGCAAGTCCTACGCGTTGCGCGGCGCCGAACAGAGCTCGGTGTGGCAGTGGATCGTCGGGCGTCCGTTCGCCACCAGCGCAACCGATATCGCGTGGCTTCAGCAGCTGTCGATCCAGGGGCTTTGGACGGCGGTCATCGTTGGTGTTCTCTGGCTCATTCTCAACCGCCACCGTTTCGGCGAGCACACTTTGTTCATCGGAGACTCGAATGACGTGTCGCGGGTCGTCGGCATCGATGTCGATCGCGAGAAGATCAAGATCTTCACGCTCATGGGTTTTCTCGCCGCTTGCGCAGCGATCATCCTGACGCTGGAGAACAAGAACTTCTTCGGCAACCAGGGCCAGGGCTATCTGCTGACCGCCATCGCGTCCGTACTGATCGGCGGGACGTCAATCTTTGGTGGCCGAGCGACCATACTCGGGACGGTATTCGGCTGCTTCATCATCGGCATGATCGAGGCAGGCCTGGTCGCCGCCGGTCTCACCGGCGCGTGGGTGAGAACCGTGCAAGGGCTCATCTTCCTGATTGCGATCATCTTCTACATGTACGCTGACGAACCGCAGCGCCGGCGCGCGCTCTTCGCCAATCTCAAGTCGTTCGGAAGATTGGGCGGTATACGGACTTCCGAGGAGGGAGGGGCTCGCCGATAGCGGCGGCCCGAATATGCAAGGGAGAAACGAACATGCGTTTGGCTCATTTTCTTCTCACCGGCGTCGCCGCTGTCGGGCTCGCGGCCGCTCAAGCGCCGGCCTCCGCCGATCCGATCGGCAAGGGCCTGGTGATGTACATGCAGATGGGCGGCGAGCCCGGCGACGGCGCGACGCTCGCCCGGCAGACCGGCGCCAAGCAAGCCTCCGAGGCGCTCGGCGTCGATTTGAAGCCGCAATTCTCGAAGTGGGCTCCCGAGACCATGATCGCCCAGTTCAAGGAAGCGCTGGCCGCCAAGCCGAACTGCATCGCGATCATGGGCCATCCTGGCTCGACCGCTTTCCATGACCTTGTCAAGCAGGCGGTCGACGAGGGCATCGTCGTCACCTCCGGCAATGCGCCTCTGACCGACTTGCAGAAGGAGTTCGGCCCCAAGGGCTTCGGCTACGCCGGGGTCGACCTCTACGCTGGCGGCGCGCTGACCGCCAACGCCATGCTCGCGCAGGGCCTGAAGGCCGGCGACCAGGCGGTGGTCTGGGGCATCTTTAGCCAGGCCGAGCGCGGCGTATCCGAGAAGGGCCTCGCTGATACGCTGGAGAAGGCTGGCCTCAAGGTGGACCGGCTGGAGATACCCCCGGACGTCAACAGTGACGCGTCCCTCGGCGTTCCTCAGTTCGTCGCCTACATTCAGTCCCACCCGAATCTGAAGGCCATCGGCCTTCAGCACGGCGGCGTCACCAGCGTCATGCCTGAGGCACTGAAGAAGGCCGGCAAGAAGCCGGGCGACATCATCCTCGGCGGCATCGACCTCGCCCCGGCGACGATCGACGGCCTGAAGTCCGGCTATATCAGCGCGACGCTCGACCAGCTGCTCTACATGCAGGGCTTCTTCCCTGTCACGCAATGCGTGATGAGCGCCAAATACAAGATGCCGGGACTGTCGCTCAACACCGGCGCCGGCGTCGTCACGCCCAAGACGATCGACGCGCTGACCAAGCTGATCGACGCCGGCATTCGGTGACCGGCGCGAGATTTAGACGCGACTGCCAACGCCTTGGAGGGCGACCGACAGGACGTCCTCCCGCAAGGCGGAAGCGATCGCCGTCAATGGCGGCCTGATTTCTCAAAGCGCCGCAGCGCTCCCATTCGGAGCGGTCAGCGTCAAAAAGCATTTATCAGCAGGCGCCATTCAATGTCTCCCAGCCGTCCGGGCGGGCGGAAAGATATGAGATCCGGACGGTTCTTCCGTTCAGTGGCCGCCGCCTCCCCCCGCTCCCGCCGGCGCCGGACGGCGCATCAGCGCGGCCAAGCTGACACAGGCCAGGAACACGACGGTGAGGGCGAGAAACACATCCGAGATCGCCATCACCTCGGCCTGCCGGCGCACGATCAGGGCGAGCTGTCGCGTCGCCGCGAGCTCGGCGTCCGAGCCGCGCGCCGCCAAAGCCGCGGTCATGCTGGCCAGCGTATCCGTCGCAACCTGACGTCCCCAGGTGACGGATTCGCGTAAGCGTTCGAGATGCAGATCCATGCGCTTGTCGAGGAGCGTGTTGATGAGCGCAAGCCCGACCGCGCCGCCGAGGTTGCGCATCAAGTTGAAAAGGCCGGACGCGTTCTTGATTTTCTGCGGCGGCATGGTGCCAAGCGCCAGATTGTTGATCGGCACCATCGACAGCATCAGCCCGACGCCGCGGAACACCTGCGGCCACAAAAGCTCCCAGAAGTCCCAGTCGACGGTGACGTAAGAGGCCTGAAACGTCCCGACCGCGAACATGACGAAGCCGGCCGCAATCATCAAACGCGGGTCGACCCGCGTCATCAGCCGCCCGGCGATCGGCGCCACGAAAAACATGCATAAGCCTGTCACGAACATCGTCTTGCCGATCATCAGCGACGAATAGCCGCGAACCACCGCCAGATAGACCGGGTAGATGTAGGTGAGGCCGTAGAGCCCGATGCCGAGCACGAAAGCGAACATCGAGCCGGTCCAGAAATTGCGGTCGCGAAAGGCGCTGAGATCGACGATCGGCTGGCGCGCCGTCGCCATGCGCCAGAAGAAGGCCACGCAACTGACCGCCGAGATGACGATCGCGATCGTAACCGGCTGGCTTTCGAACCAGTCCTTCGACGGCCCTTCCTCGAGCGCATATTCCATTGCCCCAAGAAATCCGGCCATCGTGCCAAGGCCGACATAGTCGAAGTGGGTCAGGAGCGAATAGTCAGGCTCGTCGAAGTCGATCAACAACCAGGCGGCGATGGTGACGATGATTCCCGGACCAAGGTTGACCAGGAACAGCCAACGCCAGGAAAACCAGTCGGTGAGATAACCGCCGACCGTGGGGCCGATCGTCGGCGCAAGCGTCGCCACGAGGCCAATGATCGGGGCGATGAACGGCTGCTTGTCGCGCGGAAAGATGGTGAACGCGGAGGCGAAGACGGTCGGGATCATGCCGCCGCCGATGAAGCCTTGGAGCGCCCGCCAAAGGATCATCTCCTCGATCGAATTGGCGTGGGCGCACATGAAGCTCATGAGCGTGAAGCCGCCGGCCGAAATGGTAAAGATGACTCGCGTCGACACGACCCGTGACAGGAAGCCCGACAGCGGGATCATGATCACTTCGGCGACCAGGTAGCTCGTCTGCACCCAGGTGACTTCATCGGACGAAGCGGAGAGCCCAGCCTGGATCTGCGAAAGGGACGCTGACACGATCTGGATGTCCAGGATCGCCATGAACATCCCGAACACCATGAAGATGAACGCCGCGACCCGCTTCGCCGAAAACTGTGGAACGGCGACGCCTTTGGGAACCATGTGCGCGGGTTCGACGTGGGCCCCTCGGGCCGCACGGATCGCGAGCGCGTCACTCACGGCTTGAGGCTTCGAGTCGCGAAGGCTTCAAGCCCCAGCGCCCCAAGCAGCGTCGGCTCGGGCGTCGCGGGATCGCGGGTGTGCACAGTGGCGACGACCGAGAGGCCAGAACGGAGCGGGACCTGTTTCAGAACGTCCTCGGGAAAAGTAATGCGCACCGCGACGCGCTGGACGACCTTGGTGAAGTTTCCGGTCGCGTTGTCTGGCGGCAACAGCGAGAACTCAGAGCCAGAGGCCGGGGAAACCGACGAAACCACGCCCTCGATCACTTTGCCGTCGAGCGCGTCGACGGAGACATCGACTTTCTGTCCCGGCTTGACGTTCACAAGCTGGGTCTCCTTGAAGTTGGCGTCGACGTAAGAAGCGTCGAGCGGCACCAGCGCCATCAGCCGGGTCCCCGGCTGCACGAGGTTTCCGACTTGAGCCGCCTTGTTGCCAACAGTTCCGTCGAAGGGAGCGAGCACACGGGTGAATGAAAGATTGCGCTCCGTCATCGCCTGAGCGGTCACAAGCTCGTTGCGCTGGCGCGCGGCCTCATCCTTCTGAGCCTTGAGCACATCGAGATTGGCCTTCGCGCCATTGAGAGCCGCGACAGCCGACGCCTGGCTCGCCTTGGCGGCGGCCAAGCCGGCGATGGTGCGGTCGCGGTCGGCGGTCGCTTGCTCAAGACGCTGCTGCGAGCCGTAATTGGTCTGCGCCAGCTTGAACGAGCGGTCATATTCCAGGCCCGCCCGCTCGACCTCGGCCGCGGCGCTCCTAACCTGCGCCGCCGCAGAATCGACCTGGGCCCCAGCCTGCGCGATGATCGCGCCCTGGGCGTCGATCTGCCGAGCGAAGCGGGCGATCGTGGCGTCCTGGGTCCCGATTCGCGCCCGGGCCGCATCGACTGCGTTCTGATAGTCGCCATCGTCGATCGCAGCGAGCAGGTCGCCCTTGTGGACGACCTGGTTGTCCACCGCCGGAACCGCCGTCAAATGGCCCATGGCCTTGGCGGCGATTATCGCGGTGTCGGCGCCGACATAGGCGTCGTCGGTCGAGACCAGGAAGCGCCCGGTGACGAAATAGTCGTAACCCGCTTTGCCGCCATAGCCAAGGGCGGCGAGGATCAGAACGGGCATGACGAATCGGCGCAGGCCGGACCGTTTGGCCGGGGCGGCCTTGGCGAGCGGCGGGCCGCCAGCCGGCGAATGCGCGAGGGCTCCGGCCGAACCAGTTCCAGGAGCAGCGGGAAAGCTCGCGGGCGTAGCGGTCGTCACCGCCCGCGACGCCGCGCTTGCGACGGGCTCTGCAGCCTTAGGGTCATCGAGCATGTGAGAAAACCCTGCGCTGGACTCATCGCTGACCGAACGGTTCGGTCATTTTTTGTTGACTTAGCGTAGTCGGGAGCGTAGTGCAACAAAAATCGAACCGAACAGTTCGGTCAGCCGTGAATGGTCAAAGGGCATCGTCGGTATGGAATCGGAAGCCTTGGAGCACGAAGCCGCCAGCAATGATGGCGGCGCCAAACGGCGCCAGATCATGGACGGCGCCCGCTCGGTTTTCTTGGGCGCGGGCTTTGACGGGGCGAGCATGAACGACGTCGCCCGCGCCGCCCGCGTCTCCAAGGGGACGCTCTATGCCTATTTCGACTCCAAGGAACACCTGTTCGAGGCGATCATCCGAGCGGAAAAAGCGCAGTCGGCGGAGCGGGTGTGCCGCTTCCTTCATGATCGCGGCGACGTGCGCGCCGTGTTGACCGACTTCGGTGTCAGGCTTCTGGAGCTGATGACCGACCCGGGCGCGCTCAAGCTCGCCCGCGTCGTGGTCGCCGCGGCTGACAAATTCCCCAGCGTCGGTCGGACGTTCTACGAATCCGGCCCATTCTATGGCGCGACCCGGCTTTCCGACGAATTGCGGGCGCTCGAGAAGTCAGGGGCGCTGAAGGTCCCGGACCCGGAGCGCGCGGCTTGGCAATTCGTCGATCTCTGCCAAAGCTATGTCTACAAGCGCCTCCTGTTCGGTGTCGTCGACTCGATCCGCCACGAGGACATTGAAGCCTCGGTCGAGGCTGGGGTCGACGTCTTTCTCAAGGCGTATGGCGTCGCCGCCGGCGCCGTTCGGAACTTGCACGCCGGTCCCTAGGTGATCGAGCGTCGGCATGGTCTGCGACCAGGGATTTTGAGCCGCCGATCTTTCGCAATGCCTTGGCGCTGACGGTTGGACTGTGATCGGCCTCACTTTTGAGTTGAGACCCTCGAGCTAAAAGTTCAGAGGATTCCAACCGAGGGGAGGACCGGTTCATGTTTGGCAGCACCATTCTCGACGTGGCGGCCGGGATCATTTTCGGCTTTCTCGCGGTTAGCCTGTTCACGAGCGCCGCGGTGGAGGCGATCAACTCGGTCCTCAATGTCCGAGTGAAAAACCTGCGGACGGGGATCATGGCGCTTGTCAATGATCCCAATTTCACAGGACTTGCCAAAGAGCTTTACGCGCACGCGCTGATCAGCCCGCTTGGGCCGGGAGCCGCCGATCCGCTCAAGAACGCGCCAGGCTATATCAACAAAGCGCAGTTCGCCGAGGCGCTGCTCGACATCACCGGCCTCTCGGCCGCAACGCCTGACACCGCCGCGCAGGCGCCAGCGATTCAGGCCGCGGCGGCCCTCAAGGCGCGCATGGATGCGCTGACCGCTCCGGCCGGAAACCTCGATCCGCAGATCAAGCAATTGCTTCAAGGAATGGTCGCCCGCTGCGGCGGCGACATCAATCGCCTCAAGAACGATCTTGCGAACTGGTTCGACAACGGGATGGATCGGCTAAGCGGTAATTTCAAGCGACGGACGCAATGGATGACCTTTGTCATCGCGCTCATAGCCGCGTTTGTTGTCAACCTCGACACGATCCGGGTTGGCACAGTTTTGTGGAGCGAACCCGCGCTCGCCGAAAAACTGAAGAACACTCAGTTTCCGGCAAGCGACCCAAAAACTGTCGACGAGGCCATCACGAACGGCGAGCGGGTGTTCGCGGCGATGAGCGCCATGGCTCAAGAGGGCTTCCCGGTTGGATGGGCGCCCGGGCATTTCCTCGACATTCAGGACAATCAGGGCCACTGGGCGGCGCTTTGGCTCGCGCCGCCTTCGTTGTCGTACCGTCCGCTCCTCGGGTGGTTTATCACCGCGGTCGCGGCGCTGTTCGGCGCACCGTTCTGGTTCGACATTCTCCAGTCGGTCATCCGCCTCAAAGGAGCGGGCCCAAGCCCAGACGAGAAAGCCAGCAATAGGGCCGCCTCAAGCTAGAAAGCTCGTGGGAGAGAGCGCCACTGACCGGCGGCCGGATGCGATCAGGGTCGGCCGCGCGCCGTCATTTCTCATCGATGGCGAGCGGATGGATCATGTCCTCAGGCCGGACCCACTTGTCGAATTGCTCGCCCGTGACGAAGCCAAACTCGAGCGCCGCGTCCCGCAGGCTGATGTCCTCGCGATAGGCCTTGATCGCGATCTGCGCCGCTTTTTCGTAGCCGATATGCGGGTTGAGGGCGGTCACCAGCATGAGCGAATTATCGAGATTTTCCTTGATGCGCTTCTCGTTTGGCTCAATGCCGCGCGCGCAGTTTTCGTTGAACGAGAGACACCCGTCGGCCAGCAGCTGGGCCGAATCAAGCACGTTATGCAGGATGACCGGCTTGAATACGTTCAGCTGGAAATGCCCCTGTGAGCCAGCCATGCCAACCGAAAGGTCGTTGCCGAACACATGCACGGCGACCATCGTCAAGGCTTCGGACTGGGTCGGGTTGATTTTGCCCGGCATGATCGAGGAGCCGGGCTCATTCTCCGGGATCCTCAGTTCGCCGATGCCGGCCCGCGGGCCGCTGACATAAAGGCGGATGTCGTTGGCTATTTTCATGGCTACGCCGGCCAGGGTGCGGAGGGTGGAGCTGACATTGACCATCGCGTCGTCCGCCGACAAGGCCGCGAATTTGTTGGGCGCCGAGATAAAAGGCTCGCCGGTCTCCTCAGCGAGGATCCTCGCGACTGTGTCGCCGAAACGCGGGTCGGCGTTCAGTCCGGTGCCGACCGCCGTTCCGCCGATCGCCAGCGGCATCAGTCCTTGGCAGGCGCGCTCAATTCCCGCCATCGCCTGGTCGAGCTGGGCAGCCCAGCCCGAGATCACCTGGCCCAACGTCAAGGGTGTCGCGTCCTGCAAATGCGTGCGGCCGACCATCACGATATGGGAGAAGGCCTTCGACTTGGCGTTCAGCGTGTCGCGCAATTGAGCGACGGCCGGCAGAAGCGTCGCCCTGATCTCGCGCACCGTGGCGATATGCATGACGGTCGGGAATACGTCATTCGACGATTGACTGTGATTGACGTCGTCGTTCGGATGGATCGGCTTTTTCGACCCGATCACGCCGCCCGCGATCTGAATGGCTCGGTTGGCGATCACTTCGTTGGCGTTCATGTTGGACTGGGTGCCGGACCCGGTCTGGAACACGACCAGCGGAAATTCGTCGTCGAGCCCGCCGTCGATCACGTCTTGAGCCGCACGGACGATGAGATCGACCTTGTCCTTTGGCAAATGCTTAAGCTCGAGATTGGCCAGCGCCGCGCATTTCTTCAATAGACCGAAGGCTCGGATGACCGGCCGCCCCCAGCGATGCCGCTCGACCCCGATGACGAAATTGAGGCGCGAGCGCTCGGTCTGCGCGCCCCACAAATGCTCGGCTGGCACCTGCACCTCGCCGAGCGCGTCTTTCTCGGTCCGCCAGTTTTCGTTGTTCGCCGTTGCGCCCGTCATGATGTCCTTAGTCTCCAGAGCAAAGCCTTTGCGAGGATGAGCCGACAAAAGCAAGGATTTAGCGCTCTTGCTCCGATCGCCTCGCTTCTCTATAAGCCGGCGTTTCGCGCCGGTTCCGACACCCCTGGAGGCGGGGCGCGAT
>Ga0208480_1000881_pt1 | contig 11198 bp, 11 predicted proteins | sample NGESurshal092012_4_FD_184485 | JGI IMG/M metagenome (GOLD analysis project Ga0208480, IMG submission 184485) | Arctic peat soil microbial communities from Barrow, Alaska - NGEE Surface sample F53-1 shallow-092012 (SPAdes) | ecosystem: Environmental > Terrestrial > Soil > Wetlands > Peat ... | reverse complement strand
CCCGCCGCTCCCGCTACCCATTCTTGAGGATGTCGGTCGGGGAGAAACCTCCGTGCAGGGCGATGATGTCCTCCGGCGTGGCCGCCAGGGCCCGCTGGATCATCTCGCGAACGACCGGGTCCTGCTCTGCCATCGACTCCCGCTCCTCCTCGCTGAGGACGTGGACGTGGAGCATCAGGGCTTCCTCGATCTCGGTGTTGTCGAACAGGTTGATCCTGCTCTTCGGGGAGATCTGCGGATGGTCGGGAAGGACGATCGCCGCGCCGAGGATCGCGTCGTCGTCGGCGGTCGCAAGAACCGGGTAGCTGTTGATGCTCTCGCAGCCCTCGGCCTCCAGCGGCGAGACGAACTTCCCGCCGGCGACTCGCAGGACGATGTGCGTGGAGATCAGCGACCGCAGGAGGGCAGCCCCCCGCTCGATGTCGGCTGGCGAGTCGAGCGCGTTGTGAACGCTGGCGGTCACCCGCCACCTGCCCGCCTGGATCTGTTCGCTCGAGAGGGTCAGTCGCCCCTCGGGAAACGGCGTGCTGACCCGCTCGCCGAGGCCGGCCGGTCCCAGCTCGACGCTGCGTTCAGCCGCCTCGTGGCGCTCTCCGCTGGCGACGAGGAACCAGACGGTCGCGGTCAGCGTTCCGTCGGACGGCACCTCTGCGATGCACTGGATCCGCGCCAGGTCGAACGTCGATGCGCTCTGTGCCGCGTAGGCCGGGGGATAGACGATCCCGAACGGCGTCGGCGTGGCGTTCTTCGTGGAGCCCGGCGTGTACGGGTAGAGCGCGTAACCCTCGTAGAGCAGGGAGTTGACCAGCTCATCCAACATCGTCGAGCAACTCCACAACACACGCATCGAACGACGCCAGGCCGCGAACGCCCCGACGAGAATGGAGGCGGCCGAGCGTGTCCTCGGCCAGGCGGATCCAACCGCCCTTGGGGTACTGCTCGGCGATCGCTTCCTTCCAGACCTCGACCGGCATGTGGAACTGGGCCTTCGTACTCCAGTCGATCTGACAGATCTGCATGTTCCCGGCTTCGTTCTTGTAGATCACGGTTCCGCTGAAGTGGAAGGTCAACGGGACCCGACCGTCCGCCAGGCCGTAGAAGTACTTTGTGGCCGCGACCTCAAGGTCGTAGGTGCACGGAACGTTGACTGTGAAGGCCCGTGCCCCGGTAAACGATTGGATCAGGTGCTCGATCCGCGTCCACTGGAAGCTGTGCGTCGTCGCGCCCCACCGCTCGGGCTCACCGAACAGCTCGGCCAGCTTGACCCGCGTCTCCGGATCGTAGGTCCGGCGAGCCGGATCGATCTGGATCTGCGTGCTCAGTGCGACCGCGAAGACCTCGAGTCCGTTGGACTCGGTCGCGTTGAGCGAGAAGACGAGCGTCGGGACGACCTGGAACGGCAGGATCTCCACGCTGATCACGTTGAACTCGATCACCGGCGTCAACGGGCTGTCGAGTGGTTGGATGTAGCTGCGAAGTCCTGGATCGGGTGTGGTGCTCATCGCTTCCCTCCGGTATATGTGGCCGACTTGCCGCGGAGCTCGGCGAAAAACTCTGGGACCGCCTTCTCGACTGCGCTCCCGCCAGAAATCCCCTCCCAGCGGGTCTTGATCAGTCCGACGAGCCTGTAGCACTCGTCGATCGGTGCAATCACGTACTGATGCGGGTCGCTCATCCGGTCGACGATCAGCGCCTCGCCGTCGGCGTCGAGCGCCCCGAGCGACTGGTTCGCCTCGACGAGGCGCTCCCACGCCTCGAGATCGAGCTCGCACTCGGTCGCGCCGACCGCGCTCGGGTACAGGGCGACGATCTGGTTCGTAAGCCCGCTGCGCATGAAGAACGCCAAGCCGATCGGGATCTGGAAGCCAGCCCAGATCTCGTCGCTGCACTCGAAGTCCTCAAGCCACAGTGCCCGCATCCCGGCCGGGCGGAAGTCCGGATCGCCCGAGTGCTTGGCCCAGCAGACCTCGCACGTGCAGACGATCCGGCGCTCGACCAGATGAAGCAGATGCCGGTGGTCGCTCGGAACGGTCGTCTCGCACAGCTCGCAGATCTCCACGTCCGGCGGGGCCGGCGGCTTGGCCAGTTGGCGGAGCTTTGCGACCAGGTCAGCCCGCTTTCGGGCCGCGATCATCGCGTCGAGGTTGGCGCTCATACAGCGACTTTACCATCGAGAAACGGGACCGGAGCGAGCTGCAGCGGTCCGTCTCCCGCGGCACGACCAGCGCGCGGCAGGTCAAACTCGACCCCGCACTCGTTGCAGCGGAGCATCCGACCGTCGAGTGCACCGTTGCGCAGAGCCGCGCCGCATGCGGCGCATGAGTCTTGGTACGCGAGCAGCGTCCCGGCGACGTTCGCGACAACCAGGGGCGTGCCCTCGGCGTCAAACGCAACGAATTCGCCAGGCGAGATCTCGTTGGCTCCGTCGACCCGAACCCACTTCGGCGGGACGACCTCCGCCAGAGGAAGCTCGAAGCCGGTCGGCTCCGGTCCGGCGGCCATCTCGATGACACCCTCGACCTCGAGCCCGACCAAGTCCGGCGCGTGCTCGTCGAGGGCCTGCTTGATGGCCAACTCGAGCGTCGCCTGTGAAGCCGAGCAGCCGCTGCAGCTGCCCTCCAGCTTCAGGTGGGCGACCCCGTCCTCGAGCGAGATCAGCTCGACGTTGCCGCCGTGGGACTCCATGTACGGGCGGACGCTCGCCAGCGCGGTTCCAACACGCGTCTCGATGTCGACCGGATACAGGTCGTGGATCAGGAGCAGGCTTCCGACGGCCGGATCCGCGACAAGGGCGTCGCAGATCTGCACACCGACGGGACCGGAGTCCTCGATCGCCGACATGATCCGCTGGAGCCCGTCTCCATAGAGGACCATCACTGCGCTGAGCAGTTCCTGGGCGAGCTCGCGGGCATGGACGTCTGACAGTCCATCCAGCTGCTCGCTCAGGACCTGCACCCGGCCGACAAGACTGTCGGCCGGGTTTTGATCGGTGTTCAGCACAGCCCCGTCGGGGTGTGCTGGACCTTCTTCACGCGTCCGACACCCGTGTACATGTGCACGCCGCACGGCAGGCACGGGTCGAAGCTGCGGACGGCCCGCATGATGTCGATGCCCTTGAAGTTCTCAGGGCCGTTCTCCTCGAAGATCGGCGTGTTCTGCACCGCATCCTCGTAGGGGCCGGGAGTTCCATGGGAGTCACGCGGGTTGCCGTTCCACGGCGTCGGCGGGTACGGCTGGTAGTTGGCGACCTTGCCATCCCGGATCACCATGTGGTGGGAGATGACGCCACGAGCGGCCTCGTGGAAGCCGACGCTGACGGCCTCGTCCGGAACCTTGAAGCTGTTCCAGCTCTTGGTCCGTCCGGCCCGAACCTCGATCAGGGCCTTCTCGAGGCAGTACAGGCCGATGCAGGCCGACGTCGCCTGGTGGTAGGTCCGTGCGCGGTCGCGCTCGACGGCGTTGGACCACGGCGGGATCTTCCACTCGAGGTCCATCTCCGGCATGTTCGCCGTACGCGGCAGAGTGATCAGGATGCTCGAACCGGTTGCCTTCATGTAACCGATGTCGACCAGCCCGGCCTTGGCCGTGCACCACTGGCGGGCGAACGGTCCGCCGCCGGTGTCCGTCGCGACGTACGTGTCGTTGCGCTTGTCGTACATACGCGGCGAAGCGGCCCACGAGTACTTGTCGGAGAAGTCGCGCTTCTGTGGCTTGGGCAGAGTCTGCTTGTTCCACGGGTGGCGCTTGTCCACCGGGTTACCCAGCGGGTCGTTGTGCACGAAGGTCGGCTCGTTCGTCCAGTCGTCGAAGTACGAGCTTCCCAGCAGGATCCGCATCGCGAGGTTGATCTCGACGAGGTCCGTCGTGATCAGCTCGCCGTCGAACACGAGACCCGGGGTGATGAACCGGTGACGGCCCCACGAGGTCATGTCGGCGTACTTGTAGGTGACGTGCTCCGGATCGTCGAACGCGCCCCAGCAGATCAGGTCCGTGCGACGGAAACCGACCTGCTCGTAACCGGGCATGGCCTCGTAGAAGAAGTCATACAGGTCATCGTGCATCGGAACGGTCCGCTTGACGTACTCCATGTAACGCATGAGGCGCACGTAGTAGTCCGTCAGGGTCTGATGTGTGATGTCGGCGCTGCAGCCACCCGGCATGATCGTCGACGGGTGCGTGTGGCGACCGCCGAAGAGGCAGTACATCTCGCGCGTGTAACGCGCCACCTGGAGGGTCTCCAGGTAGAAGCTGCCCGTGAACGGGTTCAGCGCGCGCATGATGTCGGCGACCGTCTTGTAGCCGTGGATGTCCGAGTGCGGCGCCGCCGTGGTCTCAGCCTTGGCGAGCACGCTCGGGTTCGTGTCCTTGACCATCTGCTCGCAGAAGTCCACGTTCGCCATGCAGTCGTTGAAGATCGCGTGGTCGAACATGAAATCGGCGCTCTCGGCCAGGTTGAACGCGTAGTCGCCGAGCTTCGGCGGCTTCACGCCATAGGCCATGTTCTGGTTGAGGCACGACACCGTGCAGTGGTTGTCACCGCAGATGCCGCAGATCCGGCTCGTGATGAAGTGCGTGTCGCGCGGGTCGATGCCCTTCATGAAGATGTCGAATCCACGGAAGATCATCGACGTGCTGTAGCACTTCAGCACCTGACGATTCGTGAAGTCGATCTCCGTGTGGATACCGAGGCTGCCGACGATCCGGGTGATCGGATCCCACGACATCTCCTTGACGACCGTGCCTGTTCCCGTAGATGCAAGCGTTGCCATGTGTTGTCTTCTCCAGTTTCGTTAGCTGCGTACCGGGCGGACTGCGCCTGCTACCAGCGCTTCACGTAGCCGGACTCGTTGGACGGGCCGGGCTTGCGCCAAGCCGGTTCCTTGTCGCCCTTGGTCTTGATCGAGTTGTTCCGACCCCAACGCAGCAGCGGGCCGTAGGTGAACTTGGCCAGGGCGGTCGACGCCTTGGCGTTCGTGTCCTCATCCATGAACGGCATGTACTTGTCGGGGAAGCCCGGCATCGTGCAGCCCATGCAGATACCGCCGACGTTCGGGCAGCCGCCGATACCGCTCTGCCACCCACGGATCGGGACGTTGCACTTGACGACCGGGCCCTTGCAGCCCAGCTTGACCATGCACCGGTGATCCGAGCCGTACTCCGTGGCGAAATCGCCGTGCTCGTAGAAGGCAGCGCGGTTGCAGCCCTCATGGACCGTCCGGCCGAACAGCCACTTCGGTCGCAACTGGTCATCGAGCTCGGGAACCGGCGCCATGCCGGCGAGGACGAGGGCCAGGTAGAGCAGCACTTCGGTCATGTTGTCCGGCTGCGCCGGGCAACCCGGAATGCAGACGACCGGCAGGCCGGCCAGCGACTTCCAGTTCCAACCCAGGTAGTCCGGCACGCCCATCGCGCCAGTCGGGTTGTTCTTCATCGCGGGGATACCGCCGTACGTGGCGCAGGTCCCGATCGCGACAACGGCGGCCGCCTTCGGCGACAGACGATCGATCCACTCGTTCGTGGTGATCGGCTGACCCGTCGCCGGGTTCACGCCGAAGCCCGTCCAGAAGCCTTCACCGCTGGTCTGCTCGTTGCCGAGCGAGCCCTCGATGATCAGCACGAACGGGTCGAGCTTGCCGGCCTCCGCGTCCCACCAGGCCTGGATGAACTCATCCCCGACCTCGAACGCGATCACCTGGTTGTGGATTACCAGGTTCGGCATGCCCGGGATGATTCCCTGAATCAGGTCCTCGAGGCTCGGGTTCGTCGCCGACGTCATCGCCACCGAGTCGCCCTCGCAGGAAAGACCAGTCGTCATCCACAGGACGTGGGCCGTGACCGCCTCGGTCGCGTGCTGTCCTGGCGCAAATTCAACTCCTGCCATCAAACGCTCCTTCTCTCCGTGTCAACAGATCCGCGGCAGCGGGTCACCAACGAGCTGGTCCATGACCCGCCTGCCGCCGAAACTAGTTTCAACCAACACCATCCCCGGAGGGTCACCCCGGACTTCGCCGATCATGGCGGCAGCTTCGCAGCCTGGGACCGACCGCAGTGCGGCAAGTGCTTTGTCGGCCTTCTCGGGCGCGACGAACGCGACGAACTTTCCTTCGTTTGCTACGTACATCGGGTCAATCCCGAGCAGCTCCGCCGCTGCCCCTACGGTCGGGTTGATCGGCACCTCACGCTCGTGGACGACGATCGCCACGCCCGAGGCCCGGGCCAACTCGTTGAGGACCGAGGCCACTCCGCCGCGCGTTGCATCACGCATGCATCGGAGCTCGGTTCCCACTGCGTCCAGCAGTCTCTCCGCAGCCGGCCACAATGAGCAGGTGTCCGACTCGATGTGCGCATCGAGCTCGAACTCCCCTCGCGAGAGCATGATGGCCGTCCCGTGGTCTCCGATCGTTCCAGAGACCAGGATCCGGTCACCCGGCTTGAGGCCGGCAGGCGAAAGTTGTGTTGCGCGTTCATCGATCTGCCCGATGCCCGTCGTGCAGATGTACATGCCGTCGCAGTGGCCTCGCTCGACGACCTTCGTGTCGCCGCCGAGGATCTCGACGCCGGCGTCGCCCGCGGCCGCGGCGATCGCCTCGACCTCTTGGCGCAGGATCTCCGAGTCAAGGCCCTCCTCGAGGATCAGCGACAGCGTCAGACCAACCGGCTTGGCCCCGGCCATCGCGAGGTCGTTGACCGTGCCGTTGACAGCCAGCTCACCGATCGAGCCGCCCGGGAAGCGCAGCGGCTTCACGACGAAGCTGTCGGTCGTCATCGCCAGTCGGACGCCGTCGATCTCGACGGTTCCGGCGTCGGCCATCGCCTCGAGCGTCCCGGTGCCGAGCGCCGGCACGAAGAGTCCCTCGATCAGGGTCTGCGTCGCCTTCCCGCCGGCCCCGTGGGCCATCGTGATCTGCTTGTCACGGAACCGCGCCTTCTTCGCGCGAGCCGTCTCGATGATGCTGAGGACCTTCGCCTCGCGCTCGGAGATCGCTCCCGACAAGGTCAGACCACCTCGCGCTCTCGGGCGAACCGCCCGAAGTTGTAGTACGCGGCGCAGGCGCCCTCCGGCGAGACCATGCACGTCCCGATCGCGTGCTCAGGCGTGCACGCGCTTCCGAAGACCTTGCACTCCCACGGCTTGATGACGCCCTTGAGGACCTCGCCGCACTGGCAGGCCTTCGGGTCGGCCACCCGGACCCCGGGAACCTCGTAGCGCAACTCGGCGTCGAAGTCCGCGTACGCGTCAGACAGCTTGAGGGCGCTCTGCGAGATGAAACCGAGGCCCCGCCACTCGAAGTGCGGCCGCAGCGCGAAGACCTCCGACATGACCTCGAGCGCCCGGAGGTTCCCGTCGGTCGGGACGACCCGCGCGTACTGGTTCTCGACCTCGCAGCGGCCGTCCTTCAGTTGCTGGAGGATCATCTGAATCGCCTGGAGCAGGTCCAGCGGCTCGAAGCCAGCGATCACGATCGGCTTGTTGTAGTCGACCGGGATGAAGTCGAACGGCCGTGCCCCGACCACCGTGCAGACGTGGCCCGGCCCGATGAAGCCGTCCAGGCGCAAATCCGGCGACTCCAGCAGCGCGCGCAGCGGCGGCAGGATCATCACGTGGTTGCACATGCAGAAGAAATTCGTCAGTCCCTCGGCCTTCGCGCGCTTGAGCGTCAGCGCGGTCGACGGCGCCGTGGTCTCGAAGCCGATCGCGAAGAAGATCACGTCGCGGTCGGGGTTCTCACGCGCCATCCGCAGGGCGTCGAGCGGCGAGTAGACCATCCGGATGTCGGCGCCCTCGGCCTTCGCGTCGAGCAGCGTCCCGTGCGAACCCGGCACCCGCAGCATGTCGCCGAAGCACGTGAAGATCACGTTCGGCTGATGCGACAGGCTGATCGCGTCGTCCAAGCGCCCCATCGGGATCACGCAGACCGGGCAACCCGGCCCGTGCACGAGCTCGACGTTCTCCGGCAGCAGGTCGTCCACCCCGTAGCGGTAGATCGAGTGCGTGTGGCCGCCGCAGACCTCCATCAGCTTGTAATGCCGGCCCGGCTCGACGGTGGCGAGGATCTCTCCGGCCACGGCCCGGCCCAGCTCGGCGTCGCGGTACTCGTCAACGAACTTCATGCGGTCATCCTTTCCTGCCTGCGCCCCGTCTCGGGTCTGCAGGCCATGGCGATGGCGACTCCCGCGTGGACCAGGATCTCGTCGCCGACCGCGACTTGTTCAAGTAGATCGACAGCGACCTCCTGGTCGGCTCCCGACTCGTCCGAGCAGATCGCGATGCCGTCGGCTCGCGGGAGCTCGGTGACTCGCATCGGCAGGCCCTCGTCACTGCACGTGATGCACCGCTCGGGCGCCACGAAGGAATCCATCTAGTCGATCACGCTCGCCCGCAGGGCGTCGAGCTCCTGCTCATAGTCCTCGCCCATCGCGACGAGCTGGCGCAGAGTCGACTGCGCTTCCTCCTCGTCGACCTGCGAAAGCGCGAAGCCCACGTGGATCAGAACCCAGTCTCCGGGCCCGACGCCGACGCCGTCGCTGTCGAGCAGGCCGATGTTGACCTTCCGCTGGACACCCGCGACATCGACCATCGCCAGACGATTGGCCTCGTCAACGACGTCCACGATCTGCCCTGGAATAGCTAGGCACATTGGCTGATCACCTCAAACGGTTGCCAACGGACGTTCCGTTGAATTGCAGTTCTCTCTCTGGGGTAAAAACCTGGACCAACAGTCCACGTCCTCGCCCGGCGGCAAGGTCTACCATGGCCCATCCACCCGTGCAACCCTCGGATAACCGACTGGAATTAGGGTATTTAGCGGGTCGGCTCCGGTAGCCGGGTTGGCCAGGTTTCGGAGCACGCCGCGACCGCGCCGCGGGCCCCCCGTCGACGGCTCCCGGTCCGAGCGGTCGGAGCTCTCCGGCCCCCCGCGTTAGCCCGCCCCATGACGGATCGACCGGGATGCCGCAACAGGGTGGCAGGCCGAGTTCGGGGGATGCAAGGCGCGCTGCAGGGTCACGGTCGCGCCCGCCCTAGCATCGGCCTGGTGCGCTGGAGCGTGATCGCCGGCACCGCGCTCACGCTGGTCGGGCTGGCTCTGGCCCCGCCAGCCGGTGCGCGGACCGCCGCAGCCAAGACCGACGCCTTCGAGCTCGGGCCAGCGACCCCGCCGCGCGCGGTTGCCGCCCAGGCCCCTGCCCTGCCGTCGCCGGCCGGGCTGCCCCGCAGCTTCTCCGGCGCCCTCAGCCAGCTGCTCGCCGCGCGTTCGATCTCCGCGGTGACCGAGCAGGCCGACCTCGCCGCGATGGTCGCGGCTCGGCACTCGCTCGCCAAGCTCACCGGCACCCGGCACACCGAGCTCGCCGCCGTGATCGACACCCTCACGCGGATCTCGACGACAGGCCTGCTGACCGCTTCCCGCCTCCCCCCGCTCGTCCTGACCCTCCAGCGCAACCGCCAGTGGTGGACGACGGGTCCCCTGCTCTCCTTCGAGGAGCGTGTCACCTTTCCCGGCAGCCTGCTCGTCTGGGAGTACTACCCCGGCCAGGGCATCCAGATCCAGTGGCTCGCCAGCTTCGGCAAGGCCAACGGCTACTTCCTCACCGGTCCGGCCGACAACGCCGAGCTCGGCCAGATCCTCGACGAACTCGTCGGCCTCGCCGTCCAGCGGGCCGGCGGGATCGCCTGGGAGTACGACTTCACCTTCGACGGCGGCGCACCCCCATGGGTCAGCTCGATCTCCCAGGGCACCGCGATCCAGGCCCTCTCCCGCGCCGCCGTCCGCCTCGGCCGGCCGGGCTACTTCGACGATGCCCGCGAGGCCCTGACGATCTTCGAGACTCCGCCCCCGGTCGGCGTCCGCCTGACGACGCCGACCGGAGCCTGGTACCTGATCTACAGCTTCGCCCCGCACCAGCTCGTCCTCAACGCCTTCATCCAGTCACTCGTCGGCCTCTACGACTTCGCCGCCCTCGCCAACGACCCGACCGGCCGCGCCCTGTTCGCCGCCGGCGACGCCGAAGCCGTCATCGACGTGCCCCACTACGACACCGGCGCCTGGTCGCTATACGACCAGTCGACCGAATCGGACCTCGGCTACCACGAACTCCTCGAAGGATTCCTGAAGAACCTGTGTTCACGCACGCTGGACCCGGCTGCGACGATCGCCCCGACGCTCGCCGCGGCCTCGGCGACCAAGGCCGCGATGACCCCCCGGACGTCCGGCCGCCCGACACCGGCGCGCCGGGCCGGCCGCCTCGTCGTCGCCCCCGTCACCGGCGGCAGCCCCGCCCCGACCGGCGGGACCCCGCCCAGCTCGACTCCGGCGCCCGCCCCGACCCCTGCCCCCGCCCCTGCTCCGACGCCGGCTCCGACGCCCGCGAGCAACGTCTTCTGCACGACCGCCGCCGGCTTCGCCGCCGACCTGCACCAGCCGCCGAGGCTCGCGCTCGCCGTGACGGGCACCGTCCGGGCCGGGCGACCGGCCGCGGTCGATCTGACGCTGTCGAAGATCTCGAACGTCACGATGGTGGCAACCCGCGCCGGACGGATCACGTCGAGTGTGCGGGAGCAGCTCGGACACGGGGTGCGGACGCTCGGCTGGACGCCGGCCAAGCCCGGCCGGTACCTGATCACCGTCGCGGCGACCGACCTCGCGGGCAACGCCGCGCGGATCAGCCTCGCGGTGACCGTCGCGCACGCCCCGAGAAACGCCAAGCGGGCCTGATTCAGGAGCAGGTCGTCGTCCGGTGGGACGCCTCGGACCCGGCCGGGGAGACCTCGGACCCGGCTGGGGAGGCCTCGGCCGGTCTCGTCCGGCGCCACGCTCGAGAGTTTCAACGGGCTGCCCCAGGTCCAGGGGTGGTGGGACCGAGAATGTGCTCAACGGACCCACTCGGGTTTCGGGCCCTCTTACTCGCGCGCTCAACGACGGCCGCGAAGCGGGTCGGATCGAGTCGGTCTCGAGAGGCGTGGAATGTGTCGGCCGGGCTCGAGAGGGGTCAGGGGGGCGCTCTCTCCGCCGGGGGACGGGTCGCCGAGAACTGGAGAAACAGACTCTCCAAAAAAGTAGCTGACTGACTCAGGCAACCATTCCACGATGAACGTCACGACATCCACCTCCGCCGCCCGGGACGAGCCCGGGGGTCACATCCCACACCTCCGGGCGCCGACCCGCGCCCCCCCCCCCCCCCCCCCCCCCCCCCCCCCC